>Ga0209347_1000210_pt1 | contig 161727 bp, 142 predicted proteins | sample AutmiccommuBRH23_FD_187382 | JGI IMG/M metagenome (GOLD analysis project Ga0209347, IMG submission 187382) | Deep subsurface microbial communities from Mt. Terri, Switzerland - Autotrophic microbial communities BRH/23 (SPAdes) (version 2) | ecosystem: Environmental > Aquatic > Deep subsurface... | reverse complement strand
GCCAGCGGGGGCGGCTGCCGGAGGAGACCGGCGACAACGACAATTACCGCGCCCGCCGCTACGTCGCGAAATACACCATCAACCCGGCGATCGCGCAGGGAATGAGCCGCGAGATCGGCTCGGTCGAAGTGGGCAAGCGCGCCGATCTGGTGCTGTGGGACCCGGCCTTCTTCGGCGTCAAGCCGATGATGGTGCTGCTCGGCGGGACGATCGTCGCGGCGCCGATGGGCGACCCCAACGCCTCGATCCCGACGCCGCAGCCGGTCCACTACCGGCCGATGTTCGGCGCCTTCGGCAAGGCGGTCGGGGCGAGCGGCATCAGCTTCGTCTCCAAGGCCGCGATGGGCGAGGGGCTGCGCGAGCGGCTCGGCTGCGACAAGGCGTTTCTGGCGGTCGAGAACACCCGTGGCGGCATCTCCAAGGCATCGATGATCCTCAACGATGCGACGCCTGAGATGGAGGTCGATCCGGAAACCTACGAAGTGCGGGCCGACGGCGCGCTTTTGACCTGCGAGCCCGCCACGGTCCTGCCAATGGCGCAGCGGTATTTTCTGTTTTAGATTGGGTCCATGGCCGAACCTGCCCCGACGGATCGGCCGTGACATCATCGCTAGTCCCAGTCTCGCGGGCTGTCCGAGCCAGATCGTCCTCGATGAATATCCTGACGCCTGCTTGAAGGCTGCCGGCGAGGCCGGTCTGCCCGAGGAAATCTTCCCGCAGGATTGCCCGTTCACGATCGATCAGATCCTCGATGAGACTTTCTACCCCGAGACCGACTGACACATGCGTCGGGGCCAGATGGTTCAGTTCCCGACAAGATCGCTGCCGCTGTCATGGACAGCGACGCGATAGCCGGCGGCAAGGGCGTCGACACTGGGTTTCGGTGTGACCACCGTCAGCAGGGTGCCGGGCAGTTCGCCGACGCGGTCGTAGCCGCTGGCGCTCCAGCGCAGCAGGCGGCGCTTCCAGACCAGCCAGGCGTCGCCGTCGACCAGCACGAATGCGCCGTCCGGAATGTCCAACGCCGTTCTCGTATGATGCCCCTGCTCGCGTTGCCGCGGTTCGACCCGATGAGCATGGAGCGCGTCGTCCATGGCTTTGGCCGAGGGCGGTGCGTCGAGATCATGGGCCGTCGCCCAGGCGGCGCGGTAGGCGTTGAAGTCGGCGCACCGGCATTCGGCGCAAGGGCGGTGGCCCGCGGCCAGCGCCGTCGCTTCGTCGAGAAAGAACAGTTCGGTGTACCGGCCGGGCGCCATCGGCGCGCGCCGCCGGCTGCGAAAGGCAAGGACGCAGGCGATCCAGGCCTTGTGCTTCCAGCGGCTCCGGCCGAGCTTTCGGTCGCGATCGTGCAGAATGCCGCGATTGCCCATCAGCGTGCCCCGCGCCGGATCGGCGATGATCTCTCCCAGCGGGGTCACCCGATTTTGCAGCGGCATGTCGACGGCTCACGGTTCCGGCGTCGCCGAGGCTGGCGGCATCCCCGTCGCCGCCGTATCGTCAGCATAGGTGCGGGTTGCGCAAGAGAGCGCGGGAAGTGGGACGAAACGATGATCGTCGGAATTTCGATCAAGCGCGCGGGCGAATGGACGGACGCCGCCGATTCGATCACGCTCGACGAGACGGCGCGGCATCGCCGGCGCATGGCGATGGTTTCGGACGATGGCATCGCCTTCCTGCTCGATCTGCCCGAGGCGACGCTGCTCAGGGACGGCGATGCCATCGGCCTCGACGACGGCCGGTTGATCGCGGTGCGGGCCAAGCCCGAAGAGCTCTACGAGGTTCGTGGCAAGGACGCCCGGCATCTCCTCGCGTTGGCTTGGCAGATCGGCAACCGCCATCTGCCGGCGCAGCTTCTGGGCGATTGCATCCTGATCCGCCGCGACCCGGTCATTCGCGAGATGCTGTCGGGCCTGGGCGCGACGATCACCGACATCGAGGCCGGGTTCGATCCGGAAGGCGGCGCCTATGAGGCGCACGGCCATGATCATGACCACGAGCCTTCGCCCGAGATCCCAATCCGGTGAATCATATCGCCCCCTCAACGACGCCAGAGGCGCTCGGCGTGGCCGGCGAAGCCGCCACCGCGCATCTGCCGCAACTGCTGACGCTGTTTTCGCCGGCCTTTCCCATCGGGGCCTTCGCGTGGTCGCACGGGGTGGAGACGGCGGTCGCCGAGGGGCTGCTCGCCGACGCTGACGGCGTCGCCGACTGGATCGCGGTGCTGCTCGACCGTGGCAGCGGCTGGAACGACTGTGTGTTGCTTGCCGAAGCGTGGCACGCCGCCAAGGACGGAGACGCTGGCCGGCTTGCCGCCGTGGCCGAACTGGCGCTGGCGCTGGCGGGAAGCGCCGAACGGCGCGCCGAGACGCTGGCGTTGGGCACTGCCTTCGCGGAGGCATCGCGGCCGTGGCTGGATGCTTCGGGGCAGGGTGAGCACGTCGGGGGGCGTGAGGAAAACAGCGCGGCCGAGCCTTACCCCGTCGCGGCGGGGCGCCTGGCAGCCGGCGCCGGACTGCCGCTCGCCGATACGCTGCTCGGCTACGCACACGGCTTCGCGGCATCGTTGGTTTCAGCCGCCGTGCGGCTGGTTCCGCTGGCCCACAGCGATGCGGTGCGGGTGCTGCGGCGGCTGGAGCCGGTCATACAGGCGACGGCCGAACGGGCCGCGCGATCGACGCTGGACGACCTGGGTTCGGCGGCGCTAGGGTCCGACATCGCCGCACTGCGGCATGAGACGCTCCGAACGAGGCTCTTCCGGTCATGATCCACGCAAACGGCCCGCTTAGGGTCGGCATCGGCGGCCCGGTCGGCTCCGGCAAGACGACGCTGGTCGAAAAACTCTGCAAGGCGGCGCGCGAGAAATGGTCGATCGGGGTCGTGACCAACGACATCTATACGCGCGAGGACGCCGAGGCGCTGGTGCGGCTGCAGGCACTGTCGTCCGACCGCATCATCGGGGTCGAGACCGGCGGCTGTCCGCACACCGCGATCCGCGAGGACGCCTCGATCAACATCGCAGCGATCCGCGATTTGCGGGCGCGGCATCCGGATCTCGATCTGGTGCTGGTGGAATCGGGCGGCGACAATCTCGCCGCAACCTTCTCGCCGGACCTCGTCGATCTGTCGATCTACGTCATCTCGGTATGCCAGGGAGACGATATCCCGAGGAAGGGCGGGCCGGCGATCAGCCGCTCGGACCTGCTTGTCATCAACAAGACCGATCTGGCGCCCCATGTCGGCGCCGATCTGGAGCGGATGCGGACCGACGCGGCCGGCGCGCGCGGCGAACTCCCGACGCTGTTCGCCGACCTGTCGCGCGCCAAGGGCGTTGGCGACATTCTCGCCTTTCTCGCCGCTGCGGGCGGCCTGCCGATGGTCGAGTCCGCGGCGTGACACGGCTGTGGCTGAAGCAGCCGCTCGCCATTCTTGCCGACGGCGCGGATGGCGGCCTCGTGATCGAGGCTGGGCGGATCGTCGAACTGGTGCCCTCGGGCGGCGCCCCGTCGCGGCGGGTCGACGCGGTCTTCGACGCGTCGCGGCACGTGGTCCTGCCGGGTCTCGTCAACACACATCATCATTTCTACCAGACGCTGACGCGGGCGCATCCGGCGGCGACCGACAAGGAACTGTTTCCCTGGCTGACCAGCCTCTATCCGATCTGGGCTCGGCTCGATCCGGACAGTTTCCGCCTGTCGGTGCGGCTGGCACTGACCGAACTTCTCATGTCGGGCTGCACCACCGCGGCGGACCACCATTATCTGTTTCCTGAGGGGCTGGAGAGCGCCATCGACATCGAGGCCGAGGAGGCGGCCCGCCTCGGCATTCGCGTCACATTGAGCCGCGGCTCAATGGACCTGTCGGAGAAGGATGGCGGCCTGCCGCCCGATAGCGTCGTCCAGGACAAGGACGACATCCTCGCCGACAGCGAACGGTTGATCGGCCGCTATCACGACCGGTCCGACGGGGCGATGACACAGATCGCGCTGGCGCCCTGCTCGCCCTTCTCCGCGACCAAAAGCCTGATGATCGAGAGCGCGGCGCTGGCCGACAAGCACGATTGCCGGCTGCACACCCATCTCGGCGAAACCGAGGACGAGAACGCCTTCTGCGAGGCGACATTCGGCTGCCGGCCGCTCGACTACCTGGAGGAGGTCGATTGGCTCGGGCCGCGCACCTGGCTCGCCCACGGCATCCATTTCACCACGGAGGAATGCCGGCGCCTCGGCGCGCACAAGGTCGGCGTCTGCCATTGCCCGACCTCGAACGCGGTGCTGGCCTCGGGCTTTTGTCCGGTCAACGAATTGCAGGCTGCCGGCGCGCCGGTCGGGCTGGGCGTCGATGGTTCGGCCTCGAACGATGCCTCCAACCTGATCGAGGCGGCTCGCCACGCGCTGATGGTCGGGCGGCTGAATTATCGCTCAGCCGAGGCGATCACCGCGCGAGACGTGCTGGCTATGGCAACCGAAGGCTCGGCGGCTTGTCTCGGCCGCACCGACATCGGCCGTATCGACATCGGGCGGCAGGCCGATCTTGCCCTGTTCACCCTTGATGAATTGCGCTTTTCCGGCGCGCATGATCCGATTGCGGCGCTGGTCCTGTGCGGCGCGACGCGCGCCGACCGGGTGATGGTAAAGGGCGAATGGTGCGTCCTCGACGGCCAACCGGTCGGTGTCGACCTGGCCCGGCTCAGGGCCGAACATGGCGCGGCGGCCCGGCGTTTCGGCTGATTTCGCACTCCCGGTATACCGATGCCCGGCGAAACGAGGTGCGTAGGGCAAGGGGCGCGTGACGCTTTTCATCGGACATGGGGGGCTGGGGGCATGTGCCGGAAGCAGCAGGATGCTTTCCGCTTTACGCCGCCGCTCCCGGCGTTGCAGAATGCTTGACCGAATGGTCAAAAACGACGGAAAGAGCCTGAATGTCCGAACTGACCGCCGCCCGGCTGACGACCCATGTGCTGGACACCAGTCTCGGCCGGCCGGCCTCTGGTATCGCGCTGACGCTGTGGCGGCTCGGGTCCGATGGCGGACGGGAGAAGGTGGCTGAAGCCGTCACCAATTCGGACGGACGCTGCGACGCGCCGCTGATGGCCGGCGAGATTTTCGCGGTCGGCGAATATGAGCTCGTCTTCGCGGCCGGCACGTATTTCGATGCGACGGGCCGGGGTTTGCCGGAGCCGAAATTTCTCAGCGACGTGGTCATCCGCTTCGGCATCGCCGACAAGACGCATTATCATGTGCCGCTGCTCATTTCGCCTTTCGGCTATTCGACCTATCGGGGCAGCTGATGGCCGACCATGACGCCCCTCGGCCGATCCGCTTCGTCCTCAATGGTGAGGAGCGTGCCGTCGCGGGGCCGAAGCCGACGACGACGATCCTCGATTATCTGCGCCGGACGGAACGGCTGACCGGCACCAAGGAGGGCTGCGCCGAGGGCGACTGCGGCGCCTGCACGGTGCTGATCGCCGAGCCGGACGGCGACGGCGGCCTCTCGCGCCGGGCGGTCAATGCCTGCATCCAGTTCCTTCCTTCGCTCAACGGCCGGGCGGTCGAAACGGTGGAATATATCGGCCGCGACGGCGCCCACCCGATCCAGACGACGATGGTGGAAAAACATGGCAGCCAATGCGGCTTTTGCACGCCCGGCTTCGTCATGCAGCTTTACGCCGGCTGGCTGACAGGCGCGATCTCGGACCGCCAATCGGTCAAGGATCTGATCGCCGGTAATCTCTGCCGCTGCACCGGCTACGGGCCGATCGTCGAGGCGGGGTTGGAGCTCGGCGCGGTGCCGGTGCCCGATACGGCGAAGGAGGATACGGCGCTCGCCGCTCGTCTGACCGAGATGGAGGGCGGCGGCGTCTTTGTCTATGAGGCCGACGGCCACCGCTGGTTCGCGCCGACCAATGTCGACGACCTCGCCGACACCTATGCCGCGCATCCGGATGCCGCGCTGGTCGCGGGCGCGACCGATGTCGGGCTGTGGGTGACCAAGCAGCACCGCGAGTTGCCGACGATCATCGATGTCAGCCACGTCCGCGATCTCCAGGTGATCGAGGAAGCGGCCGGCCGGGTCTTTATCGGGGCCGGCGTTACTCATCGCCGGGCTTTCGACATACTGGCGGGTATGCACGCCGATCTCGGCGAGATGCTACGCCGCTTCGCCGGCTGCCAGATCCGCAATGCCGGCACGGTCGGCGGCAACATTGCCAACGGCTCGCCGATCGGCGATCTGCCGCCCTGCCTGATCGCCCTCGGCGCGCGGCTGCATCTGCGCCAGGGCGATACGGCCCGCGCGATCGACCTTGAGGATTTCTTCATCGCCTACGGCCGCCAGGACCGGGCGAAGGGCGAGTTCGTCGCCGCGGTCGAAGTGCCCCGGCTGGAGCCGAACCAGCGCTTCTTCGCGCACAAGATCTCCAAGCGCTTCGATTCCGACATTTCCGCCGTCATGGCAGCGTTCCGCCTGACCTTCGACGGGGACAAGGTGAGGGAAGCGCGACTGGCCTTCGGCGGCATGGCCGAAACGTCCAAGCGCGCGGGGAAGGCGGAAGCCGTGCTTGTCGGTCGGCCCTTCGACGAAACGGCGGTTGCCGCTGCGGCGGCGGCGTTGGCCGAGGATTTCACGCCGCTGACCGACATGCGCGCCTCGGCCGCCTATCGGCTGAAGACGGCGCAGAACCTGTTGCGACGGTTCTGGCTCGAACAGCAGGGCGGCGTGCGGACTCGGATTGGGGACGTTGCGGCAGACGCGACCCCTCTCGGCGAGGTGGCGTGATGGACGAAACCCGCATCCAGGATCGCGGCGGCGCCGGCGAGCCCCCGCTCGAAACGCTCGTCGTACGGCCGCCGACCGACGAGCGCGCGATCCGGGGCGGCGTCAGGACGGCGCTCGCCCATGACAGCGGCGGCAAGCACGTCTCGGGCGCGGCGCGCTATGTCGACGACGATCTGGAACTGCCGGGAACGCTGCAGATCTATATCGCCATGTCCGAGCGCGCCCATGCCCGCATTGTCGGCATGGAACTCGATGACGTTCGGTCGGCGCCGGGCGTTGTCGCCGTGCTGACCGCCGGGGACATTCCCGGCCAGAACGACTATTCGCCGGTATTCGGAGACGATCCGATCTTCCCGGTCGACACGGTCGACTATGTCGGGCAGTCGCTGTTCGCTGTCGCCGCCGAGACGGAAGCGGCGGCACGGGCGGCGGTGAAACTGGCGCGGATCGAATATGAGGATTTGCCGGCGGCGATCGGCATCGATGACGCGATCGCCCTTGCCGACAAGACCGGCGAAGACCTGCTTCCCGCCCACGAGATGAATCTCGGCGATGCCGGCGCCGCGCTCGATGCCGCGGCGGGCCGGCTCAAGGGCCGCGTCGAGGTCGGCGGTCAGGACCATTTCTACCTGGAAGGCCAGATCGCCTATGCGATCCCGCAGGAAGACGGCGACGTGCTGGTGCGCTCGTCGACCCAGCATCCGTCCGAGGTCCAGCACAATGTCGCCAAGATGCTCGGCGTTCCCGACCATGCCGTGACCGTCGAGGTGCGGCGCATGGGCGGCGGCTTCGGCGGTAAGGAAAGCCAGCCGGCGCTGTTCGCTTCGGTCGCCGCGCTGGCCGCGATCAAGACCGGCCGTCCGGCGAAGTGCCGGCTCGACCGCGACGACGACATGGAAATGACCGGCAAGCGCCACGAGGTGCGGATCGACTATGATCTCGGTTTTGCCCCCGACGGGCGCATCGCGGCCGTCGACTTCCAGCATTTCGTGCGCTGCGGCTATTCGAAGGATCTGTCGGCGGCGATCGCCGATCGGGCGATGTTTCACGCCGACAACGCCTATGCGCTGCCGGCTGCCCGCATCCATTCGCGGCGGCTGAAGACCCACACGGTCTCCAATACCGCGTTTCGCGGCTTCGGCGGGCCGCAAGGCATGGTCGGGATCGAGCGTGCCATCGACCACATCGCCTTCGAGACGGGGCTCGACCCGCTCGACGTCAGGAAGCGCAATTTCTACCCGGCCGAGAAACCGGCGCTGACGCCGTACCACATGGCGGTCACCGACTCGGTGATCGGTGAGATTGTCGCGGAACTGGAGGCCTCGTCCGACTACCGCGGCCGGCGACAGCGGATAAAGGCCTTCAATGCCGAAAACCCCATCCTCAAAAAGGGCCTGGCGCTGACGCCGGTGAAATTCGGCATCTCCTTCACCACCGCCCATCTCAACCAGGCCGGCGCGCTCGTGCATGTCTACAAGGACGGCTCGGTGCATCTCAATCACGGCGGCACGGAGATGGGGCAGGGGCTGTTCACCAAGGTCGCGCAGGTGGTCGCCGAGGAATTCCAGATCGACATCGACAAGGTGAAGATCACCGGCACCACCACGGCCAAGGTGCCGAATACGTCGGCGACGGCGGCCTCGTCCGGCTCGGACCTCAACGGCATGGCGGCGCAGGTCGCCGCCCGGACAATCAAGGACCGGCTGATCGAGTATGCCGCCGAGCGGTACAAGGTGCCGAAGGACCAAGTCGTCTTCGCGGCCAACCGGGTGCGGATCGGCAATGACGAGAAGCGCTTTTCCGATCTCGTCGGCGAAGCCTATCTCGCGCGTATCTCGCTGTCCTCGACCGGGTTCTATGCGACGCCCGGCATCAGCTACGACCGTGAGAGCGCGCGCGGCACGCCATTTTACTATTTCGCCTATGGCGCGGCCTGTTCGGAGGTCGTCATCGACACCTTGACCGGCGAATATCGCCTGCTGCGCGCCGACATCCTCCACGATGTTGGTCAGTCGCTGAACCCGGCGATCGATCTCGGCCAGATCGAGGGCGGCTTCATCCAGGGGATGGGCTGGCTGACCATGGAAGAGTTGTGGTGGGACGACAAGGGCCGGCTCAAGACGCATGCGCCGTCGACCTACAAGATACCGACCGCCAACGACCGCCCGGACGATTTCCGCATGGCGATCTGGGAGAAGGGCGAGAACCGCGCGCCGACGATCTATCGCTCCAAGGCGGTCGGCGAACCGCCGCTGATGCTGGCGATCTCGGTGTTCTCGGCGCTGACCGACGCGGTGTGTGCGGCGGGAGACGGCAAGGCCTTCCCCGATCTCGACGCACCGGCGACGCCCGAGCGCGTGCTCGCCGCCGTCGAACAGGTGCGGGGCCTCGGATGAGCATCGTCGTTGCCCTTCGCGCCTCATTCGCCGCCGAAGAGCCATCGGTGCTCGTCACGATCCCCCGCGCGCTCGGCTCGACGCCGCGCGAGGCGGGGGCGGCGATGCTGGTGACGCCGTCGCAATTCGCCGGCACGATCGGCGGCGGGCGGCTCGAATTCGATGCGATCGAGCGGGCGCGGGCGATGCTCGTGTCCGGCGAGACCGAGGCGGCGATGGACGTCGCGCTTGGACCCGCGATTGGCCAGTGCTGCGGCGGGCGGGTGGAGCTGTCGCTGCACCGAGCGGACGAAGCCCTGCTCTCGGAACTGGAGACGCTCGAGGCGCGCGAGAAGGCGGCGCGGCCGCTGGCGCTGATCTTCGGCGCTGGGCATACGGGCCGGGCGCTTGCCGCCGCCCTGGCGCTATTGCCGGTTCGCGTGCGCCTCGTCGACAGCCGGGCGGAGACCCTGGTGGGACTGCCGGAGGCGATCGAGATCGCCGCCGCCGCGCTGCCGGAAGCCGAGGTCGCCGCTGCTCCAGCGGGCACGGCGTTCGTGGTGATGACCCACGCGCATTCGCTGGATTTTCTGATTGCCGCGGCGGCTCTGGCGCGGGGCGACGCCGCCTATGTCGGCATGATCGGCTCGGCGACGAAGCGCGAGCGGTTCCGCCGTTATCTCGTGGAGGAGGGGCGGGACGCCGACATCGCCCGGCTAACGCTGCCAGTCGGCGGGGCCGCGCTGCATGACAAACGCCCCGAGGTGATCGCCGCATTGACGGTGGCGGAGCTGGCCGTTTGCCTGCTTTCCGGTCAACAGGAAAAGCTGATCGATCGCTTTGCGGCGCGCAACGGGCGATGTCATAGTGCCGGGGTCAGATCAACGGGATGACCCACATCGACATGGCGCCGCGCCTGCAGCTCTCCGGCATCACCAAGCGCTTCCCGGGCGTCGTCGCGAACGATCAGGTATCGTTCTCAGTGGCGCCCGGCGAGATCCATGCGCTGCTAGGCGAGAACGGCGCCGGCAAGTCGACGCTGGTGAAGATCATCTACGGCGTGCAGAAGGCGGACGAGGGTACGATCGCCTTCGACGGGACGCCGGCCGCCATCCACTCACCACGCGAGGCCCGGGTGCTCGGCGTCGGCATGGTGTTCCAGCACTTCTCGCTGTTCGAGGCGATGACAGTCCTGGAGAATATCGCGCTTGGGATGGATAACCCGCCGCCGCGCCGGGAATTGGAAGCCGCGATCCGGGAGGTGCTGGCCTCCTACGACCTGACGCTCGATCCGCATCGCGTCGTGCACACGCTGTCGGTCGGCGAACGGCAGCGGATCGAGATCGTGAGGGCGCTGTTGCAGCGGCCGAAGCTCTTGATCATGGACGAGCCGACCTCGGTCCTGACCCCGCAGGAAGTCGGGCAATTGTTCGAGACGCTGCGCCGCCTTGCCCGCGAGGGTTGCTCTATCCTGTATATTTCCCACAAGCTGCACGAGATCAAGGAACTCTGCGAGACGGCGACGATCCTCAGAGGCGGCAAGGTGGTGGCCACCTGCGATCCCCGTGAAGAGTCGGCGCGGTCGATGGCCGAACTGATGATCGGCGGGGATCTGAAGGATCTGTCCGGCAAGGCCGCTGGCGTCGACGGCGATGTCCGCTTTGCCGTGGCCGATCTGTCGGTGCCGGGCGAGCCGCCCTTCGGCACCAGCCTCAAGGATATCTCCTTCAACGTGCGCTCCGGCGAACTGCTGGGCATCGCGGGCGTCGCCGGCAACGGCCAGAACGAACTGCTTCAGGTGCTGTCGGGCGAGCGAATGGCCGGCGTGACCGGCAAGATCATGATCGACGGCGGTACGATCTCGAACCGTTCGGTCGGCGGTCGGCGGGCCCTCGGGCTGGCGACCGTGCCGGAAGAGCGCAACGGCCACGCCGCCGTGCCGGGCCTGTCGCTTACCGAGAATGCGGTCCTGTCGGCGCGAAAGCGCATGGGGCTTGCAGCCGGCGGCATCATCAAGGCGGGCGCCGCGCGTGACTATGCGGCCTCCGTTATCGACGCGTTTTCGGTGAAGGCGACCGGGCCGGGCGCCTTGGCGGGAAGCCTGTCCGGCGGCAATCTGCAGAAATTCGTCATGGGCCGCGAGATCATGCAGGACCCCGCCGTCCTCGTCGTCTCCCAGCCGACCTGGGGCGTCGATGCGGGCGCCGCCTCGTTCATCCGCCAAGCGATGATCGACCTCGCCGCCAAGGGCGCGGCGATCGTCGTCGTCAGCCAGGATCTCGACGAATTGCTCGAACTCTGCGACCGGATCGCCGTGATCAACGAGGGGCGGCTGTCGGAGACGATGGACGTCCAGGGAATTTCCATCGAGCGGGTCGGTCTTTTGATGGGCGGCATCCACGGCGCTCACGGGGACGACCACGCCGGCGCCGAGAGGGCCGCCTGATGGCCCTCGCCTTCGAGCCCCGCCGGGAGCCGAGCCGCGCCATGATTCTGGCGGCCCCGGTCATCGCCGTCGTCGCGACCCTCGTCGCAGGCGCGATCGTCTTCACGTTGCTCGGCCATGACGGTCTCAAGGCGGTCTACCAGATTTTCGTCGTGCCGCTATTCAATCCCTATCGCTGGCAGGACCTTCTGGTGAAGGCCGCGCCGCTGGCGATCATCGCGACGGGCCTGGCCATCGGGTTTCGCGCCAACATCTGGAACATCGGCGCCGAGGGGCAGTACATCCTCGGCGGCCTCGCCGGCACCGGCGTCGCCTTGCTGACTCTTGACGTCGAAGGCTTCTGGGTCCTGCCCGTCATGATCGCGGCCGGCATCCTCGGCGGCATGGTCTGGGCCGGCGTGCCGGCCTTCCTCAAGACGCGGCTCAACGTCAACGAGATCCTGTCCAGCCTGATGCTCAACTATGTGGCGATCCAGCTGCTCTATTATCTGATGCGCGGTCCCTGGAAAGACCCGATGGGCTTCAACTTCCCGCAGACCGCGATGTTCTCCGCTGCCCAGACGCTGCCGATCGCCGTGCCCGGCACGCTGATCCATCTCGGCATACCGATCGCGGCGGCATTGGCGCTGACCGCCTGGTTCCTGATGACGCGGTCGATCACCGGGTTCCAGATTCGCGTCGTCGGGCTGGCGCCAAACGCGGCCCGCTACGGCGGCTTCCGCCAATCCTCGACGGTCTGGTTGGCGCTGCTGGTCGGCGGCGGCCTCGCCGGGCTTGCCGGAATTCTCGAGGCGTCCGGCCCCTTCGGCCAGATGGTGCCGCAATTTCCCACCGGCTACGGCTATACGGCGATCATCGTCGCCTTTCTCGGACGGCTCAATCCGCTCGGCATCCTCGTCGCCGCGCTGGTGCTGGCGCTGACCTATGTCGGGGGCGAGAGTGCCCAGACGACGATCGGCCTGCCGTCGGCCGCGGCCGGCGTCTTCCAGGCGATGATGCTGTTCTTCCTGCTCGCGACCGATCTTCTGGTGCGTTACCGGCTTGTCATCCGACGCCAGGCCGGAGGCACGCCGCCAGCCGCTCCGGTCATGGCGAAGAATCCGAGCCCGTCGCCCGAGACGCGCCGCATCGAGGTGGAGCCGGCGACATGACCACGGCGCTGTTTATCTCCATCTTGATGACGATCGCGGCGGCGGCGACGCCGCTCTTGATCGCCGCGCTCGGCGAACTGGTGGTGGAGAAATCCGGCGTCCTCAATCTCGGTGTCGAGGGCATGATGCTGATCGGCGCTGTCACCGGCTTTGCCATCGCCTTCACCACCGGCGTGCCATCGCTCGGCGCGTTGGCGGCGATGGTCGCGGGCGCCACGGCATCGCTGATCTTCGCGGTCTTGACGCTCAGCCTGATGGCCAACCAGGTGGCGACCGGTCTTGCCCTGACCATCTTCGGCACCGGCGTCTCGGCGCTATTAGGCGCACCCTATGTGGGCATCACCACGGCGACGCTCGGACCGATCTTTCCCGCCGCGCTCGCGAGCGATCCCATTGGACGGGTGATCTTCGGCCATTCGCCGCTGGTCTATCTCGGGCTCGTGCTGGCCCTCGCGATCTGGTGGTTCCTGAAGCACAGCCGCGCCGGGCTGATCCTGCGCGCGGTCGGGGAGAGCGACAGCGCCGCCCACGCGATCGGCTATCCCGTCCTCAAGGTGCGCTATCTCGCCGTCCTGTTTGGCGGCGCCATGGCCGGGCTTGCCGGCTCGTATTATTCGCTGGTGCTGACACCGATGTGGGCGGAGCGGCTGACCGCCGGGCGCGGTTGGATCGCCATCGCGCTCGTCGTCTTCGCCTCATGGCGGCCGGGGCGACTGGTGCTTGGCGCCTATCTCTTCGGTGCGGTCATCACGCTGGAGTTGCAGGCAAAGGCCGCTGGCTTCAATCTGTTCGCGCCGGAATTCCTTGCCAGCCTGCCCTATCTGGCAACCATCCTCGTCCTTGCCATTATTTCGGCCGGCAAGGGAAGCGTCCGAACCGCAGCGCCGGCCTGCCTCGGCCAACCGTTCCGGGCGAGCGCCTGACATCAACCCCAACCACCCCAAGGAGTCCCGCGATGTTCAACACCACTCGACGCCGATTGATGGCAGGAGCCGTCACGCTCGTTGCCGCCGTCTCGTTCGGCCTGCCGGCGACCGCGCAGGACGGCGAGAAAAAGGACAAGGTGAAGGCCGCCTTCGTCTATGTCGGCCCGGTCGGCGATTTCGGCTGGACCTATGCCCACGACCAGGGGCGCAAGTATCTGGAGGAGAAGCTCGGCGACAAGGTCGAGACCACCTTTGTCGAAAATGTCGCGGAAGGGCCTGACGCCGAGCGGGTCATCCGCCAACTCGCCCAGGACGGCAACGACATCGTCTTCACGACCTCCTTCGGCTTCATGAACCCGACCATCAAGGTCGCCAAGCAGTTCCCGGACGTGAAGTTCGAGCATGCGACCGGCTACCAGACCGGCTCCGACAATATGGGCCTGTATAATTCCCGCTTCTACGAGGGTCGCGCGGTGCTCGGCACGATCGCCGGGAAGATGTCGAAGAGCGGCAAGGCCGGCTACATCGCCTCCTTCCCGATCCCGGAAGTGGTGATGGGCATCAACGCCTTCACGCTGGCGGCGCGGGCGGTGAATCCGGATTTCGAGACTCAGGTGGTCTGGGTCAACTCCTGGTACGATCCCGCCAAGGAGGCCGATGCGACCAAGGCGCTGCTCAGCCAGGGCGCCGACGTCATCACCCAGCACACCGATTCGCCGGCACCGCTGCAGGCCGCCGAGCAGGGCGGGGCGATCGCCTTCGGCCAGGCCTGGGACATGACCAGCTTCGCGCCCAACGCCCACATGACCGCCATCGTCGACAAATGGGGACCCTATTATGTCGACCGGGTGCAGGCGATGCTCGACGGCACCTGGACGGCCGACAATGTCTGGCTCGGCATGAAGGAGGGCGAGGTCGAGATGGCGCCCTTCAACGACAAGATGCCGGCCGACGTGAAGGAAGCCGCCCAGAAGATCGTCGACGACACCAAGGCCGGCACCTACGAGGTGTTCACCGGGCCGATCAAGGATCAAGCGGGCGAGGTGAAGGTCCCGGAAGGCGAGACCATGTCGGACGAGGACCTTCTGAAGATGGATTGGTACGTCGAAGGCGTGAAGAGCTGAGGCACGGCGCTCTCAAGCGCCCGACGACACGGCAAGGGGCGCTTCGGCGCACCTTGCCGATACCGAACCCAACAGGCTCGCGCCTTCCCCGTCTCCTGAACGGCGGGCGCATGACAGCCTTATTCGAGACCTATCAGGAGGCACCGCGACAAGGGGGCGGCGCTTCGAGGTAACTCGCGAATGTGGACCTATTTCTCCGAATGGCTGAGCTTCGCCGTGCGCTGGCTGCACGTCGTCACCGCCATCGCCTGGGTCGGCTCGTCCTTCTATTTCATCGCGCTCGATCTCGGGCTGCGCAAGCCGCGTGAACTGCCCGAGGGCGTCGGCGGTGAAGCCTGGCAGGTGCATGGTGGCGGCTTTTATCATCTGCGGAAATACATGGTTGCACCGCCGGCGATGCCGGAGGACCTGACCTGGTTCAAATGGGAGAGCTATTCCACTTGGCTGTCCGGTTTCGCCCTGCTTTTCCTGGTCTATTACCTCGGCGCCGATCTCTATCTGATCGATCCCGACAAGGCCGATTTGCCGGTCTGGGGCGCGAGCGCCCTCGGCATTGGCGGGCTGGCGCTCGGCTGGCTGGTCTATGACGGGCTGTGCAAATCGCCGCTGAAGAAGAACGACACGGCCTTGCTCGCCGTCCTGTTCGTCTATGTGGTCGCGGCGAGTTTCCTGTTCTCGGAGGTTTTCTCTGGCCGTGGCGCGATGCTCCACACCGGCGCGATGATCGCGACGCTGATGACCGCCAATGTGTTCCTCATCATCATCCCGAACCAGACGATCGTCGTCGCCGACCTCAAGGCGGGCCGCACACCCGAGTCACGGCTCGGCCAGGAGGCCAAGCAGCGCTCGCTGCACAACAATTACCTGACGTTGCCGGTTATCTTCCTGATGCTGTCGAACCACTATCCGCTGGCCTTCGCGACGGAGTGGAACTGGGCGATCGCCGGGTTGGTGCTTTTGATCGGCGCGGTCATCCGGCACTACTTCAACACGATGCACGCGACCGGTCGGCAGCTCTGGTGGTGCTGGGCGGTCGCCGGTCTGCTCTTCGCCGCAGTTATCACCCTGTCGGGTGCGCCGGGCTGGCGGGCCGAGGCGAAGTCCGGTGAGGGTGCGGAAGCGTCGCGCCGGTGGGACGGCGACCCGGCCGTCGCGCTGGCCGCCTCGCCGCATTTCGCCGAGGCGGAGGCGATCATCCTGTCGCGCTGCTCCATGTGCCACGCCAGCGAGCCGCTGTGGCCGGGGCTCGCGACGGCGCCGAAGGATATCCGCCTGGAAACGGGAGACGACATCATCCATTACGCGTCGCTGATCGAGCGTCAGGCCGTGCGCAGCCACGCCATGCCGCCCGGCAACGTTACCGGCCTCGAACCGGCCGAACGCGAGACCCTTGCCGCGTGGATCGCATCCGGCTCCGGCCGCTATGTCGCCGACGGCGGTCAACCGTGACACGCGTCGGTGGCAGCATCGCGATCCGGGGGCGGTTGCTCTGGTTCGACGCCGACCCGGCCGAGGAGGGCGAGGGGGCGGCGGTTCGTTACATCGCGGACGGGCTGGTCGTCGTCGACAAGGGGATCATCCGCCAAGTCGGCGAAGCCGCGACGCTGCTGCCCAGACTGCGGCCCGAAACGCCGGTCGCCGATCACCGGCCGCATCTGCTGATGCCCGGCTTCATCGACCCGCATCTGCACATGCCGCAAACCCAGGTGATCGCCTCATACGGCACCGAGCTGATGGAATGGCTGGCCAAATACACCTTCCCCGAGGAGAGCCGCTACGCAGATCCGGCGGTGGCGGCCGAGGGCGCGCGATTCCTCCTCGACGAGCTTCTGGCCAGCGGCACGACGACGGCCGGCGTCTATTGCACCACGCATCCGGAAAGCGTCGAGGCGTTTTTCGCCGAGGCCGCACGGCGGAGCCTGCGCATGGTCGCCGGCAAGGTGATGATGGATCGCGGCGCGCCGCCGGCGCTGCTCGACACCGCCGAGACCTGTTATCAGCAGTCCAAGGCGCTGATCCGCAAATGGCATGGCAAGGGCCGGCTCGACTACGCCATCACGCCGCGCTTTGCGCCGACCTCCAGCGAAGCGCAATTGGAAGCCTGCGAGGCGCTGGCGGTCGAGCATCCCGATCTCCACATCCAGACCCACTTGTCCGAGAATGCCGCCGAGATCGCCTTCGTCCGGGAGGCGTTCCCCTGGTCGAAGGACTATACGGAAGTCTACGAGCGCTTTGGCCTCGTTCGCCCCAAGGCGCTGTTCGGCCACTGCATCCATTTGTCGCAGCGCGAGCGCGCCGCGCTCGCCAAGAAGGGCGCGACGGCCGTGTTCTGTCCGACCTCGAACCTCTTCCTCGGATCGGGCCTGTTCGATCTCGCCGCCGCCCGCGCCGCCGGCATCAAGGTGGGGCTCGCAACCGACATCGGCGGCGGAACCAGCTATTCGATGCTGCGGACGGCGGCCGAGGCCTACAAGGTGCTGGCGCTGCAGGGTCAGAAACTGCCCGCCTTCGACGCCTTCCACATGCTGACCGCCGGCAACGCGGCGGCGATGGGGCTCGACAACCGGATCGGGCGCATCGCGCCGGGGCTCGAGGCCGACCTCGTCATTCTCGACACCGGGTCGACGTCGGCCATGCGCCGGCGCATGGCGCGGGTCGAGACCCTGGAAGAAGAGCTGTTCGCGCTGGTGATCCTCGGCGACGAGCGCGCCACTGTCGCGACCTATGCGCATGGCCACCGCGTCTATGATCGTTCGGCGACGCGTTCGAAGCCATTGCCGCCGCGTCCTGACCATGCCCCTGTGACGGGGCCGGAGCAGGCCGGCGAAGCGGCGCAATAACCGCTGAATTCCGCGAAAATCGCCTGCCCACCGCGACAAACGCGTCTCGGCGGCTATTTGCCTTGCGGACAAGGCGGAGGCGCCGAACGGTGCTGTCCGACCCCGGCAAGCGATGGAGAGGCGAATGCGACTGGTACGATACGGTGAGAGCGGCGCGGAAAAGCCGGGTCTGATCGACGACGAAAACGTTCTTCGCGATCTGTCCGAAGAGGTTGCCGACATTGCTGGCGAGACGCTCTCTCGGGCGGGGCTGGAGCGGCTGCGAGCGCTCAATCCCAAGGGCTTGGCCAAAGTGGACCCGTCGCATCGCATCGGCCCGCCGGTCGGCCGGGTCGGGAACTTCATCGCGGTGGGGCTCAACTATGCCGATCACGCCAAGGAGTCCGGGATGGACATTCCGGCGGAGCCGATCCTGTTCAACAAGGCGCCGTCCTCGATCGTCGGGCCGCATGACGATGTGATCGTCCCCAAGGGCTCGGACCGGCTCGACTGGGAGGTCGAGATCGCCATCGTGATCGGCGACGAGGCGCTCTACGTGTCGGAAGAGCAGGCGATGGATCACATCGCTGGCTTTTGTCTCTGCAACGACGTCTCGGAGCGCACCTTCCAGACGCAGCGCGGCGGACAGTGGATGAAGGGCAAGAGCGCCCCCAGCTTCGGCCCACTCGGCCCCTGGCTGGTGACGCCGGATGCGCTCGGCGACCCGCAGGCCGTCGATCTCTGGCTCGACGTCAATGGCGAGCGCATGCAGACGGGCTCGACCGCGACGATGATTTTCCCGATCACCAAGCTGGTCTCCTACATCTCGCAATTCATGCGGCTGATGCCGGGCGATGTAATCATCACCGGAACCCCGCCCGGCGTCGGCATGGGGATGAAGCCGGAGCGTTATCTCAAGCCCGGCGACATCATCACGCTAGGCGGCCGGGGCTTGGGCGAGCAACGCCAGACGGTGCAGGCCTTCGCTGGGTGAACGGCGTCAAGCCGGCGGGACTTTCATCGGATTCGCCGGAACAACCTGCCCGTCTCGACCCTTAATCTGATCGAGCGGGTCATTTCGCATTCCGTACCGGTAGCCGAGACTGGACATGGGACAAAGGTTTCCTATCCCTTAAGGTTCGGAGTTTTTCGCGCGGGAGCGTTTACGTCCGCATCGTCTTTCCTGACTGTTGAACCTGAAGGCCGTCCATGGACAAACCCGTCGCCGCAGCCCGCAAGCCGAAAAAAGCTCCGACAACCAAGGCCGCCGAGAGCGAAACACGCCTCCTGGCGCTGGCCGAAAACCGCATCGCCATCGAGGGCGTCGCGCCTGAGATCGATGGCGGACGCTTCGCGGTCAAGCGCGCCGAGGGCGAACCGCTAACCGTCTCCGCCGACGTGTTTTCCGACGGGCACGACGAAATCGCTGCGGCGGTCGTCTACGGCTCGGCGGACGACGAGGCCTGGAGCGAGACGCCGCTGACGTTTATCTCGAACGACCGATGGTCGGCGGACATCGTCTTCAACAATCCGGGGCCACACCGCTTTTCGATTATCGCCTGGCGCGACCTCTATGCGACCTGGCGCGACGAGGCGACGAAGAAGCGCGACGCGGGCAAGCTGAGCGACCTGGAACTGACCGAAGCGCGTGAACTCGTCAAAAACGCCGCGACGTCAGGGCGTGGCTCAAAGGCCGATCAGAAGGCGGTGGCGAAGCTTCACGACAAGCTGGAAAAGCTCAGCGCCAAGGGTGACGCCGACGGCCAATACGCGCTGATGCAGGCCGCCGACACGATCGGGCTGCTCGACGCCGCGGGCCACCGCACGCATCTGTCGCGCTATCCGATCGAGGTGCCGGTCTGGGTCGACCGGACGGCGGCGGCGTTCTCGGCCTGGTACGAACTGATGCCGCGCTCGCAATCCGGCGACGCGAGCCGGCACGGCACCTTCGATGACGTCATCAAGCGTCTGCCCGACATTCAGGAGATGGGCTTCGACGTTCTGTATTTTCCGCCGATCCACCCGATCGGAAGCACCAACCGCAAGGGCAAGAACAATTCGCTGACGCCGGGGCCTGACGATCCCGGTAGCCCTTATGCGATCGGGTCCGACGAGGGCGGACACGATGCCATCCATCCCGAACTCGGCTCCTTCGAGGATTTCGCGCGGCTGGTCGAGGCGGCCAAGCAGCATGGATTGGAAATCGCCATCGACTTCGCCATCCAGTGCTCGCCGGACCATCCATGGATCAAGCAGCACCCGGAATGGTTCGACTGGCGTCCCGATGGGACGATCAAATTCGCCGAGAACCCGCCGAAGAAATACGAGGACATCGTCAACGTCCATTTCTATCGCGGTGCGCTACCCTCAATCTGGTACGAATTGCGCGACATCGTCCTGTTCTGGCTCGACAAGGGCGTCAGGATCTTCCGCGTCGATAATCCCCACACCAAGCCGTTTCCGTTCTGGGAATGGATGATCGCGGAGGTCCGCAAGGTCGATCCCGGCGTGGTGTTCCTCGCCGAGGCCTTCACCCGGCCGAAGGTGATGAAGCGGCTTGGCAAGGTCGGCTACAACCAGTCCTATTCCTATTTCACCTGGCGCAACGCCAAGGCGGAGCTGACCGAGTATCTGACCGAGCTGACGCGCACGGAAGCGGCCGAATACATGCGGCCGAACTTTTTCGTGAATACGCCGGACATCAACCCGATCTATCTCCAGGTCAGCGGTCGGCCGGGGTTTCGCACCCGCCTCGCGCTGGCCGCGACACTCGCCGGCAATTACGGCGTCTATTCGGGTTTCGAGCTTTGCGAGTTCCTGCCGGTTCCGGGCAAGGAGGAATATCTCAACTCCGAGAAATACGAGATTCGCGCCTTCGACTGGAAGGCCGAGGGCAACATTCGCGACGACATCGCCTTCTTCAACCGGCTGCGCCGCTCGGAAAAGGCGATGCAGGATTTCCGGAGCCTCGCTTTCTACAATTTCCACAACGACAACATCCTCTATTACGGCAAGCGAACGGCCGACCTTTCCTCCTTCCTGCTCTTCGCCGTCACCCTCGATCCGCATGCGCCGCAGGGCGGCCATTTCGAGGTGCCCTTATGGGAGTTCGGGCTGCCGGACGACGGGTCGGTGATGGTCGAGGACATGGTCACCGGTCAGAGCTTCGCTTGGAAGGGCAAGGTCCAACACTGGTGGATGAACCCGCACGACCGGCCTTACGCCGTCTTCAAGATATCCCGCTGACATCCCAACGCCGGAAGCTGCAACCAACATGAACGAGCAAGTCTCCATCGCTCCGAACGAGCCGACCCCGGGCCCCGATCCCGAGGCCATGGACTGGTACAAGGACGCGATCATCTACCAACTCCACGTCAAGACCTTCGCCGATTCGAACGGCGACGGGATCGGAGACTTCGCCGGGCTGCTCGACCGGCTGGACTATGTCCAGGAGCTCGGGGTCACGGCCATCTGGCTGTTGCCGTTCTATCCCTCGCCGCTCCGCGACGACGGCTACGACATCGCCGACTATCGCTCGGTCAATCCGTCCTACGGCAATCTGGAAGACATCGAGCGATTGATCGAGGAAGCGCACAAGCGCGGCCTGCGGGTGATCACCGAGTTGGTCATCAACCACACCTCCGACCAGCATCCTTGGTTCAAGGCGGCGCGCAACTCGCCGAAGGGCTCGCCCGAGCGCGATTTCTACGTCTGGGCCGATGACGACAAGGGCTATGACCAGACCCGCATCATCTTCCTCGACACGGAAACGTCTAACTGGACCTTTGACCCGGTGGCCGGCCAGTATTTCTGGCACCGCTTCTATTCGCACCAGCCGGATCTGAACTTCGACAATCCGAAGGTTCTCGAGGAAGTGCTGTCGGTCATGCACTTCTGGCTGGATAAGGGCGTCGACGGTCTGCGGCTCGACGCGATTCCTTATCTGGTCGAGCGGGAAGGCACCAACAACGAGAACCTGCCCGAGACCCACGTCGTCCTGAAGGCCATCCGCACGGATCTCGACAAACACTATCCCGACCGGATGCTGTTGGCCGAGGCCAATCAGTGGCCGGAGGACACGCACCCCTATTTCGGCGACGGCGACGAATGCCACATGGCGTTCCACTTCCCGCTGATGCCGCGCATGTACATGGCGCTGGCCCAGGAGGACCGGCACCCGATCACCGACATCATGCGGCAGACGCCGGAAATCCCGGAAAACTGCCAATGGGCGATCTTCCTGCGCAATCATGACGAGCTGACGCTGGAAATGGTCACCGAGGAAGAGCGGGACTATCTGTGGTCGACCTATGCTAGCGATACGCGGGCGCGGATCAATCTCGGTATTCGCCGGCGCTTGGCGCCGCTGATGGGCAACGACCGGCGAAAGGTGGAACTCCTCAACGCCCTGTTGATGTCGATGCCGGGCACGCCGACCATCTATTACGGTGACGAGATCGGGATGGGCGACAACTATTATCTCGGCGATCGCGACGGCGTGCGCACCCCAATGCAATGGTCCGCCGACCGCAATGGCGGCTTTTCCCGCGCCGACCCGCAACGGCTCTATCTGCCGGTGATCCAGGACCCGGTCTACGGCTATCAGGCGGTCAACGTCGAGGCGCAGTCCAACAATCCGTCCTCGCAGCTCAACTGGATGCGGCGCCTGATTCAGGTCCGGCGTACCAAGGAGGCCTTTGGCCGTGGGGAGATAACCTTCCTTTATCCCTCCAACCGCAAGATTCTCGCCTATCTGCGCGAATATGGCGGTGAGCGCATCCTGTGCGTCGCCAATTTGTCGAGTTCGGCCCAGGCGGTGGAATTGGATCTCTCCGCCCACGCCGGCGCGACGCCGGTGGAAATGCTCGGGCTTTCGGTGTTTCCGACGGTGGGGCAGGGAAGCTACGTTCTGACGCTGCCGGCCTACGGTTTCTTCTGGTTCGACCTGGCTTCCTCGGGGCGCGAATCCCCCGAACCGGCGCCGCTTCCGGCGTTCTCGACGATTGTCGCCGCCAACGACCTTCACGGCACGATCAATAGGCGCAACCAGCAAGAGATGGAATCCGTGCTGCCGGAGTTCATCGCGGGCCAGCGCTGGTTCGCCGGCAAATCCGAGCGGCCGGGCAGGGTGCGGGTGGACGTGCTCGGTCCTCCGCCGATGGGTTCGCGGCGGCACCTCTTCACCGAACTGACCGTGACCACGGCCGAGGGCGAGCACCGTTATCTGCTGCCGCTCAGCGCCAGGTGGGGAGAAGACAATCTCCATCATCAGGCGCCGATGCTTCCCTACACCTTGATGAAGATCCGCCAGGGGCCGCGGATCGGCGCGGTCGTCGACGGGGCCCGCGATCCCGATCTAGCCAAACTCGTGGTGGCCATGATCGCCGACGGCAAGACCATCGATCTCGCCGGCGGCGCCTTCGAGATCGCGACATCGCAATCGGCGCGTGAGGCGCTGGCGCGGGCAGCCGGGGTCGAGGCCGACGACATCCATGCGCTGAGCGGCGAGCAGTCGAACACCTCGCTGCAGATCGGCCAGGAGGCGATCCTGAAATTCTATCGCCGTTTGCGCGACGGCATCCAGCCGGAACTGGAGGTCACGCGCTTCCTGACCGAGAAGACTAATTTCGAAGCAGCCCCCGCTCTGCTCGGCTCGATCGAACTGGTTCGCCAGGACGGCAGCCGGACGGCGGTCGCCGCCCTGTTCGAGCAGGTGTCGAACCAGGGAGACGCCTGGACTGTGGTCACCGACGCCTTGTCCCGATATCTGCGCGAGAACGCCTATAGCCAGCAGCCGACCGGCGACGAAAGCGCAGATGTCGGAGCTCTCGGCGGCGAGCCGCAACTGGCCATCCAGATCGATCCCGGCGCGGTCATCGGCACGCGAACCGGCGAAATGCACGCCGCGCTGGCGACCAGGACAGGCGACGCCGCCTTCGATCCCGAGCCCGTCGACGCGGCGGCGCTTGCCGAGATCGTCGCGGAAGCCAAGCGCGAGGTAAGCGACACGCTCTTGACCCTTTCGCGGATAAGGCGGGCGGGCGGAGAACCCGCCGACGATGGGATCGAACGGCTGCTGGGCGCGGAGAAGGACATCCTGACCTGGTTCGACGGCTTCTCGCGCCTGGCGGTATCGACGCATCGGACCCGTATCCACGGCGACTACCATCTCGGTCAGGTGCTGGTCGCCAAGAACGACGTGGTCATCCTCGACTTCGAGGGTGAGCCGGGGCGCCCGCTCGAAGAGCGGCGGCGCAAATCCTCGCCGCTCAGGGACGTCGCGGGCATGCTGCGGTCCTTCGATTACGCCGCCTTCGCGGCCCGCGACAAGGCGGGGCCGGCGGACGACGCCACGGTAGAGCGTTTGCGCGAGATGGCGGAAAGCTGGCGCGATGAGGTGGCCGAGAGCTTCCTCGTCCATTGGAGTGCGGCATCCGGCATCGCGCTGGACGATCCGGCCACCGCGCAACTGCTCGATCTCTTCGTGCTGCAAAAGGCTTTCTACGAACTTCGCTACGAGGCGGCGATGCGGCCGGCCTGGCTGTCGATCCCGTTGCGCGGGATCATCGCGCTCCTCGAGAAACGACAGGTTTTGAAATGAACAAGACAGCACAAAAGAGCGGTGGAGCGGCCATGGTCGACCATCGCCCGAACGAGCACGAAGCACATGAGATCGGTCGCGGTGTGCATGGCGACCCCTTTGCCGTGCTCGGGCCGCGGCCGGTCCAAGGCGGCTCCATTGTGCGGGTCTTTCGGCCCGGCGTCGAAGCGGCTGCCGTCGTCGATGGCAAGGGCAAGGTCCTTGGCGAGCTCGAACGCTTCGGTCCCGCAGGGTTTCATTCCGGTTTCGTCCCAGGCCTCAAGCCCGGCGACGTCTATCGGCTGCAATACGCCCATGGCGGCGACCATTGGCAGGAGGAGGACGTCTATCGCTTCGGAACCATTTTGGGCGAACAGGACGTCTATCTTCTCAACGAAGGCAATCACTACCGCCTTTACGAAAAGCTCGGTGCCCATCCGACCACGATGGACGGCGTCGAGGGAACGGCCTTTGCCGTGCTTGCGCCGAGCGCGCGCCGTGTGTCGGTGGTGGGCAATTTCAATTCCTGGGATGGCCGCCGTCACGTCATGCGCAAGCGCCACGAATGTGGCGTCTGGGAGCTGTTCGTTCCCGCCGTCGGAAGGGGCGAGGTCTACAAATACGAACTGACCGGGCCAGACGGCAATATCATGCCGCTAAAGGCCGATCCCGTCGGTTTCCTGCAAGAAGCGGCGCCGTCGACGGCCTCGGTCGTTGAAGGGCTGGTCGAGCACGAATGGCAGGACGGCGAATTCCAGAAACATGGCGCCGACTGGCAGGATCGGGAAAAGCCCATCTCGATCTATGAAGTGCATCTGGGCTCATGGCGACGGGGCGACGACAACAGCTTCCTCACCTACGACGCTCTGGCCGATGAACTCGTGTCCTATGTTACGGACATGGGCTTTACCCATGTGGAGTTCCTGCCGGTCTCCGAACATCCGTTCTATGGCTCATGGGGTTACCAGCCGATCGGGCTTTACGCCCCGACCTCCCGCTACGGCTCGCCCGAGGCCTTCGCCCGCCTCGTCGACGCGCTGCATCAGGCCGAGATCGGTGTGCTGCTCGACTGGGTACCGGGGCATTTTCCGACCGACATTCACGGACTCGGCCAGTTCGACGGGACCGCACTCTACGAACATCCCGATCCGCGCCGCGGCTTCCACAAGGACTGGGATACGCTGATCTACAATTACGGACGGCCGGAGATCGACAACTATCTGGTCGCCAACGGGCTCTACTGGCTCGACCGCTTCCACATCGACGGGCTGCGCGTCGATGCCGTCGCCTCGATGCTCTATCTCGACTATTCGCGCGAGCATGGCGAGTGGGAGCCCAACATCCATGGCGGGCGCGAGAACCTCGAGGCGATGGCGTTCCTGAAGGACACCAACGAGCGCGTCGGCGAGTATTACCCGAAGGCAACCACCCATGCCGAGGAGTCGACCGCCTTCCCCGATGTCTCCAAGCCGACCTTCGCCGGCGGCCTCGGGTTCCACTTCAAATGGAACATGGGCTGGATGCACGACACGCTCGAATTCATGTCGAAGGAGCCGGTGCATCGGCGCTATCATCACCACCAGATGACCTTCGGCATGGTCTATGCCTATTCGGAGAATTTCGTGCTGCCGCTCAGCCATGACGAGGTCGTCTACGGCAAAGGGTCGCTACTGGGAAAGATGCCCGGCGACCAATGGCAGAAATTTGCCAATCTCAGGGCTTATTTCGGCTTCATGTGGACGCATCCGGGCAAGAAGCTCATCTTCATGGGGGGTGAGTTCGGCCAGTCGCGCGAGTGGAACCACGATTTATCGCTTGACTGGCATCTGCTCGAATACGCCGAGCACAAGGGCGTGCAGCGCCTCGTGCGCGATCTCAACACCATGTACCGGGAGATCCCCGCGCTCCACCAGCTCGACTGCGATCCCGCCGGTTTCGAGTGGGTTGACACATCGAATGTCGAGCAGAGCGTGATTGCCTTCCTAAGAAAAGACCGCGACGACAAGCCGGTGCTCGTCGTCTCCAACTTCACGCCGATGCCACGACACGACTACCGGATTGGCGTTCCGTCAGGCGGCAAGTGGGTGGAGCGGCTGAACACCGACGCGGAGATTTACGGCGGCTCGAATGTCGGCAATCTCGGCGGCAAGGAAGCCGAGGAACACTCGGTCCATGGCCGCCCCTATTCGGTGTCGCTGACCCTGCCGCCTCTGGCGACGATCGTGCTCGTCCAGGAAGGCTGACGCTGTTGACAAGACGGACTTAGACCTCGGACGGGGGTGACATTCCGTCCGGACTGCCCTGAACATCGCGGAGTGTGGTGAGGGGCGAACCGTGCGGGGCGACCACGACGCTGAACGAGCCGTCTGTCTCCAGCACCACGGCCCGTACATTGGCGAGGTCGGCGGTCCCTTGCGAACGGATCGCCGCCAGGACCTCCTGCTCGGTGACCCGCTCCTTCGAGAGCATGGCCGATAGAAAGCGGCCGTCGAAGAACAGCAGTGTCGGCTCCGCCTTGACGAGGTTTTGAACCGGCTTCCATCGCAGCGACGTCCATGCGACCGCGTATTGGAGTCCGCAGAGGAGGACGAAGGCGAAAAGGCCCTCAGACAGCGAGGTGTCCTCGTTCAAAATCACCGACGCCAGGATCGAGCCCAACGCGACAGTGACGACAAGGTCGAAGGCGTTCATCTTCGACAGTGTGCGCTTGCCGGTGGTTCGCAGGAGCAAAACCAGCCCGGCGTAAGCGAGAATGCCGGTCACCAGGATTTGCCACAAGTCGTACCAGCTATCGAATATCACGAGCGACTCCGGTCGGTCTGTTTCAAAGAGGAGGCAGAACGGCTCTCAGCGCACGGCTGACATCATCAAGCCAGTCCTTGGGGACGCCGCAGGTCCAGCGTCAATGGGAACGTCGGGTTCGGCGCCTCGGCGGCCGGCTCGAAGCTGCCGGGCGTATGGCCGATATCCTCGAACCGCGCGAGCCGGCGCGCCTCCGCCTCGTAGGAATTGACCGGGAACACGTCGTAGTTCAGCCCGCCCGGATGCGCGACATGGTAGATGCATCCCCCCAGCGAGCGCTTCGACCAGCGATCGTAGATGTCGAAGGTCAGCGGTGCGTCGACGGGGATCGTCGGGTGGAGGCCTGAGGCCGGTTGCCACGCCTTGTAGCGGACGCCGGCGACGGCATCTTTACCGCTGCCCGTGGCGGTCATCGGCACTTCGCGCCCGTTGCAGGTCACCATGTGCCGGGCCGGATCGAAATTCGTCATCTTGACCTGCAGCCGCTCGACCGAGGAGTCGACGAAGCGGACTGTGCCCCCAATCGCGCCGGTCTCCCCCATCACATGCCACGGCTCCAGCGCCTGACGCAGTTCGAGCGTGACGCCGCAGCGTTCGATCTTGCCGCAGAACGGAAAGCGGAACTCGGCCTGCGCCTCAAACCATTCGGGCCGCATCGGATAGCCGGCGTCGCCGAGATCGGCGAGGACGTCCTGAAAGTCCTGCCAGACGAATTCCGGCAGCATGAAGCGATCGTGCAGCGTGGTGCCCCAGCGGACGAACTTGCCGGTCTGAGGAGACTTCCAGAACTTGGCGATCAGCGCCCGGATCAGCAGTTGCTGGGCAAGGCTCATGCGGGCTTCTGGCGGCATCTCGAAGCCGCGAAACTCGACGAGCCCGAGGCGGCCGGTCGGACCATCCGGCGAAAACAGCTTGTCGATACAGATCTCGGCGCGGTGAGTGTTGCCGGTGACGTCGATCAAGAGGTTGCGGAACAGCCGGTCGGTCGTCCACGGCGGCACGAGTGACGACTCGACCGGGATCTGCGCCATGGCGATTTCCAACTCGTAGAGCTGGTCGTGCCGCGCCTCGTCGATGCGCGGCGCCTGGCTGGTCGGTCCGATGAACAGGCCGGAGAACAGATAGGACAGGGACGGGTGGCGCTGCCAATAGAGGACCAGCGACTTCAACAGGTCGGGCCGGCGCAGGAATGGCGAATCCAGCGGCGTTGCGCCGCCGACGACCACGTGGTTGCCGCCGCCCGTGCCGGCGTGCTTGCCGTCGATCATGAACTTGTTGGTGCCGAGGCGCGACAGCCGTGCTTCCTCGTAGACCGCCGTGGTGATGTCGACGCTGTCCCGCCAGGAGGCCGACGGGTGGACATTCACCTCGATGACGCCGGGGTCCGGCGCGACGCGAATGACGTTGAGGCGGGGATCTTCGGGCGGCGGGTAGCCCTCGATTTGCAGCGGCAGGCCTTCGGCTTCGGCCACATCCTCGACCGCGCCGAGAAGGTCGAGATAGGATTCGACCGTCTCCAGCGGCGGCATGAACACGCAGAGCTTGCCGTCGCGGGGTTCGATCGCGAGCGCGGTGCGCACGGAGCCTTCGATCTCGGTCGGCGACGCATCGGGCGCACCGGCGCCGGCTAACGGGCGACCGGTGGGGGAGGTATCGTTGGTAGTGACGGGCTCGGTCATCGTCCGGCGCTCGCCGCCGCTCCCACGCCGTGGCTGCATTTCGACGCGCCCGTATTGGGTGCGGTTCTTCGGCGGCAGCGGCGGGAAGGGCTGCATCGGGTCGGCTGGGTGGGTGTAGGGATAATCCTCCTCATCCAGATGCGGGATGGCGCCGAGCGGCAGGCGGTAGCCGAGGGCGCTGTCGCCGGGTGCGAGGAACAGATGCCCGCGGCGGGTCGTCCAGCGTTCGGACTGCCAGCGGATATTGCCTCTCGCTTGCCAGGCCTGGACCGGCAACACGTAGCCGGCTGGCTGCGACAGGCCGCGATCGAAGACCTTGGCCAGACGCGCGCGCTCCTCGCGGTCTTCCAGCTTGGAATCGGTTGGCTCGACGTTTTCGGGAAGCTGCGCCTCGCGGGCCAGCCAATAGGCCGAATCCTCGAAGGCCGGGGCGGCATAATCGGGATCGATGCCGAGAACTTCGGCGACCTTGCGCGAGAGGCGTTCCGCCTCTTTGGGGCCTACCGGCTGCGCGTCGGTCTCGCGGGCGACGAGGTCGACGTTTTTCCAGATCGGCACGCCGTCCTTGCGCCAGTAGAGCGAGAAGGTCCAGCGCGGCAGCGTCTCGCCTGGGTACCACTTGCCCTGGCCGTAATGCAGGAACCCGCCGGGGGCAAAACGGTCGCGCAGGCGTCGGATCAGGTCGTCGGCAAGGCCGCGTTTCGTCGGTCCGGTCGCGTCGGCGTTCCACTCGGGCGATTCGAAATCGTCGATCGACACGAAGGTCGGCTCGCCGCCCATGGTTAGCCGGACATCGCCGGCCACGAGATCGGCATCGACCCGCTCGCCCAGCGCGTCGAGAGCCTGCCAGCTCTCTTCGGAAAACGGATGGGAGACGCGCGGCCGCTCGGCGATGCGCTCGACCGTCATTTCGAAGTCGAATTCCACCTCGGCAAAGCTGACGGCGCCGGTGATCGGGGCGGCCGAGCGAAAATGCGGGGTCGCGGCGAGCGGGACGTGGCTCTCGCCGGTCATCAGCCCGGATGTCGGGTCGAGCCCGATCCAGCCGGCGCCCGGCAGATACACCTCCGCCCAGGCGTGCAGATCGGTGAAATCGACGTCCGTACCGGTGGGGCCGTCGAGCGCCACCGTGTCGGGCTTCAACTGGATCAGGTAGCCGGAGACGAACCTCGCCGCGAAGCCGAGATGGCGCATGATCTGAACCAGCAACCAGGAGGTGTCCCGGCAGGAGCCGGAGCCGCGTTCGAGCGTCTCCTCGGAGGTCTGGACGCCCGGTTCCATCCGCACCAGATAGTCGATCTTCTGTTCGAGCGAGCGGTTGAGTCCGACCAGGAAATCGACCGTGTGAGTCTCGCTGCGGTCGAGTTCTTCCAGATACCGGGCCAGCAGCGGCCCGGCGGGCTCGGCGTCGAGATAAGCGGCCAAATCGGTTTTCAGCGGCTCTTCATAGGCGAACGGCCACGCCTCGGCGGCCTCCTCGACGAAGAAGTCGAAGGGGTTGTAGACGGTCATGTCGGCGACGAGGTCGACCTCGATGCGAAATTCCGTCGCCGGCTCGGGGAACACGAACCGCGCCAGATAGTTGCCGAAAGGATCCTGCTGCCAATTGACGAAGTGCGGCTCGGGCAGGACCTTCAGCGAATAGGAAGGGACCTTCGTCCGCGAATGGGGCGCGGGCCGCAATCGCACCACCTGCGGGCCGAGCCGCACAGGCCGGTCGTAGCGGTAGTGGGTGACGTGGTGAAGGGCTGCGAGGATCGACATCGGGGCTTTCGTTGGACCGGTTCCGGCGGGACGGCCATTGGACAATAGGGCTTTGGCGCCGCCCGGCAAACCGCCCGCCCCGGCGAAACGGGCGGGAAGGTGGTTCCATTCGACGGCATGCGGCCGGAACCACGGGGCCGTTCGCCTGTTCATGGGCGCGGCGCGGCTGGCGCAAGAAGCATTTTAGGATCTGACATCATGAAGCTGTTTTCCTGCCCGTCCTGCTCCCAAGTGGTGTTCTTCGAGAACGTCGTCTGCGAACGCTGCAACCACGCGCTCGGCTACGAGCCACGCTTGAACCGGCTGCTCGCTCTGGAGCCTGCCGATGGATTGTGGGTGGAGGCGGGGCGCCATTCGCAGGGACGACGCTGGAAATATTGCCAGAACCATCAATACGGGGTTTGCAACTGGCTGATCGCCGCGGACAGCGGAGACGGGCTCTGCGCCGCCTGTCGGCACAATGTCATCGTGCCCGACCTTGCCGACGCCGAAAACATCTCGCTTTGGCGCCGCATGGAGGGCGCCAAGCACCGGATGATCTATACCGCGATGCGGCTCGGCCTGCCGCTGCAAACCCGCGACGAGCATCCCGAGGGCCTTGGCTTCGAATTCCTGTCAAGCGATACCGCGACCGGCGAAGCCGTGATGACCGGCCACGACGATGGTCTGATCACCATTGCCCTGGCCGAGGCCGACGACGCCGAGCGGGAGAAGCGGCGCACCGCCATGGGCGAGCCCTATCGCACGCTGCTCGGCCACTTCCGGCATGAGGTCGGTCACTGGTACTGGGACCGCCTGGTGCGCGACGGCGGCGCGCTGGAGGCCTGCCGCGCGGTCTTTGGAAACGATGAACAGGACTATGGCGAAGCGTTACAAGCGCATTACGCCAACGGGCCGAGGCCCGACTGGCAGAATTTCTTCGTCTCATCCTATGCCGGCTCGCACGCCTGGGAGGATTTCGCCGAGACATGGGCGCATTATTTCCACATCGTCGATACGCTGGAGACCGGTAATAGCTGGGGGGTGACGGTCGATCCGCGGGTTGACGGCCAAGGTCTTCTGACGACGACAATCAATTTCGACGTCTTCGCCCATGAGATCACGATCCAGGAAGTCGCGGAAGCCTGGCTGGCGCTCTCAGCGGCGCTGAATTCCTTCAATCGCTCGATGGGTCATTCCGACCTCTATCCGTTCGTCCTCAACGAGGTCGTCATTGGCAAGCTGGGCTTCATCCACGATTTGGTTCACGGCCGGATCGCTCACGGCTAGCGGATGGGACGGGCGGAATGACGTGACCTCCTCCTGAGGCGAGCGTGGGATCACGCTGCTTCGAGGCGGAGGATTCGCTTGCCATGGAAAAAAATAGACGGCGCATGAGGGTGGAACGTTCCGTTGCCGCTCCAATTAGCCTTCATGGGACGGGTGATTGAAGCGGGTCCGCGCGACGGCCGATGAGTTGGCGCGCGCCGCTGATTTCCCGCGAATTTTGATCGACCCTCAGTTCGCGGCCCGCGTGTCGGATGCGTGCGGTCCGGGACTCGAAACGAGACAGGTAGCAGGCCCGTGGACATGGCAAGCAGCGACAGATCTTCCTTCGAAACCTCCTGGGGTACTGCCCGGCACGGTGATCATACCGAGTTCCGGCTATGGGCGCCCAGTGCGCCATCGATCGAGTTGGCCGCCGCGAAGGGAGAGGGTTCGCTCGAATTTCTCACCATGGACAAGGACGCAGACGGCTGGTGGCGCGTCACCACGGATCGCGTCGCGGTGGGGGGCGGCTATGGTTTTCGCGTGAATGGCGACAATGTGGTGCCGGACCCGGCGGCGCGGGCCCAAGTCGGCGACGTCCACGCACTGTCGAAGCTGGTCGATCCCGCCGACTTCGTGTGGAAATCGGCCGACTGGGCCGGACGACCCTGGCGGGAAGCGGTGTTCTACGAACTCCACACCGGTACGTTCACGCCCGAGGGCACCTTCGACGCCGTCATCGACAAGCTCGACTATCTGCGCGAGGTCGGGGTGACCGCGATCGAACTTCTGCCGGTCGCCCAGTTCGGCGGTCGCCGGGGCTGGGGCTACGACGGGGTGCTGCTCTATTGTCCGCACGAGGCATATGGCGGGGTCGATGGCTTGAAGCGGCTCGTCGACGCCGCGCATGCGCGCGGGCTGATGGTCTTCCTCGACGTCGTCTACAATCACTTTGGCCCGGATGGGAATTTTATCAATTCGTATGCTCCCGAGTTCTTCCACGAGGAGATTCATACGCCTTGGGGGGCGGCGATCGCCTATGACGAGGCGCCGGTGCGGGCCTTCATGATCGAGAACGCGCTGTATTGGCTGGAGGAATACCGCATCGACGGGCTTCGCCTCGACGCGATCGATTCGATCGAGGACACGACCGAGACGCCGCTGGTCGAGGAACTGGCGGCGCGGGTGCGGGCGGCGTTCCCGAACCGGCATGTCCATCTCACCAGCGAGGACGACCGCAACATCACCTGGCATATCGAACGCGGGCCCTCTGGCGAACCCAAGCTCATCTCCGGCGAGTGGAACGACGATTTTCATCATTGCGCTCATGTGCTCGCCACCCATGAGGAGGAGAGCTACTACGCCGACTATGTGCGCCACAGCGTCGAGCAGATGGCCAAGTGTCTCGCCACCGGTTTCGTGTACCAAGGTCAGTATTCGCGAACGCGGGACCGAGAGGTGGGGCAGCCGTCCGGCCACCTGCCGCCGACGGCCTTCGTCAATTTCCTGCAGAATCACGACCAGATCGGCAACCGCGCCTTCGGTGATCGGCTGACGGATCTCGCGTCGCGCCGGGTCAACGAATGCCTCCAGGCCATCCTGCTGTTGTCGCCGCAGATCCCTCTGATGTTCATGGGCGAGGAATATGGCGACACCCATCCGTTCAGCTTCTTTACGGATTTCGACGGCGAACTCGGTGACGTCGTGCGGGAAGGCCGCCGTAGCGAGTTCAAGAGGTTCGGTGCGTTTCGGGACGAGGAGGCGCGCAAGCTGATCCCCGATCCGAATGCCGAGACCACCTTCCGCGATTCCCGGCTGGATTGGTCGGTGATGTCGCGGCCGACTTATGCCCGCCGTCTCGCCATGACGAAGGTGCTGCTGGCCAAGCGCCGGCAAACCATTGTGCCGCTTCTCGAAGCCATTCCGCCTCATTGCGGCAGCTATCACGTCTCGGACAATTCCAAGGCGTTCGTCGTCGCCTGGGTGCTGAAGGGCGGCGCGGTTCTGCATCTCTTCGCCAATCTGGATGACGAGCCCTGGGCGATCCCCGACGATGTCATGAAGGGCGACCTGACCTGCGGGACGCTGGTCCACGCCCATCCGAAGGGCGCAGACGCGGATCTGAAAACCGGCATCTTGCCCGGACCGTCCGTGGTTTTCCGGCTTGAGGAGCAACGTCTGATCCTGGGGCCGGCCCAGTGAGCGAGCAATTCGACAGGCTGGCCGAGAGCCACGGCATTCAACTCGCCTATATCTCGGAGCTCGGAGAGCGTCAGGTCATATCCGACGAAGCCAAGCGGGCGCTGCTCGCCGTTTTGAGCGTCGATCCCGATCATGGCAAGGCCGGTGACTTCGACGAAGCGCAGGATGCGCCGACGCGGCGCTGCGCGTTGCCTGAGGCGATCGCGGCAAATCGCGCCTGGGGCATCGCGTGCCAGCTTTACAGCCTTCGCTCGCATCGCAATCTCGGCATGGGCGATTTCGAGGATCTGGCCAATCTAGCGCAGACGTCGGCGAGCGAGGGCGCCGCCTTCATCGGCGTCAATCCGCTGCATGCATTGTTCATGGCCGACCCCGGGCGTTACAGCCCCTATTCGCCGTCGAGCCGTCGCTTCCTCAATCCACTCTACATCGCCATCGACCAACTGGCGGGCGGGCCGGAGGCGATCGCGCGGCTGCGGGATGCCGAGCCGGATCTTTTCACCGGTCTCGATGGGGCGCTTGTCGACTATCCGGCGGCCGGCAAGGTGAAGCGCGCGCTTTTGAAGCAGATCTTCGCCGATCGGATCGACGCCATCCGCGAGGACCAGGGGTTCGAGCGTTTTTGCGCCGGCGGCGACGAGGCCCTGACGGGCTTCGCGCTGTTCGAGGCGATTTCCGAACAGCAGGTCGAGGCCGGAACCTATGCGGGCTGGCACTCCTGGCCGGCGGCTCTCAAGGATCGGGAGAACTCAGAAGTCGCTCGCTTTGCCGAGGACCATGCCGATCTCGTCCTGTTCCACTGCTGGTTGCAATATGAGGCAGAGGAGCAATTGGCCGAGGCTCAGGCGCGTGCGCTTGCCGCAGGGATGCCCATCGGCCTCTATCTCGATCTCGCCGTGGGCGTTGCGCCCGACGGGGCGGAGACCTGGGCCGATCCGTCGCTGACGGTCGGCGCGGCGCGGGTCGGCTCGCCACCGGACATGTTCAACAGCCAGGGGCAGGATTGGGGATTGGCGCCACTCTCGCCCAAAGCCCTCGCCGAACGCGGCTATCAGCCGCTGCGCGATTCCTTCGAGGCGCTGACCCGCAACGCCGGTGCGATCCGGATCGACCATGTGATGGGGCTTGCGCGGTTGTGGTGGATTCCCGAGGGCGTTCCCTCCTCGGGCGGCGGCTATGTCCGCTACCCGCTCGGCGCGATGGTCGACGCGGTCGCAGCGGCGTCGGAGGCGAATGCCTGCCTCGTCATCGGCGAGGATCTCGGTACGGTGCCGCCGGGCTTCCGGCACAAGATGGAAGCGGCGCGAATTCTATCGTACCGGGTGCTGTATTTCGAGCGCCACCGCGAGACCGAGTTCCTGCCGCCGAGCGCCTATCCGAAGCTCGCGCTCGCCTGCGTCTCGACCCATGACCTCGCCACCCTCGCCGGTTGGTGGCAGGGTGCCGACATCGCGTTGCGGGCCGAGATGGGCACCCAGGACGCCGCCGCCACCGAGCGCGACCGCGACAGCCGCCGGCATGATCGCCGGGCGCTGGCGGTGGCATTGGCGGAGGAGGGGATCCTGCCCGACGATCTGCGCCCAGCGGTGGCCGGGACAGACGACCTGCCGGCGGAGTTGCCCGCCGAGTTGGCCGTCGCGATCCACCGCTTCGTCGCCCGCACGCCATCCGTGCTAGTGACGGTGCAACTCGACGACATGGTCGGAGCCGAGCGCCAACCGAATCTTCCCGGCACGACCGATCAATATCCGAACTGGCGTATCCGCTCGGATGTCCCGATCGAGGATCTGCCAGGAAACGAGCGGTTCCGTGCGCTTGCCGCCGCCATGCGTGAAGAAAGACCCACTGCCTCATGAGCCGCCCTCTCGTTGCCACCTACCGCCTGCAATTTCGCGAGGGCACGACGTTCGAAACGGCAGGGCAGCTCGCGCCCTACATGGCGCGGCTGGGCGTCAGCCATCTTTACGCCTCGCCGATCTTCGCGGCTTCTCCCGGTTCGACGCACGGCTACGACGTCACGGATTACAATGCCTTCGAGGATGATCTCGGCGGGCTGAGCGGCTTCACCGCCATGAGCGATGCGCTGGTCGCTTCGGATCTCGCGCTGATCGCCGACTTCGTTCCCAACCACATGGGGGTCTCGCCGAAGAATTATTGGTGGGAAGACGTTTTGCGCTGGGGCGCCGAAAGCCGCTACGCTCAGACCTTCGACATTTCCTGGGAAGCTGAAAAGATTCTCGTTCCAGTGCTTGGCAAGCCCTATGGCGAGGCGCTGGCCGAGGGCGATCTGTCGGTCGAGCTCGACGCGGAGAACGCTCAGTTGCGCTTTGATGCCGCCGGCTATGGACTGCCGATCGATCCGAGAACATACGGCCATGTCTTCGGCTTGATGGATCATCCGGAAAAGGACCGGATGGTGCGGCGCTTTTCGGTCTCGACCCCGGCCGAGGCGGAGGAACTGGCGGAGCGCTTTTCGGAACATCTCACCGAGAAGGGGTTCAGCAAGGCCCTCAAGCACGCGCTCGAGACGATCAATGGCGACCAACACGCCCTGCACGAACTGCACGAGGCGCAGGCTTGGCGGCTCGCCTGGTGGCGGACGGCCCGCGAGAAGCTGACGTATCGGCGGTTTTTCGAGATCGCCGACCTGATCGGTGTCCGGCAGGAATCGCGGCGGGTCTTCCGGGAATCCCATCAACTGGTCATCCGGCTCGCCCGCGAGCGCCGGTTGGACGGAATCCGGATCGATCACGTCGATGGTCTGGCCGACCCGAAGGGCTACCTGGAACAGCTGAAGCAGGCGTTCCACTCGGTTCGCCGGTCGCCGACGATCCACGTCGAGAAAATCCTGACCGGCCCCGAACGGTTGCGCCGATCCTGGGAGATCGAGGGGACCACCGGCTACGAGTTCATCACGGCCCTGTCCGGCCTCTATGTCGATGCCGGGCAGGAAGAGGCGATGACGGCGGCCTATCACGACTTCCTCGGCGAGGACGAGGACTTGCGGGGCATGATCACCCGGCAGAAACGCTCGATCTTCCAGCGCAACCTCGCCGGTGAACTGTCGCATCTGACCGGTCTCGCCCTGGCGGTGGCGGGCAGGGGCCTCGCCACGCGTGATCTCGGCCAGGATACCATCGCACGGGCGATCGTCGAGGTCGCAACGGCGCTGCCGGTCTATCGCACCTATGTCTCAGTGGACGGTGTGCCGCGGCGCGATATCGCGATCATCGACGATGCCGTCGATCTCGCCATGACCTGGCGCGAGGTCGAGGCCGACGAGCCGATCCAGTTCATCGGCCGCCTGCTCAAGCTGGATTTCGAGGACGGCGCGGATGTCGCCGCTTCGCTGGACTTCACCCGGCGGTTCCAGCAGACCACCGGCGCGGTCATGGCCAAGGCCGTCGAGGATACCGCGTTCTACCGCTACAACCGGCTCATCGCCCTCAACGAGGTGGGCGGCGAACCGGATCATTACGGCGCCGACCTGGATGCGTTCCACGCGGCCATGCAGATCCGGGTCGAGGACCAGCCCGAGGGCCTGCTCGCCACCTCGACCCACGACACCAAGCGCGGCGAGGATGCCCGCGCCCGCCTCTACACCCTGTCCGAGGCGCCGGAACACTGGCGTGATCTCATCACGGAATTCGCCGAACGGATGGCGCCGTGGCGTAAGGACATCGGCGCTGGTTTCGAGGCTCCGGAACCGGCCACGGAATGGGGGCTCTACCAATCGCTGCTCGGCGTATTGCCGGCCGATTTCGACCCCACCGACGGGGCGCAGAGGGAGGCGATCGCCGGTCGTCTGGCGGCCTACGCGGAAAAAGCCGTGCGCGAGGCCAAGCGCTGGACCAGTTGGACCTCTCCCGCCGAGCCCTACGAGCGCGCGCTGCGCGGTTTCGTCGAGGCGGCGCTCGATCCGAAGAAATCGGGCACGTTCCTTGCCGACTTCTGGGCGGCGGCGCAGCCCTTCGTCGCCGCCGGAGCCCTGACATCGCTATCGCAGACGGTGATCAAGCTCGCCGCGCCCGGCGTTCCCGACATCTATCAGGGCACGGAATTCTACGATTTCTCCCTCGTCGATCCGGATAACAGGCGGGGGATCGATTTTTCGGCGCGCGGCGAGGCGATCGCCGGCGGCGTGACGTTCGAAGAGGCTCTGGCCGACTGGCGCACGGGACGCATCAAGGCGATGTTGACGGCCGAAGGGCTGGCGATGCGGGGCCGGACGCCGGCGCTGTTCACCGCCGGCAGCTATGTGCCGCTGGCGGTCGAAGGCGACATGGCGCGGCACGTCGTCGCCTTCGCGCGGACGAACGAGACCGGCGGCGCGGCGATCGCCGTGGCGCCGCGGCTTTGCCTGACGCTTCTCGATGGGCGCGAAGCCATCGACGTTCAGGCCGAGCGCTGGGGCGACACCCGGATCAGCCTGCCGGAGGAACTGGCCGCTCGATCCTGGCACGACATCCTCTCCGGCGAGACCGTCGAGGCATCCGGTGAACTTGCGCTCGCCGCGATTTTGGCCAAGCTGCCCTTCGCACTTCTCGAGGCGAGCTGACGAAACGGGGTGCCGGCCTGCCTCAATGGACGCGTCTTAAGCGGGCGGAGATCGATATCTGAGCGGAGGAAGCCATGACCATCCGGACCGTGGTGTGGAACGAGTTCATCCACGAACGGGAGAACCCGGTCGTCCAGGAGATCTATCCGGACGGAATCCACGGAACGATCGCCGCATTCCTGTCGACCGAACAGGATTTCGCGGTCTCGACCGCGACGCTCGACGAGCCCGACCATGGTCTGCCGCAGGCGCGACTCGACGAGACCGACGTTCTCGTCTGGTGGGGGCACAAGGCGCATGGCCAGGTCTCCGACGAGATCGCGGACCGGGTCGCTGCCCGCGTCCACGAGGGCATGGGCCTGATCGTCCTCCACTCGGGTCATTTCGCCAAGGTGTTCAAGCGGCTGATGGGCACGCCCTGTTCGCTGCGCTGGCGCGAGGCGGGCGAACGGGAGCGACTGTGGGCGGTGAATCGCTCGCACCTGATCGTGCAAGGGGTGGGCCCAGCGATCGAACTGCCGAACGCGGAAATGTACGGCGAGCCGTTTCTGGTGCCCGAGCCGATGGAGACCGTGTTCATCTCCTGGTTCGAGGGCGGCGAGGTGTTCCGGTCCGGCCTGACCTATCAGCGCGGGGCGGGGAAGATCTTCTATTTCCGGCCCGGCCACGAGACCTACCCGATCTACCACAACGCGGAGATCCAGACGGTCATCCAGAATGCCGTGCGCTGGGCCTACAATCCGGTGCCCGCCTGGAAGGATGTCGCGGCGGCACCGAACGTGCCGGCCGACAAGGCGCCGGAGACACTCGAGGTCAAGGGCCCGAGGCTGCACAAGGCCGGGGAGGCCGGATACCGATGAGCAGCGGGGGAGACGGCGAGACCGGGGCCGCCGCCGGCGAGAAGCGCATCATGATCCTCGGCACTGGCGGCATCTCGCATCGCCATGCCGAGCATTTCCTGTCGATTCCCGGTTGCCGGATCGTGGCGGCCTGCGACACCAATGGCGAACGGGCCCGCGCCTTCGCCGACATGCACGCCATCCCGAAATCCTTCGACAGCCTTGGCGCCGCGCTCCAATGGGGCGAGTTCGATGCCGTGGTGAACTCGACGCCCGATAACGTTCACAAGCCGACGACTCTGGAGATACTGGCCGCCGGCAAGGCGGTTTTCTGCGAAAAGCCGCTGGCCGTCGACGCCGACGACGCTTTCGAGATGGCCGAGGCGGCCGAGCGGGCGGGGCTGATCAACATGGTCAACCTCACCTACCGCAACGCCCACGGGATCCAGATGGCGCGGCGGATGATCGAAGCGGGCGAAATCGGCACGGTTCGCCATGTCGAGGCGAGTTATCTGCAGAGCTGGCTGACCGGTCAGCATTGGGGCGACTGGCGCATCGACGAGCGATGGCTGTGGCGCCTGTCGACCGCGCACGGTTCGAAGGGCGTGCTTGGCGATATCGGCATTCACATCCTCGACTTCGCCACCTATGGCACCGGCCTCGACATCGTCGCGCTGCAGGCCCGGCTGAAGACCTTCGACAAGGCGGAGGGGGGGGCCATCGGCGCCTACAAGCTCGATGCCAACGATTCCTGCGCGATGACGGTGGAGTTTTCGAACGGCGCGCTCGGCGTGGTTCATATGAGCCGCTACGCCACCGGCCGCGCCAACGATCTCGATCTGACCATCCACGGCGACAAGGGCGCCCTGAAGATCTGGGCGAACCAGACGGATTCGATGCTGCGGGTCTGTCTCGGGTCGGATACCGAGACCCAGACCTGGAAACCGCTCGAATGCCCGCCGACGCCGCGCAACGCCGACCGGTTCGTCATCGCGCTCTTGTCGGGGGTCAATGGCGAGCCGGATTTCCGTCACGCCGCCGAGGTCCAGAAGCTGCTCGATCTCTGCTTCGTGTCGGACGCGGAGCGACGGATGCTGCCGGTCGGCTGACGGGTAGCGGGGCGGCGGATTGTCAGCCGCCCCGGACCGAACTCAATCCATATACTGGCCGCCATTGGCCGACAGCGTCGAGCCGGTGATGAAGCCGGCGTCGTCGGAGGCGAGGAAGACCACGCAGCGGGCGATTTCGTCCGCCTCGCCCAGCCGGCCGACTGGAATTTGCGGCAGGATGTGCTTTTGCATGACGTCGTCTGAGATCGTCGCCATCATGTCGGTATTGATGTAGCCGGGGCAGATCGCGTTGACGGTGATGCCCTTCTTGGCGCCCTCCAGCGCCAGCGCCTTGGTAAAGCCGAGGTCGCCGGCCTTGGCGGCGGAATAGTTGGCCTGGCCCGCCTGGCCCTTCTGGCCGTTGATCGACGAGATGTTGATGATCCGGCCGAAATTGCGCTCGCGCATGCCCTCCCAGACCGGGCGGGTCATGTTGAACAGGCCGGACAGATTGGTGCCGATAACCGCCTGCCAGTGCTCCGGCGTCATCTTGTGGAACATGGCGTCCTTGGTGATACCGGCATTGTTGACGAGGATCTCGACCGGGCCGTGTTCGGCCTCGACCTTGGCGATCCCCTCAGAGCACGCCTCGAAGGACGACACGTCCCATTTATAGACCGGGATGCCGGTGTCGTTCTTGAAAGCGTTCGCCTTCTCGTCATTGCCGGCATAGGTGGCGACCACCGTATGACCGGCCGCCTTCAACGCCTTGGAGATCGCCGCGCCGATGCCGCGCGAGCCTCCCGTCACGATGGCTACTTTGCCCATGTGTTTCCTCCCGTTGCGTGTTTATGCCGGCATCAAACGGGCGGACCTCCATCCGCCCGTCGGCTGTTGCTGTCGTCGTCCTACATTCGCTCGAAGCACATGGCGACGCCCATGCCGCCGCCGATGCAGAGCGTGGCGAGGCCCTTCTTGGCGTCGCGGCGCATCATCTCGTGGATCAGCGTGTTGAGGACCCGGTTGCCCGACGCGCCGATCGGATGGCCGATGGCGATCGCTCCACCGTTCACATTGACGATGTCCGGGTTCCAGCCGAGATCCTTGTTGACCGCGCAGGCCTGCGCCGCGAAGGCCTCGTTGGCCTCGACGAGGTCGAGATCCTCGACGCTCCAGCCGGCCTTTTCCAGCGCCTTGCGCGAGGCCGGGATCGGGCCGGTGCCCATGATCGACGGGTCGACGCCGGCGGTCGCCCAGGAGACGATCCGCACCAGCGGGGTGAGCCCGCGCCGCTCGGCCTCGGCCTCGCTCATCAGCACCGTCACCGCGGCGCCGTCATTGATACCGGAGGCGTTGGCCGCCGTGACCGAGCCCTCCTTGTCGAAGGCGGGGCGCAGCTTCTGCACCTTGTCGAGCGTGGTGCCATGCTTGATGTACTCGTCGTCCTCGACGATCGTGTCGCCCTTGCGGCCCTTGACCGTAAAGGGGGCGATCTCGTCCTTGAACCGACCGGCCTTCTGGGCGGCCTCGGCCTTGTTCTGCGACTTCACCGCGAATTCGTCCTGCATCTCGCGGGTGATCTGCCACTGGCGCGAAACGTTCTCGGCGGTGGTGCCCATGTGATAGCCGTTGAAGGCGTCGAGCAACCCGTCCTTCAGCATAGTGTCGACGAGCTTCAGATCGCCCATCTTCTGGCCGGAGCGCAGATGCGCGGCGTGCGGTGCCATCGACATCGATTCCTGGCCGCCGGCGACGATCACCTTGGCGTCGCCGCAAGCGATCTGCTGCATGCCGATGGCGACGGTACGCAGTCCGGAGCCGCAAAGCTGGTTCAGCGCCCAGGCGGTGGTTTCCTTCGGACAGCCCGCCAGCATCGCCGCCTGGCGGGCCGGGTTCTGACCCTCGCCGGCGGTCAGGATCTGGCCCATGATGACCTCGTCGACCTCGCCTGCGTCGACCTTGGCCCGCGAGAGCGCCTCGCGGATCACGGCGGCGCCCAGCTCATGGGCGGGCACGGTCGCGAAGGCGCCGTTGAACGAGCCGACCGGCGTGCGCGCGGCCCCGACGATGACGACCGATTGTCCGTTATTCATGGCATGTCCTTCCCTGGAGATGAGCGCGGTGCCGAATCCGGTGCCGTTGGTGCAGATGCAGATAGGGCGCCGTCGCGGCTTTTCTCAGTTGTCGCAGAGGCGGTTCGCGGCTGTCAAACCCGCTTTGCCGGTTCCCCTCGCTGCCCCCAATAGCCGAAAGGTTTGGAAAGCGCCCGGTTTTGTGCCTATCATTTATGCGGCGCAACGAAGCAGTTGCACAAAGCGTCCTCGGGGCGCCGACGGTATCGTGGACAAGGGGTGAGGCATGGCCAAGAATTCGGACGTAACGGTCATCAAGAAATACGCCAACCGTCGGCTCTACAATACCGGCACCAGCACCTATGTGACGCTGGAAAACCTGGCCGCGATGGTCAAGAGCAACGAGGAATTCGTCGTCCAGGATGCCAAATCGGGCGAGGACATCACCCATTCGGTGCTGACCCAGATCATCTTCGAGCAGGAAAACAAGGGCGGGCAGAACCTGATGCCGATTGCCTTCCTGCGCCAGCTTATCAGCTTCTATGGCGACCAGATGCAGATGGTCATTCCCGGCTATCTCGAGCAGACGATGAGCGCGTTTACCCGCGAACAGGAAGGGTTTCGCGACAAGATGGCCGGACCCATGGCCCACTCGCCGATCAAGATGATGGAGGCGCAGGTCGTCCGCAACACCGAGATGTTCCGGAAGGCCATGGCGGTGTTCAATCCGTTCGTCGCGGGGGCGATGAACGAGGGGGAGAAAGGCGAGAGCGCGTCGGCGCAAGGCTCGGACAGCGACGCGGCGTCCGGCCAGGAGGACCTGAAAGCGATGCGCCAGCAACTCGCCGAGATGCAAAAGCGCATCGAGGCTCTCGACGGCAAGAAGAAGGATTGAGGTCTCGCGTTCCGAGGTCGGAAACGCTTCACGCCAGCTTCCTTGAACCCCCAAACGCGAAATAGGCCGGTTGCTGAAACCGGCCCTTTTTCGATTCTGCGTCAGGATATGGATGCGCCATTCCGGCGCGGGAGCCCACATCCGCAACGGATCGCGGCCGCCCTCACGCCATCATGCCCAGACACTGATCTGCCGCGTGCGCCCGATGACGCATGGCGCCAGCTTCGGTGTCAGGCTTTTTCCTTGATCGTCAGGATCTGACGACCGCGATACATGCCCGTCTTCAGGTCAACGTGGTGCGGCCGGCGCAGCTCGCCCGAATCCTTGTCCTCGATGTAGGTCGGCGCCTTCAGCGCATCCATCGAGCGGCGCATGCCGCGCTTCGACGGGGATGTTTTGCGTTTGGGTACGGCCATGTTCTGCTCCGTTCGGGCTGTCGGGCGATGGCCCGCGAGGCGCATCGGCGACGTCAGTCTGATCTGTTGCGCGCCAATGCCAGGAAACGTCCCGCTTCTTCGCGCCGCGCTTTCACGTCCGAAGCCACTGCGATCACGCTGCGATCGCGGCAAGGCTTCACCATGACGGGAATTCGAGGGTGCCCATAGCAAAGCCAAGCGTCTTTGGAAAGGGGGCGAGGTGAAAACCGTCAGCTCACCTTCGCCGGTTTCAGGCAGCCGATATAGTCGCCGGACCGGCTTGCGAGGCGTTCGACGCGGCGGGCCAGGCGATCGAGGCTCTTGCTCGGGTTGGCCGGGCTGCGTGCTCCCGGAGCCGGCAGCGTGACGGCGAGGAGCGCGGCCTGGCGGGCGTTGAGTTCGGCGGCGGAGCGGCCGAAATAGTGCTGGCTCGCCGCGCCGACACCGTAGACGCCGGTGTCCCACTCGACGATGTTGAGATAGATTTCCATGATCCGTCGCTTCGACAGGATCGCGTCGGCGTAAAGTGCCAGCGGTGCTTCCAGTCCCTTGCGCAGATAGGACCGCCCGTTCCACAGAAACAGGTTCTTCACCATCTGCATCGGGATGGTCGAGGCCCCGCGCGTTTCCTCGCCCGCCAAGGCCTCCTCGACGACGGCGCGCATTTCGCCCCAATCGATGCCGCGATGCCGGCAGAACTGGCCGTCCTCCGACATCATCACTGAATAGACCATCACCGGGGCGACATCGTCGATCGAGACCCATTCGCGGAGCATCGGGCGGAAGCTGAAATGATCGGCCAGCATGAGCGTCGAGATCGGATGCACCGCGCGGATGGAATAGACCGGTGTCAGGACGAGCGGAATCGCCCCAAGCAGCAGAACAATCAGGAAAGCGCCGGCAAAAATACGGCGCATCAGAGCGGACCGCCGCAACAGGCGCCCGGACTATCCACGATGCGGAGGCGACGGCGAAGGCTCATGAAGAGCGTTCTAGCCGGGTCGCCGCGGAGCCGCAACGCTGCTGTGCTTGACCGGCGGCGCGACATGGGCAAAGCCGGGCCGCGACGTTGGTGAGCAGGGATACGCGAATGAGCGCGAGTGATTTCGAAACGCGGCTGGCCGCGTCGGCAAAGGCGATCGAGGCCTCTCTGGCGCGCCGCCTCGGCGGCTCTGACCGGCTTCTGGCTGCGGCTCCCGAACGGCTTCTCAGGGCGATGCGTCATGGCGCACTCGACGGCGGCAAGCGGCTGCGGCCGTTTCTGCTTGTGGAGAGTGCCCGCCTGTTCGGCGCCGATCCGGACGAGGCGCTCGGTGCGGCGACCGCGCTCGAATGCGTCCACTGCTATTCGCTGGTCCATGACGATTTGCCGGCCATGGACGACGATGCCATGCGGCGCGGCAAGCCGACCGTTCACAAGGCGTTCGACGAGGCGACGGCGATTCTCGCCGGTGACAGCCTGTTAACGCTTGCCTTCGGTTTGATCGCCGATGAGGACGGCCTGTCGGCTTCGGCACGTCTCGGGCTCGTCGCTCTGCTCTCGCGCGACGCCGGGGCAGCCGGCATGGCGGGTGGCCAGGCGCTCGATCTGGAAGCCGAGGGGCGCACTTTATCGGAGGATGAGATCGCGACGATGCAGGCGATGAAGACCGGCGCGCTGATCGCCTGCGCCTGCGAAGCCGGGCCGGTGATCGCCGACGCGGCGGCACCGGACCGGGCGCGGTTGCGGCGCTTTGGCGAGATCGTCGGGCTCGCCTTCCAACTCGCCGACGATCTCCTCGACGAGACGGCGGACGCCGCGACGCTCGGCAAGGCAGCGGGAAAGGACCGGAGCCGGGGCAAGAAGACGCTGCCCGCGCTGAACGGCATCGCCTGGACCCAAGACCGCCTCGCCGAACTCGTGGCGCAGGCCGAAGCGGAACTGGCGCCTTATGGCGAACGGGCTATGACGCTGATCGCGGCGGCGCAGTTCGTAGCGGATCGACGGCATTAGCCGAGCGGTTGGCGCGGAATATATTCAATCGCGAATCAGCTTGACGGCCTGAGATTCTGGGAGGCTACTAGCTCTGTTTTCACCTGTGGAGGTCGCGATGAAGAGCGTGGTCGTTGGCGTGTTGGGAAGTGCAATCCTGTTTTCGTCGGCGGCTCAGGCGCAGAGCTGCTTTGACCTTTGGTACGAGAGAAACCTGATCTATGCCGAAAACGGCTACTGTTTCTCGACGAGTCTCGGCCGGCGTACGTTCGCAAGCTTCGATTGCTGGACCTCAAACCCCAGGCTGACGGCGGCCGAGCAACGGCGGGTTGCGGCCATCAAGGCCGAAGAAAAGCGGCGTGGTTGCAAGGTCAATTGACGCGGGCGGCGACGCCCCGGACTGCGCACGATCCGGGTCGCCCCAACGAACTCTAGTTCTTCATAACCACGCAGGAGCCACCGGCGCCGCGCAGGCGCTGGCAAAGCTGGTCGGCCTCGCCCCGCGTCTCGGCGCCGATCCGCACCGCGTAGATGCGAGCCCGCCCACCGGCGCGATCACGCAGGACGAGCGGCGCCTTGCCGCCGAGGATCCCGGGATGGGCCGATTGCACGCGGCGAAACATCTGCATCGCGACCGACTGCTTCACATGGCCGGCGACCTGCACGCCCCAGGGGCGCATCGGGGCGCTTTCGACGGCGGTGGCGAAGATCGCCCGCGTCTTCATGATGGGCAACCGGGCGCAGCTTTGCAGGAATTCGCGTTCGGCTTCGAGCGGCTTCGGCTCGATTTCGTTACCGTCTTCCTTGAACCAGTCGGCCGAGCGGAAGGTGATGGCGTTGACGTATTCCTCGGTTTCAGACGGAAGCGATCCGCCATTCGCGATCCATCCCTTCACCCGGTTGATGCCGCCATTGTAGGCGGCCGCGGCAAGGCCCCAATTGCCGAGTTCGGCCTTCAGGTCGCCGAGATAGAGCGCCGAGTGCCGAATGGCTGAGGCAACATCGTAAGGATCGGCGAGGCCGCGTTCGTCGGCCGTATAGGGCATGAACTGGGCGATGCCCTGGGCGCCGACGGGAGAGATCGCGCCGCTGTCGAAGCGGCTTTCCTTCCAGATCAGCCGGGCGAAAAAGTCCCTGGACATGCCGACGGCGTCGGCATTCGCGGCGATCAACTGGCAGATATCGGCGGCGGCCGGCTTCGACGTCTGCAGAGCTGCGGCCTTGGCGGGGCTTTCGTCGGGCGTGCCGCTCGGGTCGGCGCCGATGCCCGGCGGGGTCGTCGGATAGGCGAGGGCCGGCAGGGTCAGCGATGAGGCGGCATCGTTATCGGCCGGGGCGGCCCGAGTCGGCGTGATGGCGACGAGAGCGAGGATCCCGGCGGCGACGCTGAGGCAGGCAAGCCGAAATGGGAAAAGGTCGTCTTGCATCGGATTTATCCGCATCGGGTCGGCCGGCGCGCGGACGAACCGGCCCCGGCTACCCGTCACTATGACGAAGCGGCGGCCCGGCGAAAAGGCCGACGGAAGAACGCGACAAGATCCTGGCTGGCTGGCCGCCCGGACGCGACTATTCCGCCGCCTGCTTTTCTCCGAAGCGGCTTTCGATATAGGCGGCGACCATCGCCTGGAATTCGGTCGCGATGTTCGGCCCGCGCAGGGTCACGGTCTTCTTGCCGTCGACGAAGACCGGCGCGGCCGGCGTCTCGCCGGTTCCCGGCAGCGAAATGCCAATATCGGCGTGCTTGGATTCGCCCGGCCCGTTGACGATACAGCCCATCACCGCGACGTTGAGCGCCTCGACACCGGGATATTTCTCCCGCCAGGCCGGCATGTTGACACGCAGGTCCGTCTGAATTTTTTCGGCGAGTTCCTGAAAGACGGTCGAGGTGGTTCGGCCGCAGCCGGGACAGGCGGCGACGATCGGCACGAACTGGCGAAAGCCCATCGTCTGCAGGAGTTCCTGGGCGACCTGCACCTCGCGGGTGCGGTCGCCGCCGGGTTCCGGCGTCAGCGACACGCGGATGGTGTCGCCGATGCCCTCCTGGAGGAGGATGCCCATCGCCGCCGAGGACGCGACGATGCCCTTCGAGCCCATGCCGGCCTCGGTCAGGCCGAGGTGCAGTGCATGGTCGGTGCGGCGTGACAGATCGCGGTAGACAGCGATCAGATCCTGCACCTGGCTGACCTTGGCCGACAGGATGATGCGATCGCGCGAAAGCCCCGTCTCCTCGGCAAGCGCCGCCGAAAGCAGCGCCGACTGGATGATCGCCTCGCGGGTCACGGCGCGGGCCGAACGCGGCTGCGGCAAGTCGTTGTTGGCGTCCATCAGCCGGGTCAAAAGCGCCTGGTCGAGCGAGCCCCAATTGACGCCGATCCGCACCGGCTTGTCGTAGCGGATCGCCGTTTCGACGATCGCGACGAACTGCCGGTCCTTCTTCTCCTTGAAGCCGACATTGCCGGGATTGATGCGGTATTTGGCGAGCGCCTCGGCGCAGGCCGGATGGTCGGCCAAAAGCTTGTGGCCGATATAGTGGAAGTCGCCGACCAGCGGCACCGAGACACCCAGCCGGTCGAGACGTTCGCGTACTTTCGGCACCGCCGCGGCGGATTCGTCGCGATCGACCGTGATCCGCACGATCTCGGAGCCCGCCTCGGCAAGGGCGGCGACCTGCGCCACCGTCGCGTCGATGTCGGCGGTGTCGGTGTTCGTCATCGACTGCACCACGACCGGCGCGTCGCCGCCGACCACCACACCTGCAACATCGACCCCGACGGTGCGGCGGCGCGGCGAAGGATCGGCGTCGACGGTGACGATAGAAGGCTGAACGGTCATGGCGAACCCTGAGGACATGTGCTTTCCACCTGCGAGGTGGCGTCTTGGCGCCGGCTTGTCAATTCGGTGGGCCACCGATCGCGGAACGCGAAGGCCCTGCCGGTTTCACCCTGCTGGCAATGTTCGTCGCGAGCGGCGGATTTGCTCCGGCTTAACCAACAGCATCATTTGCTTTCTTCGACGGGAACCCAAACGGCGTTCAACGGTTTGTGATGGTGACTGTTGTCAAAAAAACGATCGGACCTCACCATGAGCATCGGTACTATCCTTCTCGTCATCCTCATTCTCCTCCTCATCGGCGCGCTGCCGTCGTGGGGCTATTCGCGCGGCTGGGGCTATGGCCCGTCGGGCATTCTCGGCCTGATCGTCGTCGTGATCCTGGTCCTGCTTTTGCTCGGACGGATCTGACGGCCATAGCCTGACTGGTCACGAATATCAGGGGACCGGCTTCGTGCCGGTCCCCGTTCGTCGTTGCGCGTTGCCATGGTCGGCGCCGGCCATCAGAGCCGACATCGCGAGAATGACCACCAGTAGAGTCGACATCCCAAGGAATACGGCGGGAAAATCGAAGCGATCCGCCAGGAAACCGATCGCGGCGGGGGCGATCAAGATGCCCGAATAACCAAAGGTCGTCGCGATCGCGATGCCGATGCCCGGTTTCAGCCCATCGATATTGCCGGCTGCCGAAAAGGCGATCGGCACGATGTTGGACAGGCCGACGCCCAGCAGGGCGAAACCGGCGAGGACGGCGGGAAGATTGCCCGCCGCGCCGATCAGCACCAGACCCGACACCGCGATGATGAGGGATAGGCGCACAGTGCCGACAGCGCCGATCCGGTTGCGAATCCTGTCGCCGGCGAAGCGGAACAGGGCCATCGCGGCCGAAAAGGCCGCGAAGCCGAACCCCGACGCGGCGATATCGACGTTCAGATCCTGGCGCAAATAGATCGCGCTCCAGTCGATCGCGGCGCCCTCCGGCACCATCGCGAACAACGAAAAAACACCGATGGCCAAGGCCGTCGCGAGAGCCGTGCGATCCCGCCTCGCGGCCGCGATAAGACCGGTCAGTCCAACCGCCTTCTGGTCGTCATCGATCGGGGCGGCTTGCCTGTCTTCCAGCATGTGCCGCCATACGGGCCACAGCATCGCGAGGCTAAACCCGCCGACAAGGAGCGTGTGTCCGACTGGCCCGATCGCGGCGATGACGGCCCCGCCGGCGCCGGCTCCGACAAAACCACCGATGGACCAGAAGCCATGAAAAGATGACATGATCGCCTTGCCGGCGCGACGCTCGACGGCGACGGCGTTGGCGTTCATCGCCACATCCATGCCGCCCAGCATCATGCCGTAGAAGAAGATCGCCAGAGCGGCGAGAGGCACGGTCGGCGCCAGCGCCAGCAACGGCAGGGCGAATGCCAGCAGCATTTGCGTTATGAGCACGGGTCGCCGCGAGCCGCCCTTGGCGATCGTCATGCCGATCAGCGGCATCGCGGTCATGGCGCCGAGCCCGAGCACCAGAACGAACAGGCCGAGCGTCGACTGGGAGATGGCGAGCCGGTCGGCCAGCATCGGCACCTGCGGCGCCCAACTGCCGAGCACGAAGCCGTTGACGAAAAAAGCGATGGCGGCGGCGGTGCGGGCCGACGGGTAGGCGCGCGCAAGTCCTGACGCGGTGGCCGTCGGTTCAGCGGGCAGAGACATCCACAGTTCCGTTTCGCTTCTGCCGATCCTCGGCCGTGGACGCCAGTCGCTCGCCGGTCCGCCCCGTTAAAGGCCTATGTCAGGCCGCGTAGACCACCAGCAGATCCTTGGCGTCGATCTGGGCGCCGGCGGTGACATGCACAGCCTCCACCGTGCCGTCCCGCTCGGCGTGCAGCGCGGTTTCCATCTTCATCGCCTCGATCGACAACAGGACGTCGCCGGCCTTGACCGCCTGGCCCGGCGCAACGGCCAGCGTCGAGACGACGCCTGGCATCGGCGCGCCGACATGATTGGCGTTGCCGATCTCGGCTTTCGGCCGAACCGCTGCGCCAGACGCGCCGTGGGCGCGATCGGGCACCTTGACCCGCCGCGGCTGGCCATTGAGCTCGAAGAACACCGTCCGCATGCCCTTCTCGTCGGTCTCGCCGAAGCCGAGGCAGCGGATGACCAGGGTCTTGCCGCGCTCGATGTCGACGAGAACCTCCTCCTCCTGGTCCATGCCGTAGAAATAGGAGGGCGTCGGCAGCATCGAGACCGGGCCGTAGAGTTCCTGGATCGCGGCAAAATCAGCGAAGACCTTGGGATACATCAAATAGGAGGCGAATTCCGGATCGCTGACCGGCCGCTCGAGCTTCGCCTCGATGGCGGCGCGCTCGGCATGGAGATCGGCTTCGCCGAGCAGCGAGCCGGGCCGCACGGTGATCGGCGTCTCGCCTTTCAGCACCTTCGTCTGGATATCCGCCGGCCAGCCGGACGGCGGCTGGCCGAGGTCGCCACGCATCATCGCCACTACCGAATCGGGGAAGGCGAGATCCTTGGCCGGGTCCAGCACGTCGGTGACGGTCAAATCCTGACTGACCATCATCAGCGCCATGTCGCCGACGACCTTGGACGAGGGCGTCACCTTGACGATGTCACCGAACATCCTGTTCACGTCGGCATAGGTCTGGGCGACCTGGTGCCAGCGCGCCTCGAGGCCGAGCGAGCGGGCCTGCTCCTTCAAATTGGTGAACTGCCCGCCGGGCATTTCATGCAAATAGACTTCGGAAGCGGGACCCTTCAGGTCGCTCTCGAAGGCCGCGTACTGGGCCCGCACCGCCTCCCAGTAGAAGGAAATGCGCCGGATCGCGTCCGCCGACAGGCCCGGATCGCGATCCGTCCCCTTCAACGCCTCGACGATGGAGCCGAGGCAGGGCTGCGAAGTGTTGCCGGAGAGGGCGTCCATCGCCGCGTCGACCGCGTCGACGCCGGCCTCGATCGCGGCGAGCACGGTGGCCGCCGAAATGCCGGAGGTGTCGTGAGTATGGAAATGGATCGGCAGGTCGGTTTCCTCGCGCAGCGTCTTGAACAGGACGCGTGCGGCGGCGGGCTTCAACAGCCCCGCCATGTCCTTGACGCCGAGGATGTGGGCGCCGGCTGCCTCCATCTCCTTGGCGAGAGCGACATAGTATTTGAGGTCGTATTTGGACCGGTCCGGATCGAACAGGTCGCCAGTGTAGCAGATCGCCCCCTCGCAGAGCTTGCCGGCCTCGCACACGGCATCCATCGAGACCCGCATGTTCTCGACCCAGTTGAGGCAGTCGAACACCCGGAAGAGATCGACGCCGCCCTTCGCCGCCTCGGCGACGAAGCGCTTGACGACATTGTCGGGGTAATTGGTGTAGCCGACGCCGTTGGAGCCGCGCAGCAGCATCTGCAGAAGGATGTTCGGCGCCTTCTCGCGGATCAACGCGAGCCGCTCCCACGGGTCTTCGGTGAGAAAGCGCATGGCCACGTCGAAGGTCGCGCCGCCCCAACATTCGAGGCTGAGAAGCTGCGGCAGGGCGCGCGCATAGGCATCGGCGATGGCGACGATGTCATGGGTTCTGACGCGGGTCGCCAGCAGCGATTGCGGCCCGTCGCGCATCGTCGTGTCGGTGATCAGGACCTGCGGCTCGGCGCGCATCCATTCGGCGAAGCCCACCGGGCCGAGGGCGTCGAATTTCTGGCGGGTGCCATCGACGATCGGTGCGTTGAACAGCGGCGGCACCGGGGCGACCTGGCCCTCAGTGGGACGGGGCCGGTGTTTTGTCTCCGGATGGCCGTTGACCGAGACGTCGGCGAGATAGGTCAAGAGCTTGGTGGCGCGGTCGCGGCGCTTGACCTGGCTGAACAGCGCCGGCGTGTCGTCGATGAACTTGGTCGTGTAGGTGTTGTCGCGGAACTTCTCGTGGCCGATGATCGCCTCGAGAAAGGTCAGGTTGGTGGCGACCCCGCGAATGCGGAATTCGCGCAGCGCCCGGTCCATGCGGGCGATCGCCTCCTGCGGCGTCGGCGCCCAAGCCGTCACCTTTTCCAGCAGCGGATCGTAAAAACGCGTGATGACGGCGCCCGAATAGGCGGTGCCGCCGTCGAGGCGGATGCCGAAGCCGGTCGCGCCGCGATAGGCGGTGATGCGCCCATAGTCGGGAATGAAGTTCTGTTCCGGATCCTCGGTGGTGATGCGGCACTGCAGGGCATGGCCGTTGAGCTTGATGTCCTCCTGGCGCGGCACGCCCGATTCCGGCGTGCCGATCGCGGCGCCGTCGAGGATGTGAATCTGCGCCTTGACGATGTCGATGCCGGTCACCTCCTCGGTGACCGTGTGCTCGACCTGGACGCGCGGATTGACCTCGATGAAATAGAACGCGTCGGTGTCGGCATCCATCAGGAACTCGACGGTGCCGGCACCGACATAGCTGGTGGCGTCGGCGAGCTGGCGGGCGTATCCGGCGATCTCGCGTCGCTGGGCGTCGTTCAGATACGGCGCGGGCGCGCGCTCGACGACCTTCTGGTTGCGGCGCTGGATCGAGCAGTCGCGCTCGAACAGATCGACGACGTTGCCGTGGGTGTCGCCAAGAATCTGCACCTCGACGTGACGGGCGCGCTCGACCAGTTTTTCCAGATAGACCTCGTCCTTGCCGAACGCCGCCATGGCCTCGCGCTTGCCCTCGATCACCTCGCGCTCGAGGTCCTTTTCGGCGCGGATCGCGCGCATGCCGCGCCCGCCGCCGCCCCAGGAAGCCTTGAGCATCACCGGATAGCCGATTTCCGCGGCCATCTCGCGGACCTTGGCCATGTCATCGGGCAGCGGCTGGGTCGCCGGCACGACCGGCACGCCGACCTCGACCGCCAGATTGCGCGCGGCGACCTTGTTGCCGAGCCGGCGCATGGTGTCGGCGGTGGGGCCGATGAAGACGATGCCGGCCTCGTGGCAGGCATCGACGAATTCCGGACTTTCCGACAAGAGCCCGTAGCCCGGATGGATGGCGTCGGCGCCGGACAGCTTGGCGACGCGGATGACCTCCTCGATCGACAGATAGCTCTCGATCGGTCCCATGTCCTTGGCCAGATGCGGGCCACGCCCGACCTGATAGCTCTCGTCCGCCTTGAAGCGGTGGAGCGCCAGCTTGTCCTCCTCCGCCCAGATCGCCACGGTTTTCAGGCCGAGTTCGTTGGCGGCACGAAAGACGCGTATGGCGATTTCGGATCGGTTGGCGACAAGGATCTTGCGGATGGCCAAGGACTGCTCCTCCTACTAAAGTCGCGCGACTTATAATCGCTTTCGCCGATCGCTCAAGATTGCGGTGGCGCAGCGTGTTTCGCAAGTGCGAAGCGCCGCGATGCCCTCGTGTCAGCGGTTGCGAATCAGCGGAATGCGGCTCGGCCAGCCGAAGCGCTGCTCCTCGCGCACCAGGGTGAACAGCCCGGAGACGCCAACGAGCGCCATGCCGACCATCGCGAGACCGTCCGGATATTCGCCGAAGAAGGTGGCGCCGATGACGGCGGCCCAGACGATCTGGCTGTATTGAGTGGGGGCCACCCGGGCGGCAGGGGCGAGCCGGGTGGCGAAAACGATGAGCAAATGGCCCATGCCGGCGAACACGCCGCCGAGCAGGAGAACCGGCCAGAGGGAGAGTCCGGGCGTTTCGTAAGTCGGGATCATCAACACGCCATTGACGATGATCGCGGCGACGAGAACGGCGCCGATCAGGGTGATCCGCCGCTCGGACGGGCCGAGGACGCGCAGGATGATGACGGTCGCCGCGCCGCAGATCGCGACGAGGATGGCGGCGAAATGGCCCGGCAGGATTTCCCGGAAACCGGGTCTGACGACGAGCAGGACCCCGATGAGGCCGCCGAAGACGGCGAGCCAGCGCCGCCAGCCGACGGGCTCCTTCAGCACCACACGGGAAAACACCGTCACGAAGATCGGCAGAAGAAAGATCAGGGCGTAGGCCTCGGCCAGCGGCAGGGTTGTGAAGGCGATGACGCCGCCGATACCGCCGAGCGTGCCGCTCAACATCCGCAGCGCCAGCAGGCCGGGACGCTTGGGCAGGAAGACGTTGCCCCAATTGTCGTCCTGGCGCTTGGTAAACAGCGCAGGCAGCAGGGCAAACAGCGATACGAAAAAGCCGATCTCGAAGATCGGCAGGTCGGAGCCAATCCACTTCAGGCTGGCGTCGGCGCCGGCAAAGGAAAAATAGGCGGCGAAGGCCAGGAGGATTCCGGCTTGCATGACTGACGATCCGAGAGGGCGGCGGGAGCCTGTCGCTATGCTAATCCCGTCTTATGATGCAACCGAATTCGCCCACGTTCATGGCGTCGGTCGGATTTTCTCGCGGCCTGTGTCGCGATACCCACCTCCAGACGCGAAAAAAGGCAGCGAGGGGGAGCTGCCTTTTTCCGTCTGCATATAGCGATCGAGGGGGGATGATCGCTTGGGGTACCTGAATAATGCGGGGGCGTAAAAGAGGTTCCAAAAAAAATCGAGCCGGACAAAACTTTTTTTGCGCCCGCCAATCGCGAAGCCATCAAGGCGGTTCGTCGGCGGCCTCCCGGGCGACCGAAGTCGTTGCAGATCAATGCAGAACCTTTTCCAAACGATGCGTGATCCCACATAGCGATACGCATGGCAGAATTTTCCCCCGTCCAAGAAACCGTCCGCTACGATGGGACCAATGTCACCGCCGTGCTCGGGCCGACCAACACCGGCAAGACGTTCTTGGCGATCGAGCGGATGGTCGCCCATTCGTCCGGGACGATCGGCCTGCCGCTGCGGCTTCTGGCGCGCGAAGTCTATCAGAAGGTCTGCGACCGGGTGGGGCCGGCGGCGGTCTCGCTGATTACCGGCGAAGAGAAGATCAAGCCGCCGAACGCGCGCTATGCCGTCTGCACCGTCGAGGCGATGCCGCGCGCGCCGAATACCGCGTTCGTCGCGATCGACGAGGTGCAGCTGGCCGGGGACCTCGAACGCGGCCACGTCTTCACCGATCGCATCCTGCATGCGCGCGGGCGCGAGGAGACACTGCTGCTCGGTGCGTCGACGATGCAGGGCGTCTTGCAGCGTCTGCTGAAGGGCGTCCAGACGGTGACGCGGCCGCGCCTGTCGAACCTCGTCTATGCCGGTTCCAAGAAGATCACTCGCTTGCCGCGCCGCACCGCCATCGTCGCCTTCTCCGCCGACGAGGTCTACGCCATCGCCGAGCTGATTCGCCGTCAGCGCGGCGGGGCGGCGGTGGTCCTCGGCGCGCTCAGCCCACGCACCCGCAACGCGCAGGTCGCGCTCTATCAGTCGGGCGACGTCGATTTCCTGGTCGCGACCGATGCGATCGGCATGGGGCTGAATCTCGATGTCGATCACGTCGCCTTCGCCCAGGACTGGAAGTTCGACGGCTTCCAGTACCGCCAACTCACCGCCGCCGAATTCGGCCAGATCGCCGGTCGCGCCGGCCGGCATCTGCGCGACGGAACCTTCGGCGTCACCGGCCGTGTCGATCCGCTGGCGGGCGAGCTCGCCGAGGCGCTCGAAGCCCACGTGTTTCAGCCGGTGCGGGTGCTGCAGTGGCGCAGCCGCGACTTCGATTTCGCGTCCATCGCTGCGTTGAAGGACAGTCTCGACCGGCCGCCGCCCTGCCCGGAACTGACGAAATCCCTTCCCTCGGTCGATCAGCGGGCCCTGGAGTACCTGTCGCGCGATGCCAATGTCGTGGATCTCGCGCGGGGCCGGGAGCGGGTGGAGCTTCTCTGGGAAGCGTGCAAGCTTCCCGATTATCGCCGCATCGCTCCGGCGCAGCACGCCGAGATCATCGCCGCGATCTACGTCGATCTCGCCGTCCGCGGTCATGTCGCCGAAGATTATATGGCAAGCCAGGTCAATCGTGCCGATCGCACCGACGGCGACATCGACACCCTGTCCCAGCGCATCGCCGAAATCCGGACATGGACCTATATTTCCCACCGCCCGGAATGGTTGGCCGATCCGACACACTGGCAGGAAAAGACACGCGCCATCGAAGATCGTCTTTCCGACGCGCTTCACGACAGGTTGACGAAACGCTTCGTAGACCGCAGGACAAGCGTCTTGATGAAGCGGCTGAGAGAGAACGCGTTCATGGAAGCTGAGATCAGCGGCGACGGCACGGTCGTGGTCGAGGGCCACACTGTCGGGGAGCTGCAGGGGTTCAGGTTCACGCTTGACGGAAAGGCCGAGGGTCAGGACGGCAAGGCGGTGCGCGCGGCCTCGCAAAAAGCCTTGGCCGGCGAGTTCGAAAAGCGGGCCGAGCGCTTCGCCAACGCGCCGAACGGCGACATCGCTCTGGGCTCCGATGGATTGATCCGCTGGCTCGGCGCGCCGGTGGCCAGTCTTGCCGCGAGCGACGATCCGCTGAAGCCGAAAGTCGTCCTGTTCGCCGACGAACAACTGAGCGGTCCGGAGCGCGACAAGGTCGCGGCGCGGGCCGAGCGCTCCGTCACCTATCAGGTCTCGACGGTGCTGAAGCCGCTGGTCGACCTGAAAACGGCCGAGGGTCTGGAGGGCACCGCGAAGGGTCTCGCCTTTCGCCTGTCCGAGAATCTCGGCATGGTGCAACGCCGCGACGTCGCCGAGGAAGTCCGTTCGCTCGATCAGGACGCGCGGGCAGCGCTGCGGCGCTGCGGCGTGCGCTTCGGCGCTTATCACATCTTCATCCCGGCGCTGATCAAGCCGGCGCCGGCGGCCTTGCTGACGCTGCTTTGGGCGGTGAACAAGGATGGGCGCGAGCGACCCGGCTATGGCGAGGTCACGCATCTTCTGGCAACCGGCCGCACGTCGGCGGTTGCCGATCCGGCCATCGATCCGGTGTTCTTCGGCCTTGCCGGTTATCGGCTGCTCGGCCGTCGGGCGGTGCGGGTCGACATTCTGGAACGTCTCGCCGATCTGATCCGGCCGGCGCTGGCCTGGAAGCCGGGAACGGGAAAACGCCCCGAGGGTGGTTATAACGGCGCGCAATTCCTGGTGACGCCGGCGATGATGTCGATCCTCGGCGCCACCGCCGAGGACATGGAAGAGGTGCTCAAGGGCCTCGGCTACCGCGCCGATGGCATCGAGGCGGGCACGGTCGAAGCCGAGATCCAGCGTCTCGACGCCGAGATCAAAACCGCCGAAGCGGCAAGCCGGGCCGAAGCCGAGCGCAAGGCGGCGGAGGCCGTCGCGACGCTCGAAACGCCGCAGCCGCAGGACGAATCCGGCGACGCCCCGGCGACGAGCGAAGCCGCCGGCGAACCGGCGGAGGAGCAACCGGCCGCCGAATCGAGCGATGGTTCCACCGCCGAGACGGTTGTGCCGGTAATGGCGGTCGCTTCCGAGGAAGTCGCCGAGGGAGAGCCTGCCGCCAGCATGGCCGACCCGGTCGCAGTGACCGACGAAACGCCTGCCGCGACAAGTTCGGTGGAGTCGCCCGTGGCGGAAACGGCGCCGGACGAAACGGTGGTCGGCGAGCCGGCCTCCGAGTCCGATGGCGAGCCGACCGCGCCGAAGCTCGTGCAGGTCTGGCGGCCGCAGCGCGCCGGCGGGCGGGCGGGCCATCGCCAGGGTCAGCGTGGCAAGGGCCGCGAGACCGGCGGCGGGGCGGCCGCGCCGGAGCGCGGCCAGCGCTTCGGCAAGGGCGACCAGAAAAGCGACGGTGGAACCGAGAACGAGCGTCAGGCCAAAGGCCGGCCAAATCGTGACTGGAAGGAGCGCGGCGAGCGCAAGGAGGGTGGCGGTGGCCGCCGCTTCGACAAGCCGCAGACCTCATACAACAAGCCGGTGCAGGCAAGGCCGCAGCGCGTCGACCCGGATTCGCCCTTCGCCAAGCTCGCGGCGCTCAAGGACAAGCTTGGCAAATAGGCCCGAAAGCAGTTCCGATGGCTGACGGAGCGGGGCAGCGCATCGACAAATGGCTCTTCTTCGCGAGGGTCGTGAAGTCGCGCAGCCTTGCCCAGAAGCTCGTTCAATCGGGCGGCGTGCGAATCAACCGCGACAAGACGACCAATGCGGCGTGTTTGGTGCGTGCGGACGACACGCTGACCGTGTCGATCCACGATACGGTTCGCATCTTGAAGATTCGCGATTGCGGCACGCGCCGCGGGCCGGCCAGCGAAGCGGCTGAACTGTACGAAGATCTGTCTCTGCCGCCGGACGAGACAACCAGGCGCAAGGATGCCGAACCGCCCAAGGGCGGCTACACGCCGCCGAAACGGCCACCGAACAAGAAGGAGCGCCGCGCGCATGAGCGCCTGCGCTGGGGCTGACCGCGCCTGGCTGGTTCCGGCCAGCCGTCACACGACGGCGAAGACTCAGTCGCCTTCGCCGGGCTCGGGCGAGAAGTATTTCTCGAACTTGCCTTCCTCGCCGTCAAATTTCTCGGCGTCGGCCGGCTGTTCGCGCTTGATCGTGATGTTCGGCCATTTCTCGGCGTATTCGGTGTTGATCGTCAGCCATTTGTCGAGACCCGGCTCGGTGTCCGGCTTGATCGCCTCGGCCGGGCATTCCGGCTCGCACACGCCGCAGTCGATGCACTCGTCGGGATGGATGACGAGCATGTTGTCGCCCTCGTAGAAACAGTCGACCGGACAGACCTCCACACAGTCCATGTATTTGCACTTGATGCAGTTGTCGGTCACCAAATAGGTCATGACGGAACCTCGGTCTTGTCGGACCCCGTTCGGAAGGGGCCGGTCCTTGCGCGAGCGACAGTGCCGGCTCGAACGCCGGCGCATCCTCGTTTCGCCCGGACGTAACCGCTCGCTCGAAGGCTGACAAGGGCAAAGCATGTCGCGGCATGGGCACTTCGGCGGAATGGATTTCTATGCGACGGGCGGGCGCCCACCAACATGGTCGTGACGCGTGATCGGTAGCCGGGTTGTGGCTCGGCAAGCAGGCAAACGCCGCCCGCGTCGCAGACGCCCCCCAGTTGTCGACGTCGCAGCGCAGGTATAAAAGCGCGCGCACGCCGTCCGGCTGGCCGGATCGCGGTGACCCTTTCGGGAGCTTCCCATTCTCCGAACAACCTTCCATACGGCTTCGATCTTCGGACTGGCCTTGGCCGGAGCCATGCTGATTCCGGCGTTGACGGATTTCGCCAAGGCCAATGACGACTGGCGAATTTTCGTGTTTTCCGCCATCCTCGTCGCGATCATCTGCGTCCTCGTCGCCGCCGCCACTCGGGGCGAACGCGTTCCGTTCACGCCCCGCCTCGGCTTCCTGCTGGTGACGTCGGTATGGTTGGTTACCGCCGGAATCGGCGCCCTGCCGCTTTATTTCGGCTCGGTCAATGTCAGCTTTGCCGGTGCTTTCTTCGAATCGATGTCCGGCCTGACGACGACTGGTTCGACCGTGATTTCCGGCCTCGATGCGCTGCCGCCGGGCCTTCTTTTGTGGCGCTCGCTGCTGCAATGGCTCGGCGGCATTGGCATCATCGGCATGGCGATCCTGATCTTGCCGTCGATCCGGGGCGGCGGTCTCTCCCTGTTCCACATGGAGAGTTCGGACAAATCCGAGAAGATCCTGCCGCGCGTCAACCAGTTGGCGGCCGGCCTGATGGCCGCCTATGCGGTGCTGACGGTGCTCTGCGTCATGGCCTATGCGGCCCTCGGCATGAGCTTCTTCGATGCCGTGAACCATGCGATGACGACGTTGGCGACCGGCGGGTTTTCGACCCACGACTCCTCGATGGGCTATTTCGACGACAACCGCATCCTGGTTGTATCCAGCCTGTTCATGGTGCTCGCCTCGCTTCCCTTCGTGATCTACATCCGGGCGCTGCTGCCGCTCCGGTTCCAGCGCTGGAACGATCCGCAGATTCCGGTTTTCCTGGCGACCTGCCTCGTGCTGAGCGTCGCTTTGGCCGCTACCCGCCACGCTCTCAACGCGACGCCCTTCAACGAGGCGTTCGTCAGTTCGGCGTTCAACCTCATTTCGGTGATCACCACGACCGGCTTCGCGTCAGAGGACTATACGCTCTGGTCGAACGCCGCGACGGGCGTCTTCTTCCTCGCCATGTTCCTGGGCGGCTGCGCCGGGTCTACCGCCGGCGGGATCAAGGCCAACCGGCTGGTGATCCTCTTCCTCCTCGTCAAGGCCAGTGCCCGGGGCTTGTTCCGCCCGCACGCGATCCGACGCCTGCGCTACGGCAATCAGGAGGTGACGCCGGAATTGCTGCAGACCGTGACGCTGTTCATCTTGTTGTTTTTCGGTGTCCTGCTGACCGGCACCGTCGTCCTGACCTCGCTCGGGCTCGACTTCCTGACAGCCTTTTCCGGGGCGCTGACGGCGCTCGCCAATGTCGGTCCGGGATTTGGCCAGATCATCGGCCCGTCCGGCAATTTCGGCAAATTCTCCGATTCGACGCTCTGGGTGCTCTCGGCGATCATGCTGCTCGGGCGGCTCGAGATCGTGACGGTTCTCGTTCTCCTGTTTCCCGCGACCTGGATCGATTGAACGCCTCCAGGCCCCTTGGCCGCCGGGACGTCCGGCATCGCCGTACGAGGGTGGAGCCGCCGGTCGCAACGCCTCGGCTACCAGGGTGCCGGGAGTTCGAGACGAATGGTGATCCCGACTGGATTCGAACCAGTGACCCTCAGATTAGGAATCTGATGCTCTATCCTGCTGAGCTACGGGACCACGCGGGGCGCACCATAATCGAATCCCGCCGCCGGCGCCAAGCCTTGTTCGATGAGGCGGATTGGGCCAGCGCCGCCGCCTGTCGTGGGCGCCGCGCAAAGCCTGGCCCACGCCCGCGCATGGCGATCGCGGCCGCTACGGTGGCAAAGGCGCGGGGCGCGCCTGGGGCGATCGTATTGTCGTTGCCCGGTAAATGCGTTTGAATGAAATAAGGCAAGTCTCGTGGGGGCCGGCTTCCGACCGCTGTCGCGTGACGGGCAATTTGGGTGGGGTTTCCACGGCCTTGTGCTATCGAGAGTTACCTCATTGGTGAAATCCGGAGCAGGGCGGGATTGAATTGACCGGATATGATCGACGTTTCGGCCTTGATCTTGCCAGCGGCTTCATCGCTCTGATCGTCTTCAGCTTCGTCATCAACATCCTGCTTCTGATTCAACCGATCTATCTGCTGCAGATCTATGACCGCGTGCTGTCGTCGGCCTCCGTCGAGACGCTGGCGTTCATTTCCGTCATCGCGGTGGCGGCGCTGGTCTTGCTCGGCGCGGTCGACGCGATCCGATCGATGATCTGTGGCCGGATCGCCGCTCGGCTGGAGGCCGGGATCGGCGCTCGGGCGCTCATCGGCGCGATGCGCGGCCCGCGAGCCTCGCTCGGCGACGTCCAGCCGCTGCGCGATCTCGCCACGGTCCGCGGGTTCATATCCGGCCGCGCCCTGTTGGCGTATTTCGACCTGCCTTTCGTCCCGCTCTTCATCGGCATTCTCTATTTCGTCCACCCGCATCTTTTCTGGCTGACGCTGGGTGGCGCAACCGTCCTGGCTTTGCTCGCCTGGGCCAATCAGCACGCGATGCAGCGCTCGGTCGGCGAAGCCGGCGAGCGGGCGATGGCCGCGATGCTCGCGGCGCAGTCCTTCGCCCGCGGCGCCGAAAGTATCGCGGCGATGGGCATGGTGGGCAATGTCGTGGGGGCATGGGGTGGCCAGGAAGCGCGCTCGCTCGACGCGCAGGACCGGCTGAACCGCATCAATGCGATCTATGCCGGTGTCTCCCGCACGCTTCGGATCGGCTTGCAGATCGCGATCCTCGGCTATGGCGGCTATCTTGTGCTGGCCGGGGAAATGACCGCCGGGATGATCTTCGCCTCCTCGCTGATTTCCGGTCGCGGACTCCAGCCGATCGACCAGGTCATCGCCGGGTGGAAGCCCGCCGTCGATGCCCGCAAGGCCTGGGGCCGGCTAAGCGTGCTGCTCGCCGTGCTTGGAACCAGACCAACCGCGACCGATCTGCCCGATCCCGTCGGGCGCCTGTCGCTCGAGAATGTCGTCGTGTTTCCGCCCAATGCACCGAACGCCGACCCGTTGCTCAAACGGATCTCGGCCGAGATTCCGGCCGGCGACTGCGTCGTGGTGGTTGGCCCCTCGGGCGCCGGCAAATCGACGCTCATGCGCGCCATCGTCGGGGGCCTCGAGATCCGTTCGGGCGCCATTCGTGTCGATGGGGCCGATATCCGCAACTGGGATAAGGAGAATCTCGGACGCCATGTCGGTTATCTGGCCCAGGACGTTGAGCTCCTGCCGGGGACGATCGCGCAAAACATCGCCAGATTCGATCCCGATGCGCATGATGAGGCAATCATCAATGCGGCGAGGAAAGCCGAGGTTCACGACCTGATCCAGCGATTGCCGAAGGGCTATGACACAATCATCGGGCCGGCGGGACAGCAATTGTCCGGCGGACAACGCCAGCGCGTCGGTCTGGCCCGGGCATTTTACGGATCGCCGAAGTTGCTCGTTCTCGACGAGCCCAACGCCAATCTCGACACCGAAGGCGAGATGGCGCTGGACAAGGCGCTTGCATCGGCCCGCGAGGCGAAGGTGACGGTGCTCCTGGTCACACAGCGCCGGCCGATTGCCGAACGGGCCGACAAGATCATGATCCTGCGCGACGGGGCCGTGCAGGATTTCGGGCCGCGGCAAGAGGTGTTCGCGCGCCAGGCCCAGAAGGCGAAGGCGGCCCAGGAGGCCGCGCGCGCGGCTTCCAACGATCGGGCGGAAGCCTCACCCGCATCGTTCCCGGTCGTCACCGGGCGTTTTCCGGTCGTCGTCACCGGCGGGCGGAACCCCGAGACGGCTGACAGCTGACCGGCGGCTTGATGGCGCGGTCGCCGACAATGGAGCGGATACCCATGACGAAGAACGGCGACGGCTGGGCTAGCGACGTCAAGACCGGAATACGCCTGATCACCGTGACGGGAGTCGCTCTCTCGGCGATCTTCCTGTTGGGCTTCGGGGCTTGGGCCGCACTGGCGCCGCTGGCGAGCGCCGCGGTCGCGCCTGGCGTGGTCGCGGCGGCCGGCAAGAACCAGGGGGTCCAGCATCTGGAAGGTGGGATCGTACGGACCATCCTCGTGCGCGAGGGCGAGCGCATCAAGGCGGGACAAGCGCTGTTCGCCCTGGATCCGACAGCTCCCGAAGCGCAACGCAATCGTCTGCAGAAACAGATGGTCGGCCTGGAGGCGCGGACCGAGCGGCTGACCTCCGAGCGCGACGGCCTGGAGATATTGTCGTTTCCGCCGGTGTTGCGCCAGTTGGCCGCGACAGAAGGCATCGGCGATCTTCTCATCGAGCAGGAACGCGAGTTCACCGCCCGTCTGGACCGTCACCGTCAGGAGCGGGTGATCATGGGCCAGCGTGTCCTGGCCCTCCGCGAGCAGATCGAGGGGATGACCGCACAGCAGACGGCTCTCGAACGCCAACTTGAAGTCGTCCGGGAGGAAGTCTCGCGCAAGCGCACGCTGCTGGACAAGGGCCTGACCAATCGCTCGGAATATACCGCGCTGCTTCGCAGCGAGGCGGATCTGGTCGGTCAGGTCGGCCAGAGCGTTTTCAGTATTTTGGCGGCGAAGACCCAGATCGCCGAAGCGCAGGCACAGCTGGCGCGGCTCGAAACGCAGCGCGTCGAGACCGCGGTGACGCAGCTCAATGAAATCCGGGCGCAGGTCTCCGATACCGAAGAACAGCTGCGGTCGGCCGAGGATGTGCTCGATCGCATCATCGTTCGTTCTCCGAGCGATGGGATCATCATCAAGATGAGCGTGAATGCCTCCGGCAGCGTAGTGGGGCCTGGCGATCAGCTCCTCGAACTCCTGCCGACCGGCGAAGACCTTCTGATCGAGGCCCGCGTCTCGCCGCAGGATGTCGACGTCATCTCGCTCGGACAAAGGGCCCGGCTGCGGTTCAGCGCGCTCAATACGCGCACCACGCCGACCGTGGAGGCGAAGGTCACCTATCTTTCCGCCGACCGGCTGATCGATCAGTCCACCCGGCAACCCTACTACACCGCCCGGCTCAGCATGATCGACGACCTGCCACCCGAAATCAGCCGCGACCAGATTTATCCGGGCATGCCGGTGGAGGCCTATATCGCGACCGGCGAGCGCACCTTCCTGGAATATCTCGCCAAGCCCATCACCGACAGTTTCTCAAGGGCCTTCCGGGAGGATTGAACCGCTCGGCATCGCCTCACCGCACCGTCGGGTCGGCTTGGGCGATCAGCATCGCTGAGCCCTCCCGCAACTCGACCACGACCTCGCCGAGCGCCTCGTTCGATTGAGTCAGGATCGAATGGAACGGGACGTCGACATCGGCCAGCGGCCATTTTGCGCCCACGACTGTCAGCCCCGAAAGATTCGAGAATTTCAGGATCGAAAATTGCGCGCCGGGGGCCAGATCGAAGCGGCGCGGCTCCGGGGACAGCGGCCAACCATGCTCGCGGCCGTCGAACAGCTTGACATCGAGGCCGCGCGCGGCAAAGCGCAGCGCCAGGATGAGATGGGCGAAGGCATGGTCGCTGCGTGGACCGCCGAGCGCGCCAACCAGCAGCAGCCGGGTCGCGCCCCGAGCGACCGCCGCGTCGATAGCGAGTTCGCCGTCGGTCTGGTCCTTGTCGCTCGGAAAGGTCTCGCGGGGAATGTCGGAGAATTCGCCGGCCGCAATCGCCGGGCTGGAATCGAAATCGCCGACCCACAGTTCCGGGGTGAGCCCCAACGCCGTGGCATGGCGAATTCCGTCGTCGGCGGCGATCACTCGCGTGCCGGATACTGCATTAACAAGGGCGGGTGTCGGATCGACGCGGCCGGCAAGAAGGATCGTGAAGCGCATGGCGCCGTGATCTAGCGCGTGGAAGCGACGAAGGGGAGGGGGAAAAGGTGTCCGCCCGCTCGAAGCAATGGCCGTTGGACTGGTTGCCCTTGCCGGTGGCAGAGCTTGCCGCTAAATCTTCGGCAGCTCACACGGGGTGCCTTCGGGCTGAGAGGCGTCGCGCCAACCCGTCGAACCTGATCCGGATCGTACCGGCGGAGGGATTGCGGGCGTTCGCGAGGTCCTCGCGGCGCGGCTCTTCCGACGTCGCTGCATCGAGAGGCCCCTTTATGATTACTATCCCACCGCAACTTTTGTCCGGCGCGACTGTCCTCGCCGCGCTGTCCGCCTTCGCCGCTCCCGCCGTGGCGCAGGACGGCAAGCCGACGCTCACCGTCTACACCTATGAGAGCTTCACCCCTGAATGGGGGCCGGGGCCGAAGATCGAGGCGGCGTTCGAGGCGGTCTGCGATTGCGACCTGAGATTCGTCGGCCTGGAGGACGGGGTCGCGATTCTCAACCGGCTGAAGCTGGAAGGCGAAACGAGCGACGCCGACATCGCGCTCGGGCTGACCTCCGATCTGATCCCCGAAGCCAAGGCTACGGGCCTGTTCGCCGACAGCGGCGTCGATCTGGCGACGCTGGTTGTCCCGACGGGTTTTTCCGATCCGGTCTTCGTGCCCTACGACTATTCCTATCTCGCCGTGGTCTACGACACCGAGGCCATCGACAATCCGCCGAAGAGCCTGGACGACCTCGTCTCCGGCGATCCCGAGCAGAAGATCGCCATCGAGGACGCGCGCACCTCGACGCCGGGGCTCGGCCTGCTTTTGTGGATGAAGGCGGTCTATGGCGAGGAGGCGAAGGCCAAATGGGCGGAGCTTTCCGACCGCATCCTGACCGTTACGCCCGGCTGGAGCGAGGCCTATGGCCTGTTCACCAATGGCGAGGTGCCGCTGGTGCTGAGCTACACGACGTCGCCGGCCTATCACATGGTCGAGGAAGGCTCCGAGCGCTATCAGGCCGCCGCCTTTGCGGAAGGCCAGTATCTCCAGATCGAGGTCGCGGGCCTCCTCAAGAACGCCGATCAGCCGGATCTGGCGCGGCAATTCCTCGATTTCATGCTGACCCCCGAGTTCCAGTCGATCATCCCGACCACCAACTGGACGCTGCCGGTGATCGACGGCATCGAGCTGCCGGAGGCGTTCGACCGGTTGGTCAAGGTGGAGACGCCGCTGTTCATCGATCCCGAGACGGTCGCCGCAAACCGCAAGGCCTGGACGCAGGAATGGCTCGAGGCGATCGGCCGCTGATGCGCCTCGTCGTTCGCGTTGGACGGCGCGGTGGGGCTTGGCTGCCCGCGCGGCCATGACTGGCGCCACCGACCGGACCCTTCGCATCGGCCTCGGCTTTTTCGCCGCTGCGGTCCTGATCGTCTTTCTCGGCGGCGCGTTCGTGTTCCTGCTCGCGGCGACGGGGGCTGTGCCCGATCTGCCGGCGCTCTTCGCCGACCGCTATATCCGCGGCGTCGTGCTCTTCACCCTGGAGCAGGCGGCGCTGTCGACGCTCTTGTCACTTGCCGGCGCTGTGCCCCTGGCCGTCGCGCTCCACCGCGCCCGTTTTCCCGGATGCCGGGCGGTGCTGCGGCTGTTCCTCTTGCCGCAAGCGCTGCCGGTTCTCGTCGGGGCGCTGGCCATCATCACGATCTGGGGCCGCAACGGCGTGCTGTCCGGCGCCTTCGCCGCGATCGGGCTGCCGCGCCTCGACGTCTATGGCCTGGCCGGCATCTTGATCGCCCATGTCTTCTTCAACCTGCCGCTGGCCGCCCGGCTGATGGTGGCGGCGCTGGATCGTGTGCCGGCCGAAAGCTGGAAGCTCGCCGGGCAATTGTCTCTCACGCCGCTCGCCACCTTCCGGCTGCTCGAATGGCCGGCGATCCGCGCCAGCCTTCCGGCGGCGGCGAGCCTCGTCTTCATGCTCTGCGTGACGAGTTTCACGCTCGTCCTCGTCCTCGGCGGCGGACCCCGCGCGACGACGCTGGAAGTCGCGATCTATCAGGCGCTTCGCTATGAGTTCGACCCCGGTCGGGCAATCGCGCTGTCGCTCCTGCAAATCGCTCTGACCGCCATCATCCTGTGGTTCGCGACCCGGCTCGGCGGTGATGTCGCGGCCGGGTTCGGCCTCGGCGGCCGGGCGCTGCGCTACGACCGGCCGAGCCGGGCGAGGGCGGCGATGGATGCCGCGATCCTGTCGCTCGGAGTAGCCTTCGTCCTGTCGCCCTTCGTCGCGGTTCTGGTGCGCGGATTGCAGGCGGACCTCGTCTCGCTCGCCGTCGATCCAGCGGTCCGGCGCGCGGCGCTGACCAGCCTGGCGATCGCCCTTGCCGCGGCATCGCTGGCGCTTCTCGTCTCGGTCCTGGTGATCCTCGCCCTCGAAGCGTTGCGCGGCGCGCCGTCCGGGACGCCTCGTGGCCGGGACGCGGCGCGCAAGGGGCTGGAAACGGCGGCCAGTCTCGTTCTCGTCGTGCCGCCGATCGTCGTCGGGGCCGGCTGGTTCCTGGCGTTGCGGCAGGTCACCGACGTCTTCGCTGCCGCGCCCTATGTCGTCGTCGCCACCAACGCCGCCATGGCCGTGCCGTTCATCGTGCGGATCGTCGGACCGGCGCTCGCCGCAGCTAACCAGGCGACCGGGCGACTGGCCGACAGCCTGGGGCTCGCCGGCCTGTCGCGGCTGCGCGTCGTCGACTGGCCGGCCATGCGTCCGGCGCTCGGCCTCGCCTTTGCCTTCGCGCTGGCGATCTCGCTGGGCGATCTCGGCGCGATCGCCCTGTTCGGCAACCAGGACCTCGTGACGCTGCCCTATCTGCTGTTGCAGCGGATGGGGAGCTATCGCACCAGCGATGCGGCCGGTCTGGCGTTGATTCTCGGTATTCTGTGTCTCGGCCTGATGGCACTGGCCGAGCGCGGGCTGGCAGGGGTGGGAGAAAAGCGATGAGCGCCGTGCCGGCCTTATCCTTCGACGACGTTCGGCTGGCCTATGAGGGCAGCGACATGCGGTTCGATCTCAAGGTGATCGAGGGCGAATGGCTAGCGGTGATCGGGCCGAGCGGCGCCGGAAAGTCGACGCTGCTCGATCTGGCGGCCGGTTTCGCGACGCCCGATTCGGGGAGGGTCCTCATCGCCGGCTCCGACATGAGCGGGATCGCCCCCGCCGAACGGCCGCTCAGCATCGTCTTCCAGGAAAACAATCTGTTTCCCCATGTCGACGTGTTTCGTAACGTCGCGCTCGGCATTGCCCCGAATCTGCGCCTGTCCGAGGGCGACCGGCGCCGCGTCTTGGAGGCGCTGGAGGCCGTCGGCCTTGCGGGTTTCGAGGCCCGTCGTCCCGCCACGATGTCCGGCGGCGAACGCCAGCGCGTCGCGCTGGCTCGCGCTTTCCTCCGCGATCGTCCGCTGCTGCTGCTCGACGAACCCTTTGCGGCGCTGGGGCCGGCGCTGCGCAAGGAAATGCTGGGGATGCTGAAGACGCTTCGCGCGGAACGCGCGCTGCGTCCCATAACCGTGGTGATGGTGACCCATCATCCGGACGACGCGGCCGACCACGCCGATCGCGTCGCATTCCTCGATCGCGGCGTGGTGCTCGCGGTCGGGCCGACGCGCGCGATCCTGTCGGGCCGGACCGATCCGCGTGTCGCTCGCTATCTCGGCACAAAGGTTTCTGATTCATGACGCATTTCCGGCGAATTTTCTTGTTAGCCGGGAAGGCATCCATGATGAGGGGGCGCGCCGCGGATTTGCGACGTCGTGTTGCGGATCGATCCTTCCGCGGAGCGTGGCGTTTCGGCTAAGGGTCTTGTGCGAACAGGGCAGAGCTGAATTTCTGCGGCATATTGGCGGGGGCGGTGATCGCACCGATGGAAATGATGTCCGGGGTCTGGTCCGCAAGGCGTGTGACACGCGCGGCGCTTCGCGGCGCGGCGCTGGCCGCGCTGATGGCGGTTGGCGCGTGTACGTCGTTGGAGGCGAGCCTGGACGGTCTGGCCGGCGATGTCGGCCGCGACGCCAAGTCCGGCTATGCGGCGACGCGCCAGCCGATCACCTTCGAAAACATCCAGCAGGGCGACCCGCAGTCGGTCATCGGACGGGCGCAGCATCCGAAGATCCTGGCGGCGTATGGTGGCGCCTATTCCGATCCGAAACTCGAACGAACCCTGGCGACGGTCGTCGGCAAGCTTCAGGCGGTCACGGAGGATCCGAACCGCGCCTATCGAATTACCGTTCTGAATTCTCCGAACGTCAACGCCTTCGCGCTGCCGGGCGGCTACGTCTATGTGACCCGCGGTCTGCTGGCGCTGGCCAATGATTCCGCCGAAGTGGCCGCCGTGATCGGTCACGAGATGGGCCATGTCACCGCCAATCACGGCATCGAGCGCCAGCAGCGCGAGCAGGCAGCCGAGATCGCCAGTCGCGTCGTGAACGAAGTTCTGGCCAGCGAGCCGGCCGGGGAGATCGCACTCGCCCGCAATCGGCTGAATCTCGCTCAGTTCTCGCGCAAGCAGGAATTACAGGCCGATGTGCTCGGGATCCGCCACGTCGCCCGCGCCGGGTACGACCCGTTTGCGGCTTCGCGCTTCCTGGGTGCGATGGATTCCTATTCCAAGATCCGGAATGCCTTTCAGGCCAACGATCCCAATCTCGATTTTCTCGCCTCGCATCCGTCGGCGCCGCAGCGCATCGACATCGCCGAGCGCCACGCACGCCAATATGGCCCGTCCGGTACCGGCGCGACCGACCGCGACCGCTATCTGTCGGGCATCGACGGGATGCTGTTTGGGGACTCCGCCGCCGAAGGTTACGTGCGCGAGCGGCGTTTCTATCATCCCGGCCTCGGAATCACCTTCGAGGTTCCCGATGGCTTTCTTATCGACAATACCGCCGAAGCCGTTATGGCGACGGGGCCGGGCGACACCGCGATTCGGTTCGATGGTGTGGCCCTGCCGGCAACCACCAGCCTCGTCGATTACGTCAACAGCGGCTGGATCGGCGGACTTGATCCATCGACCATCCGCAAACGGCGGATCGGCAGTCTGGACGCGGTTTCGGCGCGGGCGCGCGGGGGCGAGTACGCCTTCGAGGTGACGATCATCCGCGTGGGCGGCCAGGTCTATCGGTTCCTGACGGCCGTCCAGGCCGCGTCCGCGGCTTCCGTCGGCACCGTCGCCGATCGTGTTGCCAGTTCCTTTCGTCTGCTCAGCGCCTCGGAAAAGGCCGCGCTCAAGCCCCTGCGAATCCGGATCGTGACGGCTGCGGCGGGAGACACGGCCGAAAGGCTGGCGGCCCGCATGGTCGGCGTCGACCGCAAATCGCAGATGTTCCGTCTTTTGAACGGTCTTGAGGGCCGGGAAGAGGTCCGCGCGGGAGGGCGCTACAAGATCGTCACGGAATAGTGTCAGAAGCGACGGCGTCGCCATGAAGCCCTTGGCGTCGCGTCGGCTATGTTGCGCGAACGCACTTTGAAGTGGTCATCGGCCGATTGACTTTTGCCCCCCACCCTTCCTATAAGCGCCCACACGAGTGGGCAGCGTTCCGCGCGACAGGTTGTTGTGCGCTTTCCTCCCGCTCCGTACCCAGATTTCGGAACACATGAAGGGTCCGCGCATCCGAGCGCGGGATTGATACGATGAAACGTACCTATCAGCCGTCCCGGCTCGTCCGTAAACGCCGTCATGGCTTCCGCTCGCGCATGGCGACCAACGGTGGCCAGAAGGTCATCGCGGCGCGTCGCGCCAAGGGCCGCAAGCGGCTCTCGGCCTAGTCACGTCGCGGCCGCCGGACGATCTCCGATGGCCGTCGGCAAGATGAAAAATCGCGCGGAATTTCTGGCCGCGCGCAAGGGCCGTCGCTTGAACGGCCCGTTTTTCTTTGTCGAAGCCCTTGACCGGGGCGATAGCGAGGCTCCCCGCATAGGTCTGACCGTGACCAAGAAGGTCGGGAACGCAGTCGTGCGCAATCGCATCCGCCGCCGGCTGCGCGAGGCGATCCGCCTTGACGCCGAGGCTGACATGGCGTCCGGCATCGATTATGTGATCGTCGCGCGGCGCGAGGTGCTGGCCATGCCCTTCGCCACCCTGAAGGACGAACTGTCCCGACGGTTTGCGCGTGCGAAGCGGCCGGATCGCGATCCGACCATAGTGAAGCGGCGTCCGCCAGGGCGTCCATCGGGGTCTGATTGATGGAAAACAACCGCAACTTTCTGATCGCCATGGCGCTGTCCATCGCGGTCCTCGTCGGCTGGCAGTTTCTGGTGGTCAGCCCGCGCATGGACGCGCAGCGGCAATCGACAGAGACGGTTCAGAACGACGGATCGTTGCAGACCCCGCAGACGCCGGCCGGCACCCCCCAGGACAATGTCGTCGCGCCGGCGGGGCGCGAGAGCGTCGTGCCGAGTGAGGGTTCTGTCGCCGCGGTTCCGGTGACCCGCGAGGAAGCCGTCGCCTCCGGTGCGCGCGTCCCGATCGACACGCCGGCGCTGTCGGGCTCGATCAACCTGACCGGCGCCCGCCTCGACGATCTGCGGCTCAAGAATTACCATGAGACCGTCAAGGATAGCTCGCCGACCATCGTGCTGCTGTCGCCCGAGAATCTGCCGACAGGCTATTTCGCCGAGTTCGGCTATATCGGGCAGAATGCCGGCGATCTCCCCGGTCCGACGACGGTTTGGCAGGCCGAGGGCAACCAGACCCTGACTCCGGAAACCCCGGTGACGCTGACCACCACGAACGGGGCCGGCGTGACCTTCTCGCGACAGATTTCCGTCGACGACAAATTCATGTTCACCGTGGAAGACATGGTGCGCAACGACGGCGCGCAGCCGGTTACCCTGTCGTCCTACGGGCGTGTCACCCGCTACTCCAAGCCGGAGGTGGCTTCCGTGTACGTCCTGTTCGAAGGGCTGCTCGGCGTGTTTGGCGAGGACGGGCTCTCCGAAGTCAAATATTCCGCGATCGAGGACGATTTGCGCTACGTTCCGCCGAAGGTCGCCAGCGGCTGGCTCGGCATTACCGACAAATACTGGGCGACGACGCTGATCCCGCAGGCCGGGCAACCCTTCCAGTCGCGCTTCCTCTATCTGACCGGCAACCGGCCGCGCTACCAGACCGAATATGTCGCCGATCCGATGACGCTGGCCCCGGGCGCCACGGCGACCGCGACCAACCGCACCTTCGCCGGCGCGAAAGTTGTCGACGTCATCGACCGCTACGAGGACACGCTGGACATCCGCCAGTTCGGCCAGCTGATCGACTGGGGCTGGTTCTATTTCATCACCCGGCCGATGTTCCACGCGCTGGACTGGTTCTATCGCTTTATCGGCAATTTCGGCTTGGCCATCCTGGCGGTCACCGTCGTCCTCAAGCTGATCTTCTTCCCGCTCGCCAACAAGTCGTACAAATCCATGGCGCGCATGAAGAACATGCAACCCAAGATCACCGAGCTGCGCGAACGCTTCAAGGACGACAAGCAGAAGCAGCAGCAGGAGATGATGCGGATCTACAAGGAGGAGAAGATCAATCCGGCGGCCGGCTGCTGGCCGATCCTGATCCAGATTCCGGTGTTCTTCGCCCTCTATAAGGTCCTCTATGTGACCATCGAGATGCGGCATGCGCCGTTCTTCGGCTGGATCCAGGATCTCGCCGCGCCAGATCCGACGAGCATCTTCAATCTCTTCGGCCTGGTTCCGATCGATCTGCCGAGCTTCTTGTTGGTCGGCGTCTGGCCGATCATGATGGGCATCACGATGTTCATCCAGATGCGGCTCAACCCGACCCCGCCGGACCCCACCCAGCAGATGATCTTCACCTGGATGCCGGTGATCTTCACCTTCATGCTGGCCTCGTTCCCGGCGGGCCTCGTCATCTACTGGACGTGGAACAACTTCCTGTCGATCATCCAGCAGAGCGTGATCATGAAGCGCAACGGCACCAAGATCGAGCTGTGGGACAATCTGCGCGGCCTGTTCCGGCGACGGGAAAAGCCGTCCGAGAGCTGAGCCGAAATCGACGGACAAATGATGAGGGGCCGACGATGCATGGACCCGACCCGGACGATCCTCACCCGGTGGAGGGGCATCCACGGGTTGGTTTCCTGAGGCCGCTCATCGACCATCCGCAGATCGAAATCGGCGCCTACACCTATTACGACGATCCGGCGGGACCGGAACACTTTGTCGAGCGCTGCGTCGGTCATCTCTACCCGTTTCTCGGGGATCGCCTGGTGATCGGGCGGTTCTGCGCCATCGCGGCGGATGTATCCTTCGTCATGAACGGCGCGAACCACGCGATGACCGGTATCTCGACCTTTCCCTTCAATATCTTCGGCCATGGCTGGGAAGAGGGGTTCGATGTTTCGACCATCCTCGCCGGCATGAAGGGCGATACGATCATCGGCAACGACGTCTGGATCGGCGAGGGCGCGACGATCATGCCGGGGGTGAGGATCGGTGACGGGGCGATCGTCGCCGCACGGTCGGTCGTGACCGGGGGCGTGCCGGCCTATGGCATTGTCGGCGGCAACCCGGCTCGGGTCATCCGCTTGCGGTTTTCCGAGCCGGCAATCGCGCGGCTGCAGCGGCTTGCCTGGTGGGATTGGCCGATCGACAAGATCAGCCGCAATCTCGGTGCGATCCGGGGTGGTGATATCGATGAGCTTGAGAAGGCGCTATGACCATGGCTGACGAGACCGACCGGGCCGAGACGCTTCCGGACGCGGCGGACCCGCGCTTCTTCGCGCGGCCCTGGATCTTCGTGCGCGGCGCCCCGGCGATGAAGTTCCTGCCGCCGGAAGGCCCACCCGAGATCGCCTTCGCCGGCCGCTCCAACGTTGGCAAGTCGTCGCTGATCAACGCGCTGCTCGGCCGTAAGGGGCTGGCGCGGACCTCTAATACGCCGGGACGCACGCAGGAGTTGAATTTCTTCGTGCCGGACGGCTATGGCGGGGAGACGACGGAGCTGCCGCCGATCGCCCTAGTCGACATGCCCGGCTATGGCTACGCCAAGGCGCCGAAGGATCAGGTCGACGCCTGGACGCGGCTGGTGTTTTCCTATCTGCGCGGACGGGTCAGCCTGAAGCGGGTTTTCCTGCTGGTCGACGCGCGGCACGGGATCAAGCCCAACGACGCGGAGGTGATGGGCTTGCTCGACAAGGCGGCCGTCTCCTACCAGATCGTCCTGACCAAGATCGACAAGATCAAGGCGCCGGCCGTTCCCAAGCTGGTCGAGGCGACCGCGGCCGCGATCGCCAAACGCCCGGCGGCGTTTCCGCGGATCCTGTCGACATCGTCGGAAAAGGGCGTCGGGCTGGACGATCTCAAGGCCGAGATCCAGTCACTGGCGGACTGAGCGTGACGACGGTTTATTTCTTTTCCAGCAGCCGCCTGCGGATATGCGCCTCGATCCGGTCGCAGACGGCGCGATAGGCGTCGAGAATCTGTTCGCGGCTGCCGTCAGCCACGGACGGGTCCGGCATCGGCCAGAACTCGACGTCGACCGAGGCCGTTCCGGTGGCGTCGAGGGCGGCGTGGTGCGCTTCCGGCGCCATGGTGACGATCAGGTCGAAATAGCCGTCCTGCAGTTCTTCGAAGCGCTTCGGCCTATAGTCGCCGAGGCTGAGACCCCGTTCGGCCAGCACGATGTCGACGAAGGGATCGCGCTGCCCACTGCGGACGCCGGCCGAGGCGATGTAGACCGAGGCGGGAAGGATCGAGCGGGCGATCGCCTCGGCGATCGGCGAGCGGATCGCGTTCATGCCGCAGACGAACAAGAGTGACGAGACCGCGACCTTGCCAGAGGGGTCGACCGCTGTCATTGGCCGGCCCCCGCTGTTTCAACAACATGGAATCCGACGCCTCGGTCGTTGCACGATACGCCAGATATTGTGCCAATTGCCGGTTTCGTTCGCGGCGCCATCGTGGGCTCAGTTCCGCCAGTGCAGAACGCAGATCAGCGTGAACAGCCGGCGCGCCGTATCGAGGTCGACGGCAATCTTGCCTTCCAGGCGGTCCATCAGGGTCTGCGATCCGTCATTGTGGATACCCCGCCGGCCCATGTCGATCGCCTCGATCTGCTGCGGCGTCGCGCTGCGGATCGCCTCGTAATAGCTGTCGCAGATCAGGAAATAATCCTTGATCACACGGCGGAAAGGCGTGAGCGAGAGGATATGGGCGACGATCGGCTCACCGGCCTCGTCCCGTACGTCGAAGACCAGGCGCTTGTCGGCGAGCGAGAGCTTGAGCTTGAAGCGACCGTCCTCGGGAGCGCCGGCCGGGTCGAAGACGTTTTCCTCGATGAGATCGAAGATCGCCACCGCGCGCTCGTGCTCGACGTCCGGCGTCGCCCGGCCGATGGTCTCGTCGAGCTCGATGTCGATGAGCCTGCCGCTCTTCGGGTCGCCGCCGCCGGTCATCGCAAAGTCAAAGGTTCAGCCGGATCGCCACGGACCGGCCGTGGGCGTCGAGCCCTTCGACACGGGCAAGTTCGATCGCCGCGGGGCCGAGCGCCCGCAACTGCTCCGGCCCGAGCTTGAGGATCGAGGTGCGCTTGACGAAGTCGAGAACCGACAATCCCGACGAGAAACGGGCCGAGCGAGCGGTCGGCAAGACGTGGTTCGAGCCGCCGACATAGTCGCCGATGACCTCCGGCGTATGGCGACCGAGAAAGACTGCGCCGGCGTTGCGCACCTTGGCGAACAGCGCCTCGGGGTCCTCGACTGCGAGTTCCAGATGCTCGGGCGCGATCCGGTCCGACAGGGCAGGCGCCTCGTCGAGGGATGCCACGCGGATGATGGCGCCGTGGTCGCGCCAGCTCGCGGCTGCGGTCTCGCCGCGCGAGAGAAGCCGCAGCTGCCGCTCGACGGCCGCTTCGACCGCATCGGCAAAATCGCCGTCGTCGGTGATCAGAATCGACTGCGCCGTCGCGTCGTGCTCGGCCTGGCTCAGAAGATCGGCGGCGATCCAGTCCGGATCGTTGGCGCCGTCGGCGATCACCAAAATCTCGGACGGACCGGCGATCATGTCGATGCCGACCGTGCCGAACACCTGGCGCTTGGCGGCGGCGACGTAAGCGTTGCCGGGGCCGACGATCTTGGCGACCGGCGGGATCGTCTCGGTGCCGTAGGCGAAGGCCGCGACCGCCTGAGCGCCGCCGAGGCGGTAGATCTCGTCGATGCCGCAGATCTTCGCGGCCGCGAGCACCAGCGGATTCAGCGCGCCGCGCATCGCCGGCACGGTCATGGCGATGCGCTCCACGCCGGCGACCTTGGCGGGAACCGCGTTCATCAAGACCGAGGAAGGATAGCTCGCCTGGCCGCCCGGAACGTAGAGGCCGACCGATTCGACGGCGGTCCAGCGGCTGCCGAGCTCGACGCCGAGCGCGTCGACATAGCGGTCGTCCACGGGGCGCTGACGTTCGTGGTGGCTGGTAATGCGCTCATGCGCGGTTCGCAGCGCCGCGAGCGTCTCCGGGGCGGTTGCCGCGAAGGCGGCGTCGATCTCGTTCGATTCGACCCGTAGTGTCTCCACCGTCAGGTCGAGGCCGTCGAAACGCCGGGTCAGCTCGATCAGCGCCGCGTCGCCTTCGGCGCGCACACGGGCGACGATCGCGCGCACCGCGTCATCGACGTCGGCGGCGGATTCGCGTTTGGCGCCGAGCAGCGCCCGGAACTTCGCCTCGAAATCGGCGTCCGTGCTGGTAAGCCTCGACGGCACTGTGGCAATTCCCCTCTTGATCTGCGGCGGCGTGGCGACCGGCGCCGTGCCGAACTGCCTTCGTCAGGCCGACGGATTGGAACGGTCGTGCTCCGGCCGGGCCGACGTGCTCCAGGCACCTCCGACGTCGCTGAGCTGCGCCTCGATCACCTCTACGTCCAGCCTTATCGCGGAGCCGCCGGCGAAGACAAGTTCGACGACCCCGGAGGGGGCATCGGCGGGGGTGAAGCGGATGGCCAGCAGTACGAGCACCTGATCGCCCTCGGTCGCGTCCACGCCCATCCGCTTGACACTTTGTACCCGATCGAAATGCAGGACGGCCCGCCGCCGCTCATATTCGGCCTTGCGGAACAGGCGAAAGCGGGAAATTCCCTCGGCGGTTTCCCAGACGAAGCGGTTCATTTCGACGACGAACTGCTGCTCACCGGCTCGGTAGCGACAGTCCCGCAATGTGACGACGGCATCCTGGCAATAAGCCGACAGGATGGCGAGATCGTCGGTATCGACGGCAAGGAGGCGCAGGCGGTCCATCGTGATGAGCGTTGCTTTCTATCTGAACGGGCTGACTGAACGGGTTACTGCACCGCAAACTAGGCCGGTGGTGCTGAAATGGAATGGCTATTCTGCCTGCCGGTTCACGACGACGTTCCGCGCGATTATTCAAGCCGGAAGCGGCTGGAAAGCCAAAGCCCGACGATGGCAAGCCAGGTCATGAGCCAGATCGGATTGCCGCGACTGAAGAAATAGCTCTCGAAGAAGGAATTCAACAGGGCAAATGCGAGGATCATCAGGAGGAAATCCGCCAGGCGGCGGTTTTCCACGGCGGGCTGGGTCGTCAGATAATCCTTGAACGGCAGCAGCACCAGCATCAATGCCGCGACCGCCAGTGTCGGCCATCCGCCCCAGATGGCGATGTCCAGGTAGCCGTTATGGGCGTTGACGATAAGGCGCGGATCCCAGGACAGCTCGAATGGCGCCTCGGCCTTGTAGACGACACTGGTGTTCCAGAAGGTCTCGAAGCCGAAGCCCGTCCATTGGTGATGGCCCATCAAGTCGAGGGTAAAGCGCCACAGATCGAGGCGCCCGGTGAAGGTCGTGCCGGGCAGAACCGCCTGCAGCACGATGTCGAGCGCGGGCGAAATTGCCGCTCCCAGCGTCAACAGCGCGGTTACGAGTATGGCAAGGAAAAGGACCGTGATCGGCAGGAGACGACCGCCGAAGATACGGCCGCCGGTGACGAAGAGGGCGACGAGCGGCACCAGAGCCAGGGTGGTCTTGGAGCCGGTCTTGTAGATGAAGATCGCCGCCAGCAAGGCGATGACCAGACCGGTCCACCGCTCGCCGCAGCGCATCAGGTAGAGCCCGGCGAAAAACAGCATCGCCATGATTGGACCGGCGACGTTCTTGTGGCTGTAGATGCCCCGCCACAACCCGGCATGCTGCGGTTCGAGGCCGTCTGATCCGTGGATCGCCAATCCGGGATAGGCGATAAGCCCCAGATAGGAGAGCCCGAGAACGACGAGCGCGGCGATGGCGAGCGCCAGGCGAAAGTCGCGGATCGAGGGGGGCAGGCTGAGCGCGCCGGTCATGGCGAGCATTGCGGTCAGGGTGAACAGGATCGCGCGGATCGCGGCGCCCGGCGACTCCGATTGCAGGACCGAAAAGGCCAGCAAGGCGATCGTCAACAGCCAGACCGGGCGCAGCAGCGAGAGCGCGACCGCGCGGTCGGTGAACAGGAGGTGGCCGACGATCGCGACGAGCGCGAGTGCGCTGTAGCCGATTTGATTGACGATATTGCCCTGAACGTCGGTCTCGTATTCGAGCACGAAGGGCGTGAAGGAGGCGAGCAGAAACGTCAGGATCGTCGCCGCGAAGACGAGCCGAAGCGCCCTGATAGGGTCGTAGACGCCGACGGCGTCAGTTCTGTTCGGGACGACGATATTGTTCATTGACGAGGCCGAATTCGGCGAGCAGGCGGCCGACGGCGACCTGCATGTGATAAAGCCCGATGACGGGCGACTTGGTGTCGAAGGCCAGCCGTGCCGATCGGAACGGCGAGGCGGCCAGCAAGGCGGCGCTCTTGGCGAGGCGGCGCAGACGGTCGGCTGGCCCGCCGCGACGGCGGCGCTCGATGATCGAGGAGATCGCGCCATTGCGCAGTCCCCGCGCATTCAACCAGGAGAATTCGGTGCGCCGCGCTGGCGTCGTCTCATGGACGGGAGCCTCCGCGCACCAGCCGAAGGTGAAGCCCTTCTCCCGGCAGCGCGAATAGAAGTCACTGTCGCCGCCGCCGATGAAGTTGAAGGCAGTATCGAGATAGGGGGCACCGACCGCCTCCAGGACAGGGCGCCGGATTAGGACGTTTCCGGACGAATAGAGGATCGGCACGGGTCCGGTTTGGGCGTAATGAGGCGTGAACACGGGATGGCGGGCATAGCGCGCCTGTCCATTGCCTTCGAAAATCGGGATCTGGGGGGCGCCGACGATGTCGACGGCGAGTGTTTCGGCGGTGCCCGCCAGCCTCTCGATCCAGGTTTCGCTGGCAATCTCGTCGTCGTCGATGACCAGAAGATACCGCATCGCCGGGAAGCGCTCGATTGCCGTGCGCCATCCGGCATTGTAGGCCGCGCAATTGCCGCGCTCATGGGCGATCAGGATCAGTCCCGGAAGCCGGCCGGTTTCAAACATGTCTGCGGCGGCGGTCAGTCCTTCGAGACCCTCGGCATCGTTCTCCATGACGACGACCGCGAACCGCCTTTCGGTCTGCTGGGCGGCGAGCGATTCGAGCGTTTTCAGGAGATGCTCCGGCCGGCGGAAAGTCGGGAGGGTGACGACGATCTCATACCGCCCGAAATCGAGGTCCGGCGAGATACACTTGATGGTGATGGCGTCGGTCATAGGGCGTCGTTCGATCGGATCGCGTAACGGAAGGCGGGTTGGAGCGGGTGCCAGAACAAAATCAGAAGAAGATGAACGAAGTCTCGACGCGGTTCTCAAAAAGCACGAAATTTGGCCGCGAGCCCAGCAGAACAAACGAGAAGCTGGCCCCGCGGCGTGCTTTCCGATCCATCCCCATGGCACGCTTGGCCTGCTCCACGACGTCGTGCAGTGATCTCGCCGCTGAAACGTGCCAGCGGCATTAGCGCAATTTCAACGCCCGGCTGCGAATATCGGATTTTCCTGCAATGCGAGGAGTGGTTCGGTCGGAATGCATCTTCTGTTCGTTTCGTCGCTCCTGCCCGACGACGCCCCATCGACCGGCTTCGAGATTGCGAACCGCGCCATTGTCGCGGCGTACCGTCACCATGGCGTGCAACTGACCTTCGTCGGCTTCCGCCGGCCGGGATCGCGGCCTGCCAGGGCGGACGAAATCTGCCTCGGCGAACTGGCGATCGAAAATTCCGGGGCGTCGACGCTCCGCAAGGCCGCCTGGGTCGGCGTGGCGTTTGCTCGCAACCTGCCGGTCGGAGCCTCGAAAGTGGCCGGGCTAAGCCGCGCCGAACTTCTCGGCCGTCTGGCCGAAGCGGGGCCGGTGGACGGATATGTTCTCAGTTCCGTGCAAATGCCGGCAGCCTATCCATTCCTGGCCCGCGAAAAACCGTCGATCTTCATCGCCCACAATGTCGAGCATAGCTCCGCCCGCGAAAACGCCCGCAACGCTGGCGGTTTCCACACGCGCCTTCTCTTCGGCCGCGAGGCGGCGCTGCTCGAGCGTGCCGAGGCAACGATCTGCGGGGATGCGGCAGTGGTTCATACGCTGAGCGAAGACGACCGGGCAGGGCTCGGCCTTGCCGGCTCCGACAAATGCGTGCCACTGGCGCTGACCGTCGGCCGCCCGAACGTCGCTGACACGGGCGAACGAACCCATGATGTCGGGCTCATCGGCACCTGGAGTTGGGCGCCGAACCGGGTCGGCCTCGACTGGTTCGTCGACGAAGTCGTGCCGCTGCTTCCTTCCGATATGTCCATCGCGGTGGCCGGGCGCTTCGACGGTCCGCCACCCGCCGCCCCCGCCAACGTCACTTTTCTCGGCCGCGTCGAGGACGCCCAGCGGTTCGTCGGCGCCTCGCGCGTGCTCGCCCTGGCGACTAAGGGCGGCACCGGCGTTCAGTTGAAGACGATCGAGACCTTCGAGGAGGGGATGCCGGCGGTCGCGACGCCGCAGGCCCTGCGCGGCGTCGACAGCGTTCCCGCCAATGTGCGGGTCGCGGATACGCCGCAGGACTTCGCCGCCCGGATCGTCGAACTTGTCGCCGCCGAAAGGGGCGGCCAGTCGCTTCGCCTCGACGGCGCCGCCTTCGCGCGCTCCCAGGCGACCGCGCTTGAGGCCGGCATTGCCGCCGGTCTGGAACGGTTCACCAGGGTCATCAACGCGCCTCAGGCTCTGGTTGCGCCGGTCGGTGCCGATGCAGCCGTCCCGCCTCGGCTCGCCAACGGGGTCGCCGGACGATGATGGAAGCGAGCGCCCTTTGGCCGGCGGGTTCATCGCGAGACGAAGCCGCTGTGAACCGTGACATCGCCGGCATCGTGGTCACCGACCTCTCCGGCGCGGCGGTCATCGCGGCGCTCGCCGACGCACTGGCGGCCGGTCGGACCACGCGGCTCGCCTTCCTCAACGCCCATTGCGTCAACCTCGCCCGCCGGGACGCAGCCTACAAACGCGCTCTGGGGCGCTTTCTGGTGATCCCCGACGGGATCGGCGTCGATATCGCGGCCCGTATGCTCTACGGCAAACCGTTCACCGAGAACCTCAACGGCACCGATTTCCTGCCTCGCCTTCTCGCCTCGCTCGACGGCCGCCTGCGCGTCGCCCTGATCGGGGGCGCGCCGGGCATCGCTGAGCGCGCGGCGACCCGGCTCGCGGCCGAGATCCCGGCGCATGATTATCTCGTGGTCTCGGACGGGTTCTTTGACCGCGAAGCTTGCGCCGGCGTCCTGGACGATCTCGCGGCGGCCAAGGCCGACGTCGTTCTCGTCGCCATGGGCGTTCCCGCCCAGGAATTCTTCATCGCCGATCATCTGGGCGAGCGCCACGGCCGGCTCTTCGTCGGCGTCGGCGCGCTGTTCGACTTTCTCGCCGGCAATGTCGCGCGCGCGCCGCTCTCTATTCGGCGCCTGCGCATGGAATGGGCCTGGCGTCTGGCGCTGGAGCCCGGCAGGATGTGGCGCCGCTACATTCTCGGCAATCCGCTGTTTATCCTTGGCATTCTGCGCGATCGGTCGCGGCGGGAGCGGGCCGATGTCTGATTTCGCGCCACGGCACGGCGCCGGGAAAGGGCGACCCATGCGATCGGCGATCGCCACATCGAGTTATCGTGGCGATTTCGAGCGATGCCGGTTGCTCTGCGAAAGCATCGATCGGCGCGTTACCGGCCATACGCGCCACCTGATTCTGGTTGAGGCCGGCGACCTCGCGCTGTTCCGGCAACTAGCCGGGCCGAAGCGGGAGATCGTCGACGAGCGGGAATTGCTGCCGCGTTGGTTGCGCCCGTTCCCGGACCCCTTGTCCTTCGGCCGTCGGCGGATCTGGTTGTCGGCTTATGGTCCGCCGCTTCGCGGCTGGCATGTCCAGCAATTGCGGCGGCTGGCGATCGCGGCGGCGATCGAGGAAGAGGTGATGCTCTCCGTGGATTCGGACGTGGTCTTTTTGCGGGAGTTTGACGTTGGCAGCCTGTCGAGCGACGGTGAGGTTCGTTTCTTCCGTCGTAAGGGCGCGGTCGCGACCATCGATCCCGCCGCGCGCGACGAGCACCGCGAATGGTCGCGACGGGCCGGCGAATTGCTCGGCATTTCCACGCCACCCTGGACCGACACCGCCTACATCACCACGCTTTTGGCCTGGCGCACGGACACGGTTCGCGACCTGCGGCGCCGCGTCGAAGCCCGAATGGACAAGCCTTGGCTCGCGGCTATCGCGGCCTCACGCAGCCTGTCGGAATGTACGATCTACGGGCGCTTCGTCGACGAGTGTGAAGATCGGCCCGATCGCCACGCGCCGAGCGATCTGGAATTGTGCCAGGTCTACTGGAACGGCGCGGCCCTCGGCTCACGCGAACTGACGGATTTCGCCGCGGGGCTGGAGCCGCATCAGGTCGCGGCTGGCATCCAGTCCTTCACCGGCACCGATCCCGAGCTCATTCGCCGGGCTGCTGGGCTGGCGTGAGACGCCGCGCCGAGCGCGCGACCCGTGGGCCGGTCCAGTCGAACGCCGCGTAGGTCGCGGCGGCGGACACGATCCACAGCACCAGGAACAATCCGTTCAGGCCGATAATCCAGGTCTCGGTCTGCGGCGCCGCGCGTAGCAGAACGATGAGAAGCGCCGCCTTGATGAGGCCGACGACCGCCAAGATCATCGCCCGTATCCCGGTCCTGCCACGGGCGTAGAGAAGCTCGCTCTCATATTCGACCAGATTGCGGAAGGCCGGCACGAACAGAGCGAGCAGCACCAAAGGCGCGGCCTCGGCGACATTCTTGCCGAGCGCCATCGGGAAGACGTGCAAGACACTGCCGAGAAAGCCGAGGCCAGCGACGGAGACGGCCGCGACGGCGGCCTCGATCCCCCAACGGATTCGCCATTGTGTCAGCCACTCGGGCGTGCGCATCAGCTTCTGGACGATCATCGTGTTGAACGAACGGATCGGCAGGGCGGTGAGATCGATGAGCCGCATCAAGATCGCGTAGATGCCGGCCATCTGCGGCCCGCCGAGCGACAGGACCAGCAGCTTGTCGAGCTCTGACTGGAGATAGAAGATGATTTCGGCGCTGGCGACCGACACGCTGTCCCGCCACCTGGCGAGATAGAGGGCCGGACGCAGGCGCAGGCGCTGACGGGGATAATAGGCGATGATCGCGAAACTTGCCGCAACGGCGTTCGCGCCGGCATAGGCGAGCGCCCATTGCACCAGCGAGCCGTCGCCGATCATCACGAAACCGACGGCGGCCACGGCCCGGATCGCCGAGCCGGCGATGACGATGATCGCCCCGCGCATAAAGCGTCCGAGGCCATTGTTCACGATGACCACGACCTCGAGGGCGCGCCAGAACACGACCTCCGCCAGGACCACGGCGGCGAAGGCGCCGATGCTCATCTCGCCCTTGAAGAATGTGACATAGAAGCCGGCCGCCGCGATCGCGACCAAGGGCAGGGACAGGATAAAGGCAACAATCAGTCCGGCGGTGTAGGTTCCCACCAATCGCCGACGGACCGTCGCCACCCGGTAAAGCGGCGAAACGAAGCCGAAGCCGGCGATGCGCGACAGAACGATTCCGGTTGCTGAAGCCGTGGCGAACAGGCCGAAATCGCCAACCAAAAGCCCATTGGCGATGGAGACGAAATAGGCGAGCGACAAGACGAGGCGCCCGGCCGATCCGCCGAGCAACGAGGCGTAGTCCCGCACGAGGTTTAGGTTGCCCTTAAGCCTTTCGATCCAGACTGCGAAAAATGGCATGATCGACAACCTTGGAGGCGAGGGGCAGATGACGATACTTCACCGCCGTCGAGCCGCACAATCCGCGATCGACGCCCCTCAGCGGGACGCGGCGGACAAGTGTTTGTCCAACCTTTCAAATAGCGCGGGAACCTTAACGCGCCGTTCTCTGCTGGCCGCCGGCGCCGGACTGGCGCTGGCGCCGGGGACAGTGGCGCCCGCCCGGGCCGAGCGTCATGGGGCAACCCGTTCCGGCCCGGTGCCCCTCGGTTGCGCGATCCAGGCCGAATATTTCGACGCCGATCCAGCCTACAGAAAGGCCGCCGTCGACTATTTCGACCTGATCATGCCGATGAACGAACTGAAATTCGATCAGATCCGGCCGACCCGGGACATCTGGAATTTCGAGCCCGCGGACCGGCTGGTGGAGTTTGCCCTTTCCCACGGTCGCTCGACCCGCGGGACCTGCCACGTCTGGTGGAATTCGACGCCCGACTGGGTGGAGCGGATCGAGACGGCAAGGGAAGCGGAAGCGGCGCTCATCGAGCACATCGAACGGGTCGGCGATCGTTACAAGGGCAAGCTGACCGGCTGGGACGTCGTCAACGAGGTGATCTCGCACAATCCCATCAGCGAGGGTCCGCTGCGCCGGACCGCGTGGCTCAAGAAGCTCGGGCCGCGGCATATCCCGATCGCATTCGCGGCGACGGCGCGGGCCGATTCGGGCGCGCGGCTGGTCATCAACGACTATGATCTCGAATTCGTCGGTCCTCGCTACGATGCCCGCCGCGAGGTGATGCTAACCATCGTGCGCCAGCTCCAGGATCGCAACGTGGCCGTCAGCGGCGTCGGCATCCAGGGGCATCTTTACGCCGACCGGACGATCGACAAGGACGCGCTGGAAGAGTTCCATCGCACGCTCGACGGCTTGGGGGTCGGCCTCTTGGTGACCGAACTGGATGTGATCGACTGGGAGAGCGTGCCCGGTGCCGAGCCCCAGGATGCGACGGCGCAACGCCTGGTGACCGATCTCCTCGATGGAGTCTTTGCCTTCAAGGCGCCGGAATCAGTGATCGTCTGGGGTGTCAGCGACCGCTATAGCTGGGTTTCGGATGTGCTTCCTCGCCCGGACGGGCATCCAAGCCGCCCGTTGCCACTCGACCGGGATATGGCTCCGAAGCGCTGGATGACGCTCTTGCGGCAGCGTTTGAGATCGAGCTGACTTTGCGTAAGGGGCCGCTATCGTCCCCGCGTTAACTGTTTCTTGAGCATGAAACCGCATTTTCGACGGATCAGGGCCCGCGACAGACGTCCGGCTCCGGCAATTCGGTGACGCCCATGTTCTCGACATCTTCTGCGACAGATCCGACGGCAAGCGCCCGGTCGCGCTCGCATGTCACGGTCGTCGAGCGTTCCGGACAGGCTTCGCTGATCGACCCCGTCTACATCTTCCGCCATGTCTGGTCGTCCAAGCCGCTGATCGTCCTCACAACGTTTCTCGGCATCGCGCTCGCCATTCTGTTGGCTCTATCGACGCCTAAACTCTACACTGCCGACACCCAGATCCTGGTCGATCCACGCGACATCAAGGTGGTGCAGAACGAGGTCACCCCGAACGGTCTGCCCAACGAGGCGACCCTTGCGCTGATCGAAAGCCAGATCGCGGTCGTCTATTCGAACAACGTCCTGAACCGGGTGATCGACGGGGCCGGGCTCGAAAGCGACCCGGAATTCAACGGGACGGGCGAAACGTTCTTCGGCTCGATCTTTCCGAACCTGGCGTCCTTCCTCCGTGAGGACGACGCTCAGAGCGGGCGGCAACGGCTCGTGACCGTGAAGAACCTTCGCAAGGCGATGACCGTCACCCGCGACGCCAAGAGCTTCATCATCAATCTTTCGGTCGAGACGAGGGACCCGGAAAAATCCGCCGAGCTCTCCCGTCTGATCGGCGTCACATTCATCGACCAACTCGGGCGCGTGCAGTCGCAGACGGCACGGCGCGCCAGCGACGCGCTGTCTGCGCGTCTGGCTGAACTGCGCCAGACCGTCGCTGAAGCGGAACGGGCCGTCGAGGAATACAAGACCCGGAACAGGCTCGTCGGCGTCGGCGGACGGCTCGTCGATGACGATTACATCCTGCGCACCAACGATCAGCTTGCCCGCACGCGTGGCGAACTGGCGGCGCTGCGGGTGCGCGCCGAGCAGATGAAAAACGTCGGCATCGACGATGTCGTCAAAGGCTCCTTCCCCGAGGAGTTGACGTCGGAGGCGCTGACCCGGCTGCGCAATACCTATTCCGAACTCGCCCAGCAGGCCGCCGTTCTCAGCACCACGCTCGGGCCCCGTCATCCGCAACGCCTGGCCAGCCAGGAGGCGCTGGCCTCGGCGAGGAACGCCATCCGCGCCGAGCTCAATCGTATCGTCGCGGCGGCGCAGACGGATCTGGCCCGCGCCGAGCGCACCGACCGCGATCTGAGCACGCAGATCACCGCATTGAAGACCAAGCAACTGGAAACCAGCGAATCCTTCGTCAAGCTGCGCGAACTCGAGCGCGAGGTCGAGGCATCGCGCGCGGTTTACGAAGCGTTTCTGCTTCGGGCGCGCGAAACCGGCGAGCAGGAAAGCCTGAATACCGCCAATGTCCATGTCATCTCCGAGGCGACACCGCCGCTGGAGCCGTCGAGCTTGTCCCGGCGGACGATGGTCCTTCTTGGCGCGATCCTCGGCTTTCTCGTCGGAATCGGTATCGCCGTCCTCCGCGGCGCCGTCCGGTTCTTCCAGGAGGTTCGGCCGCTCGATCGTGTCGCCTTGGACGGCGCTGGCGCTCCCTTTGGCTTCGAGGCGCCCGGATATCGTGGGGGCTCGGCCTATTCGCCCGGATTTTATCCGTCTGCCGGCTTTTATTCCGCCGCTCCCGTCGGCATGAACGACGCGCGACAGACTGGCGGCAATGACGCCGCGGGCGAGGTGGGGCTGGCTGACGCGGCCGGGATTCGTCCGGCGGTCTACGCCGAGACGGGGGATCTCCGGCGTTCAAATGGCGTGGGGAGTGAACGGGACCACGCCCGGGAAGCATCCGACGAGCCGGCCGAAGTGAGCCCGGTCGAAGAGGAGCACGTGGCTAGCAGAGAGGATGCGGAGCAGCGGCCGGCGGGCGACGCTCCGGATTCACCCGACGCGGTGGCGGAGCCCGCCCCAGCCGACGGTAAACCGCAGACCCGCGAAGAATTGCGCGACGGCATCCGTGCGATCGCCGCCGAGCGCCCCGAAATCGGCGATCAGGATAATCTCGCCGCAACGGATGACGCGGAGGTCGAGCGTCTCCAGTTCGACATCGCCGCCGTCAAGCGGCACATCGCCGAAATCCGCGAACGGCGTCAGGTCCACTGAGACGACGACCCCGTCCGACCTCCCGAAGCCGCGGGCGCGAACGCTCGAGAATTGATCCTTCCCAAGTCCGATCGCGGCTTTCACTCGCCGACACGCGCAACGCGTCGGCGTGCCGTGTTGCGATCGCCGATGCCCTTGCGTTTCCTCTCAGTCGGGATAGCTTCGAAAGAAGGGCATCCGACCGTGGGAGTGGCCAGATGCAGGGCACCGACGATCGGCGCGCCCGATCGGGACATCAGGGAGGATTTTTCCATGACGCTTTCGCGATTGGTTCTGGCGTTTGCCGCTTCTACCCTTTTCACCGGCGGCACGTTCGCGGCCGAGCTGTCATTGGTCTCTGGCTCCGTCGGCAAGGACATCGAGGAATTGCGGGCGCAGCTCGACGATTTCGAGAAGGAATCCGGCCACACGGTCAAGATCGTCGAAATGCCGGCCTCCACCACCGACCAGTTCGGGCAATACCGGCTGTGGTTGTCGGCCGGCAATGAGGACATCGACGTCTACCGGACCGACGTGATCTGGGCGCCGCAACTGGCCGGCAGTCTCGTCGACCTGACCGAGGCCGCCAAGGACATCGTCGGTCAGCATTTCCCCTCGATGATCGAATCCCAGACCGTCGACGGCAAGCTCGTCGCCCTGCCCATGTATACGGACGCACCAGCGCTCTACTACCGCACCGACCTGTTGGAGAAATATGGCAAGGAGCCGCCCAAGACCTGGTCGGAACTAGAGGTCACCGCAAAGGAGATCCAGGACAAGGAGCGCGAGGCCGGCAACGGCCAGATGAACGGCTTCGTCTTCCAGGGCGCGCCCTATGAGGGGTTGACCTGTGACGGCCTGGAATGGGTGGCGAGCAACGGCGGCGGGCAGATCGTCTCGCCGGATGGCGAGATCACCATCAATAATCCGAAGGCCGCCGCCGCGCTCGAAAGGGCCAAGGGCTGGGTCGGCACGATCGCCCCCGATGGCGTCCTCGCGTACAAGGAAGAGGAGTCGCGCGGCGTCTGGCAGACCGGCAATGCCGTGTTCATGCGCAACTGGCCCTATGCCTACGCGCTGTCGAACGGCGACGACTCCGCAGTCGCCGGCAAGTTCGACGTGGTGCCGCTCCCGGCCTCGGAGGGTGGTTCCTCGGCGGCCTGTCTCGGCGGCTGGAATCTGGCGGTCTCCAAATACTCGCCGAACCAGGAGGCGGCGATCGCCCTCGTCAAGTTCCTGAGCTCGGAAAAGGCGCAGAAGCAGCGTGCCGTCAATCAGTCGCGCCTGCCGACGATCCCGGCGCTGTACGACGATGCGGAGATCGCCGAAAAACAGCCGATCGTCACAGAATGGAAGGAAGTCGTGACCAACGCCGTGCCGCGCCCCTCGGCACCGACCAAGCGCCAGTACAACGAGGTCTCGAAAGAGTTCTGGACGGCCGTCAACGAGACGATATCCGGTCGGGGCTCTGCCGCCGACAATCTCGATCAGCTGGAAAAACGCCTGCGCCGGCTGAAGCGCAGCGCCTGGGAGTGAGATCTGGCCCAAACTGATCGGGCGGAGGAGGCTAGAAAGTGCTTTCTCCTGCGAACATCATCCGGCGGGCATAGACCGCGAAGCGGCGGCCGGCGGACCAGATCGGAAGTCCATTGGGAGGGACGACGATGGCCAATGTCTCGCTGGGTGTGCCGCCGACTGGCAAGGCGATCGCGGCCGAGGAGCAGGGAGCGGCGGGCCGCTCCGATCTCTCCCGCCAGCGGCTGAAGTCGGCTTGGCTGTTTCTGACCCCGATGCTCGTCGTGCTGGCCCTTGTCGCCGGCTGGCCGCTGCTCCAGACGATCTGGTTCTCCTTCACCAACGCCAGTCTCGACAATATCGCGGGGGCCGAGTTCGTCGGCTTCCGAAACTATTGGGAATATGTCGACTACGGCGACGGGGAGGGTGAATATTTCGGCCTTCTGTTCGATCCGCAATGGTGGAATTCGGTCTGGAACACCGTCTATTATTCGGTAATCTCGGTCTCCATCGAGACCGTGCTGGGGCTCGCCTTCGCCCTCGTTCTCAACGCCGAATTCAAGGGGCGCGCCCTGGTGCGCGCGGCGGTCCTGATCCCCTGGGCGATCCCGACGATCGTCTCGGCGAAGATGTGGGCCTGGATGATGAACGACCAGTTCGGCATCCTCAACGACATGCTGATGGCGATCGGCGTCCTGTCCGCCCCGGTCGCCTGGACCGCAACGCCCGAGACGGCGATGTGGGCGGTGATCATCGTCGATGTGTGGAAGACGACGCCGTTCATGGCGCTACTCATCCTCGCCGGTCTGCAGATGGTGCCGGGCGACGTCTACGAGGCCGCCAGGATCGACGGCGTCCACCCGGTCAAGGTGTTCTGGAAGGTGACATTGCCGCTGATCCGGCCTGCCATCCTCGTCGCCGTCATCTTCCGCGCGCTGGACGCGCTGCGTGTCTTCGACCTCATCTACGTACTGACGCCGAACAATACCGATACCAAGACGATGTCGGTCTTCGCCCAGGAAAATCTCTTCCAGTTCGACAAGTTCGCCTATGGATCGGCGGCCTCGACCCTGTTGTTCCTGGTGATCGCCTTCATCACCCTGTTCTACATCAAGGTCGCCAGACTGGACCTCGGGGGAGGACGCTGACATGCCGGTCGTCATCAAGCGGACTGCCTTCTACGCCCTCGTCGTCGCCATCGTCCTGTTCTCGATTTTCCCGTTCTATTACGCGATCCTGACCAGCTTCAAATCCGGTACCGCGCTGTTCCGAGTGAACTATTTTCCGACGGATTTCTCGCTGGTGAACTATCGCGGCATCTTCGCCAGCGGCGAGTTTCCGACCAACATCCTCAATTCGGTCATCGTCGCCTCGGTCGTCGTGGCGATCTCGCTGTTCCTCGCGGTGACCGCCGCCTATGCGCTGTCGCGGATCAATTTTCGCGGGCGTGGACTGTTGCTGTTGACCATCCTCGCGGTGTCGATGTTCCCGCAGATCGCGGTGCTCGCCGGGCTGTTCGAGATGATCCGGGTCGCTGGCCTCTACAACACGCTGTTCTCGCTGATCTTCGCTTACATGATCTTCACCCTGCCGTTCACCGTCTGGGTGCTGACGACCTTCATGCGCGACCTGCCGATCGAGATCGAGGAAGCGGCCATCGTCGACGGCGCCTCGCCCTTCACCATTGTCATCAAGGTGTTCCTGCCGCTGATGTGGCCAGCGCTGGTGACCACCGGCCTGCTCGCCTTCATAGCGGCGTGGAACGAATTCCTGTTCGCGCTGACCTTCGTTTCCAACAACGACACGCGGACCGTGCCGGTGGCGATCGCGCTCTTATCGGGCGCTTCCGAGCAGGAAATCCCCTGGGGTACGATCATGGCTGCCTCCGTCGTGGTGACGGTGCCGCTGATCGTCCTGGTGCTGGTTTTCCAGCGCAAGATCATTTCCGGCCTGACCGCCGGCGGAGTGAAAGGCTGACATGCGGACGAGGCGGCAGACAGACGACGCTTTCATGATGACCGATTCCTCAGACGCCTCGCCGGAGGTGGTCGCAGCGGATCGCGACTGGTGGCGCGGCGCGGTGCTCTACCAGATCTATCCGCGCTCGTTCCAAGACTCCGACGGCGACGGCATCGGCGATCTTCCCGGCATCACCCGCCGGCTCGCCTATGTCGCCTCGCTGGGTGTCGATGGTATCTGGCTGTCGCCCTTCATGACCTCGCCGATGAAGGATTTTGGCTACGACATCTCCGACTATCGCGAAGTCGATCCGCTGTTCGGCACGCTGGCGGATTTCGACGCGCTCGTCGCCGAGGCGCACCGGCTGGGTTTGAAAGTGGTCATCGACCAGGTGCTGTCGCACACCTCCGACCGCCATCCCTGGTTCGCCGAAAGCCGCCGGAGCCGCGACAATTTCAAGGCGGATTGGTATGTCTGGGCCGATCCCAAGCCGGACGGAACCCCGCCGACCAACTGGCTGTCGGTGTTCGGCGGCTCGTCCTGGGAGTGGGACTCCAAGCGTCGGCAATACTACCTGCACAATTTCCTCGCCTCACAGCCCGATCTCAACTTCCACAATTCGGATGTGCGGGCGGCGCTGCTCGCCGACGTCCGTTACTGGCTCGATCGCGGCGTCGACGGGTTTCGGCTGGATACGGCGAATTTCTACTTCCACGACCGGGACTTGCGGGACAATCCGCCGCTCGAGGCCGCGCTCCAGTCCGAGGTGATGGCCTCGCGCAACCAGCCCTACAATTGGCAGGCGCATATCTACGACAAGAACCGGCCGGAAAACCTCACCTTCCTGAGGGAATTCCGGGCATTGCTCGACGAATATCCGGCCGCCACCTCGGTCGGTGAGGTCGGCGAGCGCATCCACGGCGCCGAGTTGATGGGCGAATACACCGCCGGCGGCGACAAGCTGCACATGTGCTACGCCTTCGACTTCCTATCGGGCCGGATGCCGGCTGTCGCCGATCTGACCGGCACGCTGCGACGCTTCGAGGCGGCCGCGGCCGACGGCTGGGCCTGCTGGGCGTTTTCCAACCACGATGTCGAGCGGCATGCGACGCGCTGGGCCGAGGATCACTACGAAGCCGACAAGGTTCTGCGGCTCGCGGCCGGTGTTCTGTTGACGCTGCGCGGCTCGGTCTGTCTCTACCAGGGCGAGGAACTGGGGCTAGTCGAGGCCGACATTGCCTATGAGGATCTGGTTGATCCCTATGGCATCAATTTCTGGCCGGAAGTGAAAGGGCGCGACGGCTGCCGCACGCCGATGGTCTGGGAGGCTGACGCCGCCAATGCCGGTTTTTCGACCGGCAGGCCCTGGCTGCCCGTCGCCGCCGAGCACAAGGACCGCGCCGTCGATGTGATGGAGGCGGAGCCAGACTCGCTGCTTGATTTCTACCGGGAGTTCCTGCGCTTTCGCCGCGCCCATCCGGCTTTCGCCAAGGGTACGATGACGTTTCTGCCGTCGCCGCCGACGGTTCTGGCGTTCACGCGTGAGCATGACGGCGCGCAGCTCGTCTGCGCGTTCAATTTTGACGCCGACGCGACGGACTTCGATCTGCCGGTGGGCACCGTTCCGACCGCGCTGCCCGGACATGGATTTTCAGGGACGGCCGACCGGACGCAAATCCGCCTCGACGGCTTCGACGGTTTCATCGGCAGGCTGTGAGGCAAGCGCGCGCGGCTGGAAGGGAGACAGGACCATGGCGAACCTCAAGCTGACCGGCATCAGAAAGGCCTACGGACAGGTACAGGTGCTGCACGGCATCGACCTCGACATCGAGCCGGGCGAGTTCATCGTCTTCGTCGGACCGTCCGGTTGCGGCAAATCCACCCTTTTGCGGGTGATCGCGGGGCTCGAGGACATCACCGGCGGAACGCTGGAGATCGACGGCGAGGTCGTCAACGGCCGGACCCCGAAGGAGCGCGGCATCGCCATGGTGTTCCAGTCCTACGCGCTCTATCCGCACATGAATGTCTACGACAACATGGCATTCGGCCTGAAACTGGAGAAAAACAACTCCAAGCAGGAGGTCGACCGGCGGGTTCGCGAGGCGGCGCAGATCCTGCAGATCGAGTCCTATCTCGACCGCCTGCCCAAGGCGCTTTCCGGCGGCCAGCGCCAGCGCGTCGCCATCGGGCGGGCGATCACCCGCAATCCGAAGGTGTTCCTGTTCGACGAGCCCTTGTCCAACCTCGACGCGGCGCTGCGTGTCCAGACCCGGATCGAGATCGCCCGGCTGCACGAGCGCATGGCCGGCACGACGATGGTCTACGTCACCCACGATCAGGTCGAGGCGATGACCCTCGCCGACAAGATCGTGGTTCTCAACCAGGGCCATGTCGAGCAGGTCGGATCGCCGATGGAGCTCTATAATCGGCCGGACAATCTCTTCGTCGCCCGCTTCCTCGGCTCGCCCTCGATGAATATCCTTCCGGCCACGATCGAAGCGACGGGGCAGCAAACCCGCGTGCTGCCGACGGGCGGGCGCTCGGTGATACTGCCGATCGCCTCGCCGCCAGACGCAATGGGACGCCCGGCCCATCTCGGCATCCGGCCGGAGAACCTCGTTTTATCCGACAGTCCGGACGCGCCGTTCAGCGGCGAGGTCATGCTGACGGAGTCGCTCGGCGAGGTCACGCTGGTCTATGTCGACATCGGTCGCACCGACGAGCCCTTCGTCGTCAAGCTGCCGGGGGAAGTGACGATCGCGCGGGGGACCACGGTGGCGTTGACGGCCGACCCCGACGCGATGCGGCTGTTCGGCGAAGACGGCAAGGCGATGCGAACGGCGCCGCAGCGCGTCGCCGCCTGACGGACTGACAAGGGACACCGCCGAAAGCGGCGATCCCGGTTTGCGTCAGAAGACGCTGGCGCCGTTGTCGGCGGTGCCGACCGCTGCCCGGAAGGCTCCGAACAACTCGCGCCCCAGCCCGTATTCGTTGCCGGATAAATCCGGCTTCGCCAACTCACGGGCGTCGAATTCCGCCGCGTCGACCAGGATCTCAAGCGTGCCGTTTTCGCCGTCGAGCCGAATCATGTCGCCTTCCCGGATTCGGGCGATGGCGCCGCCGGCCTTGGCTTCCGGCGTGACATGGATCGCCGCCGGCACCTTGCCCGAGGCGCCCGACATCCGGCCGTCCGTCACCAGCGCGACCTTGTGGCCGCGATCCAGAAGCACGCCGAGAAGCGGCGTCAGCTTGTGCAGTTCCGGCATGCCGTTCGCCTGCGGCCCCTGGAAGCGGACCACGGCGATGAAATCCTGATTGAGGTCCCCGGCGTCGAAAGCCGCCTTCAGATCGTTCTGGTCGTGGAAGATCTTGGCCGGCGCCTCGACGAGGCGGCGCTCGGGCTTGACCGCCGAAACCTTGATCACAGCCTTGCCCATGTTGCCGGTCAGCATCCGCACGCCACCATTCGATGAAAACGGTTGATCGGGGGTGGTCAGCACCTTCGGGTCGCCGCTCTCCTTCGTTGCCGCCACCCGCGTCACGGATTGCCCATCGTCGGCGAGCCGAGCCTCGACCGCGTAGGCGCTCAAGCCGTGGCCCCAGGCGGTGCGGACGTCCTCGTGCAGCAGCCCCCGACCAAGGAGCTCGCGGATCAGGAATCCCATGCCGCCGGCGGCCTGGAAGTGGTTCACGTCGGCGAGGCCGTTCGGGTAGACCCGCGCCAGCAGCGGCGTTGCATCCGAGAGGTCGGAAATGTCCTGCCAGGTGAGCTTGATCCCGGCCGCCGCCGCCATCGCGACGAGATGCATGGTGTGGTTGGTGGAGCCGCCGGTGGCATGCAGGCCGACGACGCCGTTGACCACGGCGCGCTCGTCGACGACCAGCCCGGCCGGCGTGTATTCGTTGCCGAGCGCGGTGATGGCAAGCGCCCGCTTGGTCGCCTCCTTCGTCAAAGCATCGCGCAGCGGCGTGTTCGGGTTAATGAAGGAGGAGCCCGGCGTGTGCAGACCCATGATCTCCATCAGCATCTGGTTGGAGTTCGCGGTGCCGTAGAAGGTGCAGGTGCCGGGTGCATGGTAAGATCGGGACTCGGCCTCGAGCAGCTCGTCGCGGCCGACCTTGCCTTCCGCATAGAGCTGGCGGATGCGGCTCTTCTCGTCGTTCGGAAGCCCGGTTGTCATCGGCCCGGCCGGGACGAAGATCGCCGGCAGATGGCCGAAGGTCAGCGCCGCGATGGTCAGGCCCGGCACGATCTTGTCGCAGACGCCGAGATAGACGGCCGCGTCGAACATGTCGTGGGAGAGGCCGACCGCCGCCGCCATGGCGATCACGTCGCGCGAGAACAGCGACAGCTCCATGCCGCCCTGTCCCTGGGTCACGCCGTCGCACATCGCCGGAACGCCAGAGGCGACCTGCGCGGTGGCGCCCATTTCGCGCGCCGCCTCGCGGATCAGTTCCGGATAACGTTCGAACGGCTGATGGGCCGAGAGCATGTCGTTATAGGCCGTGACGATGCCGAGATTGGGCGTCTGGCCGCCGGACAACCGCTCCTTGTCCACCGGCCCGCAGGCGGCGAAGCCGTGCGCGAGATTGCCGCAGGACAGTGTCGAGCGCTTCGGCCCCTCAGCGCCCTTGGCGGTAATGCGCGCGACATAGGCTTCGCGGGTCGACGCCGAGCGCTCGCGAATGCGATCGGTGATGGCTTCGATGCGAGGATCTGCGGTCATGGTGTCGACCTTCTTGGCAGGAGGGAGTCAGGGCGCCCAGAATACGTTCAGCGGCTCGGTCCGCGGTGCCCGCAGCACCGCTCGAACCGGGAGGTCCGTTGCCGCGCCGTCCTTGAGCGCCGTCTCGTAGACGGCGAGCTTTTCCTCACCTTCGATATGGAGAGCGAGGAGGCGCGCGTCGACCAGTAGCGGCAGTGTGAGGGTCACGCGCGGTTCGCCGGCTCCCGGCGCGCGGATCGCGACGACCGGCTCATTCGTCGCCATGTCGATCGCCTGGGCCAGATTGTCGGCGTCGGGGAAGAACGAGGCGGTATGACCGTCTGCGCCCATGCCGAGGATCGCCGCATCGAAGGGACGGGCCAGCCGCTGGAACCGCTCGCCGAGGTCGGTCAGCGCGTCTTCGGGCGTCGGCGCATCCATGTAGAGCGGCACGAAACGAGCTTGCGCCGCACCGTTCTTGAGCAGGTGTCGGCGTAGCATGGCCGCGTTCGACCGCTCGTTGGTTTCCGGAACCCAGCGCTCGTCGACCAGAGTGACGCGGACATTGCACCACTCGATATCGGCCTCTGCCAAGCGCTCGAAAAAGCGCTTCGGCGTCGAGCCGCCGGAGACCGCCAGCGTCGCCGAGCCGCGCGTGGCAATCGCGCCGGCGAGCACGGCGGCGACGCCTGTGGCCAGCGCTTCGGCGAGCGCCTCGCGCGTTTGATAGCGATGCAGGACGGGAGCGGGGCTCATCGAATCCATCAATCGGGCTCGTGCCAGGTGCGCCCGTCGCGTTCGATCAGCGCGACGCCGGAGGACGGCCCCCATGTGCCGGCGGTGTAGCCCTGCGGCTTCATGCCCTTCTCCTCCCAGGCATCGAGGATCGGGTCGACCCACTTCCAGGCGGCCTCGACCTCGTCGCGCCGCATAAACAGCGTCTGGTTGCCGCGGATCACGTCCATCAGCAACCGTTCGTAGGCGTCCGGATTGCGCACCCGGAACGACTCGGCAAAGCTCATGTCCAGCGGCACATGGCGTAGCCGCATGCCGCCGGGACCCGGGTCCTTGATCATCAGCCATTGCTTAACGCCCTCGTTGGGCTGCAGGCGCATGACCAGCTGGTTCTGCACGATATTGCCGGCGGCTCCGGCGAAGATCGAATGCGGGATCGGCCGGAAAGTGACGACGATCTCCGACATGCGTTCGGAGAGCCGCTTGCCGGTGCGCAGATAGAACGGCACGCCGGCCCAGCGCCAATTGTTGATCTCGGCCTTGATCGCGACGAAGGTTTCGGTGTTGCTCTCGCCATTGCCGAGATCGTCGAGATAGCCCTTGACCGCGCCTCCGTCGGAGGCGCCCGCCTTGTACTGGCCCCGCACCGTGCGGCTTTCGACGTTCGAGGCGTCGATCGGGCGCAGCGCGCGCAGTACTTTCAGCTTTTCGTCGCGCAGGGCGTCGGCATCGAGGGCCGAGGGGGGCTCGAGTGCGACCAGGCACATCAGCTGGACGATATGGTTCTGCACCATGTCCCGCAACGCGCCGGACTTGTCGTAATAGCCGGCGCGGCCCTCCAGGCCGACCGACTCGGCGACGGTGATCTGCACATGGTCGATATGCGCCGAGTTCCAGATCGGCTCGTAGAGCGCGTTGGCGAACCGCAGCACCATCAGGTTCTGCACGGTCTCCTTGCCGAGATAGTGGTCGATGCGGAAGACCTGCTCCTCGGTGAAGTGATCGGCGATAATCTGGTTGAGTTCGCAGGCTGATTTCAGATCGCGACCGACCGGCTTCTCGACGACGAGCCGCATGTTCGAACTCGACAAGCCCTTTTCGCCGATCTGCCTGGCGAAATCGGCGAACAGCGAAGGACCGACCGCGAGATAAAAGGCGCGAATGCGATCTTCCTCGGCCTCGTCGAGCAGGGCGCGCAATTCGTCCCAGCCTTCGTCGGCGCGCGCGTCGACCTTGCGGTAGTGGAGCCGCGACAGGAAGCGGTCGACCGATACCTGATGCATGTCCGCGGCGTCGACATGCTTTTCGATGGCCTGGCGGGCGAAGGCGCGGTACTCCTCGTCGGATATCTCGCTACGGGACGCGCCGATGATGCGCGAGGCGTCGGGTATCTGGCCATCATGATCGCGATGGTAAAGTGCCGGCAGCAACTTGCGCTCGGCAAGGTCACCATTGCCGCCGAAAACGACATAGTCGAATAGCTCGACGGGTATGATCTGGCTGGACATCGCTCGTCTTTCTGTCGCGGAGGGCCGACATCGGCCGCGCACGCGATCTGCTTAGTCTAATCGATTGAATTTTTCCATACCCCGGAAAAATTCAATCCCCTTCTTACTAGGCTCGCGCTCATCGCTGTTTCGGCGACGGGCGGCGGCGCGCGCGATCGCCTCCACCACCTCATGTCCGGCAAATGGCTTGCGGATAGCTTCGACCTCGGGAGGGTTGTCTTCGGGCAATTCCAGCCTCTCACCGTAACCGGTGACGAAGACGAAGGGGACGTTCTTGCGGTTGAGCGGTCCGATCAGGGAAAAGCTAGTTTCAGCGCCGAGATTGACGTCGAGCAGCGCCACATCGAAAGTTTCGGTCTCGATGAGCTGGCGGGCCTCGGCAAGGTTGGCGGCCGTGAAGACCTTTTCCATGCCTTTGTCGAGCAGCAATTGCTCGGTGTCGAGCGCAATGATCACACTGTCCTCGACGATCAAGCAGCTCAAACCGTCCAACGTCACGGTCTCGCTCGTCGGGGCCGTTTTCGACTGCGGTGTCGCCTCGCTCGGGGTTTGCCGGTCGCCACTGTCCAAATGGAAGGCCGAAGCCGGGAACAGGAAGCGCGCGGTCAGACCTGACTCCGGATAGGTCACCTCGGCCTTGCCGCCGAGATCGTGGGGAATCGCGCGCTCGATGATCGTCGAGCCGAAGCCGCGGCGCGTGGGCGGCGAGACCACCGGGCCCTCGCTCTCGTGCCAGTGAAGCTCGCAGGAGCCGTCTGCCGCGATCGTCCAGCCGGCGCGCACAACCCCTTGCGTATCGGAGAGTGCGCCGTATTTCGCCGAATTGGTCACCATTTCGTGGAACACCAGCGCCAGAGTGGAAAAGGCATTCGCCTCGATAAAGATATCCGGCCCCTCGAGATGAACGCGGCCGGCGTTCCGCCCGACATAGGCCTGCACTTCGGTCTGGATGATGTCGCCCAGTCTTTGGGCGACATAGGTCTGGCGGGTGATCTGGTCGTGCGCCCGCGCCAGCGCCTGGATGCGCCCGCCAATGATGCCGCCAAATTCCTCGACCGAATCGGCTCCCGCCTGGCTTTGCCCGACCAGGGCGCGGATCAGGCTGAGAATGTTGCGAACCCGATGGTTGAGTTCGGCGATGACGAATTCCTGATGTTGGGTCGCAAGGTCGCGGTGGCGCGCGTTTTCCTCGTTGAAATGCAACAGCACTTCCAGAAGTGAAACCCGCAGAGCCTCCGCCCGCTTCAGCTCCGACTCCGTCCAGCTACTACTCCTGCCGACCACTGACTCCTTCCAGACCTCGAAGCTCTCGCGTGGGGTCAGCCTTGGCCCGTTCGGCCCCATCACAGTCTGCTTCTTGGTGGGATTGCCGGCCCAACTGACGGTCTGGACGATCTCCTTGCGGAAGAACAGAAGATAATCCCGCGGCCTGCGGGAAAGCGGGATCGCCAGCATGCCGGCGGCCTGATCCGTGAAAGCGGCGGCGTCCGAAGAGACCTCGCTCAGCTTGTCGCTCGCATAGACCTTGCTGGCGGAGGCACGGTTGAGGAACCGCGCGAGTTCGGCGATCTCCTGCGGGTTCGGGCATTGACCGAGGGTTCGGGCCTCGCCTTCCGCCCAGACCGCGAGCCCGTCGCAGGCGATGAAGTCGCGCAGGTCTTCGGCATGGTCGGCGAGCGACGTGACCGAGGGTGTCGCTGCGACGAGTTTGCCGATGTAGCGATCGTGCAGGTCGCGCGCCGTCTCGTCGGCCTCACGACGCTGTTTGTGGATCCGGCCCTCGATGACGAAGGAGGCCATCTGGCCAAAGAGTTCGATAGCGCTTCGCAACTCCATGGGCAGGTGCCGCGCCGCGTAGTGATGCAACGCGAAAAGGCCCCAGAGCTTGCCGTCGATCACGATCGAGATCGACATCGATGCCGAAATCCCCATGTTTTTCAGGTACTCGACGTGGATCGGCGAAACCGCCCGCAGCAGCGAAAGCGAAAGATCCAGTGGTCGCCCCTCGGGGCTGAGCGCGGGCGTGATCGCAACCGGTTCGGCATCGACATTGGCGATGATCCGGATCTGATTACGGATATAAAGCGCGCGCGCCTGCTGCGGAATATCGCTTGCCGGATAGTGGAGGCCGAGAAACGGCTCGTAGCCGCCGCGCACGGATTCGGCGATGACAGCACCGGCACCGTCATCATGAAATCGATACAACATGACCCGGTCGAACCCGGTCACGGCCCGCAATTGCCGCACGCATTCGCGATAGAGCGTCTCCAGATCGGGCGCTTTCTGGATGCGCAGTATCATTGCTTTGACGAGAGCGCCGGAATCGGCCGAACGTCGCGCGGAGGCCGGCTCCATCTCCAACACGATCGAATCGCCCGATCGGTGGATAGCGACATCGAAATACTGTCCGTTCTCCAACACATCGATCGCGAAGAGCCGCTCCGAGCCGTCATTGTTCGACAGCACCTGCAGGCGTCCCCGCACCGCGTGCATCGTCGATGCCGGCAAGACGGTAACGAGCGGCACGCCGAGAAGCTCGTCCGCCGGTTTGCCGACGAAATCGCCGATATTGTCCGACGCGTGCCGGACCATCCAGTCGGCGGTGACCGCGATCAGAAAACCGAATTCCTGGATGCGACCCAGCAGATGAATGGGCTCACGATCGCAGTTCGACAGATCGACCTGAAACGGAACAGCGGCGTCGGTGGTCACGATGGGACGGTCCCGTCTTCGGATGGGTGTGGGAAGCCGGCGATGGCGGCCTCAAACAGGGCGAAAGCGGCATTCGCGGCCGCGAGCGCGCGAGCGCGATGAGGCGCGGCGTATATGGCGACCGACAGGTCGTTCATCCGGTCCCGAAAACCGTCGGCGCGTGCCGCCGCTTCCAGATAGGCGGTCGAAATTCCCGGCCATCGCCGAGCGAGGCCGCGTGCCAGGAAATCGCGATGGATGAACCGGGCTCCGAGCCGCGACCCATCAAGTACATAGGCGATGCCCGCTGCCTCCGGGAGCCCGACGGGGCGAACGGGGAAGGGGATAGTGGCGGCCGGATGCAATCCCATTTGCCGCATGTCCGACGCCAGCGCCGACAGCAGGATAGTCCGCGAGTTCGAGCCGATCGTCGCGTCGAGCTCCACATGTCCGTCGAGAAGCGGTTCCAGAGCCGAATGCGCTGCATAATTCATGGCGATGAAACGCTGATAGAGGCCGGGGCCCGGGGCTTCGGTCATGCCCTCGAAAATCCGGTCGAGGGCAGCATGGCGATCCGTGGTTCCGGAGCGCAGCAATTGTCTCAACGACGGGGCCGACGATCGTCCGTCGGAGGGTCCGTCCAGGGGGCTTGCGAGCGCGGCATCAGTCATGTTGCATTCGGGTGTCGTCCGGCTGGGATTGAGCTTATGGCGGCGTAACGTCAACCCTAGCCGCAAACGCAGAGGTGCGGCAATTGTCGTTCGTGTCCGCAGCCTGTTGCGCGTGCCTGTCGTGGCGGTGCGCGCTCTGCGAGGCCGTCTGCTGTTGTTACCGCTTGCCACAAGCCTTAGTCGGCGTGGCCAGCCTCGCGCCGACGCCGGGACTGCGCCCCCAAAAACCAAAGGGCCACCTTCCGGCGGCCCAGCGGCACGTCTTCTCAGGCGGGCTGACTCAGCTGACGTAAGCGGCCCGATCCGCATTCGTCTCCAGCAACGCAGCCCTCAGCTTTTCCAGCGCTCGCGTCTCGATCTGTCGCACACGCTCCTTGGAAATTCCGAGCTTGAGGCCGAGCGCTTCCAGGGTGGCGCCATCATCCTGCAGGCGGCGCTCGCGAATGATCTTCAGCTCACGGTCGGACAGGACATTCAGGGCGCTGTTCAGCCAGGTGACGCGGCGCTCGTCGTCGATCGAGTCGGAAACCATTTGATCGGGCAGGGGGTCGTTGGAGACCAGGAAGTCCTGCCGATCGGCGCTGCCGGACTCGTCCTCCATCAGCGGGGCGTTGAGCGAGGAATCTGGCCCGGAGAGGCGGGAATCCATCAAGGCCACGTCGCCTTCCGAAACCTTCAGCGCCGTCGCGATCTCGCGGTACATGGCCACGCCAGTCAGGCTCTCGGAGCCTTGGCTCAACCGCGCGCGCAGCCGGCGAAGGTTGAAGAAGAGCGCCTTTTGCGCCGACGAGGTGCCGCCGCGGACGATCGACCAGTTGCGCAGGATGTAGTCTTGGATCGAGGCGCGGATCCACCATGTGGCATAGGTCGAAAACCGGACCTCGCGTTCCGGCTCGAAGCGCGCGGCCGCCTCCAGGAGGCCGACATGGCCTTCCTGGATGAGGTCGCTCATGGCGAGTCCGAAGTGTCGAAATTTCGAGGCCATGGAGATGACCAGCCGCATGTGAGCGGACGTAATCTTGTGAAGCGCTTCCTGATCGTGCTGCTCTTTCCAGCGGACCGCGAGCTCGTACTCTTCCTCCCGTTGGAGGTAGGGCGCGGACATCGCTGCGCGGATCAAGGTGCGGCCAGCGGATTGGGATTTCATTTTCTACCCTCCAGTCAAGCTTTCGAGGCTTTTGAGCCTGTTGCGCGAAGCTGTTTGGGAATCCGCGCCTGGTCTGTGCAAAACGCACATCACCCGCAAACGTTCCCGGAGGGGAAAACTTTTTAGAGGAATGTAGAGGGGAAAGGTCTGAGGGCAAGATCACGCGCGATCCGAAGTCGCAAATCATGATGAGCCTCAATCCATCATGCGCAATCGGGCGGTCGCTGACAAGCCGCCATCACGAAAATCTTCCTTCCGGGCGACAACGGAGCACGCAGCAGGCTTGTTGAGGCGCGTGCCCAGCCGCGCGAACGAATGAGGCCGGCCCTCTGTCCGAGCGGCCGGCCTCATTGGATGTCGGACAGGAGCCTGACGGCGCAACTTTCGTTGTGCCGAGATCAGGCCAATCGATCGCGTATCAGGCGGCTTTTACCTGTTCGGTCTCGCTGTTGTCGGTCGCTGGCGTGGCCGCGGTGGCCGCTCCATTGGCGTCGGAAACCTCCTCGCTCGCTTCGGCTTCGGCTTCCGCTTCGGCCTCCGCCTTGCTGAGACGCTTCGGACCCTTGTTGAGGTTGGTCTCGATCAGGCGAACCGCTTCCGTCTCGGACACCTCGTTGACGGCGGCGAGTTCGCGCGCCATCCGGCCGAGCGCGGCCTCGTAGAGCTGGCGTTCGGAGTAGGACTGCTCCGGCTGGCTCTCCGCGCGGTAAAGATCGCGCACCACTTCGGCGATCTGAATCAAATCGCCGGAATTGATCTTCGCATCGTATTCCTGGGCACGACGGCTCCACATGGTCTTCTTGACCCGGGCGCGTCCCTGCACGACCTTCAGCGAACGCTCGACGAAATCCGTTTCGGAGAGTTTGCGCATGCCCACAGACTCGGCCTTGGCGACCGGCACCTTCAGGCGCATCTTGTCCTTCTCGAAGTCGATGACGAACAGCTCGAGCTTCATGCCCGCGACTTCCTGTTCCTCGATTGCGACGATCTGGCCCACGCCGTGAGCCGGATAGACGATGCTCTCGCCGGTCTTGAAGCCCTGGCGGGTAAATGTCTTCTTCTGACTGCTCATACGCTTTTTATAACTCCCTGTTGTGCCTGGCCACGCCAGCGGCTAGACACGGGTGACGACGCTGGCGCCGCCGATTGCACGGGTCCATCGGAAACCGATCGGACCGCAGTCGTTGGGTTTAGGTCGTTCGCATCCTCACGGGTTCCGCGCAAACCATCCGGTGTTGCGCAGCCGTGGTGTTCAAGAGGATGAGGGAGCAACCTTTCGGAAAGACCCAAGGGGCGAGATGGCGTGGCCTCGCGGCCACAACGCCCGACTGTTTTTCTACACTACACTGTTCTGGCGAAAAATTCAAGGTTTTTGGGCGTTTAAGCGTTCTTCGTGCGGCGCAGCATCGCGACCGCCTGCGAATCAGGCGACTCGTTCCGCCGCCCATGGCTGGCCTGCGCCATCCCGCATCGTCACGGTGCGCCGATTCTGCGGATCTTAGTCGGACGCACGGCCACTCGTCATATCGGGGCCCACACGCAGATGGAGATAGTCGGCCTTGAATTCGCCGATCCGCGCGAGGGCGGACCATTTCTTGATCACCAAGCGCGAGCGGTCGCGGTCGAGCAGCCCGTCGAGCTTCAATTCCTGCAGCACGCGGTTGACCGTGACTACTGTCAGGCCAAGCGCGTCGGCCAGTTCGTGTTGGGTTAGCGGTAGGCGATAAACGAGGTCGGGTGCCAGCCCCACGGCTCGCAGCCGCATCGCCAGTTCGCAAAGGAGATGGGCCGTCCGGCTCTTGCCGGACAGGCGTCCGAGTCCAACGATCCACTCCCGAAAAATCGCGCCGTCGATCAAGGTTTCCAGCCAGAGCGCGGCCGCGACGTTGGGGCGGGCCTTGCACAGCGACCACACCGCCTCATGCGACACGAAGCCGATGCGTGATCGCGTCGTCGCGGCAAAACTGTGATCCATCACGTTGATGTGCAGGCTATGGAGGTCGGGAATGTCTCCGGGGACGTGGAAGGCGATGATCTGCCGTTTGCCTTCGAATGTGTGGCGATAGCGATGCGTGAAGCCGTCGATCAGGATGCAGCACTGCGTAACCCGATCGCCCTCGCTGACAATGTCGATGTCGGCCTCGACCTCCCGGACGACCGTGGGCAGTCGGCGCACCGCATCGCGATCATCGTCGTCGAGATCGGAGATCAGATCGAGGCGCCTTATCAGCGCCATTTGTGCCTCATCCGCCAATGTTCGCTTCCCCTCGCGCGGCCCGAAAACATCCGCCTCGGCAATGAATTGATAAGCTTGCCTACCGTTCACAGCTATTGGAGCCAATAGCTATAGGGGTGTTGCCGATTGCGGGCCGACAAATGGTTAGCCGTGACGACGAGGCCGCCTCACAGCCGATCGAGCGCCCGTTCGGCCAGGCGCTGCCAGTAGCTTGCGCCGAATGCGATCGCCGTGTCGGCGAAATCGTAGGCGGGATTGTGGAGGCTGGCGCTGTTGCCGTTGCCGATGAACACATAGGCCCCCGGCTTTTCTTCCAGCATGTAGGAGAAATCCTCGCCGGCCATCATCGGCTCAGCGTCGGCATTGACATTGTCCGCGCCGACGATCTCCCGGGCGATATCGGCGCAGAAATCCGCCTCCGCCGAATCATTCACCGTGATCGGGTAATTGCGATCATAGGCAATCGCGGCGGTGGCGCCGTGCGCGGCACAAATGCCGCCCGCGATCTCGTGGATGCGCTGCTCGGCGAAATCTCTCAGGCCTTTGTCGAGCGCGCGTACCGTGCCGGATACAACCGCCGTGTCCGGTATGATGTTGTGGGCGAAGCCGGCGTGGAACTGCGTCACCGAAATGACCACCGATTTCAACGGGTCGGCATTGCGGGCGGCGATCGCCTGAAGCCCCTGCACAAGTGCCGCGCCGATGACAATCGGGTCGATCGTGCGATGGGGCAGGGCGGCGTGCCCGCCGCGCCCCTCGATCGTGATGACGAATTCGTCGGTCGACGCCATGGTGGCGCCGTGGCGCATGCCGAACTGGCCGACCGGCATGCCCGGCAGGTTGTGCATGCCGTAGACCTTGGCGATCGGAAAACGTCGGAAGAGACCGTCGTCAAGCATCGCCTTGCCGCCGGCTCCGCCTTCCTCGGCGGGCTGGAAGATCACCGCCACCGTGCCGTCGAAGGCGCGCGTCTCGCAGAGGCTGCGGGTAGCGCCCAGAAGCATTGCCATGTGGCCGTCATGACCGCAGGCGTGCATGGCCCCGGGGGTCCGGGATGCGTATTCGAGGCCGGTTTCCTCCACGATCGGCAGCGCGTCCATGTCGGCCCTCAGCCCGATCATCGGGCCACCGGCGCCGGCGCGGCCATGGACCAGTGCGACGATGCCGGTCTTGCCGATACCGGTCACGACCTCGTCGCAGCCGAACGCGCGCAGCTTCCCGGCGACGAAGTCCGCCGTCTCGAACACGTCGTAGAGAATTTCCGGCCGGGCGTGGAGATGCTGGCGCCATCCCGCGATCTCGGTCTGCGTTTCGGCAATTCGGTTATTGACAGGCATCGATACTTTCCGGTTTTCCTGATGCAGGCTAGAATCCTGGCGCATTCATCGGCGGCAACTGTAACACGCCATGCTTGCGTCACAGCTTGGAGCTAAGCGCCCCGTTGAATCGTTCAGGTTCAGCAAAGTGCGCAGACTGACCGCAATCAATGAAGGAATCCAGCGTGAAGACGCTTGCCTCCCGTCATTCTCAATTTTTGACCGTGGCCTGCCTCGCTGTGGCGCTGCTCGGCGCGATGCCGATCGCGGAGCGCGATTCGCGCGCGATGGCCGCGGAAGATACCGCGCAGCCGATGGCGTTGATCGTCGTCGATGTCGAGACCGGGAAAGTGCTGTCACAGGATCGCGCGACCGAGCGCCGTTACCCGGCTTCGACGACCAAGCTGATGACCGCCTACCTCGCGCTGAAAGCGTTGCGCGAGGAGCGCGCGGCGCTGGACACGCCGGTGGTCATGACCCGCCGCGCGGCGGCCGAGCCGCCCAGCAAGATGGGCTATCAGCCCGGCTCGGTCATCCGACTCGACAACGCCTTGCGGATGATGCTGGTCAAGTCGGCAAACGACGTCGCCTACGCCATCGGGCAGACGATCGGCGAGGGCTCGATGGAGAATTTCGTCGCCATGATGAACGACACGGCGAAGCGGCTCGGGATGCTGGATACGCGGTTCATCAATCCCAACGGCCTGCCCGGCGACGGGCAATATTCGAGCGCCAAGGACCTGGCCATTCTCGGCGTCGCCATCCGCCGGGAGTTTCCGGCTTTCTCGGACTTCTTCAACACCGAGGCGATCTCCAACGGCAAGAGGGTCATGAAGAACGGCAACAAGCTGCTCGGCCGCTTCGACGGGGCCGACGGCATGAAGACCGGCTATATTTGTGCCTCCGGGTTCAATCTGGTGTCGTCGGCGACGCGCGACCGGCGCACGCTCGTCGCCGTTGTCATCGGCGCCAACGGCACCATCGAGCGTGAACGTAACGCCGCCGAGATCCTGGAAGCTGGTTTCAAAGCCGATCTCGCGAAAATCGACACCACCATCGACGAATTGCCGACAGCGAGCGGCGAACCGCTCGACGTCAGCGGCTATATCTGTTCGGCCGAGGGCCGCTCGGCCCGCGCGAATGACCGCGTCGAGGAAAAGGAACGCGAGGAGACCTACGGCTCGCCCTATCTTCACGAGATGAATCGATCCCCCGTCGTGCTTCAAGTCGGTCTGGGTGGCGCGGCCGGCAACGCCATCGCCGAGCCGGGCATCTCCTTGATATCGGCCTATGGCATCCCGTTGCCCACGCCACGGCCCAGTCGGGCGGAGGTAACGTTGCCCGGATCCGTAAACGCTCTTGTGCCGCCCGTCGTGGCCCCCGATGGCGGCGTCTTCGAGCAGGTGGTGGGCGGTGACGAGAACGAACCACCGCCACTGGACGGGGCGCCCGCCGAAGCCGCGGACATGACCGTGTCGATCGACCCCGGCCCGGTGGGCGGTAAAACCTCGCGGTTCGGAATTTACCGTGACGATCCGGCAGCCGGCCTGGCGCGTCAGCCGGCGGCGCTGCGTTGATGTATTCGTCTTGACCGCCTCGGTTTTCGACAAGGCGCGGCGGCCGATCCGGCTGACCATCCTCACCGGGTTTCTCGGGTCCGGCAAGACGACCCTGCTCAACCGTCTGCTTCGCGAGACGGCCGTGACCAACACGGCGGTCGTCGTCAACGAGTTCGGCGAGGCCGGGATCGACCAGCTCCTCGTCGAGACGGCGTCGAGCGACGGTGTCATCGAATTGTCGGATGGCTGCCTTTGCTGCAGCGTGCGCGGCGAACTCGTCGAAACCCTCCTCACGCTGGCGACCCGCCCGCGTCCCAGCGACGATACGGCGCTGGAGCGGGTGATCATCGAAACCACCGGCCTTGCCGACCCGGTTCCCATCCTCGCCTCGCTGATGACCCATCCGGGGCTTTTGGAAACCTACGCGCTCGACGGGGTCGTCGCGGTGGTCGACCGGCTGGCGGGCGCCCGGAACCTGGCCGAGCGGGAAGAGGCACAGCGGCAAGTGGCGGTGGCCGACCGAATTGTCCTCACCAAGTCCGATCTGGCGTTGGAGACCGGAGCCGAGTCCCCGGACGCGGCCATCGCCGCGCTGAATTCGCGGGCGCCGATCATCGACGCGGGCGACGGGCGCGCACTGGCATCGCGCCTGCTCAATTGCGGCGTCTATGATCCAGCTTCTGGCACCGCCGATCCCGACCGATGGCTGGGCCTGGAATCCGGCGCCGAACTTCGCCCTTCGGCAGCCCGCGACCATGCTCACGGCGCCGATGATAGGGCGCTTCCACATCATCATGATCATGATCATGCGCACGACCACCACGGCGCGGTGCGCTCGTTCTCGATCGTGTGCCGCGAACCGGTGGCCTGGGACGCCATCGACGGGTTTCTCGATCTTCTGCGCTCGACCCAGGGGCAGCGCATCCTGCGCATGAAAGCGCTCGTTTATACGCGCGAATACCCGGAGCGCCCGGTCGTGCTGCACGGCGTCCAGGGCTATCTGCACCCGCCCGCGCAGCTTCCCGCGTGGCCGGCCGGCGCGAACCGGGAAACGCGGATTGTCCTGATCGGCGAAGCGCTTCCCGAAACCTACGTCCGCGATCTCTTCGCCGCCTTCACCGGCGGGGTTCGAACCGATGCGCCCGACCGGACCGCCCTCGAAGCCAATCCGCTGGCGGTGCCGGGACATCGCTTCGGCTGACCGGATCGCGTTCGGCGGCACGCCTGCCGCCTTGCTTGCCTAAGGGAGTCCTCCATGAGCACTGTCTCGATCGATCCCCAGACTGTCGTCGATTTCTGGCGCGAGGCCGGTCCGGAGCGATGGTTCGGCAAGGACGCCGAATTCGACCAGACCATCCTGCAGCGCTTCGGCGACATTTACGAGCAGGCCGTGCGCGGCGAACTTCAGGCGTGGCGGAGCGATCCGACGGGAGCGCTGGCGCTGGTGATCCTCCTCGACCAGTTTCCTCGCAACATGTTCCGGAATACGCCAAAAGCCTTCGCGACGGACGACCAGTCGCTGGAAACCGCCCGTGAGGCGCTCGCCCGTGGCGATCATCGAACCGTGGGAGAGGACGTGAACCAGTTTCTCGCCATGCCGCTGATGCATTCGGAGATTCTGGCGGATCAGGATGCCTGCGTCGCGTGGATGGGTGAGATCGGCGACGAGAGCAATGTCGCTTTCGCCAGGGAACATCGCGACATCATCGCCCGATTCGGACGTTTTCCCCACCGCAACCTAATTCTCGGTCGGGAATCGAGCGAATCCGAACGGCAATTTCTCGCGGATGGCGGGTTCGCCGGGTAATACCAACCTGCGGCGATAGGAACCCATTCGACCAGGATGATCGCCGAGGCCCGCGACGCAGCCAGGCGCGGCGAGCGCCCGGCCTTCGGTGGGCTGAACGGGCTCGCCGGACGGCGTCGCACCGCTTGCCCGATGCGCCGCATCGAACTGTGCGTCGCTCCTGGCCGGACAAGCCCGTTCAGCGCCATCGAATGGGTCCTTATCACCGCAGGTTGGTATCAATTCCACCGCCCGCCCTTAGCGGCGACTGATTCTTAAGGCTATAGCGCTAATCCTTTGCAGGAGAACCGATCGGATTCGCTTGTGAATTAAGCGGATCGCGTCGAATGACGGCATTTGGATCATCGAGTTATGGCAGCCAAGCCTCTAGTCGACGAGTTGTTCGTTCCGCCTCTGGCCGCTCCCGAGATCGCGCTGGCCGGCGGAGCGGAGCTTGTCCACGATCCGGAGCGCGACATCGCCGTTTCGCGCGGCGATACTATCCGCCACTTCTCCATCTATGCCCCGATGGCCGCGTTCGGTCTGGTCGAGGAACTGTCGCATCTATCCCGCCGGGCGATCGAGCCGAACGTCTTCTTCGATCCGCAGTTTCTCGTGCCGGCTATGCCGCGACTCGACGAATGCAAGGTCCGGCTCATGGTGGTTCGCGACGAAGCCGGCTCCCGCAGCCGGTTGCGCCTCCTGATGCCGTTTTCGCTGGAACGGTCGGCGGCCGTCGGCGGACCCGCGACGATCCGCGCCTGGACGCATCCGTTCGGTCCGCTGGGCACGCTGCCCGTCGATGGCGACGATCCGGCCGACACGCTGGCTAGCTTTCTCGAAACCATCGCAAGGCCTGAATTCGCCCTGCCCGACGTCCTCGTCCTGCCGGATGTCCGCATCGATGGCGCAATGGCGACGACCCTTCTGGCGGTCGCGAAGGAACGCGGCTTGCCGGCCACCTGCGTCAACGGTTTTACGCGTGCGGCGCTGCTCACGCACGCGGACGGCGGTTCTCACACCCTGTCGGTTCTTTCAGGCCGGCGCCGGCGCGAACTCGCGCGCCAGCGCCGTCTGCTCGAAGCCACTGGCCCGGTCAGTTTCGACGTCGCCCGCTCCAAGGAAGATGTCCAACTGGCGCTGGAGGATTTTTTCGTTCTCGAGGCCAGCGGCTGGAAGGGCCGGCAGCGCAGCGCCCTGATCACGGACCGCTATCGTGCGGCTTTCGCCCGCGAAGCGGTCAATGCTCTGGCCGCCGACGGACGGGTGCGCGTATTTACGCTCAAAGTGGGGACTCGGACGGTGGCCAGCCTTGTCGCCTTCGTCGATCGCGGCGAAGCCTACACTTGGAAAAGCGCTTATGACGAGGCCTTCGCCGCCGCCTCGCCGGGCCAGCAGGTCGTCGCCGAAGCGACCCGCGCCTTGCTGGCGGACCCGGCCGTCAAGCGTGCCGATTCCTGCGCCATGCCGGACCATTTCGTCATGAACCGGTTCTGGCCGGATCGGATCGAGATCGCGACCATCGTTCTCGGCTTGAATCCGAATGGCGCACGGCGCGTCGAAGCGGCGGCGAAAGGCCTTTCGTCGATGCGACGCTCGCGCAATTTCGCCCGCCTGATGCGCGAGCGGCTGCGGGCCATGCTGTCTCTGGGATAGCGCTCCGAGACGGTTGTGCCATCCCGGAGCGAAGCTTCCTGCGACGACGGGCGAACCCGCGAGGGCGGGGCGCCATCGAAGCCGTGAGCGTCGTCAGACGCCCTGGTTGATCACTTCCTGCTCGAGTTCGGCCGTCGACGCGCTCGCCGTGCAGTTGTTGTCGCCCGCGTTTACCTGCACCGTCAGGACGTTGACGTTCGTTCCGCAAACATTGGCCGCGATCGTGATCGGGATCTGGATGGTAATCGGAACGCTGTCGAGATCCAGATTGACGTTCTTGGCGATCTCGGCGCGAATGTCTTTCAGGTTCACGTTGATCAACGAACTCAGTCCGCCGCCACCGCCCGTAGAGGTGCTGCCGTCAGATCCGCTGGTGGAGCATGCGGCGAGGAAGAGGACCAGCGTCGGGGCCAGTGTTTTGCGTAGCATATCGTTCTCCTGAAAAGCCCTGACACGGGTCTCATGAAAGATCTGCCGCCTTCGGGGCGACAGATCGCGTGGTTACATCTGGTTGCGGACCGCCTGCTCGAGCGCGGCCGAGGTCGTCGTCGCCTTACAGCTGTTGTCGTTGGCGTTGATCTGGATGGTCAACACGTTGACGTTCGTTCCACAGACGTTCGCCGCGACATCGACAGGGAGCTGCACCGTGATCGGCACGTCCTCCAGAGCGACGTTGACATTCTTGGCGATCTCCACCCGAACATCGGAAATGTCCACGTCGATCAGGCCGCTGCCGCTGGCCGTCGTCCCGGTCCCGCCGGTTCCCGTTCCACCGCTGCCGCCCGAGTCGGAGGTGCAGGCTCCAAGGGCAAGAGCCGCGAATGCGACGATGAGAATCTGTTTCATGAATTGCTCTCCTAAATGTGATCGCCGAAGCTGGTTGCCGAACGAGAGGACGCGGGAGTCGTTCCCTGACGATCAAATTTTTGAGAGCTTTACCGGAAGATTTTCTCGGGTATTTTGGTAGCCGGGTACAGGACCCGGGCCTGTTCCGATGGCGATACGGAACGCATCAAGGCAAATGCCTAGGCCAGCCCGGCTTCCTGCTTTGCCTGTTCCCGAAACACCCGGCGCACGATCTTGCCGCTTGTCGTCAGCGGCATTTCCTCGACGAAGGCGACCTCGCGCGGATATTCATGGGCCGACAGCCGCTCGCGCACGAAGCGCTGGACCGAGGCCGCGAATGCGGCATCCGGCGCATATCCGTCCGCCGGCACGACATAGGCCTTGACGATTTCGGTGCGCATCGCGTCCGGCTTGCCGACGACGGCGGCAAGGGCAACCCCCGGATGGGTCATCAGGCAATCCTCGATCTCGCCCGGGCCGATCCGATAGCCCGCCGAGGTGATGACGTCGTCGTCGCGCCCGAAGAAGGTGACATAACCCCCTTCGTCCATCACGCCCTGGTCGCCGGTCGTCAGCCAGTCGCCGGAAAACTTTGATGCCGTGGCCGCCGGGTCCTGCCAATAACCGAGAAACATCACCGGATCGGGTGCCTTGACCGCGATCGTCCCGGTCGCGCCGCGCGCCACCTCGCGCCCGTCCGGATCGAGGATGGCGACGCGGTGGCCGGGCACCGGCTTGCCGATGGCGCCGGCGCGTGACACGCCATAAGCCGCCGACGAGCCGAGCACCATGTTACACTCGGTCTGGCCGTAGAACTCGTTCACGGTCAGTCCTAGCGTCTCCCGAGCCCACAGGAATGTGTCGCGCGGCAGCGTCTCGCCGGCCGAGCCGATGGTGCGAAGGTCGAGGCCGGCGACCGCGTCGGGGCTGGCTGCGCCCTTCATCATGCGCAGCGCCGTCGCCGGCAGGAAGGCGTTGCGGATTTTTTGCCGCGCCATCAGCGCGAAGGCCTCTCCTGCCTCGAAACGCGCCCTGGTGAAGACCACCGGCACGCCGAGGAGAAGCGACGGCAACAGCGCGTTGAGCAGGCCGCCGGCCCAGGCCCAGTCCGACGGCGTCCAGAGACGATCTCCGGGTTGCGGAAAGCCTTCATGGTGGAAGCGCATGCCGGGCAGATGACCGAGCAGCACGCGATGGCCGTGCAGCGCGCCCTTCGGCGGCCCGGTGGTGCCGGAGGTGAAGATGATCATCGCCGGATCGTCGGGCGTCGTGTCGGCGGTCCCTGCGTCCGGACCCGCCTGGGCTTCAAGCTCGGCAAAGTCGACGACGCCGGGCTTTTCGGCGCCGAGCGCCACGACCTCGGCAAGGTCCGGCAGCGGCGCATCGACAGCGGCAAGCGTGGCAAGCCCGGCGGCGTCAGTGACCACCATGCGCGCGCCCGACGCCTTCAGACGAAAGCCGAGGGCCTCCGGCCCGAAACGCAGCGCCAGCGGCACGGCGATGGCGCCGAGGCGATAGACCGCCAGATGCGCGATCGCCGCCTCGAAGCTCTGCGGCAGGACGATCGCGACCCGGTCGCCGCGCCCAACGCCACGCGCCGCGAAGCCGGCTGCGAGCCCGGCGGACCGGCGCGAGAGGTCGGCATAGGTCAGCGTTTTCGCCGCGTCACCGCCCCGGTCCTCGATCAGGCATATCCGGTCCGGCTCGCGCACCGCCCAGACATCGGCGCAGGCCGCCGCGATGTTGAAGCGGCCCGGCAGATTCCAGCGGAAGCCGGTATACAGATCGGCATAGGATGATGATGTGGTCATGTCGTTCCAGAACAGCGCCGGAACATTGGTGCCCCTGGCCGGGATCGAACCAGCACTCCTTGCGGAACGCGATTTTGAGTCGCGCGCGTCTACCAATTCCGCCACAGGGGCGAACGGCCTCGGCCATTCGACGCGGGACTATAGCCGCAACGGGTCCTCGGTCAATGCCGACGGTCCTGCTTCTGTGCAATGCGGTAACGGCAATTGCGTTTGCGCCGCGTTCGTCCTATGCGCCAGCCATGAGCGCGGGCCTCGTCTCGCACCCCAGGTCTGGAAACCGCCATGCTCCGCCGCCTCTATGATTGGGTCATGTCCCTGGCCGCGACCCGCCATGCGGAACGAGCGCTGGCCGCGGTGTCCTTCATCGAAAGCTCGGTTTTTCCGATCCCGCCGGATGTGCTGTTGATCCCCATGGTGATCGCGGATCGGGCGAAATGGTTCCGAATCGCCTTGGTCTGCACGGTCGCTTCGGTGCTCGGGGCGTTTCTCGGCTATGCTATCGGCGCCCTGTTTTTCGACCTCGTCGGCCGGCCGATTCTCGAGCTCTACGGCAAGGCGGACGCTTTCGCCGAACTGACGGCCCGCTACAATTCCTGGGGCGGCTGGGCGGTGCTGTTCGCGGCGATGACGCCGTTTCCCTATAAGGTCCTGACGATCTTCTCCGGCGTGACGGGGCTCAATCTGGTGACCTTCACCGTCGTTTCGATCATCGGGCGGGGCGTGCGGTTCTTCCTCGTCGCTTGGCTGCTCAACCGCTACGGCGCGCCGATCAAGGGGTTCATCGAGAACAATCTCGGCATGCTCTTCACCCTCTTCATGGTTCTGCTCGTCGGCGGCTTCGTCGTGCTGCGGTATTTGATGTAACGGATGATTTTGATGGGATTGACTGAACGCTTCAAGCGCCCGACCGGCTTTCGCCAGACGCTGGCCTCGGGCTTCCTCACCGTGGGAACGGCGATGACCGTCGGCACGGCGCTGCTGTTCCAGCATGTCGGGGGCTACATCCCTTGCGCCCTCTGTCTTCAGCAGCGCATCCCCTATTATGTGGCGATCCCCATAGCGCTCGTCGCCTTCGTGGCGGCGGCGGGGCGGGCGCCGGCGGTTCTGACCCGCGCATTACTCCTCGCGATCGGTCTGATCATGCTCTTTTCGCTCTATCTCGGCGTCTTCCATTCCGGGGTCGAGTGGGGCTTCTGGCCGGGGCCAACCGATTGCGGGCAGGTCGGCGGGGGCGACCTGATGGGCGGCGATCTCCTCGCCACCATCGACGCCATCCGACCGCCCTCCTGCGACGAGGCGGCCGGCCGCTTCCTCGGCCTGTCCTTCGCCGGCTGGAACGCCGTCGCGTCCGCCCTCTTCGCGGCCGTGGCGCTGCGCGGCGCCGTCGCCAAGGCCGACCGATTCGCCTGAGGACAAGCGAGGCGATCTCCCCGAAAAGGGTTGATACGAGGCGATGCCGGCGATTTTCCTGACCCTTTGGCCGCTGTTTGCCCTGATCCTCGCGGGCCTTGTGTTCCGGCGGTCGGGCTTTCCAGGCGAGGGCCTCTGGCCGGCGGCGGAGAAGCTCAATTATTTCGTTCTCTTCCCGGCGCTGCTCTTTGCAAGCCTTGCCAAGGCGCCGCTGGCCGATCCGACCCTGCTTGGTTTCGCCGCGGCGATCCTCGTCGTGCTGGTTGTCGCCGCCATCGTCCTTGCGCTGCTGCGCCGCTGGCGAGGGTGGCCGGCCGCGCGCTACGGGCCGCTGGTCCAGGGCACGATCCGCTTCAACACCTATCTGGGGCTGGCACTGGTCGGAAGCCTCTACGGCACCGAGGGCCTGGCGCGGGCCGCTGTCGTCCTCGCCGTGCTGGTACCGGCGGTCAATGTCCTGTCGGTCATCGCCCTGACCGCCGAACGCGAAACCAGTGCCCGCCAGTTGCTGATGCCGCTGGTTCGCAACCCGCTGATCCTCGCCTGCGCCGCCGGGGCGGCCTTTGCCCTCACGGGCGTTGGCCTTCCGTTCGGGACGGACCGATTCCTTGGCCTGTTGGCCGCTGCCAGCCTGCCGCTCGGCCTCTTGTGTGTCGGGGCAGCCCTCAAGCTCGCCGCTGCGCGCGCCGAAACCACGACGCTTCTTCTCAACAGCACCGGCCGGCTCGTCGCCATGCCGCTTGTAGCCGCGCTGGTCGCATGGCTGTTTGCCCTGTCGCCGCTCGACGCCTCGCTACTCGTCATCTTCTTCGCGCTGCCGACCGCCCCGACCGCCTATGTGCTGACGACGCAGCTCAAGGGGGATGCGACGCTGATGGCGGGTCTCGTCACGCTGCAGACGCTGCTCGCGGCGGCAAGCCTGCCGCTGGTCCTGTCCTTGTTCGGCTGATCAGGCCGATCCTTCGCCGTCGCGCCCGGGCAGCATCGCCGCCGCCGCGGCATAGCCGCCCGCCGCTCCGTCGACGAAATGCACGTGGTCGCTCCGGCTCGCCGAGGGCACGAAGCAGGTCATCAGCGCCGCCTCCTGACGGTGGGTACCGATGCGCGCAATTCCACCGGTCGCCGCCAGGTGCAGCCGCTGCTCGATCCGGTCGGCGACGGACGGCGTGCAGTCCAGCGTCATCCTGAGGCCGTCGTCGAATTTGCGGAAATCGGTGTTGCGCACGAGTTCGGCCCGATAGCGTCTCGGATCGAACCGGCCGACCCGGATGCCCGTCGTAAACGTCAGATGGGCGAGAAAGGAGCGCAGAAGGACGGAAAGCCGCGACGACCACAAGGCCCGTCCGGTCTTAGCGGCCCAGACCTTTGCCTCGATCCGGAAGCCGGCGGATGGCCAGCGCAGATCAGGCCCTTGGGGCGGAACCGGGCTGCCGACCTCAAGGCCATCGGCGCCCAGCGCCAGAATCTCTTGTGCCAGGGCGGCAAAACGCTCCGGCGCGGAGTCCGGAGCCGGGATCATGATGATCGACAGGATCAGGCCACGGCTAGCCGGTATCTCCGCGAATCGGCAGGTCAGACCCGTCAGGTCGGGCCGGGCCGCATCGCCCGTTGCCGGTTCCAGCCGATATTCCCCTGCCTTCATCCGCTGTTCCGCCCAAGCGAGACCGCCGCCGTCGAACATGGCGTAGGCAACGTCGGGTGAGGGAGAGAAGCGGGCGACCCGCACGTCGTGCGCGTTCGCCCGGATCGTCGTGACCGGGACCATGGCGATGCGTAGCGTGAGGTCGAAAGCCTCGCGTGCCCAGCCGGCGACAGCCGCCATGGCCGTTCGGGCAAGTTCAGCCTGGGCAGCGGGCAGGGCGAACCCGGCACCATCGCCGCCGAACACGAAGGGAAAGTCCTTTCCGGAAAGGCCGTTGGCGATCGCGGCGATCACCGCCGCGGCGACCGTGTTGATCTGCTTGTAGGCGCCCGCTTCGATGGCGGCGGTCGAGCGCACGATGTCGGCGACACCGACGACCCAGTCGTCCGGCAGCGGCACATAGGCGGCGGGGTCGCCGAGACGACTGAAGTCCGCCGACGTCGGCAACGCCGCGTAGAAGTCGAGGCTGGTGCTATTCGGCGTCGCGCGGTCTTTGTCTGGCGGTTCGTCCATCGATCGTCCCGATTCAGGCGAGGCGCTTCGCCGGCCACTCTATTGTCGTCCGCTGCTCTGGCATCGAGGGGCGCGGCGGGAAGCGCGCATCGTTGCGTCGTTGGCGCAGCTTCGGACGAAGGGGATGAAAGGCTTCGATCGGGTCTGTCGAGAATGGCGCTGCCGATCGATGCGCCTATTCGGGATCGAGTTCGGAATCCCAGTAGAGATAATCGAGCCAGCTCTCGTGCAGGAAGTTCGGCGGAAACAGCCGGCCGTTGTTGTGCAAATCGTGGACGCTCGGCTGATAGGGCTTTTGATGCGGGAACATGCGCGCCGCCCTCGGCATCAGCCCGCCCTTCTTGAGGTTGCACGGCGAACAGGCGGCGACGACATTCTCCCAGGTGGTCAGCCCGCCCCGCGAGCGGGGGATGACGTGATCGAAGGTCAGTTCCTGCGGCGAGCCGCAATACTGGCACTGGAAGCGATCGCGCAGGAAGACGTTGAAGCGGGTGAAGGCGGGATGGCGCGCCGGCTTGACGTAGGATTTGAGGCAGACGACCGAGGGAAGCCGCATCGAATAGGTCGGACTTCGCACCGCCCGGTCGTATTCCGCCAGGATCGTTACCCGGTCGAGGAATACCGCCTTGACGGCGTCCTGCCAGGACCAAAGCGACAAAGGGTAATAGCTGAGCGGCCGGAAGTCGGCGTTCAGAACGAGCGCTGGGGATAAGTCCTGATTCACGGCGATCGTCACCGGTCGTTCTCCTTAACTCCCTGCGGTCGGACCTGAATTGGCGCGACTATCGTGCTCTATCGTGTCGCCTTTGTGAAGCCTGGGCGCGAGCGAGTTTCGCCGACGGGTTCTCCCGTTTCCCGCAGTGCGGTCGACCCTTGGAGAAGATCTGTGGATAAATGTCTCGGGGATCATTCGGCGGCGGGCGCCGGGGCCGCGTCGCGGCGCGTGACGGCGCCGTAGTAGGACCAGAACAGACGCGCGGCGACCGAGCGGTGCGGCGACCAGCGCTCGGCAATCAAAGCGACGGCGGCTGCCGCCGGCCGCGTCTCGTGGTCGAAGGCATGGCCCAGCGCGGCTTGCAAGGCGAGGTCCCCGGCAGGAAAGATGTCGGGATGGCCGGCGCAGAACAAGAGATAGCATTCGGCGGTCCAGATCCCGATCCCGCGCACCGCGACGAGTTCGGCGATGGCGTCGTCGGGGGACGCCGCCTCGACCCGCGCGAAATCGACTGTGCCGTCCCGGACGGCCTCGGCGACGGCGAGCATCGTGCGCTGTTTCGGGCGCGACAGGCCGGCGCGGCGGAAGGCCTCGTCGGGTGCGGCGAGAATCGCCGCGGCATCGTCGACGTCGATCTCCTGTGTGAATCGCGCGAAAATGGCGTCGGCGCTCGCCTTGGACACCTGCTGCGCGACGATGATGCCGGCAAGACCGCGAAGCCCGCCGACGCCGCGGCGCAGCGGTACCGCGCCCGCCGCCTCGATCACCCGATGCAGGCGATCATCCGCCAGACGCAGCGCATCCAGCGCCGCGTCGATGTCAGCTTGTGTCCTGATCATGGCGCCCGGTTCCTCAATTGCCGCGACTCTGTCACGTTGCTCACGCAATCGGAGTCTAGGGCGGGCGACAAACGAGGGGAAACAATTCGATGGAAACGACGTCAGCCCTGTTCCGATTCGCACCGAGTCCGAACGGCGAACTGCATCTCGGCCATGCCTATTCGGCGCTGCTCAACCACAAGATGGCGCGCGAGGCGGGCGCGACTTTTCTCCTGCGGATCGAGGACATCGATCGGGCGCGCTGCACCAAGGCCTACGAGCAGCAGCTAGCAGACGATTTGTACTTTCTCGGGATCGACTGGGACGACACCCCGCGCCGGCAATCGGAGCATTTCGCCGACTACGCCGCCGCGCTCGAAGCCCTGGCCGACGAAGAGCTGATCTATCCGGCCTTCATGTCGCGCGGCGACATCCGCGCCCATGCCGAGCGCCAAATCGAGGAAACCGGCAAGCCCTGGCCCCATGATCCCGACGGGGCGCCGCTCTATCCCGGCCTCGACCGCAAGCTGTCGACGCGCGAGCGCGAGCGGAAGATGAGCGACGGCGAACGCTTTGCCTGGCGGCTCGATATGGAAGCGGCGGTCGAACGGGTGCCGGCGCTGAGATTCACGGAAACCGGGCGCTCGCCGGACGGCGCCAGCGGCGAGATCGCCGCGCGGCCGCTCGACTGGGGCGATGTCGTGCTCGGCCGCATGGAGACGCCGGCGAGCTATCACCTCGCCGTCGTCGTCGACGACGCGCTGCAAGGCATCACCGATGTCGTCAGGGGGCAGGATCTGTTCCACGCCACCAGCGTCCATCGCCTTCTGCAGGCGCTGCTCGGCCTGCCGGCGCCGCGCTACCACCATCACGACCTGATTCTCGGCGCCGACGGACGCAAGCTGTCGAAAAGCGCCCGCGACACCTCCTTGAAGGCTCTGCGCGAGGCCGGGCTCGGCGCCGAGGACATTCGCCGCATGGTGGGCTTTCCGGGCCGGCCGGCGGCGGAATGTTTCAGCCGAGCACGGTCAGCCACACGCTGAGGGTAACCACCGACAGCACCGTCGAGACCAGGATCGTCGTCGCCGCTAGCTTCTCGCCGGACCGGAAATAGGCCGCGAAGAGATAGGCGTTGACGCCGGCCGGCGCGGCGGCGGTGAGCACCGCGCCCTTCAGCCAGAGCGGCGGCAGGGCGAGCCAGGTGCCGAGGAAGAAGACGATCGCCGGCATGACGATCAGCGACAGCGTCGCGACGATCGCTGACGAAGCGATGTCGCCGCGCAGCCCATAGCGGGTCAGCGACATGCCGAGCGAAAACAGCGCCAGCGGTCCCGCGGTGCCGCCGAGCAGCCGGGTGATCTCGTCGACATTCGGCTCCAGCGGCAGCCCGGTAGCGCGCCAGACGACACCCGACAGGATGCCGACGATGATGGCGTTGGTCGCCAGATTCCGAAGAACCCGCTTCATCGTCGCAGCTGTCGAGACCTGCGGCGGCGCGGTGCCGGCGTCGCGCGCGTCGAGGAGCGCCGCGCGCTCGACGATCAGCGTCGCGACGATCATCATCACCGGCAGATGGATGGCGAGAATCAGCAAGACCGGTTGCAGGCCCGCGTCGCCATAGGCGCGCTGGATGGTCGGGATGGCGACGAAGACGGTGTTGGCGAAGCTCGACGAGATGCCGGCGATGACGCCGGCGCGCCGGTCGGCGCCGGTGAGACGCCGGACCACGACGCTGCCGATCGTCCAGACGATGGCGATGGCGCTGAAATAGGTCAGCCACAGAAACAGCGGGTTGGCGTCGCCGAAGGCCGATGTGGCGAGGGTGCGGAACAGCAGCACCGGCACGGCGACGACGAAGACGAAACGGGCCAGCGCCTCGCCGGTCGCGTCCGACAACAGCTTCGCCCTGGCCGCCAGAAAGCCGAGGGCGATCAGGCCGAAGATCGGGACGATGACGTTGAGGATGTCTTGCATGACAGGGGCCGGGCGGTGGGCTGAGTCCCGGCGATAGACCGCGCCGGGCGGCAAGGCAAACGCACACGGTCCGATTCCGTCAGACAGACTGACGATATCCGGCTTCCGGCCCGGGCTCAGCCCTGCTATCCAATGGCGCGCTGGCGATCGGCCATCCGCCGCTCGCCGCCGACCCGCCCATCCCGAAAGGCTGTCCCCAGTGAACCGGTTGCTGCCCTTCTTTCCGGCGATCTTCGTGCTGCTCTGGTCGACCGGCTTCATCGGCGCGCGCTACGCGATGCCCCATGCCGAGCCGTTCACCTTCCTGTCGCTGCGCTATGCGCTGGCGCTGGCCATCCTCGGCTCGGTTGTCCTCCTGATGCGGGCGCCCTGGCCGGGCTGGCGGCCGGCGGCGCACGCGATGATCGCCGGCAGCCTGATCCACGGCGTCTATCTCGGCGGCGTGTTCTTCGCCGTGCGCCACGGCCTCAACGCCGGTATCGCGGCCCTGATCGTCGGGCTGCAACCGGTGCTGACCACGATCCTCGCCGCCAGCTTCCTCGGCGAGCGGGTGCAGCCGCGCCATCTCGCCGGCCTCGCCCTTGGCCTCCTCGGTGTCGCCCTGGTCATCCTGCCGAAGCTCGACGGCTCGGGCGACTACCGGCTACTGACGCTCGGCCCGGTGGTCCTGTCGGCCATCGCGATCTCGGCCGGTTCGGTCTGGCAGAAGCGCTTCGTCGGCGGCGTCGACCTTCGCACCGGCACGGCGCTGCAATATTTCGGCGCCCTCGTGCCGACGCTGATCCTCGCCGCCTCGAGCGAGACGATGGTGGTCGACTGGACCGGCGAACTCGTCTTCGCGCTGGTCTGGCTGGTCTTCGTCCTGTCGATCGGGGCTGTGTTCCTCATGCTGTATCTGATCCGCGAGGGCGCGGTGTCGTCGGTCGCCTCGCTGATGTATCTGGTGCCGGGCGTCACCGCCGTCACGGCGTGGCTGTTGTTCGGCGAGACGCTGTCGCCGATCCAGCTTGCCGGCCTCGTCATCGCCGGGGTCGGCGTCGCGGCGGCGACGCGCAAGCGCAAGGCCAAGCTGGTGCCGCCAGGCCTATGAACCGCTGGTTCGTGCCTGTGTTCCGCCTCGGTGACCGGGGACTCGCGCCGTCGCCCGCGCTGCCTATATTGCGCTTTCCGCGACTCGAACTTCGAACAAGGCCGGCATGTCCGATATGATGATCTACCTTGCCCTCTTCTTCATGCTCGCGACCGCCGGCGTTCTCGTCGCGGGCCTTTATAATCTGATGAAGGGCGGCTCCAGTAGCACGTCGCAGAACCTGATGCGCGCCCGCATTCTGTTGCAGGGCCTGGCCGTCCTCGTCCTCGTCGCCGTGCTGCTGTTCGCAAGGTAGGGCGCGCTTTCCCTCGCCCTTCGAGGCTCCGCTTCGCGCCCGCCTTCGTCATCCTCGGCTGCCTCGCTGCGTTCGCCCCCTCATCTGGCCCTTCGCGGCTCCAGGGCGAGCCGCGTGTCTCGCCCGTCCTTCGGACCCTTCTCCCCGCCGGGGAGAAGAATCGGCAGCGTTCCTGTCGGCGCTTTTTTCTGTTCCTGATGGACGCGAACCGTTTCGGAAGGGCGCCATTCCTCGCCCCTGCGGGGAGAGGGTGGTTCGCGCAGCGAACCGGGTGAGGGGTTTTTCCCCATGCGACAGCGCCTCCGCGCCCGCTCGGGCCGGAGAGTTCTCTGTCCCCTCCTTAAGCTTCGCCTTGCGGCTCGCTGAGGGGCCCCTGATGCCACTCCTGACGAGCGGCGGGATGCCGGAGGCGAACCCTCCGACTATTTTTAAGTCAATACGGTCCGCCTCCGGCATCCCGCGCGATGGGTTCCCGTGACACGCCCGGGCTCTCGGTTCCCGTGCGTCGCCGCACCATTCACCCGCCGGCCCAAGTTTTCGGCCAGGACCGGACGGGCTGTGGGATGCCGCCGGGAGGAGCACGACCTCCAGGCCGGCGACATGCCGCCTTCCCCGCAGAACGGAAGGCAGGCGCGACCGTCACCAGGCCCGGTTCCCGCCGCTCCGGAAGCGGCCGCAACCAGCACCGCCCGCCAGGGATTTCTCCCCTTGGCCCAACGAACGATCCCGGTGATCATTCGCGCCCGTTCCTTCGACTGGCTCAGGATGGGCCGGCGGTGGGGGGATTATGGGAGAGGTGGAAAGGGTGGGGATAAATTTTTTTGGGCGGGCGGCTTCTTCGGAAGCTGCGCGGATCCTTCGTACCCCTTGGAAGAAAAGGGCGCCGGCATCCAAACCGCGTCATCCCGGCCTTGAGCCGGGACCCATGCCGCGACCTTTATCCTCATCCTCTCCGGCAACGGATTGGCGGTTCGAGCGGTTTGGAATGGATCCCGGCTCAAGGCCGGGATGACGACCGCGTTAGACGGCTTCGCCAATCGCCGAGACCGAGGATGCCGAGGTGTCGAGGCTTGGCGCACCCTCTCTCCCACAAGGGGCGAGAGGGGGCGCTTACCGGCGATGGATTGGCGGCTCGTGCCGCTTGGAATTGGGTCCCTCTGGCCGGCGGGAGCAAAGGGCCGTCCGCCAGCCCCCGAACGATCCCGTTGATCATTCGCGCCCGTTCCGTGGGCCGGCGGTAAGGGCATTGTGCGGGAGGCGGAAAGGGCGGCGATAAGTTTTGGTGGGTGTGGGCCGCAATCCGCCACTTCCGCGCCCGCAAACACCTCGCGGAATCTCATGCGGCGCGTACCGTGCTGCGGGGAATCTGGGTGCTGATTCTCGTCGGCGTGTTGCTTCGGCACGGTAGGGGGAGAGCGTCGCGACAATGAGGGTTAAGTGGATCGACGCCGTTTCGTGAAAGGGCCAACAGTTCAATGATTTCCGTAGCGCAAGCCATCCGGATATTGCAGCGGAAACAATGCAAAAGGATGTCTATGATTTCAAGGCCTTATTTGGGGGCCCGGCCTTCGGCGGCCATTATTCGCTCTCGGAACGCCATTGAGAAGGATTCCGAACGGATTGTGTCGCGAACTCGTTCTTGGGCGGTTACGCTCAGCTCCTTAAGGCGATCCTCGACCACTGCCACTACATCCGTCACGGCGTCCTTTAGTTTTTCCTCATCTTTGCAGAGGGTGAGCATAGTATCGGCCACGCTGGCTATTCTCCCCTTCTTCAGGGAGAATACATTACTGGCGTTTGTCATTCGGAGGCCAATTCCTGCTAATATGTAGTACCGGAAAGTTTTGTAGCCGTTTTCGATCCGCTGGTTTCGCCACAAAAACTCTATCCTATAGTAAAGATAAGCAACGTCGTGATAAATTCTAACATCGTGGTCATCCATGAAAATTGTGTCTTCGTATTCAGATAAAATCCCACGGTAATCTCTTGCAGCTCGTTGTGGTTGAAACAGCAAGCATGCCGCCACGGCTTTCATCAAAACAGAAGGCTGCATGATGCGAGTTCGCTCAATGTCCTGATTTCGATATTGATTATCACGACGTTCAAAGTAAATAATTTCGTCTGGTTCTAAGTTTCGGCAATATTCTTCAAAACTCTTCATAAATGGCCGAAGGGCCCAAAATTGTTCATCTCGAACTTGGTTTTGCCTATTGGTGCCCACAATGATCGATGAGACAAAGTCGTCGTCTTTTGACCCGATAAGACGGAGGGGAACCTGAATGGCGCTGGCTAGGTCCGCATCCCCGCCCATATTGGCCTTGTCCTCTCCGTAAACGAGGTCGAAAATGACATTGCTGGTCTGACAGCCATTTACGATCTGAAAATCTTCCAGCCGGAACCGGTCGCCCGTTCGGTCAATGTTTTTTGAAACTACGGTTATGCCATTGTTGCGAAATACGAATTCCCCACCCCCACCCGATCTCACGCTCTGCTTAATTGAGGCATTGATCTTTGATTTTGCGTCATAATCGCGAATATTGTCGAAAAATACAGCTCTGTTTATACCAATGACTTGCTGATCTGAATCCGTAATAGCATAGAGTTTAAGGAGGTTTTTGGCATCCACGTAGCCAATATACGCCTCTTCAACGTGACCGTTGTTAGGCATTACCACGTTTCTTGGAAAATCAATCTCCGCCTCTATCGAGCTTGTTGCGGCTCGATACCAACGCTGGAGATCGCGCGCGCCCACCATCTCTATTGAGATAGTGCTTGCGTCGAAGATGTTCCGCTCCTCAAGTTCGAGTCGGAAACTCGTCCGCAGTTTCTCAATTCTCGCCGGCTCTTCATAGTTGCCGGTCGTGACGTAGTAGCAGCTTAGTTTAGGATTTCGCTTTCCGACCCCCTTCTCGTAGACGACCTCCATGGCGCCGATCAGATCATCGACAGCATCGCTTTCGCCGGCCAATTCTCCATCGAAAAATTCAGAGATAGCATCGAAGAATTTTGATATGTCTCCGTAATCATAACTTGTACTTGTTTTCGCTTGGAAAAAAACAAACTCGATAGAGGGATTGTTGATAATCGATAGCTTATCTTCGGCTTCCTGACGGCTGCGTACCGATTCGCCTTGAATAACAACCGCAATGCCGTCGACACCAAACTCATCTCCGGCCAAGTGTACGTCGTAGGCATCAATATTTTCACCTAACAGTCCACCTAAAATCGAAAAAATACTGTATATCTCAAACTGATTTTCCTGGGCATCTCCGGTGATTGAATTGGCTTTGGCGAACTCGCGGAGCTGGGCGCGGATGACTGGGTTCATTGGCCAATCCTAATTTTTGAGCAGACTTATAGGTGGCACTATATAGGCCAGTTGCGGGAACTGCCAGGCAATACAGGTGCGCACGGCCGGCGTGCAGGGCGTATAGGGGTAGATGCAAATGTCGTCACCGCTTTCTGCGCTGGTTTCTTGTCCTGCCCTCGTCATCCACTATGATCCCGCCAAACTAGGCTCAGGACTCATTGATCAGAGCCAGAAGATGACGGCGGCTGCGATGCAGATGGTGGAGAAGAAGGTGTGGGCGCATCGGTCGTAGCGGGTTGCGACGCGACGCTAGTCCTTGAGTTTGGCGAAGAGGTTCTCGACCTTGTGCCGCTGGCGGTAGAGGGTCTTGTCGTAGGCGAAGGGCGTCCTGCGGCTCTTCGATGACGGGATGCAGGGCTCGATGCCTTTGGCCTCGAGCTCTTCGCGGAACCAGGCGCTGTCATAGCCGCGATCGGCGATCAGGCTTGAGGCCGGCGGCAGGGCGCCGAGCACGAGACGGGCGCCTTTGTGGTCGCTCATCTGGCCTTCCGACAAGAGCAGGATGATCGGCCGGCCATCCCCGTCGCAGACGGCATGGAGCTTGGAGTTCAGGCCGCCTTTGGTGCGTCCGATACGTCGGGGAACATCCCCTTTTTTAGAAGGCTCGCCGCCGTCCGGTGAGCCTTCAGATGGGTCGCGTCGATCATGATGCGTTCGGGCCTTGGCCCTTCACCCGCCAAAGCCGAGAAGATCCGGTTGAAGACACCGAGCCGGCTCCAGCGGATGAAGCGATTGTACAGCGTCTTGTGCGGACCGTAGCCGGCCGGCGCGTCCTTCCACTGCAGACCGTTCCTGATGACATAGACGATACCGCTCACCACCCGCCGGTCATCGACGCGAGGAACGCCGTGCGACAAAGGGAAATGCGGCGATATCCGCGCCATCTGGCGCTCGCTCAACAAAAACAAATCACCCATCAAAGCCTCCTTCAATGGAGACCGTGAATCACATCTTAAATCAAATTAACAGGTCCTGAGCCTAGAGACATCACAATCAAGACGACTTAAATCTACAAAAGAACGGTGTGACCCGGCACGGCAGCGGCGAGCGAAATCCGTCATCAGGGTCGCGCGGGACGGCACCGTCGCCGTGCTGAACGCGGCTCGTTGGCAATAGTCCGACCGCCTGATTTTTGAGAGGAAGCGCAGCATGGACCGATTCACCGGCGGTTGCCTGTGCGGCGACGTCCGGATCGTGGCGTCGGGACGCCCGTACCGGGTCGGCCTGTGCCACTGTCTCGACTGCCGCAAGCATCACGGGGCGCTGTTTCACGCCTCCGCGATATTCCCTCAGGACGCGGTGACGATCGAGGGCCACACACGCGACTATGCCGGGCGGTTTTTCTGTCCGCGCTGCGGCTCGTCGGTTTTCGGCCGCAGCGGCGACGAGATCGAAGTGAATCTCGGATCGCTGGACGCCCCCGACCAATTGATGCCGACCTATGAACTCTGGACCATCCGCCGCGAGTCCTGGTTGCCGGTGTTTCCGCTCACGCGACGATACCCGCGCGATCGCGACGGCACGGGCCGCTTCGAGGCCTAGGTCGCGTGCACGGCGTTAAGGCACCGTCGATCCCGCCGGTGCCCTCCTGCCCCGTCCCCCTGTCACCCGCCGCGACATGACCTATGATGGCGCCAAACCGGAGGCGACATGGTCAAGCTGAACAAGATCTACACCCGAACCGGCGATGCCGGGGACACCGGGCTCGGCACCGGCGAGCGGCGGCCGAAATTCGACATCCGGGTCGCGAGCTACGGCACGGTCGACGAGCTGAACGCCATTGTCGGGATCGTCCGGCTCTCCGCCGACGATGCGCTCGACGCGATGCTGGCGCGCATCCAGAACGAGCTGTTCGATCTCGGCGCCGATCTCGCGACCCCCGAAACGGGCGAGCCTCTGCCCTATGAGCGGCTGGCGATCGTGCCGTCGCAGGTGGAGCGGCTGGAGCGCGAGATCGACGCCATGAACGCCCGGCTGGAGCCGCTGCGCTCCTTCGTGCTGCCGGCCGGCTCGCCCGCCGCGACCCATCTGCACCACGCGCGGACCGTGGCGCGGCGGGCCGAGCGGCTGATGGTGGAACTCGCCCGCAAGGAGGGGGAGATCGTCTCGGCGGCGGCGCTGCAATATATCAACCGCCTGTCGGACCATCTTTTCGTCGCCGCCCGTATTGCCAATGACGACGGCAAGGGCGACGTTCTGTGGGTGCCCGGCCAGAGCCGCTAGAGCGTCGGTCTATTCAGAGGCACAAAGGACGCTCTAAGCCTTTCATTGAGCATCGGATTGATCCAAAAACCGGGTTCCACTTTTTGGTCCGATGCTCCAAGGGTGGGGCTGCCCGGCCGCCATAGAAGGAACGCCGCGATCGTGTTCGTGCCCATCTACGACGCCAACCGGCTGCGGCGCATCCGCTTCCAGTATGTGACGGTCGGCCTGATCGTCGTCAACGTCGTCATCTATCTGGTGTTCACGGCGACCGGCGAGACCGGCGCGCTGCTGTCGGCTTTCGAGATCACCTACGGCTTCATCCCGGCCGTGGTGAACGGCTACGCCGATCTGCCGCCGCACTATGTGGCGGTGCCGGAAGCGCTGAATTTCGTCACCTACGCCTTCCTGCATCTCAATTTCTGGCATCTCCTCGGCAACATGCTGTTTCTCTGGGTGTTCGGCGACAATGTCGAGGACGCCTTCGGGCATCTGCGCTTTCTCCTGTTCTATCTTGCCTGTGCGGCGGCGGGAGCCTGGGCTCACGCGCTCGCCATGCCGGATTCCGAGGCGACGCTGATCGGCGCGTCGGGCGCCGTTTCCGGGGTTGCCGCGGCCTATCTGATGCTGCATCCGCGCGTCTGGGTGTGGGTGCTCGCCTTCGGCCGCATCCCGCTGTATCTGCCGGCCTGGCTGCTCTTGGCGATCTGGATCGGCTGGCAGTTCGCGCTGTTCATCGCCGGCGGCGAGGACGTCTCCTATGCGGCCCATGCCGGCGGCATTTTCGCCGGGGCGGCGCTGACGCTGGTGCTGCGCCAGAAGGGCGTTCCGCTGTTCGACAGCCGGATCGAGACGCCGCGAGCGGTGGAACTCAAGCGGAAAGACGAGCGCGGGGCTTGAAAGATGGCGGCCGGGGCGTCACTAAGCGGCCTGAGACGCAAGGGTTTTTGACACTTACGTAACCGTCATTTATCGCATTGCGACAATCGGCTGATCTCCTCCCAATTCATTGGGCGCTCGCGAGCGGCGGGTCAGGCTGAAGTTCAACGGAACAAGCGTCCGGATCGCTCCGGGTCGACCAAGGGGAGTCTTCGCCGATGAAAGTTCTCGTCGCCGTCAAGCGGGTGGTGGATTACAACGTGAAGATCCGGGTGAAGCCGGACGGATCGGGCGTCGATCTCGCCAACGTCAAGATGAGCATGAACCCGTTCGACGAGATCGCGGTGGAAGAGGCGATCCGCCTCAAGGAAGCCGGCACGGCGAGCGAGATCATCGCCGTCTCCGTCGGCCCGCAGCAGGCGCAGGAAACCATCCGCACCGCGCTGGCGATGGGCGCCGACCGGGGCATTCTGGTCAAGACCGACCAGCCGACCGAGCCGCTCGCCGTCGCCAAGATCCTCAAAGGCGTGGTCGACGCGGAAAAGCCGGATCTGGTGATCGTCGGCAAGCAGGCGATCGACGACGATTGCAACCAGACCGGCCAGATGCTCGCCGCGCTACTCGGCTGGAGCCAGGGCACCTTCGCCAACAAGGTGGAATTCGCCGGCGGCCGCGCCACGGTGACGCGCGAGGTCGATGGCGGCCTGCAGACCGTCGACATCACGATGCCGGCGGTGGTGACCACCGATCTGCGCCTCAACGAGCCGCGCTATGCCTCGCTGCCCAACATCATGAAGGCGAAGAAGAAGCCGCTGGAGGAAAAGTCGCCGGACGATTACGGCGTCGACGTCGCGCCGCGGCTGGAAGTGCTGAAGACGGTCGAGCCGAAGAAGCGCGAGGCCGGCGTCAAACTGGCCAGCGTCGACGAGCTGATCGACAAGTTGAGGAACGAGGCCGGAGTCCTCTAAAGCAAGTCCAGGAAAAGTGGCCACCGGTTTTCCGTCCGGACTTGCGACGAGACGACCGGCTCCGCCCATTGCATTCGCTGCTCCGTCCGGACCTGAGACGGAACCTGCCCTCGATCGGGAGACACTAGCATGACCACGCTTCTCATCGCCGAACACGACAATGCCGCCCTGTCCGACCAGACCGCCAAGGCGCTCTCGGCCGCGTCCCAGATGGGCGGCGACGTGCATGTCCTCGTCGCCGGTTCCGGCTCCGGCGCCGTCGCCGACGCCGCGTCGAAGCTTGGCGGCGTCGCCAAGGTGCTGCACGCCGACGCGGAAGCGTACGCGCACGGCCTCGCCGAGCCGCTCGCCGACCTCATCGTCAAGCTGGCGGCTTCCTATGACGCCATCGTCGCCCCGGCGACGACCTCGGGCAAGAACGTCATGCCGCGCGTCGCCGCGCTGCTCGACGTGATGCAGATTTCCGACATCGTCGCCGTCGACGGCCCCGACACCTTCCAGCGGCCGATCTATGCCGGCAACGCCATCCAGACGGTCAAGTCAGGCGACGCCAAGAAGGTGATCACCGTGCGCACCGCCGGCTTCCAGGCCGCCGGTGAGGGCGGTTCGGCCTCGGTCGAGGCGGTGGACGCCGCCGCCGATCCGGGCCTGTCGCGCTTCGTCGGGGAACGGCTCGCCGAAAGCGACCGGCCGGAGCTGACCAGCGCCAAGATCATTCTCTCCGGTGGCCGGGCGCTCGGCTCCAAGGAAAAGTTCGACGAATTCATCCTGCCCGTCGCCGACAAGCTCGGCGCGGCGATCGGCGCCAGCCGCGCGGCGGTGGATGCCGGCTATGCCCCGAACGACTGGCAGGTCGGCCAGACCGGCAAGGTGGTGGCGCCCGATCTCTACATCGCCGCCGGCATTTCCGGCGCGATCCAGCACTTGGCCGGCATGAAGGATTCCAAGGTAATCGTGGCGATCAACAAGGATGAGGAAGCGCCGATCTTCCAGGTCGCCGATTACGGCCTGGTCGGCGATCTCTTCCAGATCCTGCCGGAGCTGAAAGACAAGCTCTGAGCGTCGCCGCGCCGCCTTTGACGGCGGGGCGGGTGAGCATTACTGTTGCGGCGCAATAAAATCCGGGAGGCGGTTGAAGGCGAGATGGCGGACAGGATCAGCAAGGTCGGGATCGTCGGCGCGGGCCAGATGGGCGCGGGCATCGCCCATGTTGCCGCGCTCGCCGGCTATGACGTCACGCTCTACGACATCGCGGCGGATCGCACGGCCGCCGGCCTCGAGCGTGTCAGCGCCGCGCTCGACCGGCAATTGTCGTCGCAAAAGATCACCGAAGCCGAGCGGGCCGAGGCGCTAAGCCGCATCACGACCGCGACCGACCCCGCGGCCCTTGCCGGCCTCGACCTCGTCATCGAGGCGGCGACCGAGGACGAGACGGTCAAGCGCAAGATCTATCGCGACATCTGCCCGCATCTGTCCGAGGCGACGATCCTCGCCAGCAACACCTCGTCGATCTCGATCACCCGGCTGGCCTCGGCGACCGATCGGCCCGAGCGGTTCATGGGCATCCACTTCATGAACCCGGTGCCGGTGATGAAGCTGGTCGAGCTGGTGCGCGGCATCGCGACGGAGGACGCGACCTTCGAGAGCGCCAAGCAATTCGTCACCGCGCTCGACAAGACGATCACCGTCTCTGAGGATTTTCCGGCCTTCATCGTCAACCGCATCCTTCTGCCGATGATCAACGAGGCGATCTACACGCTCTACGAGGGCGTCGGCTCGGTCGAGTCCATCGATACTGCGATGCGGCTCGGCGCCAACCACCCGATGGGGCCGCTGCAGCTTGCCGATTTCATCGGCCTCGACACCTGCCTGTCGATCATGCAGGTGCTTTATGACGGGCTGGCGGATTCCAAATACCGGCCGTGCCCGCTGCTGGTGAAATACGTCGAGGCCGGCTGGCTCGGCCGCAAGACCGGCCGCGGCTTCTACGACTATCGCGGCGAGCATCCGGTCCCGACGCGGTAGAGGCGCTTCCACCGCCCTCGGTCATTCTGATGTCGAATTCTTCGACCCTTTTTTGTCTGGTCCGCCGGTCAGTTGCCCATCGCGTTGGCCGGCTAAGCCCTCTCCGGCGCTGCGGGGTCGTTCAGCACCCAGGATTATCCGACCGCCGGGATGAAGTTCAGCCTCGATATCCCCGCCCCGAGCGATGCCCAGATGTTTCAGGACATCCTCAGGAAATGTCACTTGGCCTTTCGATGTGATGATTAACGTCGCCACTGCCTGCCGTCCGCTTTCAGGCCAAGTTAAATGCAGAGTCACGTTCCGGCAAGCGGGATAGCCGGCCTCCTCACACCTTCCGCCCGCTCTCCTTGACCGCCTCGATCAGCTTCACCGCGTCCGGGCTCGCCCACTCCGCCGGGCCGTTGATCGCCGCGCGGGCGCAGCCGTCGGGTCCGACCAGTACCGAGACGGGCAGGCCGTAAGCCAGCCCTCGCCCTTTGAGATCGTCGAACACCCCCATCGTTTCGTCGCGATACAGGGGCAGGGCGGTGAGCTTGGTCTCGGCGTAGAACTTCTTCGGCTTGTCGATACTGCCGGTGTCGATGTTGATCGGGATCACGGCGAAATCCTCGCCTCCCTCCTGCTGCTCCAGCGCGTCGAGCGCCGGCATTTCGAGCCGGCAGGGCACGCACCAGGTCGCCCACAGATTGACCAGCAGCGTCTTGCCGGAAAAATCCTTCAGGCTTGCCGGCTGGCCGTCGCCGTCCGTAAACGCCATCGCGGAGATGTCGAAGGGCGCGTCGAGCGCCTGCACGGCGGCGACCTCGCCGCGCGCCGCGCCGTCGATCGCGGCATAGATTGCCTCGTCGGCCGGGCAGGACGTGGCGGCGACTTCGTTGCCAGACCCCGTCTCGCTCACGTATAGGACGACACCGCCCGCCGCGATGCCTGAGATCAGCGCGATCCCGGCGATGACACCGAGCCGCCGCCCGTTCGAAGCCTGTCGTGTTTCCTCGGACATATCGTCAAAAGCCCTTTCGAGTATCCATGCGCCAGAAGACCAGGAACGTTCCCAAGTCGAGCAATGCCCCCACTTCCAGCAATGCGATGTGGGGTGGTCGCTTTGCCTCCGGACCCGACGCCATCATGGAAGAGATCAACGCCTCGATCGATTTCGATCGACGGCTTTATGACGAGGATATCGCCGGTTCGAAAGCCCATGCCGCCATGTTGGCCGATCAAGGCATCATTTCGGCGGAGGATGCCAGCCAGATCATAGCGGGTCTGGAGGACATCCGGGCCGAGATCGCCGACGGGCGCTTCACTTTCTCGCGAGAGCGCGAGGACATCCACATGAATATCGAGGCGCGGCTGGCCGAGCTGATCGGTCCGGCGGCCGGCCGGTTGCACACCGCCCGTTCGCGCAACGACCAGGTCGCGGTCGATTTCCGTCTGCACGTGAAGGCGGCGTTCGGCTCGCTTGCCGAAGCGCTCGAAGCCTTCATCGGCGCGCTGCTCGACAAGGCCGAGGCGCATGCCGACACGGTCATGCCCGGCTTCACCCATCTCCAGGTCGCCCAGCCGGTCACCTTCGGCCACCATTGCCTCGCCTATGTCGAAATGGCGGCCCGCGACCTGTCGCGCTGCCATGACGCGATCACCCGTCTCGACGAATGTCCGCTCGGCGCCGCCGCTCTTGCCGGCACCGGCTTTGCCATTGACCGGCACCAGACGGCGGAAGCGCTGGGCTTTCGCGAGCCGACCCGCAACTCGATCGATTCGGTGTCCGACCGGGACTTCGCCCTGGAATTTCTCTCGGTGGCCGCGATCTGCGGCACGCATCTGTCGCGTCTCGCCGAAGAGATCGTCATCTGGTCGACGCCGCAATTCGGCTTCGTCCGGCTGTCCGACGCGTTCTCGACCGGCTCCTCGATCATGCCGCAGAAGAAGAACCCGGACGCCGCCGAACTGGTTCGGGCCAAGCCCGGCCGCATCAATGGCGCGCTGATCTCGCTGCTGACCGTGATGAAGGGGCTGCCGCTCAGCTATTCGAAGGACATGCAGGAAGACAAGGAACAGGTCTTCGACGCGATCGATTCGCTGGCCTTGGCGCTCGCCGCCGCCACCGGCATGGTCCGCGACATGACCATCGAAACCGAGGCGATGCGCCGGGCGGCCGGCCACGGCTTTTCCACCGCCACCGACCTCGCCGATTGGTTGGTGCGGGAACTGGGGCTGCCGTTCCGCGAGGCGCATCATGTGACCGGACGGGCGGTGGCGCTCGCCGAGGAGCGCGGCGTCGGGCTCGAGGATCTGCCGTTGGATCTTCTGCAAACGCTGGAGGCGCGGATCACCGACGCGGTCTATTCCGTGCTCGGCGTCGATGCTTCGGTGAACAGTCGCACCAGCTTCGGCGGCACGGCGCCCGCCAATGTCCGCGCCCAGATCGCCTATTGGCGCGATCGACGCGGCGGCAAGGGCGAATAGTTCTGGCGGGTGGTGATTTCTTCGTCGCGAACCGTTATCACCGCGGTGACGGGGATTGACGGTGAGCGACGTGCTGAGGGGTGACGAGATGACGGAGCGATCGAGCCTTGCGGCCAAGCCGGTGCTGATTCTGGCCGCGCTGTCGGTTCTTGGCGGATGCGGCGTGAAGAACCTGCCGGTGGCGCCGGACACCAACGAGGTGCCCGCCGTGGTGGCGGAACAGACCCAAGGCGGGACCACCAACATCCTCGGTAGCGGCGAGACCGGCACAGCCGTTCGTGCCGCACGGATCTCGGATGTCCAGAACGACAATATGGTCAGCGCCGCCGAGGTGACCCGCAACAAAAACGCCTCCGGCAAACGGTTCTTCCTCGATCCGCTGCTGAACTAGTGGATTAAATTTGACATTTGATACCCACGTGCGGCGGACTCGAAGTCAAATGTCAAATTTGAAAAATCCACGAGAGTCATAAAGTTGCTAGTGGTCCTTTGATTTCGACATTCGCTTGCCAGGGTGCTCCAAGCGGGATGCAAATGTCGAAATCGGACCACTAGGTCCGAAACCGAGCCGGTTATTCCGCTTCGACCACCGCAAGCCTTGCCATGAATCATTTCGAAATCCGGGACGGCGCCCTCCACGCCGAGGGCGTTAGTGTGGCGGCGATCGCGCACGACATCGGCACGCCGTTCTATTGCTATTCGACCGCGACACTGACCCGGCACTACGAGGTCTTCGCCCGCGCCTTCGCCGATATCGACGCGCTGGTCTGCTATGCCATGAAGGCGAACTCCAACCAGGCGGTGCTGGCGACGCTGGCCCGGCTCGGGGCGGGGGCGGACGTCGTGTCGGGCGGCGAATTGCTGCGCGCGCTCAAGGCCGGGATTCCGCCGGAGAAGATCATGTTCTCCGGGGTCGGCAAGACCCTTGAGGAGATCGATCTCGCGCTGGCCTCGCGGATCTTCTGCTTCAACGTCGAATCCGAACCCGAACTGGACGCGATCTCAGCCCGCGCCGCGCAGGCCGGTGTCAGCGCAAATGTGTCCTTCCGCATCAATCCGGACGTCGACGCGCGCACTCACGCCAAGATCTCCACCGGCAAGAAGTCCGACAAGTTCGGCATCGCCTTCGAGCGGGCGGAAGCGGTCTACGATCGGGCCCGTTCGTTGCCAGGCATTCACGTCTCCGGCATCGACATGCATATCGGCAGCCAGATCGTCGAGCTGGAGCCCTTCGACGAGGCATTCGACCGGCTCGCCGATCTGGTGCGCAAGCTTCGCGCCAAGGGCCACACGATCGATCACATCGACCTTGGCGGTGGGCTCGGTGTGCCCTATCGCCGCGACAACGCGCCGCCGCCGGAGCCGCCGGCCTATGCCGAGATCGTCAAGCGGCATGTGCGCGACCTCGACTGCCAGGTGGTGTTCGAGCCCGGCCGGCTGATCGCCGCCAATGCCGGCATCCTGGTGGCGAAGGTTCTCTATGTGAAGAAGGCGGAGGGCAAGACTTTCGTCATCGTCGACGCGGCGATGAACGATTTGATTCGCCCGACGCTGTATGACGCCTGGCACGACATCCATCCGGTGGTTGATGATCCGGACGCGCGACGGATCGTCGCCGACGTCGTCGGACCGGTCTGCGAGAGCGGCGATTTCCTCGCCAAGGACCGCGACCTGCCCAGCGTCGAATCGGGCGATCTCGTCTATGTCTCCTCCGCCGGGGCCTATGGCGCGGTGCAGTCGGGCACCTACAACTCCCGCCCCTTGATCGCGGAAGTCATGGTCCGGGACGACGCCTTTCACGTCGTCCGCCCGCGCCAGACCATCGAGGAGTTGATCGGCCTCGACCGACTGCCGCCGTGGCTGGAGGGCGACGTTTGATCGTGGTTGGCACGCCTTCACACCTGCGTCACTCGCCTCGCCTTCGCCGTAAAATCCGGTAAGGTTCTCCGCACGTAAAAAGAACGAGAGCGGGCCCATGGCCGAGACCGACCGGCACAACGACTGGACCAAGGCCGGACGGATCGCGTTGACGCGAAAATTCGCCGCCACGGCGCTCCTCGTCGAGCGGGCGTGGCCGCTCGTCCTGACCTTCGCCAGTCTCGCCGGCGTCTTCCTGATTCTTTCCTGGTTTGGCCTGTTCGCGGCGATGCCGTTTTATGGCCGCGTCGCCGTGCTGGCGGTTCTGGCCGGCCTTGCCGTCGCCGCGCTGTGGTTCAACCGCGGGCTGCGGTTGCCGACGGCCAGCGACATCGACGCCCGGATCGAGAGCGTCAGCCGCTTGGCCCATCAGCCGCTGCGGGTGCAGGGCGACCACGTCGTCTCGGACGATCCCTTCGCTAAAGCCCTTTGGCATGAGCACCAGCGGCGCATGGCCGAGCGGCTGCGCAACCTCAGCGGCGGCTCCCCCAACACCCGGACGGAGCGACTGGATCCCTTTGGCCTGCGGGCGCTTGTCGCGTTGCTCCTGGTCACCGCCTTCGCGTTTTCTTTCGGCCCCGGCGGCGGCCGGGTTCTCGACGCGTTCGCCCCGGCGGACGCGCAAGCAGTGGCCGTCGCCCGCGTCGACGCCTGGGTGACACCGCCGAGCTATACCGGCCGGGCGCCGATTTTCCTGACCGATTCCGGCGGCGCGGGCGACGGGCCGATCGGCGTTCCCGAGGGCAGCCTCCTGTCCGTCCGCCTGTCCGATGGCGCCGCCGCCGACCTCGTCTTCACTGCGACGGCTGAAGGCGCGGAGCCGATCACCGTCGCGCCGGTCGGCGCCGACGAAACGGCCGAGAAGGCGGACGATGGCGAAGCGCCGAAGCCGGCGAAGGTCGCGGCCGGTCCGCGCGAATATGCCTTCGCCCTGGAAGAAAGCGGCGAAGCGGCGCTTGCCACCGCCTTTTCGACCCTTGGCCGTTGGAATTTCGCGGTGACGCCCGACGCCGACCCCGAGATCGCCTTCAAGGAGGAGCCGAGCGAAGCGCGCAACGGCGCGCTGCAACTCGCCTATACGGTCACCGACGATTACGGCGTGCGCAAGGGCCGGGCGGAGATCGTCGTCGCCGCCGATGTCGTCGCCGCCAATGCCCGGCCGCTGGTCGCCGCACCCGAGATCAACCTTGCTCTGCCCCGCCGCACCAAGGGCGCTGCCGAGGGGCGCACCAGCGCCGACCTCACCGAAAGTCCCTATGCCGGGGCAAAGGTGGCGATGACGCTGGTTGCCACCGACGACGCCGGCCAGTCCGGCCGTTCGGAAACGATGCCGCTGACGTTACCCGAGCGGCGGTTCACCAACCCGCTCGCCCGCGCGGTCGTCGAGCAGCGGCGAATGCTGGCGCTCGATGCGAACAAGGCGCCCAGGATCGTCGAGATGCTCGACGCGATCACCCTGCGCGGCGAGGAGTTCATCGAGAACCCGGCCGACTATCTGGCGCTGCGCGCCGCGCGCACCCGCATCGCCACCGCCTACAGCGACGAGGCATTGCTCTCGTCGGTCGATTTCCTGTGGGAGATCGCCCTCGGCATCGAGGACGGCAATCTGTCGCTGGCCGAGCGGCGCCTGCGCGACGCGCGCGAACAACTCGCCGAGGCGCTGGAGGAGGGCGCGTCGGATGCCGAGATCGACCGGCTGATGCAGGAACTGCGCGAGGCGATGCGCGAATACATGCAGGCTCTGGCGGAAGCGATGCGCAACCAGCCGCCGATGAGCCAGGATCAGCTGCAGATGGGCGACATGCAGGAGCTGCGTCCGCAGGATCTGGAGCGGATGATGGATCGGATCGAGGATCTGGCTAAGTCCGGCTCGAAGGATGCCGCCCAGCAGCTTCTGTCCGAACTCCAGCAGATGATGGACAATCTCCAGGCGATGCGGCCCGGCCAGCAGCAGCAGGGCCAACAAAACGCCATGCAGCAGCAGATGAACAAGCTCGGGGAGATGTTGCAGCGCCAGCAGCAGCTGAAGGACCAGACCTTCGATCTCGGCCGCCGGCAGTTCCAGCGCCAGCAGCAGGACCGCCAGCAAGGCCAGCCCGGCGAGCCTCAACAGGGCCAGCCGCAGGATGGCCAGCAAGGCGAGCCGATGACCGCAGAACAGCTCCAGGAGATGATGAAGCAGTTGCAGGAGCAGCAGGGCCAGTTGCAGCAGGAACTGGAAGAATTGCAGCAGCAGCTGGAGGGTATGGGCATGGAGCCGTCTGATGGCTTCGGCGAGGCCGGCGAGGCGATGAGCAAGGCCGAAGGCGCGCTCGGCCAGGGCAATGACGGCGAGGCGGTCGGCGAGCAGGGCCGCGCCATGGAGGCGCTGCGCCGCGGCGGGCAGGACATGATGCGGCAGATGCAGGAAGCCATGCAGGGGCAGGGCAGCCAGGGCGCGCAAGGGCAGATGGGCCAGGGCTTCGGCGGCCAGCAGCAGCGCTCCGGCCGCGATCCGCTCGGCCGGCAGCGTCAGACCGAGGGACCGGATTTCGGCCAGGATGTCGGCGTGCCGGACGAGATCGATACCCAGCGCGCCCGGCGTATTCTCGACGCCATCCGCAACCGCCTCGGCGACGCCCTGTCACCGCAACTGGAACGCGACTATCTGGAGCGGCTGCTCAAAACCCCATAGGGGGCGTTTCGGGGCTGCTGGCCGCTATCCCTCGACGATCACCTCAAACCCACCGAAGATCATGCGCTTGCCGTCGAAGGGCATCGGGTTCGTGTCCGGACTCATGCGCGGATCGCCCATCACCTTTTGCATCCCCGCGTCGCGCACTGTCTTCGATGGCCAGACGATCCAGGAAAACACCACCGTCTCGTCGGGCTTGCGCATCACGGCGGTGTGCATGGAGTTCAGCTTGCCCTCCGGCACGTCGTCGCCCCAGCACTCGGTCAGCGACAAGGCGCCATGTTCCTTGAACACTGCCGCCGCCATTGTGCTGTGTTCGCGATAGGTCTCCTTGTTGGCGGTCGGGACCGCGGCAATCATTCCGTCAATGTAGGTCATCTGGTCACTCCCTGTTTGCTGTCGTTCAGGCGAATGCGCTCTTGGCGGCGTCCCGCAGCTCCGCTTCGGTCATCGGTTCGCGCGTGGGGGTGGCGATGGACCAGCGATGCCCGAACGGGTCCTCGACGATGCCGTAGCGGTCGCCCCAGAACATGTCGGCGACGGGCATCACCACGGTCGCACCAGCGGCGAGGGCCTTTTCGGTAGCGGCGTCCACGTCGTCGACGATCAGATGCATAGTCACCGGGCTGCCGCCGAGGAGCTTGGGCGATTTCAGCCCGTATTCGGGATTTTCATCGACGAGCATGACCGATGAGCCGTTGATCGAGATGCAGCCGTGCATGATCTTGCCGTCCGGTCCGGGCAGGACCATCATCTTCGTTGCGCCGAACGCCCTCTCGTAGAAGGCGATGGCATCGGCCGCACCCCGGCACACGAGGTGTGGACTGACCAAGTGCATGCCGGACAACGCGGCGAGCTCGGCGGCGGGTTTGAGTTTGGGGGCCATCTTTCTTCCTCCTTCACGCATTTTCAAAGGCTGTTTCGAGCGCGGCGATGTCGATCTTTTGCATTTTCATCATGGCCTCGTGCACCCGCTCGGCTGCGGCCTTGTCGCCCGCGCTCAGCATGCGCGGCACCGCTTCGGGCACGATCTGCCACGAGACGCCGAAGCGGTCGGTGAGCCAGCCGCATTGTCCGATGCTGCCGCCGCCTTCGGTCAGCGCGGCGGAGAGGCGGTCCGTTTCGGCTTGGTCCGAGGTGAGGACCGAGATCGAGGCGGCGGGCGAGTGGGTGAAATGCGGGCCGCCGTTCAGCACCATGTTGGGGGCGCCCGCGAGGGTGAATTCCACGACGAGCGCCGGGCTGTCCGGGTCGGGGCGCACGATGTCCTCGATCCGGCTCTCCGGCAGCAGTGAGACGTAGAATTCGGCCGCTTCCTCGCCTTGGCCATCGAACCAAAGGCAGGTGCGGACCTTCGGCCTCCCGCTCATTTGTCGCCTCCCATGGCGTCTGCATTCATCCAGAACAGCTCCCAGATATGGCCGTCTGGATCGGCAAAGGCGCGGCCGTACATGAAGCCGTGGTCCTCGGCATCGCGCACCACGCCGCCGCCGTTCGCGAGCGCCATGTCCGTCAGCCGGTCGACCGCCTCGCGGCTTTCCAACTGCAGCGCGGTGAGCACTTCGCTGGTCTCGCGGGCATCGGCGATCCGCCTCGGCGTGAAGCTGGCGAACTTCTCGTGCGTCAGCAGCATGGCGAAGCAGGTATCGCTGATCCGCATGGCGAGCGCAGTGGCGTCGCTGAACCGATCATCGAAATCGAAACCGAGCCCGCTGAAAAAGCGACGCGATCGATCAAGGTCGGCGACGGGCAAATTGATATAGACGTTCATGGACGAACCGGGCTCCCTCTTGTGGTGGTCCGGAATGATAAGTGGACAAAAACGTTGATGTCAACCTAATATGAGAACCATGCGAGACGATTTGCCCCTGGCCACGACCCACGAAGTCCGCGACCGCTGCCTGTGCCTGCATCTGCAGCGCGCGGCGCGGGCGATCGGACGCCGCTTCGACGAGGCGCTGAAACCGGTGGGGCTCACCAATGGTCAATATTCGCTGCTGGTCTCGCTCAACCGACCGGAGCCGCCGCGCCTCGGTGACGTGGCGGCATTGCTGGCGATGGACCGCACGACGCTGACGGCGAATCTGAAGCCGCTCGAGCGGCGGGGGCTTTTGACGATTCTGCCCGACACGAAGGACAAGCGCAGCCGCCGCCTCACACTGACCGAGGCTGGCCGCGACCTGCTCGTAGAGGCGGTGCCGATCTGGCGGGCCACTCACGACGATGTTGATCGCCTGCTCGGTGGTCGGGACGATGCGGCTCTTCGCGGCGATCTTCTCGCGCTGACGTTTGCGGGCTGAGACCTGTCGGCGCGGGATCTGTGGTCAGGCGCAGCGGCGGATCGCCAACTCGCGTGCGTCGTCCTGCTCGTTCGACTGTTTCGCGGCCGCCCGCTCGGCGAGAATGCGCCCAACTTCGCGGCGGATCTCGGCGATCGAGAACGGCTTCTCGACGACGCCCTCGATGATCGCCGCCAGATCGTCCGCGGCTTCCTTCTGCTCGGCGTAGCCGGTCATTAACAGCACTGGCAGGTCGGGCCAGGAGGCGCCGATCTCGTGCGCGAGTTCGATTCCGGTCATCGCCGGCATGCGGATGTCGGACAGGACGAAATCGAAATCGCCGTCGCATTCGACTAGGATATCGAGCGCCAGCTCGCCATCTTCGGCGACGGTCACCTCGTGGCCCTCAAGCCCAAGAGCCCGCGACACCAGCACGCGAACACTCGGATCGTCTTCTGCGATCAGAATTCGTGCCACTCAAAGCCTCCTGCTTTGACCATACGCAAAACCACCTTATGCCAGTAGACGTCGAAACTGACGTCAAGCTGACCAGTACATACCAATCGCTGACGAATGGTTTCACTTTGCTGGCGAGTTTATTCGACAACGCGGCCGACGAATGGCAGCTCGCGAAAGGCGTGCCCGACATCCATGCCGTAGCCGACGACGAAATGGTCGGGGCAGTCGAAGCCGACATAATCGGCCTCGATGTCGGCCTTGCGCCGCATTCGCTTGTCGAGAAGGACGGCGATCTTCACCTCCTTGGCGCCGCGCGAACGCATCAGGTCGCGGGCGAATTTGACCGTCCGCCCCGATTCCAGGATGTCGTCGATGAGAAGGACGGTGCGGCCCTCGACGGCGCTTTCGATATCGCGCAGCACCCGCACCTCGCCGCCCTCGGTTCCCGCGCCATAGCTGGACAGCGTGATGAACTCGACTTCGGGCGCCAGGCCGGCGTGGTGCAGCGCGCGGATCAGGTCGGCGGCGAACACGAACGAGCCCTTTAGCACCGAAATCACCAGAAGGTCCGTCGACGGCGTCGCCGCGATGTCGTCGGCGACGCGCGCGACTTCCGCCGCGATCCGATCTTGGTCGAACAGGGTCGCGATCTGCTTGCCCCGGACGGTGATCATGGGCGCGGCTTTCCGGCGTCGTCGAAGCGGACGCTGACGTCGCCCGCGATGCCGGCGGGAACCGCCAGGGTGGAAACGAAGCGTACCGACTGGCCGGGAGCCAGCCGTTCGATGCCAGCCTTGAGCGGCTTGGTGAGAAGATCGCCCCCCGGTCCGGTCAGCACGATGCGGAGTGGCGGAAGCAGCGCCGCCGCAGCCGTGTCGTTGGCCACGATTCCGGCAACCGAAAGAACGGCGCCGTCGCCGCGGGGCGCGATATTCGCCTCGATGTCACGGAGCAGGAGGCCGGAAAGGCTCGAATCGGCCAAGGGCGCGGCGGCCGGCGATTGCGGCGTGGACAACAACAGCGCGGGAACGGCGAAAAGGCCGATCAGAAAGCCACCGACGACCAGCACGGCGTTGCGCAGCCGCATGGCGCGGGCGCGGGTCAGGATCGATCGCTCCGCCGCCTCGGACGGGGCTGGGGAGACGAAATGGGAGGGCGCGAAGGCATGAGAGAAGAGGTCGGGTGCTGAGCCGCGCGGGCTGGAGAATCCCGTCTCGTCGCCGAATGTCCGCGTGCCGCGCTGTCCGAAAAACGCCCGCGCCGGCGATGGCTCGGCGTCGTCGATCTCGATCGTCAGCCCGCGGCGCGCGGCCTCGATCTCAGCGACGGACTTTTGCAGCGTCCGGCGGGTCGTCACCTCGGCCGTTCCATCGATGAGCAGACCGGCGATCTTGCCGGAAAGCGCGCTTCGTCGTCCCGCCGGCGCCCGGCCCGCCGTTGCCTGGGATGTGCCGCCAAACTCGGTCATCGCATCCTCCGACTTGCCTCGTTTAGGAACCGGTAAGGAATCATGCTTAACAAACCGTGAAGCCCGCGCCGTTCGCGGTGCGGGGTTGACGTTTGCGCGACCAACAAACAACACAGTCGCACGCATGCTGGGCGGACGACAACGACGAGATGGGAGCGCTCCGACGTGATTCGGTTCGAAAATGTCGGGCTGCGATACGATATGGGGCCGGAGGTGCTTCGCGACCTCTCCTTCGAGGTCAAGCGGCAGTCCTTCCAGTTCCTCACCGGCCCGTCCGGGGCGGGCAAGACCAGCCTTTTGCGCATGCTGTTTCTCGCGCTCAAGCCCACCCGCGGCCTGATCACGGTTCTCGGCCGCGACGCCTCCACGCTGGCGCGCAAGGATCTGCCGTCGATCCGGCGTCGGATCGGGGTCGTCTTCCAGGATTTCCGCCTGCTCGAGCATCTCACCACCTACGAGAATGTGGCGCTGCCGCTGCGCGTGCGCGGCAAGGACGAGGCCTCCTATCGGCAGGACGTCATCGACCTGATCAAATGGGTCGGCCTGGGCGAGCGGCTGAACGCGTCGCCGGTGGTCCTGTCGGGCGGCGAAAAGCAGCGCGCCGCGATCGCCCGCGCGCTGATCGACCAGCCGGACATCCTGTTGGCTGACGAGCCGACCGGCAATGTCGATCCGCCGCTGGCCCGCCGGTTGCTGCGGCTCTTTCTCGAACTCAACCGAACCGGGACGGCGGTGGTCATCGCCACGCACGACCTCGACCTGATGGAGCAGGTCTCCGCCCGCCGCCTGGTTCTCTCCGACGGCCGTCTGGACATCTATGATTGAATTGACGGAACGATGGGTGGATTTTCGCGAATTCGTCGCGCGCCTCGCCGGGCGGCCGGGCCGCGAGCACCAAACCCCGATCGTGCCGCCGGCGAACGTCGCCGGACGGGCGCTGATGACGGTGATCGCCATCATGACGTTTCTCGCCAGCCTCACGGTCGGCGCCGTCACCCTGGTCTCCGACACCGCGTCCCAATGGCAGAACGACATTTCCCGCGAGATCACCGTTCAGGTGAAGCCGGAAGAGGGCCTCGACATGGCGGCGACGCTTGTCGCCATTCGCGATCTGGCGCTGGCGACGCCGGGTATCGCCGATGCGACGATCCTCGATGATGCCGCGACCGCGCGACTGTTGGAGCCATGGCTGGGCGAGGGGCTCGACCTCGCCGACCTGCCGGTGCCGCGCCTCGTGGTCATCACCATCGACGAGGGCAAGCCACCGGACTTCTTCGCGCTGGCGACGCGGCTGCGGGCGGCGGTTCCCGCGGCCGAGCTCGACGATCACCGGGCCTGGGTGTCGCGCCTCGTCACCATGGCGCGGGCAACGGTCTTCGTCGGTGTCGCGGTGCTGACGCTGGTGCTGGTCGCAACGGTGCTCACCGTCGTGTTCGCCACCCGCGGCGCGATGTCGGGCAATCGCCAGATCATCGAGGTGCTGCATTTCGTCGGAGCCCGGTCTTCCTTCATCGCAGGCGAGTTCGAGCGGCATTTCCTGCGCCTCGGGCTCGTCGGGGCGGTGGCCGGCGGGGCCGTGGCGCTGGTCCTCTTCACGGCTATGGGGATTTGGACGACAAGCAACCGCGCGACCCCGGAAGCCGACCAGATCAGCGCGCTGTTCGGGTCGTTTTCCATCGGCTGGATGGGCTATGTCGCAGTCGTCGTGCTGATTGCAACCGTCGGGGGATTGACCGCGTTTACGTCTCGTCTGACGGTCATGCGCCATCTGGCGGCGATCGACATGCTTTCGCCGGTGGAGCGGTAAGATGTCGTTAACCATGTTGTCACAAGCTCTGCGGAACGCCGCCGACAAAGGTTTGCCTACACGATGCCGCATTCAGGTACGACAATCGTAAGATGACAATGGCGGCTTGGTCTCCCGAGGTGGAAGCCGGCGGCGTCCGGCCATCACGACGCATCCGGCGCCCGTCCGGGCGGCGGCGTGCCATGCTGGGGCTCGCCGCCTTGGTCGCGATGGTCGTGGGATATCTGACCGGTGGGTTCTTGCGTTTCACCGAAGAGGTCAGCCTGCTGTCGCGCCCCGGACAGGTCGAACCCGCCGATGGCATCGTGGTGTTGACCGGCGGCGCGCTACGCATAGATCAGGCCATCGACCTGCTCACGCAAGGGCGCGGCCGGCGCCTGCTCATCAGCGGCGTCAATCCGGACACCAGTGCCAAGACGCTGGCGCGTATGACCGGCACCGACCCCTCCTGGTTCGACTGCTGCGTAGACATCGACCGTGCAGCGCTGACTACCGTGGGCAATGCCGAGATTGCCAGCCGATGGGCCCGCGAACATGGCTTTCAGGATCTGATCCTGGTGACCAGCGACTATCATATGCCGCGCTCGCTGCGCGAATTTGAACGCATCGACACGCTGCGCTCGGTCACCCCTTACGCCGTCCAGCGCGACGATCTGTGGCGCGCTAACCAATTGCCGAACGGCCTTGGCACGCGGGTACTGGTCACCGAATATATCAAGCTGATGGCGGCCCGGTTTAGCTTCATCCTCGGCCTCGGCCAGCCGGACGCGGTTTCCACCCACCTTGCGCGCATCGACCCCTGAGGGGAAAATGGCCATTGTTGCGCACCTGGATCGTCCGCGATCGGGGCGCGTCTCTCGATTTTCCGATGTTGGCGGCGTAAAGCCTCCGGCGACGTCCAGCGGCGCCGGTTGCGTCGCGTGCCCTCACCGATTGCCGCCGGAGCGATCCATTCAATGACTATGCTGCGCTCGCTCGTCTTCAACGTCCTGTTCTATCTTAACCTCGTCGGCCAATTGCTTCTCTTCTCGCCTGTCTTCTTCGTGATTTCCGAGGAGAAGGCTTGGGGGATCGTCAAGAACTGGGCGCGGTCCAGCCTCTGGCTGCTCGAACATGTCGCCGGCATTCGCGCGTCGATTACCGGCCAGCGGAACGTTCCGTTCGAGGCGGCGATCATCGCGGCGAAGCACCAATCGTTCTGGGACGTCTTCGCGCTTTTGCCCGATCTCGACCGGCCGACCTTCATTCTCAAGAAGGAACTGCTCGCGATCCCGTTCTTCGGCTGGTACCTCAAGCGCATGGCGATGATCCCGGTCGACCGGGCGCGCCGCGGGGGGGCCGTCGCCTCGATGATCGAAGGCGCCGAAAAGGCCGTGGCGGAGGGGCGTCAGATCGTCATCTTCCCGGAAGGCACCCGGACCGCTCCGGGCGCCGAGGCCGACTATCGCCAAGGCGTGTTCCGCCTCTACGAGGCGCTGCAGCTCCCGGTTGTACCGGTGGCGCTGAATTCCGGCCTGTATTGGCCGCGCCGCCAGTTCATCCGCCGTCCGGGGACGATTCGGGCGGATATCCTCGAGCCGATCGAGCCTGGCCTGACACGCGTCGATTTTCTCGACCGGCTCCGTCACGCGATCGAGACCCGGTCCGACGACCTGCTGGCCGAAGCCCAACACCGTGACGGCTATTCGGCGCCGGAGCCATCCCGCCTGGGCATCTGACGTGCTGAGTGCCCGCCGCCAGATCCTTTACAGCCGGGCCACGACGTCCTCCAGCCAGCGGTCCCGCAGCCCCATCTCGCGAATATGGTCGAGCGCACTGGTCACGTAGTCGACATTGGCGCCGGACTGACCGTGCGAGCGGCGGACCAGCGTGGCGGCATGCTCGGGCGTCATGCGGCCAGCATATTGGCTGTGGCCGCGATCGACGACATAGGTCAGGGCGCGCATATTGCGCCCGTCGGTGAGACGCACCGGCAGGGTCTGCTCCCGATAGACATGGGTGACGAGCTCGCGCGCCCGCAGATAATCGACCACCGCCTCCCGCGTCGCTCCCCTGATGCGGAACGCCATGCCGACGCAGGAGCCGCCCCGGTCGAGGCCGAAGACCAGGCCCGGCCGCTCGGGCGTGCCGCGATGCACGAAGGAGCGCACGCAGAGCGAGCGGTGATAGCCCGCCAGCCGCGCCTTGACCCGCTCCTCGAATTCGAAGCCTGGCCGCCAGATCAGCGAGCCGTAGCCAAACACCCAGAAATCGTTCATTGCCCTCAAAATGCCCCGTCCGTCAGTTCATCCCGACCGGGGCTCAAAAAGGGTAATGGCATGGCGGCGTCAAGCGACAAGACTTCGAGAGCGGGGCGCGCCTATGTCTGGGTCGGCGTGGTGGCGCTGCTTCTCGCCGGGGGCCTCAGCGGCGCCTGGTACTACCTCGCCGGTCAGCTGGAGGCGCAGGTCACGCGGATCATCGCGGACGCCCGCGTGCAAGGCACCGAGATCGGCTGCCCAGGGCGCACTGTTTTCGGCTATCCGTTCCGGCTCGGCCTCAGCTGCGACGCGGTCACCGTCGAGGCGCCGGGCGACGCGCGCGGACAGGGCTTGCGCGCCACCGCCGGGGCGCTTCGAACCGCCGCCCAGATCTACCGGCCGAATCGCGTCGTGGCGGAACTCGACAGCCCGTTGATCGTCGATGCGCAGCAGACGCCCCCACTCGATATTCGCTGGCAACTGGCACAGGCGAGCGCCAGCTTCTGGAGCGACGGAATGGACCAGGTCGCGCTGGTCGCCGACCGGCCGGTGGTGGCGCTGGCGCAGCCGGCTGCCGGTCGTCTGCCGCTGTTCGAGGCCGGCCGATTCGAGGCGCATGCGCGCCGCCGCGACGGCGATCTGGACATTGCCATCTCCAGCGCGGACGGGCGCGTCCTCGCGCCGGACGCGCCCGCCCTGCCGGTATTCGACGCCAGCGCCGACCTGACGATCACCGGTGCCGCCGACTGGCTCGCCGGTCATATGGATGGGCACACGCTTGGCGAGGCGCTGGCGGGCCGCGCGGGCACGCTACGCTCGCTGAAGCTCGATCTCGGTGACGCCAGCGCCGAACTGTCGGGCGATTTCATGGTCGCGGCGGACGGGATTCTGTCCGGCGATTTCGAGCTCGCCGTCGCCGACCCGCAGCGGATCGCCGCGCTGGTCGCCGAGGCAGCGCCGCAGCTTCGGTCCGTCGCCCAATCGCTCGCCTCGGCGATTGGCTTCGTCGGCCGTCAGGACAATGGCCGCAACATCGTCGCGCTCAGCCTGCGCGACGGCAACCTCTCGGCCGGCGTAATTCCGCTGGGTCAGGTCCCGGCGATACGGTGAGGCGAAGCGACCTCCGCGAGGTCGCATCTTCCGCCGCCGCAAATGTCGTATGGCGGCGCCGAATAGCGATTTCGGAAGTGGGGTCGCCCGTCCGTGCAGGGGCCGCTCCGCGTTTGATGATGTGGCGATATATTTAAGCGATTGTTACACCGTTTGTTTGCTCTGGGGATTCATGCCCCCGTAATGCCTGCCGCTGCATAATAAATCTGACCTTTCTCGCCAGCGGGTGTTCTCATGCGTCATTTTGGTTTTCTGTTTCTGCTTGGTCTTCTCTCTCTGGTTCCTGTCCAGAGTTCGTTCGCTGGCGAATGGGTCGTCGATCGGATTTCGGGACGAGCCTGGGCCCTCGAAGTCGGCAAAGACCCCGTGCGGCTCACCGTGGATATGGCGGTCCCCGAGGGCGTCACGGTTGAGACGTCGCGGAACGGCCGGGTGCGGCTTGTGGGCGATCACAACGTCATGTCGCTGGCGCCTGGCACCGTCGCGGTCGTGGCGCCCTCCCGCTCCAACCGCAAGACCCGCGTCATCCAGCAGGTGGGGAGCATTGAATTCGACGTCGAGAAGCGCCGGCGGCCGCATTTCCTGGTCGAAACGCCGTATATGGCGGCCGTCGTTAAGGGCACGACGTTCATTGTCGATGTCTCCAGATCCACCACCAGCATCGATGTGTCGAGCGGACTGGTTCAGGTGAGCGATTTGCGCAGCGGCGAAAGGGCCGCGATCGGAGCAGGACAGTCGGCCAGCGTCGCCGCATCCAGCGCGGGATTGGAGACTGCGGGACAGAACGCTCCCGGGGTTCGGCCGGGCAGGCCCGCCCCCTCCGCTGTGGCTCCTCTCGGTCGTGACCTGGCTGATTTTAAAGCCGGCGGACGCACCGGGCCTAAGTCGGACACGAATAAGGGCAACGGCAGGGAAAATGGCGAGGCCAGGGGAAACAGTACCGAAGCCCGCTCAGGTGCCCGGGGGAATAGTGGCGGCAACGGGAATGGTAATGGCGGCGGCAATGGTGGCGGCCATGGCGGTGGTAACGGCGGCGGCAATGGCGGTGGAAACGGTGGCGGTAACGGTGGTGGAACCGGTGGCGGCAACGGTGGCGGTAACGGCGGTGGCAACGGTGGCGGTAACGGTGGTGGAACCGGTGGCGGCAACGGTGGCGGTAACGGCGGTGGCAACGGTGGCGGCAATGGCGGTGGTGACGGCGGCGGCAATGGCGGCGGTGGTAACGGCGGCGGCAACGGCAAGAAATAAGCTCCGCCACATCGCCCTGGTGGCCTCTTGCAAGGACGCGAATGGCTTGGTTTTCACCCATCGGTAAGCGGAAGCCTGCGGTGCTGCGGCGCGGGGCGGGGGGACTCTTAGTCGCCGCGGCGATAGTCTTTGCGAGCCTGTCCGGGTTTTTGCGAACGGTGGACGATCGTCTTGCCGAATTGCGCTTCCAGACACAGTCGATTGCGCCGACCGGCGATGTTGTCCTGGTCGACATCGATGCCAGAAGCCTCGCCGAAATTGGCGTTTGGCCCTGGCCGCGGCGATTGCATGGCGATCTCTTGCGGGCGGCAGAGCGTGCCGGCGCGGCCCGCGTCGCGTTCGACATTGATTTCAGCACCGTATCGACGCCGGAACAGGACCGGGCTTTCGCCGCGGCCCTCGCAGAGATCAGAATCGAGACCTTCCTCGCGTCCTTCGTCCAGGCCGATACGGTGGCGGGCAGGACGGTGCGCGCTTCGTTGCCGATCGAGCTTTTTTTGCAGAATTCCTGGCCGGCCGGCGTCAACGTCCCGGTCGATGGCGACGGGCAGGTCAGACGGTTTGCTTTCGCTATCGATGTCAACGGGGAAACGCTGACCTCGATGCCCTCTCTGCTGGCCGATCGCGACGGCGCGACGGGCCTGTTCGGAATCGATTATGCGATTGCCGCCGAGCGGCTGCCGCGCGTTTCCTATGTCGATCTGCTGCGTGACCGGCTCGATCCCGGTACGCTTGCTGGAAAAACCCTGATCGTCGGTGCCAGTGCGATCGAGCTCCGCGACCTCTTCCAGGTTCCGGTCAACGGAATCGTTTCCGGGGCCACGGTGATCGCGCTTGCGACGGAGTCGCTGCTTCAGGAGCGGGCGTTGACGTTCCTCGCCACGCCGTGGTTCGTGCTGGCGGGGATCGCATTCATCCTGTTCGCCTGTGCCGTTCGCCTGTCCTCCCGTTATGCGATCGTCGCCCTCGTCGGTCTTGCCGTCACGACTGAACTGCTGGCGCTTTACCTGCAGAACCGCCATGCGATCGTACTGGAAACCGCAGCCATCCATGTGCTCCTGGCTGGCTGTTCCATCTGGGTGCTTTTCCGCGAATTTGGTCTTCACCGCGTCCGACTGTGGATCGCCCGGACCCAGACCGCCAACAGCCAGAGCGTCCTCGAACGCGTCCTCGACGATGGATTTCATGGAGTCGCGATCCTGAACGAACGTCTTCAAGTGACCCGCATCAATCGTGAGGCACTGGAGCTTCTCGGCCTTGAGAGCGCAAACCGGCTGGACGAGTTGCCTGTACAGATCGGACAACATGTCGCAGATATCGTCGCTGCGTTCGAGCGCGGCGATGGACCCGGCAAGCCGGCGGTCCACGGCCTTCATTTCGCCCCAGGCGGTGAGCGGGTGGTGGAGTATTCGATCGTCCCGTTCTGGCTGTCGGGATTTGCCGAACGGTCGGGGGAGGCTTCCGGCGATATCGTCTACGCTACACTGACACTGCGCGACATCACCGAACGTCAGAGGGCGCATGACCGCATCCGGTTCATGGCGTTGCACGATAGCCTGACGGGCTTGGGCAATCGTCGCGCCCTCGAGCAAGCGTTGGAAAACATTTTGAACGGGCCGGCGCCGGACGGCGGGGTGGCTCTGCTGTCCTTCGATCTCGATCGTTTCAAGGCCGTCAACGACGCGCTGGGCCATGCGATTGGCGATGAGGTGCTCAAGGAGACGGCGCGTCGCGCCGAAGAAACACTGACCGCGGCCTTGCTGACCGCCAGGACCGGCGGTGACGAGTTCACGGCCGTCGTCCCGGCGGCGAGCCTTCAAACCGCACGAATCCTGGCGGCTTCGCTGATGGAGGCGATCTGCGAACCGTTTTTCCTATCCGGGCACCGTATCGGCGTCGGTACCAGCGTCGGGATCAGCTGGTGGGATGGCCAGGCGGCGACGGTGACGTCGCTGATGCGCCACGCCGATGTGGCGCTGTATCGCGCCAAGCAATCAATCACCGAACAGGTCGTCGCCTTCGAGCCCTTCATGGAGGGTGACCGGCTGGAGCGGCTGAAACTCGAGGAGGACTTGACCCAGTCGTTCGAGAACAACGAATTCCGCGTCGTCTACCAGCCGCAATTTTGTCTTTCGTCCGGCAAGATCGTCGGGGCCGAAGCCCTCGTGCGTTGGCAACACCCCGAGCGCGGCTTCGTCTCGCCGGTTGATTTCATTCCTGTCGCCGAGGAAATGGGGCTGATCCATCGGCTGGGCGGCTGGGTGCTCGATACGGCCTGCCGGGAAGCCATGGGCTGGCCCCTGCCGATCACGATCGCGGTCAACGTCTCCGCGATCCAGTTCGAGACCGGCGATCTGGTCGCGGCCGTACGCCATGCGCTCGAGATATCCGGCCTGCCGCCCGAGCGTTTGGAGCTGGAAATCACCGAATCCGCCTTTGTCGAGGAGAGCGACGGGCTGAAGCCGATCTTCGACGAGCTATTGGCGATCGGCGTCAGCTTCGCGCTCGATGATTTCGGCACCGGCTACTCGTCGCTCGGCTATCTCAACCGTTTCCCGATCGCGAAGATCAAGATCGACCGCAGCTTCGTGACGGATATTCTGACCAGCAATCAGTCGATCGCGGTGTTGCGGTCGATCATCACCCTGGCCGAAGGGCTGGCTATCCGCACCATCGCGGAAGGCATCGAGACGCCCGAGCAGGCCGCGATGCTGCGCTTGTCGGGATGCGATGACGGCCAGGGTTATCTGTTCGCCAGACCGATCGACGGCGCGGCTGTCGTCGAGATGATGGCGGGCCCCAGCATCGCAGCCCCCACGATGCTCGCGGCGACGGGCTGAACCCGGCTGCGGCCATTCGTCTGGGCAGGGCTGACCCGGTTGGATATGCCCTGAACCGACGCCGGCATCGTCCAAATTTTTCCGTAAAGGAATATTCAAAAGGCGGAGATTTGTCTTTCCAATTCGACGGCCAGTAAAACCAATCTACCCGATTTAACCGTAATTCATGGGGCAAATGAAGCAATCAACGCAGAAAATTGGCCGATTTCTGTCTTAGATTGAAAATAAGTTAGATTGCGCGTACGCTTACCCTTTGGCAGGAAATCTGCGATGGCTTTACTAGGGGCCTTGGTTGGTCTTCTATACGGCGCATTTTCGGGGTCGATGCTTGTCGCAATCGTATTCCCCGGCGCTGCTTTGCCCGGTTTCTTGACGCCATTTCTGTCGCTTTCCGGCCCGGTTGCCGGGCTGCTTTCCGCTCTGCCCGTGTGGCTGGCCACGATTGTCTGGTATCTCTTCAACATCCTTGTTTTCTGGCTCTTGTCGATCCCGGCGCAGTCTTCCACCGGCCTGACCAGCACCGCCAGCGCCCCACCAACTGCAAACCCGATCCCGCCTACCGCAACCCAGACCTTCTTCCGCGGCTTCGGACATGGCACGGCGGCGATCATCAATTTCGCCATTCTCAGCCCATTCTTGGCGATTCCGCCGGTCCTGATCCTTGCGATCTTGTCGTTCCTGCCAATCCTGTCTCTCGTCACGGCAATCCGGCGAAACACGTTCTTCCAGGGCGTGATCTCGTGGATGAGCTGGCTGTTGCCCGTACATTGGCTTGGGAATCTGATCGGCTTTCTGATCTTCTTGATTTTCCGTGCGATCACCCTATTCACGGGCACGGCTGCGGGCATCAGGCTTGATCTCACCTCCGGCATCATCGAGTCGCGCGCGCCCGCTCCGGTGACGGCCTTCAACGTTGCCGTGTTCACCTATGTGGGACCTGCGTTTGCTCCCGGCCCGTTCCTGGGAGCCAATGTGTCATCGCACGAGGTGGGGCATGCCATCAATTCGGCCGCGATGACGCCCTTCTACACCTGGGGCACGGTGATCGAGGAGTTCCGTCTGTTCGGCGCGCCCCACCGCTTCTCCATCGGCCAGCAAACCGCGGAAAGCCGCGGCGCACCACGCCCGGGCGCGTTGTATTCCGCGATGTGGTCACCCTAGGGGCATAGCCATGTGCGAGTTTTTCGACATTCAGGCCAGCGGTGACGCCCTTAACGCCCAGGGCATACCGGGTTCGATCACGGCATCCGGCCGCGTCACGCTGGACTGTGGCTCAGTCATCGTTCAGGTGTTCGACAATTCGAACAATCTGGTCTTCGAAACGACCGTTCAGCCCGGCGCGACCATCAGCGATTTCAACGGGACGCCGACGCGCCTGGTGGTTGCGTCTTTCGCCAATGGGCAGGACATCCGGTGCCGCGACCGTGTGACGGTCACGTTGACCTGCGCAAGTGATCCGACCTGCACGCTGACAGCCACGGTGGCTCTCGTCTGCAAGGATAACCCGGTACAGCCATGCCCCGATGCCAACGCGATCGGTCTTGTCCTGACCAGCAATGGCGTCGTGGTCTCGCCAGACGTCCCGTGCTTCTCCTCTGGCAATTACGGCGCCGAGGCAACCGGCGTTCCGGCGGGAAGCCAGATTTTCTGGACGCTGGATCTGGGCGGTACGGCCTCGTCGCTGCCCGCGACCAATCCGACGACATTCAGCTTGCCCGCGGGAACCGCCCCGGCGAGCCTTTCAGTCGTGGTGATCACCCCGAATTGCCCGCCGATCGCACGCTCGATCGGGCTGCCGGATCGCGAAGAGGGCAATTGTTCAACGCAGGCGGTGTTCGAGGTCCGAAGGGACGGGCAGTTGGTCACTGCCACAACCGGGCTGGCAAGCGGAACCTATCAGGTGACGGTGACATCCCCGGTCGCGTCCGGAAACATCTATAATTTTCAGAATGCGAACGGGTCGTTTCAGGTCGGTACGGGGGTTACCGCGAGTTACACGCTCATGGGTAATGGCGCCTCGTTGACCATCCTCGTGACAGTGGATGTCAACGGATGCTGTCCGGCGGTCTCGGGCACGGTCACATTGTCGAGCGCAGATGACGCCGAAGACCCTCCGGTCGAGGAGCCGCCGGTCGAGAATCCGCCAACCAATGATGACGACGATTGGGAATGGCCAAGCCTTTGCGGCTGGTTGTACCTGCTGTTGATGCTCGCGGTCCTCGCCTTCATCGGCCTGTGGATCGCGTCGTTTACGTTGTTCCCGGCGTCGACGGCGCTATGGGTGGCGCTGGGTATAGCGCTTGTGGCTGTTGTTGCGGCTTTGGCGGTTTACATTTGGGTCTGCAATGTCAGCTGGTGCCGGCGCATGCGCATTCTCGGATGGATGTTCGGTTGGTGCGCGCTTGGATGTGTCCTTGCGTGGGCGGTCAGCTGGTTCACCTTGTGGTTCCTGCTGATCGGTGCGCTGATTGCGGGGGTCATAGCGTTGATCATCGGGTTGATGATGGCACGGCGAAACTGCGATTTCCTGGATCTCTTCGCCTGGCCGTAGGGTCGTTCAATGCGTGGGCGATCCCTAGGGTGCCGCGCCCGAGCCGAAGATGGACGAAGCCAGGTCGGCGCACCATCCGCGGCGCTCGTGCCTAGAGCTTTCAGCCGAGTCGCGGCAAATACCAAGCCGTCGCTGGTCCACGCGCCTCTCTTTTCCCCTCATCCTGAGACGCGTAGCCGAGTTGTGTCGCCAAGGATGCTGCTCAAGCCTCCTTCGTCCCCGCTTCGTGCTTGCCGTGCTCGCGGCCGAAATCCACCTCGGCGGTGTCTTGGCCGGCCTCGATGATGCCGCGGCGAATGTCGCGGGTGCGGGTGAACAGCTCGAACAGTGTATCGCCATCGCCCCAGCGGATCGCCCGTTGCAGCGAGGCCAGATCCTCGGAAAACCGCGCCAGCATCTCCAGCACCGCCTCGCGGTTGGTCAGGAACACGTCCCGCCACATGGTCGGATCGGAGGCGGCGATGCGGGTAAAATCGCGGAAGCCGGAGGCGGAGAATTTCACCACTTCCTGCTGGGTCACCGTCTCCAGATCGGCGGCGGTGCCGACGATGTTGTAGGCGATCAGATGCGGCACATGGCTGACGATGGCGAGCACCAGATCGTGGTGATCGGGCGTCATGATCTCGACAGTCGAGCCGCAGCCTTCCCAGAAGCGCTTCAGCCGCTCGATCGCCTCGGGATCGGTGCCGTCGGGCGGGGTCAGGATGCACCAGCGGTTTTCGAAGAGTTCGCGGAAGCCCGCGTCGGGGCCGGACTGCTCGGTGCCTGCGATCGGATGCGCCGGCACGAAATGGACCGATTCCGGCAGATGCGGGCGCATCTGCTGAACCACCGCGCCCTTGACCGAGCCGACGTCGGAAACGATCGCGCCGGGCTCGAGCGACCCGGCGATCTCCTTGGTCACCGCGCCGCAGGAGCCCACCGGAACGCACAGAATGACGAGGTCGGCACCGCGCACCGCTTCGGCGGCGTCGAGATGGTAGCTGTCGCCGAGCCCGAGTTCTTCGGCCCGCTTCAGCGTTTCGGCCCGCCGCGTGGTGATGGCGATATGCCGGGCGAGGCCGTGGGCGCGAATATTGTGGGCGATCGAAGAGCCGATCAGGCCGATGCCGATCAGCGCGACGCGCTCAAATAGCGGCTCGCTCATGACTGCCCCTTGCCGAGAAACTCGCCGAGCGCCGCGACGACGCCGCGATTGGCTTCCTCGGTGCCGATGGTCATGCGCAGCGCGTTCGGGAAACCGTATCCGCCAAGCCGGCGCAGGATGAAGCCGCGCGCGCTCAAGAAATCGTCGGCCTCCGCCGCCGTGCGGCCCGGCGCGTCGGAAAAGTGGACCAGGGCGAAATTGCCGACGCTCGGTGTCACGGTCAGGCCAAGGCCTTCCAGCGCGTCGGTGGTCCATTCCAGCCAGCGGGCGTTGTGGTCGGCGGCTTTTTCGATGAAGCCGCGGTCGCGAACCGCCGCCGCGCCGGCGGCAATGGCCGCGGCGTTCAGATTGAACGGCCCGCGCACCCGGTCGAGCGCGTCGACGATCGCTTCCGGCCCGTACAGCCAGCCGATCCGCAAACCGGCGAGGCCGTAGATCTTGGAGAAGGTGCGGGTCATCACGACGTTCTCGGACGACGATACCAGCTCGATGCCGGCGCCGTAATCGTTGCGGCGGACATATTCGGCATAGGCCGCGTCAAGGACGAGGACGACGTTGCCCGGCAGGCCGGCATGCAGCCGCCGGATCTCCTTGAAGGGCAGGTAGGTGCCGGTCGGGTTGTTTGGGTTGGCGAGAAAAACCAGCTTGGTGCGCTCGGTAACCCGCGCAAGGATCGCGTCGACGTCGGCGGTGACGTTCGTTTCCGGCGCGACGACGGGCGTCGCCCCGCGCGCCAGGATCTGGATGCGGTAGACGAGAAAGCCGTGTTCGGTGTGGATCGCCTCGTCGCCCGGTGCGAGATAGCACTGACACAAAAGCCCGAGCAGTTCGTCCGAGCCGTTGCCGCAGAGGATGTTTTGCGGGTTGAGGCCATGCACCTCGGCGATGGCACGCTTCAGTTCGCCGGCCTGACCGTCGGGATAGAGCTCGGGATGTGCGAAGGCCGCCAGCGCCGCCTCACGCGCTGCCGGCGAGGCGCCCAGCGGCGTCTCGTTGGAGGAGAGCTTGTGAAGCGTCACGCCGGCCGGCGCTTTGCTCTTGCCCGGCACATAGGCCTCGATGTCGAGGACGCCCTTATTCGGAACGGGTCTCATCGTCCGTGTTCTTTCGCTGGTGACTGCGGGCGCTGGTGATTGCGGGCGCTGGTGATTGCGGGCCGATCCCGACGCCGTCGCGCGACGGCAGGCGCATCAGGATAGGGACCGGCACGGGGCCGCATAGCCCCCGATCGGCCGGATGTCGAGGCCGGAACCCAATGCCGCGGCCACCGAAGCTTGGTCTTTTTCGGTCGCGACGAGGACGCTGAAGCGGTCGGTTCCGTAGGGCGCCTCGGCGATGATCGTCAGGCCGTCCGGTATCTCCGGCATCGCCGTCAGCCCGTCGACGGAAAAACAGGCGATCTCCGGCGCCACCGGATCGGCTAAGGGCGGGGCGATGACCAGCGCGGGCGTCGCCGCCGGCCGGTCCGGTTCGTCGAAGAAGGGCAGCCGCGCGACGATCTGCGCCGAGCCCAGCCCCTGCCACCACGGATGGCCGGTCGCGCCGATCGGCAGGATGCCGAGCTTGTCGCCGCCGGCTTCGATGCAAGCGACCACCGCCTGGCTCGACGCGGCGATCGACAGAGGAACCGAAAAGCCGAAATAGAACCGCGCCGTCTCGGCGCTGGCGACGCGGTCGCCGTCACCGGCGATGACGACCTCGAATGGGGCCTGCAGGGCGGTGAAGGTGGAGATGATCTCGCGCCACAGATGCTCCATCGCAGTCAGCGGCAGATGCCCCTCGTGGCGCTTGGCCAGCCGGCGCATCATGTCGGCCTCCCGGCCGGGCCGGAAGGCGGCGCCGTTCTTTGCCGTGCCTTTCACCTCGATCAATTCGTCGATGACGCTGGCGCGCTGCATCAGCAGCCGATGCACGGATTCGTCGATGGCGTCGATCTTCGCTCTCAGTTCCGCGAGCCGCGATGGGTCGGCGGTGACGGTTCCGCTCATGCGTTCGAACTCCCTGTGGTCCTGCGCAGTGCTTCTACCGGCCCTTCGTTCGCTTGGCAAAGCGCCGCGTTTCGCACGCCGGTCGGCGCGACGATTGCCGCAGCGGGCGCGAATGCGTATCTGTGCCTTTAACCCGAACACCGCCGGTCTGCACGACACCAAGCCGTGCCGGCCGGCGCGCATCATCAAGCGGGATGGACATGAGCGTCGAAGCCTCGACCGAAGACCTGGAATACGCGGCCGGCAGCCGCGAGGCGAACCACCCGTCGAGCCCCGTCGCCCATTTCGGCGCGGACGAGCCGTTGCGCCTGGATGCCGGCCGGGAGCTGGCGCCATTCCAGATCGCCTACAACACCTATGGCACGCTCAACGCCGACAAATCGAACGCCATCCTCGTCTGTCACGCGCTGACCGGCGACCATTATGTCGCCAGCCAGTCGCCGGTGACCGGCAAGCCGGGCTGGTGGACCTCGATCATCGGCGAGGGCAAACCGATCGACACGTCGAAATATTTCGTCATCTGCTCGAACGTCATCGGCGGCTGCATGGGCTCGACCGGCCCGGCCTCGATCGATCCGGCGACGGGCGAGCCCTACGGTCTCGACCTGCCGGTGATCACCATCCCCGACATGGTGCGGGCGCAGGCGATGCTGGTCGAGCGGCTCGGCATCGACACGCTGTTCGCCGTCATCGGCGGCTCGATGGGCGGCATGCAGGTGCTGCAATGGACGGTGAGCTATCCCGAGAAGGTTTTTGCCGCCCTGCCGATCGCCACCGGCGCGCGGCACTCGTCCCAGAACATCGCGTTTCACGAGGTCGGGCGGCAGGCGGTGATGGCCGATCCCGACTGGCATGGCGGGCGCTACTACGCGGTCGGCAAGCGGCCGCACAAGGGGCTCGCCGTCGCGCGGATGGCGGCGCATGTCACCTATCTGTCGGAGACGGCGCTGCACCGCAAATTCGGGCGCAACCTGCAGGACCGCGAGTCGTTCGGCTTCGGCTTCGACGCCGATTTCCAGATCGAGAGCTATCTCAGGCATCAGGGGATGACCTTCGTCGACCGCTTCGACGCCAATTCCTATCTCTACATGACCCGCTCGATGGACTATTTCGACATCGCGGCGGATTACGGCGGCAGCCTCGCCGAGGCGTTCCGCGACGCGACGACGCGCTTCTGTCTGGTGTCGTTCTCGTCGGACTGGCTGTTTCCGACCGGGGAGAATCGCGCCGTGGTCCACGCGCTGAACGCCGCCGCCGCGTCGGTGTCCTTCGTCGAGATCGAGACCGACCGGGGGCACGACGCCTTCCTGCTCGACGAGCCGGAATTCTTCGCGGCGATCGACGGCTTCATCTCGTCGGCGGCGCGGGCAAGGGGGCTTTGACGATGGCGGTTCTGGACACCCCCGTCGCCACCAGCGAGACCGTCACGGCCAACGCGTCGACCCGTATCGATCTGGAACTGATCGCCGGCCTCGTCACGCCGGGAAGCCGGGTGCTCGACGTCGGCTGCGGCGACGGCGCGCTTCTGTCGCTGCTCGAGCGGCGGCGGCAGGTCGACGGGCGCGGCGTCGAACTCAGCCAGGCCGGCGTCAACGAATGCGTCGGGCGCGGTCTGTCGGTCATTCAGGGCGATGCCGACCGCGATCTCGTCCATTATCCGGACGCCGCCTTCGATTTCGTCATCCTGTCGCAGACCATCCAGGCGACCCGCAATCCGAAGACCGTCCTGACCGAACTGCTCAGGATCGGCGAGCGGGCGATCGTGTCGTTTCCGAATTTCGGCCATTGGTCGATCCGCCTGTCGCTCGGCCTGCAAGGTCGCATGCCGGTGACGCGGAACCTGACCCATTCCTGGTACGACACGCCGAACATTCATTTTTGCACCATCCGGGATTTCGTTGCGCTCGCCGACGAGATCGGCGCCGAGGTCGAGCTGGCGATGGCGATCAACGCCACCGGCCAGAAGATGGGGATGAAGATGCCCTGGGCGTTCTGGAACCTGTTCGGCCAGCAAGCGGTGTTTGTGCTCAGGCGGTAGACGGGCCACAGCACCTGAGCGGCGCCTCTGGTTCGGTGCCGACTGGTCCTCAAGAAAAATGGAATGTCGCGAAAGCAGGAAAAAGCATGCCGCTTGACATGCATGTAAAAGCCTGCATATTGTACTCTCATAAACGAGTGAGGCCGATGGACGCGGACAAGGTTTTCAAAGCGCTGAGCGATGGGACACGCAGAAAGCTGCTGGATCGCCTTTACGAAAAAAACGGCCAGACCCTCGGCCAGCTTTGCGACAATCTCGACATGGCTCGGCAATCTGCCACGCAGCACCTCGGAATATTGGAGGCGGCCAATCTGGTGAGCACAGTCAGACGTGGCCGGGAAAAGCTGCATTTCATTAATCCCGTGCCGCTGCACGAGGTCTACGAACGGTGGGTGCGGAAATTCGAAACCCAGCGGCTCGACTTGCTGCACGATCTGAAGGAAGAACTTGAAGGACGGTAAAATGCCCCAGGAGACGACCCGCTTTGTCTACGTGACGTATATTCTCTCGACACCGGACAAGGTGTTCGAAGCCATAACGAAACCTGATCTCTCAAGGCGCTACTGGGGCCACGAGAACGTTTCCGATTGGCAGCCCGGATCGAAATGGGAACATGTCCGTGCCAATGACGAGCGGACTGTTGAACTTGTTGGCGAGGTCATCGAAACGTTACCGCCCACTCGACTTGTCATCACCTGGGCGAACGCTTCGCAGGCGTTGGAACCGGCAAGCTACAGCCGTGTGATGTTCGAGATCACGGAATACGAGAACATGGTGCGGCTGACCGTCACTCATGACGAACTCGAAGCCGGCAGTGGTATGGCGACCGGCGTAAAGCAAGGTTGGCCGGCGGTTCTCTCCAGCCTGAAATCCTTCCTGGAAACCGGCCGCGGCATCGACCTTTTCGCCAAACCTAAGGCGGCCTGAGCTCTTGCGTTGCCGATTATGAAATCTGCCAAGAGGAATGCCAATGACCAAGTCATACACCGGTGGATGCGCTTGCGGCGTGGTCCGTTACGAAACAAGCAGCGAACCCATCGTCGAGAACCATTGCCAATGCCGGGATTGCCAGAAGCGAAGCGGCACCGGGCATGGATCTTATCTGACCTTCCCGCGTCGAGCCGATGTCACGATAACGGGTGGTGCAAAATTCTGGCGGGTGGCGGGCGACAGCGGGAACGAAAAGGTCCACGCATTCTGTCCGACCTGTGGAACGCCGGTCTACCTGACATTCATCGCAATGCCGGACCTGCTCGCGGTCCACGCGTCCAGTCTTGACGATCCAAGTCAGTTTAAACCCCAGATGGTCACATACGGAATCCGCAGCCAAGCGTGGGACACCACCGATCCGTCGCTGCAGAGTTTCGCACGAATGCCACCGGGATGAATTTTGTCGGGCGCATGGCAAGACAACAGTGTTTCGCTTAGGTGAGCGATCCGGCCATATTTTCCCGGCATGTGCGCTTCCTAGGACGCGGACTCATTTGGAAGCGATCCAGATGCGGACTGCGACGAGCTTGAGAGCGGCGAGATAATTGTCGGCTCGTCGGTCGTATCGGGTTGCGAGGCCGCGCATGTGTTTGATGCGATTGAAG
>Ga0209347_1000209_pt1 | contig 161816 bp, 138 predicted proteins | sample AutmiccommuBRH23_FD_187382 | JGI IMG/M metagenome (GOLD analysis project Ga0209347, IMG submission 187382) | Deep subsurface microbial communities from Mt. Terri, Switzerland - Autotrophic microbial communities BRH/23 (SPAdes) (version 2) | ecosystem: Environmental > Aquatic > Deep subsurface... | reverse complement strand
CAGATTTCCCCCGCAACTGGGCTACACCATACTCCGTAACGACGTAGTTTACATCATTTTTCGAAGTTGTAACTGCAGAACCCGGTGTTAGGGTCGGGGTGATCCGCGAAATTTTTCCATCCTTCGCGGTGGCAGGTAGCACAATAAAGGATTTTCCACCTTTAGAACGATTTGCTGCCCTCACGAAGTCTGATTGTCCTCCAGTTCCACTGTAAGGTGTGCTTCCCATGCTCTCCGAGCAACATTGGCCTAGGAAATCTACTTGCACTGAAGCATTAATTGTGATTAAATTGTCGTTCTGTCCCGCAAGAAATGGATCATTCGTATAGTCGACCGGATGCATCTCCAGCTGCGGATTGCGGTGCATAAAGTCATAGAGACGCTTTGTACCCAGTGCAAAGGTTGCTATGAATTTACCTGGTAAATAATTCTTACTTTGGTTCGTAACTGCGCCACTTTCAATCAGGGTCAAGATCCCATCCCCAACCATTTCTGTATGAATGCCTAGATCATGTTTATGGGTGAGTTGCATTACGACAGCGTCTGGAATAGCCCCAAAACCGATCTGAATTGTTGAACCGTCGTCAATTAGGTCTGCCACGTATTTACCGATTGCTTCCTGAACCGGGCCAATTTTAGGGAGCCCGACTTCTGTTAGAGGTGTGTTATCTTCGACAATGGCTGAAACCTGAGAGATATGAACTAAGCAATTTCCATTGGCAAATGGAACGTTGGGGTTAACCTCCAACACAACAGTCCGGGCTTTCTTAATCGCTGCCATCGTATAATCCGTTGCTAAACTGATGGAAAAATAACCATGTTCATCCATCGGTGAGGCAAGCGAAAAGACAGTATCCGATGGAAAGAGTCCATCTTCAAACAACCTTGGCATTTCGCTAAAATAACTGGGAATGTAATCGATCCAGCCTTGCTGACCCCCCGCTCGTGTAGCGCCTCCGAAGAAGAATGCCACATGGCGGATATGGTCGACTGTTTCAGGATCAATATACCCGAACTTCCTTAACGGAAGAATCTGATATACTTTCACGTCATGATACTCCCGACGATGCTCTGATAAAGCCGTCAAAAGAGCCGGTGGTTCACCAACTCCTGTTGGTACGACAAGACAATCTCCATCTTGGACAAGCTTAATACCCTCGACTGCTGTGCAAAGTTTTTCTTGGTAAAGTTCTTTATAATTCGGCATTTTACCTCACCCAATCTTTAGTTTTTTGATAATAGTGTTTACTACGTTTAGCTCTGTTGGGCCTGGGTATGGTTTCAATGATTATGCCAGGCCCATACACTTTATTAAAGTTCCTAAATTCCGAATGCACTGAATTATCTTGCAAATGTTATGCCAAGGATTTCTACCCTTGTTTATAATGATCAAATTATGGGATCCATAAGGGCTGCAGCCCTTATGGATCCCATAAATACCATAATTCCCAGGCTGTACACTAAAGTTTACACTTTTAAGTACTTAACTCGCGGCCTTCTTCTTTATCCTCACATTTAAGCACATGTCTACCATTGGATACATGTACTTAAATGTTTACATATCAAATGACACTTTATTTTCGGAACCTGCATAATGTCGTAGAGTTAATATATGTCAAGTTTTTTCAATTTCTTGTATAAACCAGCCCGGGACAAGCCTAAATTTTTTGCAGCTTGGGCTTTATTCCCGTTTGCAGTATCCAGCGCATAGATAATAGCTTCTCTTTCCACTCCAGCAAGAATATTCTCCAGCGATCCTCCGTCAAAAGGACGCGTTTCCTGACCAGAAAGTAGTTGTAAATAAGTCGGTAGATGTTTAAGCTGGATTTGTGAGCCGTCAATCATATTAAAGGCCCGTTCAATAACATTTTCAAGTTCTCGGATATTACCTGGCCAGCGATGATTCATCAGGACGTTTTGCGTTTCTATTGATAGATCCGTCACGCTTTGCGCGAACTGGAAATTAAATTTCTTTATAAAAGTTCGAATCAAACTTTCAATGTCATCCTTCCTTTCTCTTAAAGGAGGAATGGTTAAGGTCACTACGTTTAAGCGGTAATATAGGTCTTCGCGAAATTGCTTGTCGCGAATCATCGCTTCTAGATCACGGTTAGTCGCTGCAACCAAACGCACGTCTACTTTGCGAGGTTTGTTACTTCCTAAGCGCTCAATTTCTCGCTCCTGGATAACACGCAACAACTTAACTTGCATGCCCATTCCCATATCTCCGATTTCGTCAAGGAAGAGGGTTCCTCCGTCAGCCAGTTCAATTTTTCCAATTTTCCCCCCTTTAGAGGCTCCGGTAAAGGCCCCTTCTACATACCCGAACAATTCTGACTCGAGTAGGTTTTCAGGAACAGCCGCACAGTTCACCTTTATATAAGCACCTTGACAGCGTGTACTTTCCGAATGAAGTAGTTGCGCAAATAATTCTTTTCCAGTCCCGCTTTCTCCCCTTAAGAGCACTGTAGAGCCTGATTTAGCTACCCGCTTGGCAGTTTGTACCAATGAAGCCATGGTCTGATTTTTCCCTTTTAAGAGTTCTAGTGCGGAACTATTATTTTTCAGAATCGTTTTTTTATAATAATCTAGTTCGTTACGCAGTAAATCAACTTTTTTCGTTAAGGCAAAGAGTTCATTCACATCTTTAAAAATTACTTCTCCCAGAGCTCCTACAACTTTACCATCCTGAATAATCGGGATTCTGTTGGCAATAACTTCATGACCGTTTAAGTCATCATGGACATATCCAAACACAGGTTGACCTGTTTCAAGAACTTGTATAAATTTCGGATTCTTATAAACTTCCATAATATGTTTACCCATTAAATCTTTAGGAGACTTATTGAAAAAGTTAGCAAATGCCCTGTTCGTCATAGTGATAGTTCCTTCTTTATTAACTACGATAAGCCCATTATTGGACGTGTTAAGAACGACCTCGAGCGTGCGTTGAAGCTCCTTAGTCTTCTCGTGCTCGATAACTAAATTGTCAAGGAAATTTTGAAGAATCGTTATGTCCTGGAATACAGCGACGGCTCCGACAAGTTCACCATGACTATAGATTGGGGTACGATTACTTAAAAAGATAGTATTATTAACCTTCAACTGCTGTCCTAACTCAGCAACTCCAGTTTCCAATACTCGGAGTAGCCCAGTTTGAGGGAAATGGGAGGTGATGGACTGCCCTAAAAGATCTCGTTCGGGCTTTTCTAATATATTAAGTACTGCGTCATTTGAGTATATAATTCGTCCTTGGGGGTCAATGGCAATGATCGCGTTATTTGTATTGTCTAGTATTTCATCAAGGGTGATCAAACAGCATCGTTCATCCATTAACATCACCAGACCTCCTGAAATTTGTTGTTAATTGAATTATTCGACTAAGATGAGATTAATCCCTTTTTTAACAGTAAATTATGCCATAGAGTTATTGAATACAGTAGTATGTAAAGAAAACTTGGCTAGCGCTATGCTTTCCGGCGCTGACCACGCCTGGTCAAGTGTCTGATAGTTGCACAAAGAATAATGCACAAGGAACTTTTCATACGACGAAGTTCCTTGTGCTTATTCCTCTTTAAACCCAAAGATTTTTTAAAGTAAATTCATCTTCTTGGCCGCTTCCGTTAGCTCGCCGCGGAAATCTGGGTGAGCAATAGCAATCAATGCTTGCGTTCGTTGCTTAACAGATTTCCCCCGCAACTGGGCTACACCATACTCCGTAACGACGTAGTTTACATCATTTTTCGAAGTTGTAACTGCAGAACCCGGTGTTAGGGTCGGGGTGATCCGCGAAATTTTTCCATCCTTCGCGGTGGCAGGTAGCACAATAAAGGATTTTCCACCTTTAGAACGATTTGCTGCCCTCACGAAGTCTGATTGTCCTCCAGTTCCACTGTAAGGTGTGCTTCCCATGCTCTCCGAGCAACATTGGCCTAGGAAATCTACTTGCACTGAAGCATTAATTGTGATTAAATTGTCGTTCTGTCCCGCAAGAAATGGATCATTCGTATAGTCGACCGGATGCATCTCCAGCTGCGGATTGCGGTGCATAAAGTCATAGAGACGCTTTGTACCCAGTGCAAAGGTTGCTATGAATTTACCTGGTAAATAATTCTTACTTTGGTTCGTAACTGCGCCACTTTCAATCAGGGTCAAGATCCCATCCCCAACCATTTCTGTATGAATGCCTAGATCATGTTTATGGGTGAGTTGCATTACGACAGCGTCTGGAATAGCCCCAAAACCGATCTGAATTGTTGAACCGTCGTCAATTAGGTCTGCCACGTATTTACCGATTGCTTCCTGAACCGGGCCAATTTTAGGGAGCCCGACTTCTGTTAGAGGTGTGTTATCTTCGACAATGGCTGAAACCTGAGAGATATGAACTAAGCAATTTCCATTGGCAAATGGAACGTTGGGGTTAACCTCCAACACAACAGTCCGGGCTTTCTTAATCGCTGCCATCGTATAATCCGTTGCTAAACTGATGGAAAAATAACCATGTTCATCCATCGGTGAGGCAAGCGAAAAGACAGTATCCGATGGAAAGAGTCCATCTTCAAACAACCTTGGCATTTCGCTAAAATAACTGGGAATGTAATCGATCCAGCCTTGCTGACCCCCCGCTCGTGTAGCGCCTCCGAAGAAGAATGCCACATGGCGGATATGGTCGACTGTTTCAGGATCAATATACCCGAACTTCCTTAACGGAAGAATCTGATATACTTTCACGTCATGATACTCCCGACGATGCTCTGATAAAGCCGTCAAAAGAGCCGGTGGTTCACCAACTCCTGTTGGTACGACAAGACAATCTCCATCTTGGACAAGCTTAATACCCTCGACTGCTGTGCAAAGTTTCTTTTGGTAAAGTTCTGTAAAATTAGGCAATTTTCTCTCACCTCAAAACATTCTTTAATAATTTACTTCCTGCCCAGAGGAAACAAACTCCCTCGATAACTCTAAAATTATTACAATCACATTAAAGCTACGACGTATTTAACAGCTTATTTACTCACGCTTGTAGCAGCCTTTAATTCACCGTTATTATCAAGTGGTGGTTTAGTAATGAAGGCAATGCCCAAACCAACTAAACTGGCAACTCCACCGATGAGGAAGGCGCTTTTAAAATTACCCGTTGCATCTTTGGCCATCGCTGAAACTATCGGAGCACCAACCGCTGAAGCACTGAAGAATAAGAGTACTAAACCATAATTTACACCTAGGTGCTTCGCACCAAAGAAGTCAGCAACCGTAGCTGGCATGGTACCTAAAAAACCACCGTAACAGAAGGCGACGATACCAATGCCTACCAGTGATATGAAACCTTGCAGTTGGTTGAGGAAGAGCATGGTAACACCAGAGACAAATAATAGCACCATCAGAGTACGTACACGACCCATCCTATCCGCAGCAGCGCCCCAAAGAAAGCGTCCCGAGGCATTCCCAATGGAGATCAGCATGATTGCAAACGTTGCCGCATAGTCAGAAAGACCTGCTTGAAGCGCCAGAATCTTACCAAAAGGTATCACCATTAAACCCGAGATACAACCAATCAAAAGGATCATAGAGAGCATATAAAATTGAGGAGTTGCCAACATTTCCTTGGGTGAATAATTCCGAGTCACGATTGCAGCCTTAGTACCAGCAACCGGCGGAGTCCAACCAAATGGTTGATAACCAGGTGGTGGGTTTTTCAGAAACTGTGCCGCTCCGATAATCAAGATACCAAAAACAATGCCGAATATCGCGAAGGTTTCCAGCACCCCCTTGCTACTGACTAAACTTTTTGCAATCGGGGTAAATATCAATCCACCAGCACCTAAAGAGCCTACCACTAATCCGGTAATAGTTCCTTTTCTATCTGGGAACCATTTAGACACGCAAGCAATAACCGGAGTATAAATCATACCCACACCAAAACCCATCAAAGCCCCATACGTCAGATACAAAAGCCACGCTCGATCAGCAGTAGTATAGCTGGCCAAAAAGACGCCTAAGCCGATCATAAAACCACCAACAGAAGCTACTTCCCGAGGGCCAAATTTGTCCTGAATCCTACCTCCAACAACAGTACCTAAAGCGAAGATTCCCAAGGTAAAAGAAAATGTAAGGGCTGCAGCTGCCTGTGTCCAACCAAACATTTTGACTAAAGGTCCTTGAAATACTCCCCAGATATATACTGCACCTGAACATAGCATAATTATCATTCCTGCAAGGGCAACGATCCAGCGTTTACTCATTTGCGATTCTCCTTTTTATAAATATTTTGATTTGACTCTATAAATAGATAATGATGACAAAAAGGTTTACGTGTCTTAGCTAATGCAAGTTCATCAGATGCTGTGATCTGACAATGATATTCCCCTTCCCTTCAGGTTCTCTCCTTTCCGTCTCTTTCTGTGTCCAAAATAACTAATATTGTTTGTTATATTCGTAATCTACAGAATTATCTTGCAATTGTCATGCCAAGGAATTTTTTGGCTGCTTAATAAAGCTGATAAAAGCTATTCATACGGGTTACGGTCTTGTATCTCTTATGACTTTCATAAATGCCTCGACCCAGAGATGTACACTATCGTTTACATTCAAAGGCACTTAATTCATCTTCTGTCTAAGTGTCCTTGCTTTATAACCATGTCTACCTTTGGATACATGTACCCGAGTGTTTACATCTTAAATGGCGCCTCCCAGACGGTTTGCCGAGAGCTATAATTTTGTTTTAATTCTATTCCCCGTTTGAGGGTATCTTACTTTTTATCAATCATCCTGTAATACGGCATAAGCCCTTCAGAAGAAGGGCTTATGCTTCGCTTTTATTAAGTTACTCCATGTCCATGGTAAACGTCCATCCACAATAGAATTCCTCTGGATGGGGATCTGGTGGGCATGCAATACAACTCGTCTTAATTCGAGAGTCAATCGTTGAAGCGAATAACGAGTACTCAACTTCACCCACTGGCTTACAAGGATGATCCGGAAGATTTTTTCGTTTTCGGGCAGATTGGACACGGCAATCAAGCATTTTGAAAATTAAGGTTTGTTCGTCTGGTCTAGAGCATTCTTGAACATTTAAAAAGGCATAAAGTCGGAACTTTAATGCTCTTTCCAAGGCGTCTAGCCCACCGTTTTTAGGTAAGTCAAGGAAGGATATAATGCGTTTAGCCTCAAGAACAGTAAACCGTCGCCATGCCTCAATATCACGCTCCACTGCTTCTTCCATTCCCCGTGCTTGCTCAACTGCTTGGAACCATAGCCCATCGTGAGCTATCCAACGTTTGGCAAAGTCTTCTAATAGTTCAAGTGCTTGTTCTCGTGTTAAATCTTCTTTAGAGTTTAACATTCTAGGTTCCTCCCTCTAACAGGTTTACATCCCCTTGAAAACTGGTTTTCTCTTTTCTAGAAAAGCCTTTGTTCCTTCTGTGGCATCCTCGGTATTTTGCAATGTGTCTAAGACATATTCTGCAAGTTCGTATCCTTCCATCCCTCTGTTAACAGCCTTTTTAACAGCACGGATCGAGAGAGGGGGCATTTGCTTAATTTCTTCGGCCAGCGCCAAAGTAGCCTCCATCAATTGCTCAGGGGGAACCACCTTCATAACGAAACCCCACTGAACCGCTTCTTGTGCGCTGACAAATTTCTTTGTCAGCAGTACTTCTTTGGCTCGGAAACGCCCAACTTCGCACGGAAGCCTTATGATTCCATACGGTCACAATATACCAAGACTCGTGGCTGGCCAGCCAAACTTTGCCTTTTCGGAGGCCACATTCAAATCAAAGGCCAAAACCCATTGGGCGCCGTCACCAGCGGCTGCACCATTAATCGCACCTAAAACAGGTTTCTGAAAATCGTAGAAGGATTTAGCCATGACTAACAGACTATGATTGACAGTTTTCTGCAATGCTGCATCCTGAGTTCCCGCGTCTAATTCATTAATATCAGCTCCACTACAAAATCCGCGACCCGATCCAGTAACGATCAAGACTTTGGTTTCAACGTCTGCTTCCAGTTCAGCGAGGGTGGCAAGAATTTCACGTCTCATGGTCATATTGACAGCATTGAGTTTGTCCGGCCGATTTAAGGTGAGTATTGCCGTTCCTTCTCTTTTCTCCACAATAATTGTCTCAAGCCCCATAAAATGACTCCTTTGCATTAGACTTTACTCATATAACTTTACTCTCTCTCTAATCCAACTCACAATCTCCGTCGTAGTTGCTCCCGGCGTAAACAACGCTTCAACGTGCCCAGCCGTAATCAACGCTTCGATATCTTCCTCTGGAATCGTTCCCCCACCCATGAGTAAAATATCTTCCGCATTTTGCTCCTTGAGGAGCTCTTTAATTCTCGGAAAAATCGTCATGTGCGCTCCAGATAGAACACTTACTCCGATTAAATCAACATCTTCTTGGATCGCTGCTTCCACTAATTGTTCTGGGGTTTGATGCAATCCGGAATAGATGACTTCCATTCCTGCATCACGCAGAGCACGCGCGATCACCTTGGCCCCTCGGTCATGTCCGTCCAAACCTGGTTTTCCCACCAGGACACGAATTCGAGTTTTATTCATAACGTTTCCTCCCACACTATCCTAAAATACAGCTTGTTCTCGGTACTCTCCGAAGACATCTTTAAGGACTGCAATAATTTCTCCCTCTGTAGCATAAGCCCGTACAGAGTCCATAATCTTCGGAATCAAATTATCGGATCCCTTAGCTGCTTCCTTCAAATCTGTCAAGGTGGTCTGAACGCGGATGTTATCCCGGCTTTGTTTTAATGCAATGAGCTTGCGTACCTGTGCCCGCTCAACCTCGGGATCAATTTTCAGCAACTCCATCTTGTCGTCTTTTTTCTCATTGACAAATCCATTAATACCTACAATAATCCGATCGTTGCTTTCGATCTCTTTTTGATATCGATAAGCCGCATCGGCAATTTCCTGCTGGAAGAAATTTTCTCGAATTGCGCCTAGGACTCCTCCTAATTCATCAATCTTTCGGAAGTACTCTTCAGCGCCTTCTTCCATTTGATTGGTCAAGGTCTCCACAAAATACGAACCCGCTAACGGATCGATGGTATTCGTAACACCCGTTTCATAAGCGAGAACTTGCTGGGTTCTCAGAGCAATCTGAACGGACTTTTCTGAAGGCAATGCCAAGACCTCATCCATGGAATTGGTGTGCAACGACTGAGTTCCTCCTAGGACAGCAGCCATCGCTTGATAGGCAGTTCTCACAATATTATTTTCCATCTGTGGACCCGTTAGAGAACAGCCTGCAGTTTGAGTATGGAAACGAAGCAGTAGACTTTTCTCATTTTTGGCCCCGTATTTTCCCTTCATGTGACGCGCCCAGATCCGACGAGCTGCACGTAATTTGGCGATCTCTTCAAAGAAATCGGTATGGGAATTAAAGAAGAACGACAAACGAGGTGCAAAGTCATCCACATCAAGACCGGCTTTGATACCTGCCTCAACATAGGCAAAGCCATCCGCGAGCGTAAAGGCCAATTCTTGCAATGCTGTGGAGCCCGCTTCCCGAATATGGTAGCCGCTGATACTGATGGTATTCCACTTTGGCACATTATCTTTGGAAAACTTGAAAATATCCGTGATCAGACGCATCGAAGGATCCGGAGGGAAAATCCAAGACTTTTGAGCAATGTATTCCTTCAAAATGTCATTTTGAATCGTTCCGGTTAATTTATTAGCGGGAACACCTTGCTTTTCGGCAGCCACTATATACATGGCCCAAAGGATGGATGCTGGCGCATTGATGGTCATAGAAGTACTCACTTTGTCTAAGGGTATATCTTGGAACAAGGTTTCCATATCTTGTAGCGAATCAATGGCCACCCCGACACGACCAACCTCTCCGTAGGCACGTGGGTGATCCGAATCATAACCCATGATGGTTGGCATATCAAAAGCCACACTCAAACCAGTTTGTCCTTGGCTGAGTAAATACTTATACCGTTCATTCGATTCTGTGGCCGTGGCAAACCCCGCAAACATCCGCATAGTCCAGAGTCTTCCGCGGTACATATTGGCTTGGACTCCTCGGGTATAGGGATACTCGCCCGGATTTCCCAAATCTCGTTGATAGTCAATATCCACTGTATGACCTGGCGCATAGAGCGGGTCAATCGGTACACTCGACACTGTAAAGAACGGCCCTTTTCGCTCCTTTAGAGTGTCATAGTTTGCTTTCCAGCTCAAGAAGTTATTACTCATCCCATTTATCCTCCTTTAAAACGCTCTGCCCATAACGCCGCAGCGACTTCATAGGGATCTTCTTTTTCTATATCGCCCAATTTCTGTTGGGCTGTTTCCCATACGTCTTCAAACGTTGCTTGCAGTTTATCTTCCCAATGGCGCCAGACTTGTTTGCGAAGACGGTGTTTACGGCGCTCATCTCTTAGCCCAGACGTCTTCATATATGTTTGATGAGCCTCAGTCTTTTCGAATAGCGTCTCCACTCCAGTTCCATTTGTTACACTCGTTAAGACAACCGGTGGACGCCAGCCCAATCCATCACAACTTAAGTTTAACATCATCTCGATGTCGCCCTTCATACGTTCTGCCCCGGGCAAATCTGCTTTATTGATGACAAAAACATCAGCGACTTCCATAATTCCAGCTTTGATGGCCTGTATTCCATCCCCTGTTCCTGGGTTAAGTACGACCACGACGGTATCGGCCATTTGCATGATTTCTAGCTCAGACTGTCCGACTCCAACTGTTTCCAACAGAAGCCGCCCATACCCTCCGCCTTCTAAAATACGCAAGATATCGGAGGTTGATCGCGTGACTCCCCCTAGGTGCCCTCGAGTCCCCATGCTACGTATAAATACGTCCCGATCTGTCCCATGGGCCTGCATACGAATCCGATCGCCCAATATAGCCCCTCCAGAATACGGACTACTTGGATCTACTGCAACAATCCCTACTCTTTCGTCTTTAGCACGGTAAAGCGTTGTCAAAGCCTCCACTAACGAGCTTTTTCCAGCTCCCGGCGGCCCGGTAATTCCTAACACCATCTGCTTTCCAGTTTGTTTTAGGACGCAACGCATGATATACGCTCGCTCTATATCGTCTTCAACCCAAGAAATAAGTTTGGCGGTTGCCCTGCGATCTCGTTCAAAGAAGCGTACTAACCATTGATCCAATGCATCTTTGTTCAAAATTCCATCCCTGCCTTTGCCTCGACCCCTTGTTGATAAGCATGACTATGCTCTGTCATTTCAGTCACGGTATCTGCGATTTCCTTGATCTCAGGTGCAGCATACCGTCCGGTCATCACCAAATTAAGTCGAAGTGGTCGCTGTTGAACTAAATCAAGGACCTGCTCCACAGATATTAATTTAAAAACCACCGCCACTAGGATTTCGTCAAGGACGATCAGATCAAATTTATCTTCTTCGAACCAACGTCTTGCTTGTTCGAGCCCATCTTGGGCCATCTGAATATCAATGGGATCAGGATTTTCATATGAAACAAAGGATTCCTGACCCGATTGAACCAAGGTGAAGTTGGGTAGCACGGCGGCAATTTTTACTTCCCCGTAATTCTTACTCCCCTTCATAAACTGAAGAAACCCAACGGTTTGGTTATGCCCAAGTGCTCTCATACTTAACCCCAGAGCCGCTGTAGTCTTGCCCTTCCCATTCCCTGTATAGACTAGTATTAGTCCAGACAAACCACCTAACCCCCTTCTTTTTCAAGATTGTTCCAGTCCCATCCTTCCTCATGTTTAGAATTTGCCCTTTATTCCGAATATCCTGAATTATCTTGCAATTATTGTGCCAGAGACCGAATTCATATATTTTAAAGCTCATTACAACCGTTTTCAAGGGTTTGGGTCCTTATAATCCCTTATGGGGTTTAAAACGCCTCATTTAAAAATGTATACGACTATTTACACCTAATGTGACTTATATCGTGTTTTGCTTTCTTGTCCTCCCTTTAGCTCTATGTCTACTTATGGATACATGTAACGATTCGTTGACAAATTATTATGTTTCATTCATGCCCGACTGTTTATTGAGTGCTAAATTTCAGATATTTATAACCGTAAAGCAAATCAGTCGTCGTTCTGATACCTTTTTTCTTTAAATCCTCAACCATTCCTAGGAAAACGTTAGCAGCAATGATTGAATCTCCTAAAGCAGTGTGGCGACCCATTAAGGGCACTCCATAAACTTCAGCCAAATCTTCAAGGGAATGACTTATTTGGTCGGCGAAAAGTAAATGTGAGATTAAATACGTGTCCAAAATAAGAGGGTACAACTTTTCTCCACAGTTGTTTTGCAGTTGCGCATTTATAAAACTAACATCAAAAGCTCCGCAATGAGCCACAAGCAAGGAAGGCCCTGCAAAAATCATAAACTTATAATATGCCTCCACGAAATTCGGTGCTGCTGCAACCATTTCATCTGTGATACCGGTCAATTCTGTTATAAGAGGAGGGATTACACGATTAGGATTTATGAATTGGTGAAACGTCTCATCAGTAAGCTGTCCATTGTTAACAACCACTCCCCCAAGTGAAATAATTTTATCCCCTTTATGAGGATAAAACCCTGTTGTTTCTGTATCAAATACAATAAATCGACTGTTATCTAACGCCATGGTAGGCCATTTTCTCAGACGGAAAGCCGTTACCTCTTGACAAAATTCTTCATCAACTGCGAACAATAATTTATAAAGATTAACAAATATACTAATCTTTAATCCCCCCCATACAAATGCTGTACTATATAGTGTTCCTTTCTCTTTAAGTGGGAGAAAGATTAAATTGCCTTATTTGATTTGAAATGCAGCTCTGGTTACGTTTTGCAGACGATCAACTGCCACAAAACTCTCGCGCATAACGGAGCGTTCTCTTTCACTGAGGTTAGTCGGGTTAATATAGTTATCTGGAATGAAACCTAGACTAAGCTTTCTCAAGTTTTCTCGCATCCTAAACATCATAAGGGATTGAAAGGCCGCTTCGAAGTACTCGGCATCATCGGCGGAGATGGCTTCGAATTCGACAAGTTTTTTTAGCCGCGCTAAAGTATTAACCTCGACTACGCTTTTCCACATAGCAAAAATGCGGATACAGTCCACAAGCAGAACACCAGCAGCCCTTTTTAGATCTACTTCGTTTTTATGGTCTTTGTTCTTTTCCAATATTACGTTTTTGAATAGGTTAAGAGGTACCCTATGGCTAAGCGTATCACTTGTAAGGAAGTGGAATAGAGTCGGTGTATTGCGAAACACATGCAATGTATAATCACGCAGCGCGTGTGCCAAATACTCTTGTCCATAAACTGGTCTGAAATCCAAAAATATCGTGAACTGACGAACAGCGTCTGGGTCAGGTGTGTTTGCCCATTTATAGACCGTTTTTTTCCAATTTGTAATCGAACGACACCATTCAGGATTAGTAGACATAATATTACCCGGACATTTAATGAGACCACATAGTTCTAATCCTTCCGTTACATAGTCTGCCAGTTCTTTAAAATAGTTCCTAATCTCTTCTTCCTCATCAAGCGAAACATCGGCATAAACTATAGCATTGTCTTGGTCTGAAGAGGGAGTCAGCTCTTCACGACCGCCACTGCCCATGGTTAACCAGCAATAATCAACAGGCGGTCGGCCGAGACCTTTTTCAACCATTAAATTCTCTGCCAGCAAAAGGAGTCTTCTGGTTAATATGTCATATAATTCTGACACTACTTCCCCAATTTCACTAGCGGTGGCTTTTTCCCTGATCATGGTAGCCACTGTATCGTTGATTTGCTTAGAAGCTTGTGCCAATTCTGAGATACTTCCGGCAAGTTCTATATCTCTAACAATCGTTATGGAATTAGTAATTCTTGCCCTAGTTAAATCTCCAATTGTAACAATACCGATAGGGCGAGCATGTTCCGTGACCACAATATATTTGCCGTGACTTTTCAGCATGGTAAGCAGTGCTTGGTAATAGAAAGCATTGGCTGTCAACGTAGGGGGGGGTTGTTGCATAATATCGACTGCGGTAATTACTGAAGGGTTGCTGTCACGGGCTAATACTTTGCTAATAAAGTCACGCTCGCTAACTAAGCCCAGCATTATACCATTAGGATCTACAACAACCATAGAACTAATTTTTTTCTTTGTAAACAAACGAGCTAAATCGTTGATCGGCGTGTGCGGCTGACAGGTTTCGACGGGAGTGGACATAATGTCATAAACCTTCTGTTTAAAGCGATCAAATCCTAAACCAAACGACTCATAGGGTTGTTCTTGTAGCATTTCTTCGTACAAGCCCCACAATCGATCCGTTAATACGCGGTTAAAATAGAGCGCAACCTCTTGATAGTTCTGTAAAAGATTTTCAAAAATTTCTTTGCCCAGCACGTAACACGTTAAGTCTGATTGTGCTTTGGACGAGGCAGGGTATCGTTTGCCAGTAAGAACAACAGTTTCTCCAAAGAACTCTCCTTGACTCCTTAGTCTTACTGCCCCGTTTTTCCCTGTAATGATTTCCGCAACTCCTGATAGAACTAAAAATAGAGAATCCTGTGATTTTTCGCCCTCAACAAAGACAAAACTACCTTTGGGATAGGTCTTAATGGGTATCGTTTGACTCAATTCCAATAAAACATTTTCCGGCAAGTGATCAAATGGTTTAAATTGCTTTAGTTTAAGTGACACATACTTCCCCCCTGGATTTGATCTAGGCAGTAACCATGTTATCTTTATTCAATTCAGTCAGAAGACTTCGATGTGATTATAGTATACCTTCTTTATCAAAATGTTAAGAATTTTCTTTATAAAGTATCAATATCCCTTATCTCAAATTTTACTCATATGTTAATTTCGATGTACACTTTCAGGCACATGTATCCGTGCGTGTACGTGACGCTGAAGCTAGGACACGGAGGCTTATCGGGATTTTGATACCTAATACTGTTAACTTAAGTGTACATCTCTTGGATCGGGTATTAATGAACCCCTAAGGGATATGGGGATGGAACCCTTAATAATAGTACGAAATAGCCACTTATAATGATCGGAATAGTAATGGCACTATAATTGCAAGACAATTCTGCATATTATGAATAAATAAATAATTAAAGAAAGGAGTATTTTTGAATTCATTTACGGGAGAACAGTGCAAAGAATAGTGAGTCGAATTTCTGGGGGAGGAAATTACATGAACGCTTATAAAAAAGAAGTCTGGTTCACCATTATTTTTACCATCTTATTTTTATTTTCGGGCCATTTAGGACTATTCTTTTCAATTTTTCCAGTGGAAGGGAACTTATTAGGATTTCCAATTATGTATATTGTCCCAATTCTTTCCGGTTGGTTCGGGGTTCTTTTCTTAGTTATTGTAGCCGGTAAAATCGGAAATCAAATCGATGATGACATCGAAAAAGAAAATCAAGATAATTCTAAGATTCGCGGCGAGGGGGTAGTGTAGATGGCAAATCAAGTTTGGCAACTGTCAAATCCAATAATAGGTATTATTGTAGTTTTAATTACCTTTGTCGTATTCTACGTTGTTGCCTATCTGTCAAACCGCGCAAGTACATCCGTACAAGACTTATACGCCACTAAAGGTGGGGTAGGACCAATCACTAACGGTCTTGCAATGGCATCTACTTACATGAGTTTAGCAACATTTCTAGGGGTTACAGCATTAATTTTACGTCTCCAAGTTCCATTTGTAATGTTGTGGATTCAATTCATTTTGGCGATCCCGTTAATAACAATTATCTATGGAACAAGCTTACGCCGAATGGGGGCGTTCTCTCCAACACACTTTATTAGATTACGCTATGGAAAAGAAGCATCAATTATTGCCGCGCTCTGGATGATTTTAGTATCCATTATGTACGCTTTAGGTCAAATGATCGGAATTGCAGTAACGTTCGAAACTTTACTAGGAATTCCTTATATGACTGGTTTATTTGTCGGAGGTATTCTAATTGTTGGTTACGTTACAATAGGTGGAATGAGCGGTGCAACAAACAATGCAGCCATTCAGATGGTCATCATGGCCCTTATGTTTATTATTCCACTAGGCGCAATTATGAAAGCAATGGGTGGTACTGGATGGTTTTTCCCTCCACTTCTCTATGCTGATATGGTACCAGCAATGCTAGATGCTCTACCTACTTTCTTTGATTACAAGTTCCCTACAAAATGGTACTTTGCCCTTATTCCTGCCCTGACAATCGGGGCTTTAGGACTGCCACACTTAGCAATGCGTGTTTATACATCATCAAGTTTAAGAAGTGCTCGTTCAGCAATGATTTGGTTTGCTTTAGCACTTGGTCTTGTTTTCTCAGCAACATACGCAATGGGATTTTCAGGAGTATTTTTCGAGTATACAACTGGCATTCCTATTGCTCCTGCCGATACTGATAAATTAACAATTATTTTAAACTTAGCTTATAACCCTGAATGGGTAACTGCACTAGTTATTGCTGGTGCTATCTCAGCTGGTTTGTCTACACTAAGCGGTAACTTACTGGCAATTGGCGCTTTAATTTCACAAGATATTGTTACAACATTAAAGCCAGACTTATCAAATAAAACAAAAGTACGTCTGGGATATCTTTCTATTGCCCTTGGTGGTCTTGCAGCTGTATTATTAGCGATACAACCACCTAAATTCCTTATTGTTAGTATCCTTTGGGCCTTTGGTCTGGCAGGTACGACCAATGCGTCGCTCATTATTATGGGGGTTTGGTGGAAAAAAGCAAATCGCTTCGGTGCAATGTGTGCTTCTGCTATCGGTGGGATCGTCTATGTTGTTGTTTCACCCTTCGTTTTCCCTAAGATTGTTGTCAGTGGTCATGCTTTAACAGATAGTATGGGTCTTTCAGGCGGAATGCTTGCTGTACCACTTAGCTTCTTAATTTTAATTGTAGTATCTTACATTACAAACCGTATGCCTTCACTAATGAGTCAACAAGCAATAACTGAAACTGATAGCTTAGTAGAAAGAATCCATGGCTGGTCTGATATTAATCCGAAGCGTTATAACAGCATAGTCGGGCCGTTAATTATCGCTTCCATAGGTGCAATTGTCTTTGTTTGGGCAATGATGCCATGGGCATTCTAATACATCTTCTATTTTTAAAGAGATTTGATAATTTGCTATGTGTTTGTAGAACTGTATAAAATAATTGAAAGCTGAATCAAAGGACTTAATGCTTTTGATTCAGTCTCAATTATTTTTTCTATTTAGGAGGGAATATGGGAAAAATCACATTAATCTTTAGAATTTTACAATTAGACAAAGGGGCTATTGAGAAACTCTCTGCGCCAGAAACGCATTTTAGAGGGTATAGCTCGGTTATTTCAGTTTTATTAGGGTTATTATACGGCTTTACAGCTATTAACATTAACTTAGAGTTTATAAGAACATTTGAAACCCCAATATTAAGACAGGTTTTTATTCCTGCAGTATTTTTATTTTCCGGTTATATAATGATGTTATTAACTAAAGTTGGGTTAACTTTACTTTTATGGGCAGGATCAAGAGGCTTAGGTGGTGGTGGCTTTTTAGCAATCCTTTACCAAATTACGACTATTGCTTTAATTCCTTCTATTATTGCACTACCTGCTTTTATTTCTCTTCAAGCAGGTACTCCTCTTTCAATGCTCATGTTGGTTTCTATTGGGGTTGCACTCATTTGGATTTATTTTGTTTGTGCTAAAATTGTTGAAGTAGTCCAACACTTTGTACCATGGAAAGCCTATGTGGCGGTTCTATTAGCGTTTATCTTTTTTATGAGTATTTATTATATCATTCTACCTCCACCAACTTAAACCTAGGTAGCACTGTCTAAAAATAATTGGAATAAAATTACCTAGACATGACAAAAAAATATCCTCCCAAAAAGTAGGAGGATATACGGCGAATGGCTATTTTCTTTTCAAATTTATGTTAAGATATTACCCATTACCTCAATAAAAGCAGCCGTCATCTATACCGGTCACTCCACAAAGAACCTGGACCAGTGAAAAAGGCGGCTCCTTGCCGCCTTTTTAATTTTTTTAGATTTATCTACCTTCATGTTGCTTCAACATATCACCATAAATGTAAACGAGCTCCTTATCAAAAAGCGAACGCTTCATGTCTACAGCTAAAGCTCTGACCCGAGATAACATCTCCTCGGCATCTTCGTTCGACATTTCCTTACCATACTCAAGTAAGAATTTTGCCTTGATTGAAGCCGTCCCAGAATGTTTACCAATCACGATCTGCCGCTCAAGTCCAACATCCTCAGGGCTAAATGCTTCATAGGTTTTAGGATTCTTTAGAGCTCCATCAGCATGAATCCCAGACTCATGGGCAAACATGTTACTTCCTACGATTGATTTCCAAGCAGGAAGCGTCCTGCCCGAGGCCCGAGCAACATATTCAGAAACCTCGACAAATCGTTCGGTTGCAAAGCTTAAATCCGTATCTAACAAATGCTTAAGAGCCATGACGACTTCCTCTAAAGCTGCATTTCCAGCCCGCTCACCCAGACCATTGACAGTGACTCCCACGTGTGATGCCCCTGCCTTCACTCCTGCCAAAGCATTCGCTGTTGCCATTCCAAAATCGTCGTGTGTATGCATTTCGACATCAATATCTGCTTTTTCAATCAGAGTTTTAATCCGATCATAGGTTGTAAAAGGATCTAAGATTCCGACAGTATCACAGTAGCGAAGACGATCCGCCCCTGCTTTTTTTGCTTCTTTGGCAAATCGCACAAGAAAATCCATGTCTGAGCGTGAAGCATCCTCTGCATTGACAGAGATATACATCCCTTCTCGTTTAGCAAAGGCCGTGGCCTTGATCATCCGCTCCAGAACATCATCTCGAGTGGTCATGAGCTTATGTTCAATATGAATATCCGAGGTGGAAATAGAAATCGCCACAGCATCGACCCCACAAGCCAAGGAGGCTTCAATATCCGATATGACTGCCCGATTCCAGCCCATAATGCTCGATTTTAAACCAAGTTTTACGATATCAGTAATTGCTTGCTTTTCATCGCCGCCCATGACTGCTACCCCGGCTTCAATCTGATGAACGCCAAGCTCATCTAACAATCGCGCGATGCGCATTTTTTCTTGATTTGAGAAAACAACCCCAGCTGTTTGTTCTCCGTCACGTAATGTGGTATCTACAATCACTAGATGTCTCATTTCAGACTCACCCCTTAATTTAAAATCGCACGTATAATTATACTGTACGCCTTATAATTACTATCTATAGTAGCACAATCTCCCCTGAGATTGAAGGATGCCCATTTCCTTATACTGTATACTTGATATTCTGCTAGTTGCTTGACGCTCTCCATAGCTAAATTCAGTTGTACACTAGCTACACAAACCTGCTCTAAGTTAATCTTTCCTTAAGCAACTGATTTACTACACCCGGATTTGCTTGTCCCTTGGTAGCTTTCATGATCTGCCCGACCAGAAACCCTATCGCTCGATCCTTTCCTGCTCGGTAGTCCTCTACGGATTGGGGATTGGCAGCCAGCACGCTATCAATAATCCCTAGCAAGGCCCCTTCGTCACTAATCTGCGCGAGTCCTTTTTCCTTGACGATCGTCTTGGCATCCTTACTCGTGTTGTACATCTCTTCAATCACACTCTTGGCAATCTTGCCGCTTATGGTTCCTTTTTCAATAAGTGCCAGGAGTTCTGCCAATTTTTCTGGTGAGATCGGGGAATCAACCACTCGGCACTGATTGGAATTGAGTAAACGCGCAAGGTCGCCCATGACCCAGTTTGCTAAGGTCTTGGCATCTCCATAGTAAGCCAAAGCTGCATCGAAGTAATCAGACAACGCTTTTGCTTGGGTGATAACCCCAGCATCATAAGCCGACAGCCCCAAGGCTTGCAAACGAGCACGACGTGCCGCCGGAAGTTCAGGCAGGGTTTTGCGGATTCTTTCCACCCATTCCCGGTCGATAACCAGAGGAGCTAGGTCAGGTTCCGGAAAATACCGGTAGTCATGCGCTTCTTCTTTTGAGCGAAGGGTTAACGTAACCCCTCGTCCCTCATCCCAAGTACGAGTCTCTTGAATAACCTTTTCCCCCGCCTCGAGAACCCGAGCTTGACGGGCCACTTCATATTCCATACAGCGTCGCACCGAGCTAAAGGAATTTAGGTTTTTAGTTTCTGTACGTGTCCCTAAGGTCGTTGCACCAATCGGTCGCAACGAAACATTGACATCAAAGCGCACTGAGCCTTGTTCTAAGCGACAGTCCGAAACTTCCGTATACTCCAATATCTGCACTAATTTTTCCAGATAAGCAAGCACTTCGGAAATTGAGCGCATATCAGGCTCGGAAACGATTTCCAGCAGCGGCACACCCGCTCGGTTATAGTCGACAGAAGACTCATGAGAGGTTGAGATAGTCTCTCCGCTGTGTACGAGCTTACCAGCATCTTCCTCCATATGGGCGCGAGTAATCCCAATCCACTTCTTTTCTCCATCGACTTCAATCTCTAACCCGCCCTTGCCACATATCGGCAAATCAAATTGGGATGTCTGATAATTCTTCGACAAGTCGGGGTAAAAGTAGTTTTTACGGTCGAACTTGGAGAACTCAGCTATTTCACAGCTCAGAGCGAGACCTGCTTTAATCGCATAATTGACGACTTCACTATTTAAGACGGGAAGCGCACCAGGCATTCCTAAGCACACAGGGCAAACATGCGTGTTTTGGTCTCCCCCAAACTCAGTTGTACAGCCACAAAAAATCTTCGTCTTGGTTTGTAGTTCCACATGTACTTCTAGTCCACAGACCATTTCATAGTTGTTAGCGACTACCACGCGCCAGCACCTCCCCAGACAAACTTGGTTTCAACGTGTGATAATTCGTGTTTTGCTCAAAGGTATAGGCTACACGATACAAGGTCCCTTCATCAAAGGCTTTACCCATCAGCTGCATGCCAATCGGCAAACCATTGACAAATCCCGCCGGAATAGAAATTGCCGGAATCCCTGCCAGGTTAATCGGAACGGTCGTAATGTCCGATAAGTACATGGCTAAAGGGTTCGCCGATTTTTCCCCAAACTTAAATGCTGGCGTCGGTGCCGTCGGGGAGAGTAATACATCGAAATTCTCAAACGTTTTATCAAAATCCTGTTTAATCAGCGTCCTGACCTTCTGTGCTTTCAGATAATAGGCATCATAATACCCCGAACTTAAGGCATAGGTTCCGAGCATAATCCTACGTTTCACTTCCGGTCCAAATCCTTCAGCCCGGGTTGATTTAAACATCCCTAATACATCGTCTGAGTCCGCCCGATATCCATAGCGTACACCATCATAGCGAGCTAGATTAGAGCTTGCTTCGGCCGTGGCAATCAGATAATAGGCTGGGATAGCATACTCGGTATGAGGTAATGAGCATTCAGACACTTCTGCGCCCAAATCAATTAGGGTTTGAATCCCAGCCTGAATCCCTTTCGCAATCTCCGGATCAATCCCCTCACCATAATACTCACGAGGAATCCCTATTTTTAATCCTTCAATGTCATTGATGAGGAACTTCGTATAATCTGGTTTCTCAAAGGTCACTGACGTAGAATCAAGAGGATCATGTCCGGCAATGGCATTCATCACTAAGGCATTGTCTCGTACGTTTTTGGTGAGTGGACCAATCTGGTCCAGTGAAGACGCAAAGGCGATCAGGCCATACCGGGAGACAGCTCCATAGGTCGGTTTCATTCCAACCACCCCACAAAAGGAAGCCGGCTGGCGGATAGACCCCCCTGTGTCAGATCCCAAGGTAAAGCTGGCCTCATCCGCTGCTACGGCGACGGCAGCTCCCCCGGAAGATCCTCCGGGAACATACTCTAAATCCCAAGGATTACGAGTCTTGGCAAAATATGAATTCTCTGTCGAGGAACCCATGGCAAACTCATCCATATTTAGCTTGCCTAGTAGGATCGTTCCTGCGGTCCGCAAGCGATCTGTTACAGTTGCATTATAGGGCGGAATAAAATTTTCCAGCATTTTTGAAGCGCAGCTTGTGCGCACACCCTCCGTACACATGTTATCTTTCATGGCCATAGGAATCCCCTCTAAGGAACCGAGAGTCTCTCCTTGAGCAATCTTGCGATCAACCTCTGCCGCTTGGGCAAACGCCTGATCTTCCAAAACTGTTAAATAAGCTTGTAAATCAGGTTCAACGCTATGAATACGATCTATGTAAGCTTTCGTCAACTCAGTAGCGCTGACATCTTTATGCACAAGTAGCTCATGTTGTTCACTAATCGATTTTTCTATATCCCCTGTTGCCATTTCGCGCAACCTCCTTTCTAGGTTAGACTATTTTAGGCACCCTAAAGAAACCCGCTTCCCCATCCGGGGCATTCCTTAAGGCTTTTTCATGATTAATTGAGGGTCTCACCTCGTCCTCGCGCAATACGTTATGCAAAGGAACAGCATGTGCAGTAGGCACTACATCCCTCGTGTCTAAGCGCTCTAACATTGCCGCATAATCTAAAATGGAGTTAAGCTGTTCAGTATACTCTTGAATTTCCTGTTCGGTTAACTCAAGGCGCGCCAAGGCCGCCACGTATTCAACGTCTTCACGTGAAATCGTCAACTTATTCACCTTCCCTTTGGATAGTTTGTTGCTTTAACCTTTATCATAACAAAAATGAATGAACGGAGCAAGATATGAATAAAAACAACTTGGAGTAGCTAATCTAAAGAGAAGATCATTATTGTTATCTGCCTTATCCTTCTGTAGCATCTATAGTTATATCATTGAAGTTTCTTTTCAACGTATGAATTGCCATTACTTTTCAGAGAGACATTGATTTACTTAAACGCGGAGGTGGCACTAATGGAAGGTAACCCAATACAATTGGATTACACTATTTTATTGACTGTAATGTTACCTATATTTGTTGTTTACTTAGTGATACATGTACTACGGCATTTTAAACGCAAAGAAGCAACTGATGAAGCTCTCTTACAGAAGTTGGACGAGCTCATCAAGTTGCAAACTCAACAATCTGACAAAGGATCTTAATTCCTACTTGGTGTCAAATGAGGACGGTTCTGACTTGCATACAAATGCGTTTCACGAACCGTCCCCACTTTTTTACTTAAATGTGTAAAAGGACCGTCCCCTCAAAACGTCCTCAACACGTTTTCAAATTCCTCTTCTGTCAAGATAGGTATTCCCAGCTCTTGAGCTTTCACTAGCTTTGAGCCAGCTTTCTCTCCCGCGACGACGAAGGCAGTCTTCTTGCTAACACTACTTGCCGCTTTTCCACCAAACTCTTCGATGAGTGTCTCAATCTTCCGCCGCTCCCAACGCTCTAAAGAACCGGTCACAACGATGCTTTTACCCGCAAAAATCTGTGGTTTGCTCAAGGTTCCTGCGGTCATGTTCACACCGGCTTCACGCAATTTAGCCACAAAATCTTTCGTACTATCCAGACTGAAAAACTGTACCAAACTTTCTGCCATTGCTGGTCCAACGTCTGGAATCGTTTGTAACTCCTCTAGGGTGGCCTCCTGCAGTTTTTCCATAGAACCAAAGGTCTGAGCTAAAATCTTCCCTGCCTTTTCCCCAGTGTGGCGGATTCCCAAGGCGAAAATCAATGGTGCCAACCCTCGCTCTTTGCTGTCTTCGATGGCCTTCAGTAAATTCTCTGCGGATTTTTTCCCCATCCGTTCCACAGGGGTTAAATCATCGAATGTCAATAAATAGAGATCAGCAGCGTCTTTGATCAACCCCGCCTCTAGGAGTTGTTGAACAACTGCAGGTCCTAGTCCATCAATCGCCATGGCATCTCGAGAGACGTAATGAATAATCCCCTCACGTTGTTGGGCAGGGCAGCTAATACTTTGACAACGGTATGCTGCTTCCCCTTCCTCACGCAAAACTGGACTCTGACATTCTGGACAGAGATCTGGCATTTCAAAAAGCCTTTCCTCACCGGTGCGTTTTTTGGGCAGCCCTCGGATAACCTCTGGAATGACATCTCCCGCTTTATGTAAGAGTACATGATCTCCAATACGGATATCCTTATCCCGAATGTTATCTAGATTATGAAGTGTGGCACGACTCACTGTGGACCCGGCCACGGAAACTGCCTTCAGCACGGCGGTGGGCGTTAAAACTCCAGTACGCCCTACGCGGATGATAATATCCTCAACGACCGTTTCAACCTGTTCCGCCGGGAATTTATAAGAAATCGCCCAGCGCGGACTTTTGGCGGTAAAGCCAAGTTCCTGTTGAAGGTCAAATTCATTCACTTTAATAACCAGACCGTCAATATCATACGGGAAACGATGACGCTCTGCTGCCATTTCTTCACAATATGTAATAACCTCTTCGATATCACTAAACACTTTATACTCAGGGTTCACGACAAACCCCTGTTCTTTTAAATAAGTAAGCACATCTGTTTGATTATGTAATCCCAATTCGTTGGCCGATAAAACTTGATAGGCAAAGTAGTCAAGTTTGCGCTCGGCAGTGACTCGTGAATTAAGCTGACGTAATGACCCTGCTGCAGCATTACGAGGATTGGCAAAGGTGGATTGCCCTTCTTCTTCACGTTCTTGATTCAAACGAGCAAAGGAAGCTTTGGGCATATACCCTTCTCCCCGCACACTTAACCTTGGAACTGTCTTATTTAAACGCAGAGGAATTGAACCCATGGTTTTGACATTAGCCGTGATATCTTCTCCTATGGAACCGTCACCCCGAGTTGCCCCACGCACCATAAGCCCTTCCTCATAGGTAAGGGCGACTGTTAAACCATCGATTTTAAGTTCGACTACATAGTTGCCTGAGGCGTCGATCTGGCGTACCCGTCGATCAAACTCTCGTAAGTCACCAGGAGCAAAGGCATTGTCTAAACTAAGGAGAGGTTCCAAATGCCGCACTTTCTTATATTCTTTGGCCACCTCTCCCCCAACCCGTTGAGTCGGAGAATCGGGAGTAACCCAGTCTGGATGCTTGGCTTCTAAGTTTAGGAGCTCTTGCATTAAAGCATCGTATTCGGCATCTGTGATACGTGGCTGGTCAAGCCCATAATACTGCTTATTAGCATCTTTAAGTTCCTTGCGAAGCGTAGCTAAGCGCTCAAGTTCATCCTGCACTGAAATCCCTCCGATCCCCGTCTCTCTCAACGTTAAGCAAAACTAATCCTAAACAATAGCACCAAAGTCTCGAAAGCTAATGACTTAGCAATATTATAACTATTTTTCCCATAATACTACTTAATAAATCACTGACTTACTGCCTAAGTACGAAATTTAACCAGCGAAATAGGTCGTCATTTGTGGAACAACTTGCTTTTTACGGGAAAGGACACCTGGGAGATCAACGCTTCCATTGACAATTTCTTTGCCAAAGGCTTTTGCCACTTCTTCAGGATTGTCCCCTTTGACAATTAGCTCTGTGGTGTCAGTTAAAATGTCTGTGATCATTAAGCAAAGATAACGCATATCCTGAGCTGCACGATGTGCCTCAATCGCTGCTGTTAAGTTTGCACGAACGTCTTCAAATCCCTCCATACCCATTAGGCTAACTTGACCAACACCAATTTTGTGAGGACCCATGGTGAAGGCTTTAAGGTCTTCCTCAATCATGCTTTGAGGAGTGCGATCTGCTATGTTGGAAGATGCTTTAAACATATCAATACCAAAGGTTTTAGCTTCAACTCCAGCAATAGCCGCGAGTTCAGCAGCGATGGTTTTATCCAGCTCAGTGCAGGTCGGAGATTTGAAAATAACGGTATCGGAAAGAATGGCTGCGAGTAAGATACCTGCCATTGCTTTTTCAATAACTATACCTTTTTCCTTGTATTCTTGAGCGACAATCGTACAGGTGGAACCAACAGGCTCAATGCGAACATAAAGGGGTTCTGAAGTTTGGAATCCGCCTACTTTATGATGATCAACAACTTGTATGAGCTGAGCTTGATCTGCACCAGCAACCGCTTGTCCATACTCATTGTGATCGACGAGAATCAATTTTTGTTTAGCTTCTACAGACTCCAGTACCTCAGGAATAGCAACTCCATAGAAGTTGAGTACATACTCGGTTTCTGCATTGAGTTTACCAGCTGAGCAAGGAACTACATTGGCAATCCCCGTGAGTTCTTTTAAACGAGCCAAAGCGATCGCTGAGCAAACTGAATCTGTATCTGGGCTTTTATGTCCAACAATATAAATTTTATCTGACATATTTTACACCTAAACCTTTCTTTTCCTAAATTTTGAAATGCACCATGGAAATAAAATGTCACAGTTTCGTTAACTTGGCATACTCAACAATTAATTTTTTGATTCCATCGTCAAAAACAATCGCCAGTTCCGCTTGATTTCCCTCGCCCTTAATGGAGACAATAATCCCTCGACCAAACGTCGCATGCTCCACTTTTTCCCCTACCTGATGCGCCTCACCCCCTTTAATAACTAGAGTACTCCCGAAATCCTTCTCCCAAGAACCCGAACCCAAAGGAATGGTTCGATCCGACTTGGTATCCCGTCTCCGAGTCTGTTTAGACGAAGTAGCGGGATGACGTTTTGGCGGATCTAGTGGGTCAATATCCGTCATCAAATCCGACGGAATCTCCATCAAAAAGCACGAGGGCTGATTGTATTGCGTCTTGCCATAGAGCATCCGCATTTCTGTATTACACAGGTATAGCTTCTCCCTCGCCCGAGTGATGGCGACATAACAAAGTCGGCGTTCTTCCTCTAAAAGGATCGGTTCCATCAGGGAACGGCTACTGGGAAAAATTCCATCTTCCATACCAACTACGAAAACAACCGGGAATTCCAGGCCCTTGGCACTATGCATCGTCATTAAGGCCACGGCTGCCTCTGCTTGATCTAATTCATCAATATCGGCAACCAAAGAGACCTGTTCTAAGAAACCGCTTAAGCCCGGGACAGCCTCCTCTTCTTCAACTCCATCGTTCAACGAATTTTGCGCGGCTTGAGCTGCTTTAGCATCATACTCAGCGGTTACGGAGAGAAACTCCATTAGGTTTTGTAGACGCGTCTCCGCTTCAGGTGTACTTTCCGCCTCAAGGATCGCTTTGTACCCTGTCTTGTTCAGAATCTCTTCTACTAGGTCGGATACACTTGCCTCTCGTGCTAAGTCTAGTAAACCCTGCATCATTTGGGCAAAGCCAATTACTGGTTTCTTAGCTCGTTTCGTCAATTCCGGAATATACTCTGCCTCCAAAATGGCGTCCAGCACAGGCATTCCTTGTTCATCAGAATATTCTAAAATCTTTTGCAGGGTGGTATCTCCAAGGCCGCGCTTGGGGACATTGAGCACACGAGCAAAACTAACCTGATCCGCGGGATTATATAAGACTTTTAAATACGCTAAGATGTCTTTTATTTCCATACGCTGATAGAATTTTAGCCCTGAGAAAACGCGATATGGCGTAGACGCCTTCATCAGACGCTCCTCCAGAGCCCGCGATTGGGCATTCGTTCGGTAAAGAACGGCAAAATCGTTAAACGGGCGTCCTTCTAGCTCATGTAATCGTTGAATGCGATTAACAACATAGCTCGCTTCATCTCGCTCATCTGATCCCACATAACACACGACCGACTGCCCCTCCGAGTTTTCCGTCCAGAGTGACTTCTCTTTACGCGATTCGTTATTCTTGACCACTGCATTAGCGGCATTAAGGATCTTTTGCGTCGATCGATAATTTTGTTCAAGTTTGATGACTTTGGCTTCCGGATAATCCCGCTCAAAGTCGAGGATGTTTTGAATATCCGCCCCGCGCCATCCATAGACGGACTGGTCATCATCTCCCACCACGCAAAGATTGCGATACTTACTGGCCAAAAGTTTGATCAGCATATATTGAGCATGATTCGTATCTTGGTACTCGTCCACCATAATATAGCGGAATTTTTCCTGATAATACTTATAGACATGGTCGTGCTGCTGAAAGAGCTGGACCGTAAGCATGATAATATCATCAAAATCGAGAGCATTATTGCTCTTAAGACGTTTTTGATAAGAACGATAAATATCCACAACTTTTTGTTCAAAATAACTAGTAGACTTATAGGAAAACTCTTCAGGATCTTGAAGTTTGTTTTTAGCATCACTAATGACTGCCGCCACACTGCGCACCGGGAATTTCTTGTCATCATAGTTATGTTCTTTTAAGCACGCTTTTATTAACGATTGCTGATCCCCTGTATCGTAAATCACAAAATTCTTAGTATACCCTGACAAATTATCAATTTCACGTCTCAGAATACGGACACATGCCGAGTGAAATGTGGTGACCCACAGTCCATACCCTTCACTACCCAGCAAAGTGGTCACACGTTCCCGCATCTCTTTCGCTGCTTTATTGGTAAAAGTAATCGCTAATATCTCCCAAGGTTCTACCCCTTGAGCAATCAAATGGGCAATTCTATAGGTGAGCACTCGAGTCTTTCCCGATCCTGCTCCTGCAAGAATTAGAAGCGGCCCCTCTCTATGTTTTGCAGCTTCCTGCTGCACTGGATTTAAATCGTCTAACCGGTACACGACTACTTCACCTCACTTCTTGTACTTATTATAACATACACTACGTCCTACTGTAGACCGAATTGCACACAGTCTTGATTCCTATAAGCTATCACAATAATTATTAGCTATACCTAAAGGTAATGGACACCATAGGAGAACCTTCGCTACGAGGGTTTTTTGCTTCTCAAATTCTTCGTCTGGCGGATAATCAACAGCAATATAGATAATAAATCCATTATAACAACGAATCAAGCCAAAATCAGCTTGCTTCGAGTACGATCCTCTTCTGAAAACTATAATACTAATATAAATAAGGTTAATGAGAAGACTTGTCTCCATTAACCTTATTTATCGTTTACTGAGCTTATCACTCAGTCTCCAAAGGCAGCATCGACAGTTCTATAAACGTAGTTTTTTTTGTAATTTGACGTTCGTCAAAATGATTCTTAGAAACCTTCAACCTCAAATTGAGTTCCTGAGGAAATGGACAAAGTAGTCAAGAAAAAACGCTCACTTTAATGTCAATTAAAGTGAGCGCCCACAGTATTTTTTTACGAGGAAGCTATTTAGATTTCTTCTTTAGTGAATTTTATTGTACAAAACGATTAAGTCCCTTGCTCAAGGGTATTTTATTTCATTAGTTTTCTAAGGTAATCCCAAAATAACGAATGTGTTCTCCTTGATCTCCTGACGGTTCGAAGTTTCCATCAATATTTATTAATATTGCTCCGCCACTTCTTAAATCTACTTCACGTCCTTCATAAACATGCTTGGTAAAATTATCAAAGCCTGTCTCTCCTTTAAAACCATATAAACCCGTAGCTTCATTTAATATGAGAGCTAATCGGAAGTCTACCATAAATTCCTCAAAGGATTTTTGGGGATCAATATACTTTTGTATAATGGCTTCTACGGCTTTATGGTTATTTTCAGGGTGCTCGATCACTTCTCTGTAAATAGTTGAGCCTTGATCTGCCTGAATTCGAAGATACTGCATAAATAAGTAAGACAACGTATAGTTTGGAAAAGAATTTTTGCTGTCCCAATAAACCAGTGAATGTCCGTTTTTAATATCATTGGCAATCTCTAAATCTATATTGTTGTATTCATCTACATAATTGCTTTGGGTATTATCATTTAGATTATATTCATGCTCAGCAGCAAGAGCTAATGCCTCATCTATCCAAGTCATCATGCCATTTTGATCATTTTCTTCAAATAACTGGTGATAATAATTCACAAGATGTTGCAATTCGTGGGCTACTGTATTGAAAAGATTAGACATTTCAAAAAAAGCAGCGGTGTTGATATAGATGATATCCATCTCGTTAGATCCTGGATTGCTTTCATCCCTCGAAAAGAAATCACTAGAGCTAAAAAAGCCTTGAGTTGTTTCGTCTTCCATTTCATAAACCAAAATGCTTAACTTTCCATTGTTATCTATATCAAAGCCAGAAGCAAATTTTCCCAAAACGCTAGAATGAATGGTTCTATCATATTCTATACCCAATTGTTCAACTTGTTCTCTCATTTCATCTGTAATTACCTCTGTTTCTACCCATACATTGCATTTAGCACCATTATACAACAAGGTAGTTTCCATGTTTACGTATTCATTCGTCTCTTCTTTATAAATAATAAATTCTCTTACATCGTTTACCGTATTGACGATTGCATTGACGAATCTTTTACTAGTTTTAAATCCTTGAGACACTACAGGAATGGGCCCTGTATTTTCAATATTTTCCTCATCGGTGGATGTATTTACAATCAATAAATAATTACCAGAATACCCATCGTTGCCGTCAAAGTCGACGCTTAGGTCATTTCCCGGATTTGTTTGGGATTTTATACTAAACCCTTTTGTCACATCTTCCACAAGATACCCTTGTTGACTTATAGATCGTACATTCTTAGTAATTACCAAGGTATAGCTTGTGTCTGGTTCCAAATTTTCATTTAAGTTCACCAGTACCTTGCTTCCTTCCACGGTACATGTTGTGGAATGCTTGGAATCATCTTCATTTTTTTGAATATAAATGCTATCTTGATTTACAGAAACTGGGTCTACTGCTTCATTGAAGGTTATAGTCCATACTTTATCGATTTCTACATCTGTTGCAGTTGGAAATTCCTTCGCGAATGCAGTAACTGGTGACAACAATAACAGGATAAATACCATAAATACACAGAACATTTTTTTTGATTTCATTTGTTTTCCTCCTCTTTAGTTTTATGTCTTTTATGTCAAACATTATAATGTACGTCCCTCCATCTTATTTTTGATCCCCCCTGTAAGAAGGAACCCAACGGAAAGAGTCAGCGCTTGCTGATACAGCAGCGCTGTTGGTTCTAAGAAAAAACATCAATGCGATTTGGGGACTCAAGAACGAGGAAGCTTAACCAGCACTGCGAATTGCGTCATAATTATGGTAGAAATAGCAGTAGCAAACGGAGCACGCAACGGATGGCTTGTGAAGAAATTGGTATATCGGTACGAACATTGCAACTTCGAAGTAATGATTTAGTTGTCTGTGTCCCACGAGGGATATTGAAGCCATAAGGCTGAGGATATGCTCGCTGGGATCACAGGGACAACAGCGTATGTGGAGAAGCTTGAGGACCGAAGGGCCTTTTTGATCCACAGATCACAAAGGTTCTTCTGGCAAGCGCCGAGTGGCGCCTTTTCGCGTCGAAATTAATACATTCAAGCGAGTAATAACTATTGGTCAAATGCGACAACTATCTTGACAACCCCGGGAAATAATTCTAGAGGTTTTAGAAGCAAAAAAATACTCTGTTTCCATAATTTATAACTACATGTAGTGATTTATTCTAACATAAACTGCTAAATAGTGCTTCAAAATTTATTGGATTTTTTTAAAAAACAGAGGTTATTTTTCACAACCAACTAGTATTGCTGTATCCGCGTTCATATCCGTATCTGCTGACCCACTAACTGCACACAAATACTTTCAATTATTATTGAGGTCATGCTTGAAGAAAAAAGTCGTATTTCAATAACGAAATACGACTTTTTTCAAATTCTGGAATAGAGTATCGCCCGGCTCCACAGCAAGTAATCTATCCCTATCCAACACCGCCGACTCCACAGGCCGAATGACGTTCATTGTTAATATAACGAAAGTTATACTTTCTGACTAGTATTAGAAAACTTGACTAGCGCCGAGCCTTCAGGCGCAGGCGATTGCCATAGTTGCACTTATGCTTCAGAAAGTATGTAACGAAAAGTTATACTTTCTGATTAGTACAAAGAAAATGCAGCTTGCCCCTTTGGGCAGGTTATATTTTATACTTTAAACTTGCTAACCAGAAGTGTTAGGTTTTCCCCAAGTTTAGCCAAGGCTTCTGCGGATTGACTAACCGACTCCATTGTGGCAGCTTGTTCCTCGGAAGCGGCAGAAACCTCTTGTGTACTGGCGGCGGACTGCTCGGCGATTACGCCAATACCTTCGACAGATTTAACGGCTTGAGAGGTTCCGCTGGCCATTTGTTGTGTCGCTTCTTTAATCTGCTGAATCTGCTCAACGACGGTGTTAACCTCCACTACAATGGTTTGGAACGAATTCCCGGCTAAATTAACTGCCTCAACTCCTGCGACTACTTCAACCTTTCCTTTCTCCATCACTTCGACGGCACGTTCTGTATCTCGACGTATATTACCGATTAGATTTTCGATCTCGATCGTAGAGGTAGAGGATTGTTCCGCCAGCTTTCGTACCTCTTCAGCAACAACAGCGAAGCCTCTCCCTTGTTCGCCCGCCCGTGCAGCTTCAATCGCTGCGTTCAAGGCCAATAGATTAGTTTGATCTGCAATACCTTTTATCACATCAACAATTTGGCCGATCTGTTTAGATTGGTCTCCTAACCGTGAAATCACTTCGCCAGTTTGAGTTGAAACCTCCTTGATTTCTTTGATTTTTTGTACAGCATTTTCTGCTTGGAGAGCCCCCGCTTCAGCGGCTTGTGCTGCCATTCCACTACTTTGACTAACGCTCTCTGCATTCAATGCTACCTGTTGTGCATTTGCAGACAACTGTTCAATAACACTGCCAGTGTTCCCTACAGATATTGCTTGATCCGTTGCTCCCGAAGCAAGTTGACCTAAAGTATCCGTAACTTGGGCACTTGAAGCAGTCGCTTCCTGTGCTGCTGCTGATAATTCTTCACTGCTTGTACCTAACGTACCAGCGGAGTTAATGACTTCCTTGATAATAATTTGAATATCTCCAATAAATCGATTGAAATAATTACAAAGCTCTCCAATTTCGTCTTTCGACTCAATAGTTAAACGTTTTGTTAAATCCCCTTCACCCTCTGAGATATCCTTTAATACTCTACTCGTTTGTATAATTGGCTTAGTTATACTATTTGCTACCAAGAAGATAACTAAGCCAATCACAATAAGCGCGATCATTGCAATAATTATCGAATAATTGCGGATAGAGTTTGCTTGTTCCAAAATGGTTGTCATCGGAACACTTATCGCTATAGACCAAGGTGTCGTTGTCCTTCCAATAGTCACGGGAACGTACACTCTATAATAATCATTGTTGGATATAGTATAGCTGTTACCCGTTTTAATAGCCTCTTTGGCAGCATTGTCTTCGACGTCCTGTCCAACTTTCTTGATATCGGGATTTGCTACATACTTACCCTCATTAGAAACAAGACAAGCATACCCTGTATCAAACGGTTTTATGTCAGTAATCATTTTCTGAATGGTATCGAGTTCAAAATCCGTTCCTGCCACACCGACAAAAGTACTATCCTCATTGATCATAATAGGAGATATTAGACTAGTTATAAGTGCCTCTTTACCATCAATTGGATACAAATAAGGTTCAACTATTGTTTCTTGTTGTGTGTTCTTAGGAATTAAATAAAAATCGCCCGTACCTGGGGTTTCATAATCTACTAGTGGTTCAAGTTCGATATCTCCGCTGCCCCTGGTCCAATAAGGAATAAATCGACCCGTAGTATCATGTCCCGGCATATTAACATAGTCTGCGTCTTTACCATCCAGTGCATTTGGTTCCCATACCGACCATGTCCCCAAAAACTGAGGATTATCCATGAGCACATTGGAAAGCATCGCGTTCATAGTTGTTCGATCTACGTTGTTGGATTCCTTCATTCCTTTAAACGCTGACGCTAAACTTCTCATTGAAACCACTGAATTATTCATTTCATTAGAAACTTGATTAGCATATTGATTAGCTGTACTGTCTGCTATTTCAAAGGCAGATGTTTTTGCCATAGTAACCGATTTTGTTGAGACTAAAAGGATGACGATAATAAACGAAACTATTACTACTGAACCAGTTGAAATCAAAATCTTATTCCTTAATTTCAGATCCTTAATAGACATTGATGAATCCCCTTCCAATCAGTTTTTCACTTTTAAGTGATAGACCTTGTGAATCTTGATTGCAAGCGCGGTAATTCTCTCAGAATCTCCATATGAAACATTCTCTTTTCCTCCTCATTTTTAATTTTCCAATCATTTTAACATAACTTTTTAGAATCTGTAAAAGCAGGATTCTCTCATAATAAGGTATTATACGATAATTTTAACATGCACTATTCGACCAGACTAAAGTTAAGCCCCAAATTAAGTTTACATACAGTAAAGTAATCGGGGGCTTCTTTTCTTATTTCCCTAAGGAATATCTTTTTATATAACTTTAATACTGCTGAAATGTACAGATGGCTATAACTAAACGCTTTAAAACTCGCAGGAATTCGCCGTTCTAGGGAAAGAGATCACATCACGGATATTCGACATTCCCGTCAAATACATGATAACTCGTTCAAAACCTAGACCATACCCAGCATGTTTGACGCCACCATATCGCCTAAGGTCGATATACCACCAATAATCCTCTGCGTTCAATCCAGCTTCATGCATACGACGTTGCAAAACTTCTTGTCGTTCTTCTCGTTGGCTTCCCCCAATGATTTCGCCAACTCCGGGAACAAGCAGATCCATGGCTGCTACCGTCTTGTTATCGTCATTCAGCCGCATATAGAACGCCTTAATTTCCTTTGGGTAATCCGACACAAAAACGGGTTTTTGGAAGATCTTTTCCGTCAAATAGCGCTCATGCTCGGTTTGTAGATCCATCCCCCAATGAACAGGATATTCGAACTTAGCATTTTCCTTTTCAAGCATTTCAACCGCTTCAGTATAGGTAACATGGCCAAATTCCGAGCTCAAGATATTTTCTAACCGATTAAACAACGTCTTATCGACAAAGTTATTAAAGAACGCCATTTCCTCTGGAGCATTGTCCAAGGCATATTGGATCAAGAATTTCATCATTTCTTCAGCTAAATTCATGTCATCCGAAAGATCTGCAAAGGCGATCTCTGGTTCAACCATCCAAAACTCCGCCGCATGTCTCGCTGTATTCGAATTTTCCGCTCGAAACGTGGGTCCAAAGGTATACACGTTTCGAAATGCCATACAATAAGTTTCCACATTAAGCTGACCACTCACAGTCAGGCTCGCAGACCGTCCGAAAAAATCTTTGGAAAAATCAACGTTACCCACCTGTTCCTTGGGAGCATGAGCTAAATCTAAAGCCGTCACCCTAAACATCTCCCCAGCACCTTCAGCATCACTACCCGTAATGATCGGGGTATGTACATAGACATAACCCTTTTCTTGAAAGAACTTGTGAATAGCATAGGCAATCACTGACCGCACCCGAAAGACGGCTGCAAAGGTATTCGTTCTGGGGCGTAAATGGGCAATGGTTCGTAAATACTCAAAGGTATGCCGCTTTTTCTGAAGGGGATAATCCGTAGCAGATAGCGAGAGAACCTCAATATTTTCCGCCTTCAATTCAAACGGTTGTTTCGCTCCTGGGGAAGGTACAAGCTCTCCTTCGACACGGATCGCCGAGCTAATCGTAAGCTTTCCTATCTCCATGAAGTTTACAAGACTTTCTTCAAAAACCACTTGAATGTTTTCAAAGAAACTTCCATCATTGATTTCTATAAAGCCAAATGTTTTGGAAGTCCGCACTGTGCGAACCCATCCGGATAGTTGTACTTTTTGATTGAGAAACCGATCCGTCTCTCTGTAGATTTCCTTAACTGTTGCCGATTGCATTTGTTTACCTCCTGATATTATCCTAGTTAAATGTATAAATTTCGCTGATTGAAACTTCTTAAAAAGTATTCCTAGTTAATTATACTTGATTGGAATCCTGACTTCAAACTGCTTCATCATCGCGCAGCAGCTCTTTTAGTCGTTCCTCGGTTAACCCCTCTTCCGAATAAACCGGGATACTATGCTGTTTCAGTAAAGCAGAAGTTACTCCTTGTCCAGGAATCTTCCGATGTTCAAAATTACCATCATAAATATAATTGACTCCGCAGGAAGGGCTACACTCCTTAAGGATTGCAGCTGTTACAGTAACCATCTTCACGATCTTTAAAACTTCATTGGCCCCTAGAATAAACTGAGAAGTCACTTCTTGTCCATTCTCTCCCTGAGCGGAGCAATACCCAAGAAGCACTTCCTGCCCAGTCCCATTTATAATCTCCACCGGTTCCCTTGGAGTCGGTAAGCCTCCTAGTTGTTCTGGGCAAACTGGAATAAACTTTCCTAAAGAACAGTATTTCTGAATCAATGCATCAGCATTCGTCTTACCGTCATACTTCGTGTTTAGCCCAAGCAAACAAGCACTTACTAGAATCAAAGTATATCTCTCCTCTCCTTAGAGTTCTATAACATCTTTAAGACAATGCATCCACATCAATACCCGCCATTTTGATCAAATACATGGCATTACGAGTCGTTGAAATCCCTGGTCTCAGTTTATAGTCAAAATAGATTTCGTCATTTTTATAGTACTCGCGAAAATGATAGTTGCGAATTTTACCTTCGCTTTCCCGTTCAATGTTTCCTAGTTCCAAGTCATGAGTAGAGACCATGCCCATCGCCCCGGCCTTACTTAGTTGCTGAATCAGAACCTTGGCTCCGGCGTGTCGGTCTTGTGAGTTCGTTCCTTTAAAAATTTCATCTAAGAGAAAGAAGATGTTCGTATCGCTTTTAGAAGCCCTGACGATCTCTTTTATTCTCAATAATTCCGCGTAGAAAGAAGAAATGTTTTCACCCAGATTATCACTAACACGCATACAAGTATAAATCCGCAGCAATGAACAGCTAAAGCTTTTTGCACACACAGGGGCTCCAGCATATGCTAAAACCAGGTTGATGCCCAACGTACGGAGCAAGGTACTTTTGCCAGACATGTTAGAGCCCGTAATTAACAAGATCCCGGAGCGTTTCTCCATGGATAAATTATTGCAAACCGACTCTCTCAAGAGCGGGTGTCCTATATTGATCGCGACAATACCTGGGTTTTCAGGGGTAATCTTTGGTAATACCCATTCCTGATGATCAAAGTGAATAATTGCCAGACTTGATAGTGCCTCCAATTCGGCGATGGTATCCAGCCACCGATCAAGAGATCGCCCCGACCTCTCTTTCCAAGATTCTAAGGCTATCATGCACTGGATATCCCACAGTGTGAGAATGTTAATAATCAGAAACATTGCATTATCGCGGTTGGCTATTAAATCAGCCAAACTCGAGAGCTTTCTAATTTGCTCAAATGCCGTGTTATGGTTCCGATCGTATAGGCTCTTCTTTAAAGTCTGCAGGTAGTCTGATTGAAAGGATCGCTTCTCAAACCGCTGCAACATCTTTTCATAAATTTTGATACTATCTTTATATGTATAAACTGCCTTCAGTGCTTTACCCCTTTGTTTTCCTACAAAGAAGAGTATAATCGTCTGAATTACGAGACCAGTCAGTGGGTACCAGTAGGAAACTCTTGAGGACATAAGATAAAGAACCACGAAGGTGATTGTAATGATCGGGAGCCCTCGTGCTAGAATTAGTACTCCAAGTTGAAGATAAGATTTATCGTAGGTCTTTGCCCATTCTATGATATCTTTTGGAGAGTTCATCGCACGCTTAGCCATCCTTGCCTCCGCTAAGAACCGCTGTCGCCAGGCAAAATTTCTAGCGAGTTCCTGGATTGCCACTTGCTTCTTTTCGATCTTCTCAATCTCTACAGGGGGCTCAGTCAACCACTTTTTCAGTTTTTCTCTACCCCCAAAGGTTTTTGCAGTATTTATCCACTGAAACAGCGAACCAAAACCAAAAAGGTCAAGATCTTCTGAGTATGGGTGAGCTGGGTCTTTAAAGTCTTCCCCTTGGTCTAAGAATGTTTTCCACTGTCCCTCTAAGCGCTTCAAAGCTTGATCATGAATTTCATATAGCACCTGGGTATAACTATGCCGTTTTTTTATGTTCTGATGCCGCAGAACCAAGGCAGCAAAAAAAGCTAATGTAAAACCAGCCATGCCAAAACCCAGAAAAGGACTATAAGTCAAATAAAAAAAAACAGCCGTCCCGCTGCCAGCAAGGAACATCACAAGTCTTATATTGCTTAAACGATTAATCGTCTTGGTCAGATTTTTCAACCGCTGCGCATAATACATCTTTCGTTTTTCATACTGTTCTTTTGGCTCTTTCAATTACATATCCTCCATACTTTCCACGTTTTCCATATAATTGTATTTACTGACTTTGTCCGTCGTGTCCTTTCATATCAAAACATCCCATCAAACTGCATCATGATTTCATATCAGTATTATACACTACTCAATTGCTCGTTACCACATCTTGGAATTCGGAGCTTAACAACTATGATCTACTTTATAACTAGTTTATCCTCTGGACAGGTCCCCAAATTTAGTTCTGTTATTGGTTCTTTCTTATTGATTTCTTGAATGCTATACTTGGTATTAGAAAAAGGGTCGTTCGGGGCGGGTAGCTTCCCGCACATCCTTCAAGAAAGCTAATTCGTGCGAAGACAGTGTCTGCAAGAAGGCTAATCCGTGCGAAGACAATGTCTTCGTGTTACTCAGGCGTTCCGGGGCTTGCGCACGCGCTTTCGTCGGAGCTCCACCAAACCTCTGGGTAATACCTGATGTGAACCGCTGGCCATGGATGGCCGAGTGTCCCCGTAGCCCGAAGACACTGTCTTCGCACGAATTAGCCTACTTGCAGGACGGCGAGAGGGGACCCGTGGCTACGCTTCCCACGAAAGCTTTGTGTGCTTTACCGCCCCTCCACGCGATTCGTTCACTCCTGTGCGAGAAGCTACCTTTCGGGTCTCTGGATTTTTCAGAGTAGACCCCCATGCCGCTAACGGCACCATCAAAGAGTGAACTCGTTCAACTAAAGTTGAACATCGAGTCTTCGGTGGGGGACTCTACCCCCACCGAAGCAAAATAAGGTGTATCACTCCCACTTATAGAAGTGGGAGTCTTACGATTTAGATGAAAATGGGTTATTTTCAGGGTAGTATAAAACAAACTAGGCTTTCACCCCTTTGCTCCTTTCGGGCAGAGAGGGCTTTCATTAAAGAACTATTCATTCATTTGGAGGCTATTGATGGGACAAAGATACTTAACGACTACTTTACTAGCACTGGATTCTCTTTCTATCTATAGAGGATTACTTAAAGACAAAGTACTTAGTAATCTAAAGGCACTACTTATTTGCTTAGGCAAAAAAGATATTGAACTTAGAGAAGTTGTCAATTCATATAACGATTATTACTTTGAATTGGCAAAAAGCGGTACGATGTCCTTAAAAGAACACATTCTAGACAAAATAGTTTTTGATGAGAATCCATTTTCATTTAAGATGCAAGCGGTGCAGATCAGTAGCTATGAAAGTGTTCTTGAAAGAGCAGTTACACAAGATTTAAAGAGTCTTCAGCTTGTTTCAAATCTTGAACCAACCATGCTTAAGGCTGAAATTACCGAGTTATTTAAAAATAGTGGCTTTGTAACCTTCATCGAGGGACTTCCCGATTGGGCATTAGGAAATCAGCCTTCCAGCAGCCCCGATCATATACACCAAATTAAAGAACGGTTTTACAGCTCTAATCAATGGGATGAGTGTCTTGAGAAGCTTAAGAATTTTCACAATAGCTACGGTTGTGGTGTATTTGCACGCAATATTGCTTTTGTATGGGAGAAATTTGATGGACAAGGCTACCTGAAGGGCATAGATAATCCTGATCCGATCACCTTAAACGAACTAGTTGAATACCAGAACGAACGTTCACGAGTAATCGAAAATACTCTTCAATTTCTGAAGGGTTTTCCGTCCAACAATGTGCTTTTATATGGTGATAGGGGGACAGGAAAATCATCGACTGTCAAGGCAATACTCAACGAATATCATGCGCAAGGACTCCGCATGGTAGAGATTCCAAAAACACATCTTGCTGATTTTCCCCTGATTATCAGGCATCTGAAAAATAGGGCTCAAAAGTTTATCATCTTCGTTGATGATCTGGTATTTGGGGATAATGAGGAAAACTATACTTCCCTCAAGGCGATACTTGAAGGTGGGCTAGAAAGCAAAACACCCAACATACTAATCTATGCTACTTCCAACCGAAGACATCTCGTAAAGGAATATTTTAGCGAAAGAGCTGGCTTACAATCAGGTAACTCTCATGAAGAAGTTCATGCAAGGGATAGCATGCAGGAAAAGCTTTCACTCGCAGATCGTTTTGGAATAAATATTGTATTTTCTTCACCCGATCAAAACCGCTATCTAAAAATTGTTGAAGGGATCGCTGCAGGTCGAAATTTAAGAATCGACAAAGATCGGTTGCAAAGAGAGGCTCTGCAATGGGCGCTATGGTATAACGGACGTTCCGCAAGGACAGCAAAACAATTTGTAGATTGGATCGAGGGACATGGAGGACTTGAATCCAGGCTTCCTTCCGATAACAATTTTCGATAACATCCCATAAGGCAATATTTTTACTCTTAGTGAACTCGTCCAGCTAAAGCTGAACATCGAGTCTTCGGTGACGATAGTCTCCTGTGGAGAGTATCGCCGAAGCCGCTGATCCCAAAAGGTACACTCAGCGGCGAAGGATGGACTCTACCCCTACCCAAGCAGGGTACGGGGGCCCACTCCCACTTGAAGAAGTGGGAGTCTTACGATTGGATAAATGACACTCGCTCTTCGTAGGCCTCACATGGTTCCAAGTCAAAAAGCGAATATATAATTTTCCTGCAGATGCTCCAAAGTCGATTCCGACTGTTATGTTTCTTATCTTAAACGTTTCTCAAGGCCGAGCAAATCCTCGATTCGATCATTCATATAAATATATGAGTCTTCTATTCCTTTGTTATAAATATAAGGCCCTATGTCATTTATAATGAAATCAAGAAGAAGCTCAGCGCCTAAATGACTAAGTTCTTCATCCCTCTCCTTCCAGAAAAATCTCTTAAGATCCTCAATAAGAACCTCTCTAACTTCTTTTTTAAGGTCTATCTCCATTTTCATCAATATAATCTCCCCTTTAAGTGTTGATTACCGCGGTCACAAACTTAATATCATTATACCCTAAGCACAAGCAGAGTTTAAAATTTGTGAATTATAACTCAAGGAAGGTGCGAAATTGATTGATGTATAATGAATAAAACCCCATAAATTGAATAATAATGTAAATAGTTAGGAAAAAGGAGCAAGCGCATGGATGATTATTTTGATAATCTTGACAGTACAGAAATTAATTTGAAGTATTTTACAGAACACCATGGGAATATTTATGAAGCCTATGAAAAATACGGCCAGTTAATCCATAAGGATGGTGGCCCTTTAGATGAAAAGACATGCTGGTTAATCAAAGTAGCACTGTCTACTGAGTGCCAATACCCTAGGGCCTTAAGAACACACATCTTAAAAGCCTTGAAATGTGGTTGCACTAAGGAAGAAATTGAACACGCCATTCTTCTAGTGGCTCCAAGTGCAGGATTTCCGAGAACAATGCAAGGTATTTTAATCCTAAGGAACTTATTAAACGAAGCAGAAGACCATTCAATTCATTAAGTCTGTTGAGTGAACTCGTTCACTCAAGCTGAACATCTATAAAGCCCTCTCTGCCTTTCTTAGGTTTGAGGGCTTACTTTGTGTGCCCTTGATTGATTCATTCTTCATTTACCATCGTTTACCTTTAACATTTCCAACAACCTATACCTTATAGTAATAAAATGATATACTATACTCTCAAGCAAAGGCAAATCTAATATAAAGGAACGATTAATAATGATTAGTACCAGTGGGATAACGTTAAGATTTGGTAAGCGAGCATTATTTGAAGATGTTAATGTGAAATTCCTTCCCGGAAACTGTTACGGCTTAATCGGAGCTAATGGTGCAGGAAAATCTACATTCTTGAAGATTCTTTCTGGGGAAATAGATTCTACCAGTGGTGATGTTATTCTTACACCCGGGGAACGAATTGGAGTTTTGAAACAAGATCACTATGAGTTTGAAGAATTCGAAGTGCTGAAAACCGTTATTATGGGGCACTCTAAGTTATACGCGATAATGGAAGAGAAAGATACTCTCTATGCCAAGCCAGATTTTTCCGAGGAAGACGGAATTAAGGCTTCCATATTGGAAGGAGATTTCGCCGAGCTCAATGGTTGGCAAGCTGAGGCAGAGGCCTCTGAGTTATTAATGGGTTTAGGAATAAATAAGGACCTACAAAGTAGTAAAATGAAGGAGCTTAGCGGAAATGAAAAGGTTCGTGTCCTACTCGCTCAAGCCCTATTTGGTAACCCCAACATTCTATTACTTGATGAACCTACCAACCACCTTGACCTCCAGTCAATTATCTGGCTAGAAAACTTCCTCTATAATTATGAGAACACGGTCATTGTAGTATCTCATGATCGACATTTTTTGAATAAAGTTTGTACACACATTGCTGATATCGATTTTGGTAAGATTCAACTCTACGTCGGAAACTATGATTTTTGGTATGAATCAAGTCAATTAGCCTTAAGATTAATGAGAGAGTCTAATAAGAAAAAAGAAGATAAAATTGAAGAACTACAGAAGTTTATCCAACGCTTTAGCTCTAATGCCTCCAAGGCAAAACAAGCGACCTCCCGCAAAAAGCAACTTGATAAGTTAACTCTCGATGATATCAAGCCATCCTCTCGAAAGTATCCTTATATTGCTTTTACCCCAGACAGGGAAGCAGGCAACAATATCTTAACTGTAAAGGATTTAACTGTCACTGTTGCAGGTGAAATAATCCTCGACAACATCTCATTTCTTGTAAACAAAGGAGACAAGATTGCCTTTGTTGGCCCAAACGGCCATGCCAAGACAACCTTGTTCAAAGTATTAATGGGTGAAATCACTCCTGATAGGGGTGAAGTTTGCTGGGGAGTTACCACGACGCAAGCCTATCTTCCTATAGATAACTCTTCATATTTTGAGACGGACCTGAATCTTGTGGATTGGCTAAGACAATTCTCCAAAGATCCCGATGAATCCTTTGTCCGAGGATTTCTTGGCAGAATGCTTTTCTCTGGAGATGAATCCTTGAAGAAGGCGAGTGTTCTTTCTGGAGGTGAAAAAGTACGCTGCATGCTTTCGCGAATGATGCTCAGCGGGGCAAACGTACAAATACTAGATGAACCTACCAATCACTTGGATATGGAGTCCATCACTGCTCTTAATAATTCATTGACTAACCTAGATGGCAATGTCCTTTTTGTATCTCAAGACCACCAGTTTGTTCAAACCATTGCGAACCGCATTATCGAAATAACGCCTAAAGGACTACTGGATCGACAGATGACATTTGATGAATATCTGGAAAATGAAGATGTAAAAGCATTGTTAGAGACGATGTATAATTAATTTCAAATAAATGTTATGATTATTGGATTTATCATTTGACATCTGTTGAAATTTTGTTATACTAATATAAGCTCGTTAAAACTAGTGGATTTAAGCAAACCTTCTCTATTACCTAAGGCTCCGGGAAGAAGTTGGTGAACTTGCCATGTAGCGCGGGTAATATTTTAGTGGAGGTTTTTTTATAATGTTTAATGACAAAATTCTAAATTGCAAAGACTGTGGACGAGATTTTGAGTTTACTGCTTCTGAACAAGAGTTCTACGCAGAAAAAGGGTTTACAAATGAACCTGGCCGTTGCCCAGAGTGCCGCGCAGCCAAAAAAGCACAAAACAGAAACAGCGGCGGCGGTGGCGGATATGGTCGCCAACAACGCGAAATGTTCCCAGCTATTTGTGCTACTTGCGGAAAAGAAACTACGGTTCCTTTCCAACCATCAGGCGACAAGCCAGTATATTGCCGTGAGTGCTACCAACCACGTACACGCAGCAATTGGTAAATCGTACTAATTAGCATCGTTAAAACCTTCCTAAGCTTAATCGCTTGGGAAGGTTTTTTAATTTAATTACCCCCACTTATATAAGTGGGGGTGGATTCTTCGTAAACTTCAGGTGGGGTAGAGTCCACCCTTCGCCACGAAGTGTGCTATTGATGCACATAGAATTCATTAACGTTCCCTCGATAAGGAGTGAACTCACTGGATAGTTGTCGATGTGCTGTCCGGTGTAGTGGTTGTTTCGGGAGCTAGTTTACCACCCCAAGCATCCCCACGACCACCACGCATGCCCTTGTGCATGCCACCCATGTCACCCGACACAAAGGTGCCATTCTTCATAGCCTCTTTTTGAACTTCTAACTGAGCTTGTGCAGCTTCACTCCAGGTCTCGATCTGTTCCTCTGTCAATTTGTCGTTACTCTTCATAGCCTCTACTTGAGCAGTCAAGCGAGCTTGAGCGGCTTCACTCCAGGCTTTAATCTGGTCTTCCGTCATCGGTTCACCGCTATTAAACCTTTTGAAGTTGTCACGCATACCCATACCTTTACCACCCATACCAGGACTGAAAACCTTACCATCAGCTATAGCTTGCTCCCTCGCTAGTTGGCGCTCGTCAATAAATTTCTTCATCGTGTCCGCTTGTTCAGCGGTTCTGAGCCCCGCTTCAACCTCTTTGTCCACAATTTGCTTCTGAATTCCAAACATCTCCTGTGTCAAGCTCATAATTTCATCGAGCTTTGCCGAATCTGAGGCACCGAAAACTGATGTTGCCCCTCCTACCAGCAACACAGCACTTAAGACACCTACGACAAGTTTCTTTCTCATACGATTCCTCCTTAGAAAATAGTTTCCGATTTCAAAGTATGTACTCTTAATCGGTACACTATTATGATATCCATTAATTATGGTAAAATTGTGAATTGAATTTTAAGAAGTTGTGTGCTTTCAATAAAGAAAATGTAGTCACTATTGCGATTGAATTGTTGAATCGGATTATCTAGAAATTTTCTTGCCCAAAAAAAAAAGAGCCAGCTCTATTTTTCCGGCTCTTTAGTAAATATTATACAGAGAATCGAATTTTTCGACTAAAAAAGCAGATCAAAATTTCTGCTTCCAATTATCCCCGCAGCATCTTTGTGCCTGGCACATCCACTTCAAGGTTATCTGGGTTTATGATGACACCATAATCGTTCTTAGCGATTTCGATGGTGATAAATCCGTCTTTAACATCTTGACAAACTTTATCCACCGAACGCTCCAACGGATTGCCGTAGCCTCCCCCGGTACCGCTGACAAATCTGACCAGATCTCCTTTGTGCATCTGGTAGTTGGAGAAGGTTGCTCCAATAAAGGGGGCTGATCCATCAGCATAATAAATCTCTACCTGATTGGGTGACCCATCTTTCCCTCCGTCAAAACCCCACGGCGGGAACTTGTGTTTGCTGGCAATGGTAGTCAGTTCCGCAGAAGAATTAAGCAGGCGATAATCTCGAAGTAAGCCAAAGCCCCCTCGATATTTGCCAGCTCCTCCCTGGAGGTTGAAGGCATATTGCTCAACAATAATCGGATATCTGTACTCTGCCACTTCTGCAGGAATCATAAAGGTCTCACCGTCGTCGATGGCAACCAAGCCACTTTCTCCGTCTTTATTAAAGCCTGCTCCCCATCCTCCGGCCTGAGGCTCGCAGAGAACAAAGGGCTGCTTAGTCCCGTCTTCAATTCCGGCCAGGATTGTCCCGATAATACTCAGGAACTGCCCGGCGCAAACCCGGTCGGGCATCACTGTTGCCAACGCTTTGGAAACAAGGTCTGTGATATGGGCCACCGCCTCCCAGTTTGTGGACACCGGTGCAGGGCGCAAAGCGTGGAAAATACAGCCCGCTGGGGCAATTACTTTCAAGAGTGAATAAAAACCCTCGTTTGGCTCGGCATCAGAATTCAGTAAGGCATGGTAAATAATTCTTCCTGCGGAATAGGCCCCGTATTTCGTACAATTTATGGGTGCAGCAATCTGGTCTCCTGAACCTGTCAAGTCAATTTCGAAGCACTCATCTGTAATCGTCACCTTGGCTCGAATGTAAACATCATCATACCCGTTAGCATTAGCATCAATATAACTTTCGGCCTCGAAGGTTCCTTTAGGCATCTTGGCTAATTCTTTAAGAGCTAGCTTACGGCCATTCTCTAAGAGTGTTTCAATACTCTCCAAGACGGCATCTTTTCCATGTTTTCCGAAAAGCTCCAGTACCCTCTGCTCGGCAATGCGCAGTGATGCTGTCTGAGCGTAGAGGTCTCCTAGCGTCATATCTGGTGTGCGGCAGTTGGCGGCAATCATATCCCGTACTGCCTCATTCAGTCTACCTTCATCGTAAACTTTGATCACCGGGAACTGAAGTCCCTCTTGATAAATTTCCGTGGCATTCGTCGACCAGCTGCCCAGGTTCTTGCCACCGATTTCATTCCAGTGTCCTTTATTGGCGGCAAAAGCAACCACTTCGCCTTCATAAAAAATAGGCAACACAGCCGAGACATCGCAAAGGTGGGTACCACTACCTGTGAAGGGATCGTTGGTTAAAATAATATCACCAGGTTTCAGCTTTTCCATCCCGAATTTTTCCAATACTGCATGGACTGAGAATGTAATAGCGCCCAGAAAACCGGTCACTCCGTTGGCCTGACCTATAAGATTCCCTTTAGCATCCGTCAGACCACAAGCATAGTCCAAAACTTCATAGATAATAGTGCTCTGGCTGGTGCGTCCCCAGCTAAGAAACATTTCCTCCGCTGCGGCAATTAATCCTTGGGCAATATTTTCCTTAGTAAATGGATCAACTTTTCTCATCTGTCTACACCCCCGTATTAATGATTAAATTGCTGTAATCATCAACTACTAAAGTCTGGCCCGGATAGAGAATGGTTACAGATTCGCTGTCTTCAATCACAGCCGGCCCCTTTATGGAATGCCCTGGGCCCAGCAGATTTCTGGCAAATACGCTGCTTAGCAAACGGCCATGAAGTTCGAAGTCAATCTCTCGTTTTCCCTTCAGGGCCTCGAGTGCTGTGCCGCTTGCAGCGGCCTTTTTCTCGATTTTGGGCTTTTTCACTGTACCGAAAGCTGTCAAATTAAAATTGACAAATTCCACAGCGGCATTTTCCAAGCTGAAGGTATATTGCTGTTGGTGAATGCGGTCAAAAGCTTCACGGGCAGTCAGCAATTCTTTTTCCTCCAACATTCCACTGCTGACCGGTGTCCGAACTGTGTGTTCCTGTCCCACGTAACGCAAATCGCCTGTGCGGACAAAAATAATATCCTGCAGGTTAATGCCCTGTTTTTCATAAATAATCATGGCCTCTTTTTCCATTGCTTCATAAATGGTGCTGACCTTAGCCAGGTCACATCCCTTCAAGGGCATAATTTGGGTTTGAATAAAATCCTGACGCAGATCGGTCATCAGCATCCCCCAGGCAGAAAATGTCCCAGGCAGATTGGGTACAATTAATTTTTGCACCTGAAGCTCCGCTGCCAGGAAAGGGCCGTGTATCGCTCCGTTCCCCCCCATGGCTACCATTGCGAAGTCCCGAGGGTCATATCCCCGACGCACGGAGATAAGTTTTAAGGCATTGAGCATATTATTATTGGCTGTTCGAATGACCCCCATGGCGGCTTCCTCAACTGGAATCCTAAAATGGTCGGCAATTGGTTGCATGGCTTTTTTAGCCAGATCAACACTGATTATAAACTGACCACCCAGAAAATAATCCGGGTCGATCCGTCCGGCAATCAGATTAGCATCCGTAAGGGTCGGTTGGTCTCCGCCCATCCCGTAACAAGCTGGCCCGGGATCTGCGCCAGCACTCTTTGGCCCTACTTTCAGCACGCCCACATCGTCAATCCATGCAATACTCCCTCCGCCGGCACCGATTTCAATGATATCCACAACCGGCACCTTAACCGGATAGCCAGCAAATTTTGGGGTCCATTCCAGTTTGTAATCTGTGGTGATTTTGACTTCTCCTTTATTGATCAAGGAGGTCTTGGCAGTGGTTCCCCCAATGTCAAATGTGATCAGATTATTCTCGCCCATAATTTTCCCGAGAGCTGCGGCTCCAATCACCCCGCCTACAGGCCCTGATTCCACTAGACTAATCGGCACTTCTTTGGCCCAGGCAAAGGTGGCGGTTCCTCCGTTAGACTGCATAGCATGAGGCTCTACCTGCAACTGTAATTCCTTCAAACGCTCCTGCAGTGTATCTAGATATTTTCTAGCAGCCGGCTTCACATAGGCATTCAGAACTGTAGTGCTGGTCCTTTCGTATTCACGCCACTCTTTAATCAGATCTGAAGAGATGGAAATTTCAACTCCCGGAAGTTCTCTGACCAGAATTTCTCCCACCATCCGTTCATGCTGAGAATTAGCATAGGAATGGAGCAAGCATACCGACACTGCCTCCACTCCTTCCGCCCGGATTTGGCCTGCAACCTGCAAGACTTCATCTTCAGAAAGAGCTCGTAACACTTCCCCTTTGTAATTCAGACGCTCATCCACTTCGAAACGCAGCTGACGTGGTACATAAGGCCGAGGCTTCCGATAAAAATAGTTGTAAAGGTCCGGTCGGTTTGCCCTGCCTATTTCTAAGGAGTCCCGAAAACCCTTGGTTGTGACAAGGGCAGTCTTTGCACCCTTCCTTTCGGTTACTGCATTGATAACCACAGTGCTACCGTGGACAAAATAAGCGGTATCCTGCAAATTGGCGCCAGATTTCTCGATGGCCTTAATCACCCCGTCGGCAAAATTTCGGGGAGTCGTGTGGGCCTTTTCGTCAATAATCTGTCCATTCTCTTCGTTTAGACAAACCAAATCTGTGAAGGTCCCGCCAATGTCAACTGCTACCCTTAAACTCATATAAACATCCCTCCTGAATAATTCTTCATCAATCACTTATCCTTGACAATAACCTTTACAACTCAATTAATTCCCTGGTGAAAGTGTTTAATCTCGAAGGTCCCTGAGCAGTCGCCGCCACAATGTCCTCAATGCGCACGCCAAAATTCCCTGGTATGTATATCCCAGGCTCAATGCTGAAAGAGAGTTCACTAATCTTTCGTCCACAAACCTGTCACTCCATAAAGGTTCTCCAGCCCCCATTCCTCAATTTCCTGACGGGGTGGGGTTTGATATCCGCCCACTTTGCTTGGCATCCATCCCAAACGGTCGCGGACCTCAATCAGATGCTCAGCATGCTTGAATGGTGCCAAAACAGCATCCAGTACTGGAACACCCAACAGTTGCTGCAGTTCTTTGAAAAAGCCAAATTGGATGGTGCACCCAAGAATAATCGTCTCCGCTCCATCCACTTCAACGGCTTGACGGGCTTCCCTAATAATCAGTTCTTTCGTCTGTGATTCATTCATATGGAAATCCAGAACACCCATCTCCAAACTTCGGAAAGATGCCAATTTGGCGGTACAACCGTAATTCACCACATTCCGCCGCATAGCCGGTATCCATTTCCTTCTACCTACAATAATCGAAAACCGATCCCCCAGTACCGCTGCCATCTGCAGTGCGGATTCCGCAGGAGCGGTTACTACCATCCGCTCGGAGACCTCTCGGGCTGCATGCAGAAAGGGATCATAAAAACAACCAATAATCGCCCCATCATAACCATCATTGTCTGCCTGTTTAATGGTATGTAGGAGATCGGGTCCAATCAGGGCCTCGTAGTATTCATATTCCAAGTGGTGCGGTCCCTTTTTCAGGGATACCACCTCCACTTCTGTATCTTCAGCCTTTGTACTACACAAATAATCTTTAACCTGACGGTCCCAGGTATCATGGCCAACCGGATTAATAAAAAGTATCCTTTTCTTCATTTAGTTTATCCCCCCTGACAAGCATGGCAACGCACAAAATGACCGGGTGTCATTTCCTGCATAACCGGATCAATCTGGCTGCAAATCTCCATTCTCAGAGGGCAACGCATGTGGAAACTACATCCCGGCGGAATATTCACTGGCGAAGGAATCTCACCGGAAGAAACAATTTTTTTGGGTCGCAACTCCTCTTCCTCATCGGAAATAACAGGGATAGAAGATAGCAGCATATTAGTGTATGGGTGAAGAGGGTTTTTAAAGAAGTCTCCAGTCTTGGCAATCTCGCAGACTTTACCTAGATACATAATGGCCACCCTGGTGGCTATATTTCTCATCAAGCTTAAGTCATGGGTGATGAAGAGGTAGGTCAACTGCCGTTTCTGCTGAAGCTTTATAAGCATGTTGATGATCTTCGCTTGAATAGACACATCCAGAGCAGAGGTCGGCTCATCGAGAATGACGAACTTCGGGTTGCAGGCCAAGGCCCGGGCAATGGAAACCATCTGCCTCTCCCCCCCGCCAATTGCTCCAGGCGTCTTATACATATAGGCTGGAGATAACTCCACCATCTGCAAAAGCTCAGACACACGATCTGATAATTCTTCTTTGGGCACTATCTTGTGTACCTTCAGAGGGAGTTCCAATATCTGCCGAATATTGTGCTGCCCGTTTAAGGAAGACCCAGGATCCTGAAAAACAATTTGCAGATTCTTTTTTAAAGAAAGAGGTCTTTTGTTATTAAGAACATTAATGTTTTGCCCCTGAAAAATAATTTCTCCGCCTACGGGCTTATACATACCCATCAAAGTATAAGCAATGGTACTTTTTCCCGATCCCGATTCCCCAACCAGTCCCATGATCTCTCCTTGATTAATGTCCAGATTGACCTGATCAACGGCTTTTACATAAACCATCTGTCCTTTAGATTTATGCACCGGAAAATATGTCTTTAAATCTTTGATTGAAAGTATTACATCATTCATTGCTCACACCTCCAGATTAGGGAAGCAGGCCACCTGATGCCCACCACCTAAATCGATAATAGGTGGTTTTTCCAATCGACATTTCTCTTTGGCCTGCGGGCAGCGAGGATGGAATCGGCAGCCTTGAGGGGGATGCAGGTAATCTGGGATTTGTCCATAAATTCCTTCCGCTAACCCCCCGCCGGACAATCTGGGTACAGAAGCCATTAACCCAAGGGTATACGGATGCTGAGGATGAGAGAAAAGCTCTTTAGCTTTAGCCACCTCCACGATGTTTCCGGCATACATGACATAAATCCGATCGGCCAATTCCCTAGCCACACCCAAAGAATGGGTAATCATGATTAAAGACATGCCTTTTTTCTCCACCAGTGCTTTTAATGTCTTGTGCACTTGGTCTTGAATCGTCACATCCAAAGCTGTCCCCGGTTCGTCAGCTATCAATAGCTCTCTGGGAGTAACAATGGCCATCGCAATACAAATGCGCTGCTTCATACCGCCGCTTAATTGGTTGGGGTAACAGTCGAAAATTCGCTCCGCATCAGGAATCATAACCTCTTTAATAGCCTGGATGGCCATCTCTTTAATCTTGGATTTCGACATCCCCTTACCGCTCTCCGAATACTTAATGATATCCGTGATTTGTGTTCCCACCGTAAAAACCGGGTTCAAAGCGGCAGATGGTTCCTGAAATATCATGGAAATCCCTTTCGTCCGAACTCCTTGTAATTCTCGATCATTCATATTTAAAATATCTTGACTATGAAATAAAATTTTTCCCTGGGGAATATACGCTTGTCCCTCTGGAAGTATTCTTAAGACTGCTCGCATGGAGGTTGTCTTGCCACATCCAGCCTCCCCCACCAGACCAATCTTTTCTCCTCTCCCCACATACAAGTTGATTCCTTCTAGGACTTTGGAATATCCATCAAATGTCTGATACCAAACCTGTAGGTCGTTAATCTCAAGTAGTGGGTGATCACTCATTGCCTTTTTCTCCCTTCGCCAACATGTCGCGCACCCCGTCGCCCAGAAGATTAAAGCCCAGAATTATGATGACAATGGCAAGAGAAGGAAAAATAGTCATCCACCAAGAATCCGGCATATAACGAGATCCGTCAGCCACCATCTGCCCCAAAGCTGGAGTTGGAGGTTGTTCACCGAGGCCGACAAAGCTTAAGGAAGCGCCAATAAGAATTACCCAACCAACATCTAAGGCCATCTTGGTAAAAATTGGTGACAGACAATTTGGCAGAATCTCTCTAAATAAAATATGACCTTTGCTAGCACCGATGAGCTCGGCACCAATCACAAAATATTCGTTTTTAAATGATGAAGCCATTCCGTATACCAAGCGGGTATACCAAGGCCACCACATGATAGTTACGGCAATCATCGCATTCGTCAAATTTGGTTCTAAGACTGCTGCAATTGCTAAGGCGAGCAAAAGAGGCGGCACCGCTAAAAAAATATCTGTCACTCGCATGATCACCGTTTCAATCCAATGTCCTTTAAAATAACCAGCCACAAGGCCAAGGAACACACCCACGGGAACAGAAATGCTCAAAACCAGTATCGCCATCACTAAAGCGCCACGCAAAGAAAAAAATATCCGAGTTACTATATCCCGGCCAAACACATCTGTTCCAAAAAAATAATGTCCCGAAGGTGGAAGATTTGCATTTTGGTAATCAACAAATTTTTCTGCATGCAAAGGATAGGGGGATAAAAGCGGTGCAAAGACTGCCGTTAGAACCACCGCCAGCACAATTCCCAAGCCGATGACCGAAAGCTTATTACGGGAAAATTTGTACCAGTTTTTCCGCATCCCTTCTTTCAAACGATAAGACACTGATGGAAGAATGATCTCTGAATTTGTCAGCGGGTTAGTATTCATTATGTTTTGCCCCCTAACCTGATGCGTGGATCAAGATAGGCAACAACAAAATCCACCAGAATATTGACGATAACAAAGATAAGCCCGAAGATAATAATAACTGCTGAGATTGAGTTTAAGTCCTTTCGCAGCATGGCATTCATCCCATATCGTGAAATGCCCGGCCAATTGAAGATTACCTCGACGAGAAAAGCATTGCTCATCAATGATGCGATATCCAACCCCATCACCGAAACAGCAGGTATTAAAGATGGTTTCAGCAGATATTTTGTCATAATCACCCGATTGGGGATTCCGTAACCCTTGGCCGCTGCCAAGTAATCTTTGCCCATGTTATCGGTCATGGCCGTACGCACAATTCTTGCCTCTTGAAACAACGGCCCCATAGCCAAAGCAAAAGCAGGCACGATCAAGTGTTTCAGGGCGTCCCAAAAAGCAGTCAAGTTGCCGCTGAGCAGACTGTCCACGGTGATTAACCCAGTAATAGTCGGCGGGGGAAGTACATGGGGACTAAGCCGTCCCAGTACTGGAATAACTGGCCAGATGTAACCGAATAAAAGGAGAAACAAAACGGCCAGCACAAAAGAGGGAACCGCCACTCCAGTATAGGAGAACACCCGAACCAGAGTATCAATCCACTTATCTCGATATCGGGCTGCCAAAGTGCCAAATAAAATAGAAAGTGTCACAACCAAAAAGGCGGCAACTAGAGCCAGTTCCAAGGTCGCCGGTAAAAAGTCTTGCACATCCTTAGTGACAGGACGCCGAGTTGTGAGTGACTCTCCCAAATCCCAGACAGCAACTCCTTTGACCCAATACAAATACTGGGCGACAAGAGGCTTGTCCAAGTGCATATCCTGACGCATAGCCTCAACTGCAAACTGAGGAGCCCGCGGTCCTAACGCCATCCTGGCTGGATCACCTGGTACAACCCGGGAAATTACGAAGATCACCATTGAAAGCCCAATCAAAACGAATAACGAGAGGAGCAACCTTTTAAAAATGTATGAACGTAGTTTCATAAACGCCCTCCCTTCTAAAGAAGAAATGTGCGAAGCGATTTTCGGAGGTTCCTTAAAATGGAGATACCGCCGAAAATCACCTCGTCTCAAAAGCAAATTATCCTGTTCATAAGGGTAGAAATTACTCTGCTGAAATCACTTTATAATCATGATAATAGAAATTATATCCCATGACCGCGCTAATCGATTTACCTTCTTCAACCAGTTCATGACCGGGCCAGATAATCAGATCCTCACGGAAGGCTCTCTTTTCTGCCTGGTCAAAGACCCAAATGGTCGGGCAGAGGTCGACAATCGTCTTTTGAATTTCTTTATACTTCTCCATCCGATCAGAGGCATCCACTGTACCAATAGCAGCATCAATAGCTTGGTCGATCCCTTTGTCCATCAGCCATTCCGCCTGTTCCCAAGTCCCATTGGATTTGGAGTGGTAACGAGAAAACAAGGTGGATCCTGCTTCGTTATAACTGGGAGCGACAAAGACCGTACTGGCATTGGGGGTTTTTTCTTTGGTTGCCACCTGGTCCACAAATGAAAGCCAGGGAGTCTTCTGTATATTGACTGTGATTCCCAAATCTCCGGCATTAGCCTGAAAGAGCATGGCAATTTTTTCTTCATCTGGCACTTCGGATATCCAGGCCAATTCGACGGGATAGTTATCCAATTGATCAGCATACTTTGACTTGGCTAGCTCAGCTTTCGCCATCTCTAGGTTCCGTTCATACTGGGGCAGTTGATCGTTGAATCCAGGCAGATTGAAAGGCACTGGCCCTTTCGCTTTTATACTGCCCGGGAAAAGCTTATCCACTACCGTTTGGTAGTCAAAGACATATGCTAAAGCTTTTCTAAAATGAACATCATCAGTAGGTGCCTTTTGGGTATTAAGCATAATGTTGAGAATGGTTCCTGAAAATGAAGCATCAACTGCAACTCCCGGCATCTGTCCCAAAGCCTTTAAGGCTTCTTCCGTCTGCCACTGGTCAGTAATCTCCAACTGATTATTGCTCATCATGGTTCGGACAGTAGCACTTTCTGTAGTCCCCACAATCTGAATAGCATCTGGGGCGTCCTTGTCCCATCCGCCCCAATACTCTGGAAATTTAATCGCAGCGAGATGCTCCTGCTTTTTCAGTTCTTTAACCATGAAAGGGCCACTGCCCGCATCGTTGGTGGCTAGCCAAGATTTTCCGTAATCACCCATGTCCCCATAACTACCGTCCGCTTTATTAGCCAAAACTTGGTCCCCGTTGACCACATAGAGACGGACTAAAGTTGCTAGAAAAGGACCGAATGTCTTCTTTAATTTAAATTCCACTTTATACTTGTCAAGTGCTTTGGCTTCTTCAACTACATCGGTATAGAGGTAACTGAATCCTTCACCCATAGTGAGCATCCGATTCATAGAAAAAACAATATCGTCCGCAGTTAATTCATCTCCATTATGAAATTTAACATCTTGGCGAAGATTAAATGTGTAAGTCAGACCGTCTGAGCTCGCTTCCCAATCCGTAGCTAACAACGGTTTAATGCTTCCATCCGGGTTAGGAAAAATTAGTGTATCATAAAGATTCAGAAGAGCCGTGGAGCTAGCAAAATCATTACCTACACCAGGATCTATATTCGGTGTATCAGAAGCCGTAGAGCGAATTATTTTTTCATTGGGAACAGGAGCCTGGGCGTTCCCCTCTGTTTTAGAACTCCCGCATCCTGACAGGAATAGAGCGCTGGCTAGCATTACCATGCTGATAATCAAAATTCCTTTGCGTAAGTTTCTCATTTTTACCATCAAATTTTCCCCCTCCATTTAATTTTTTCGAAATGTGTTACCTTTTCTTATAAGTTTACAAACCACCACCTACTTTATTAAAAATTCTATCTTACGACAAAATTATGAGAATCGCCGACCGCTTGGTCGGTCCTCCCAAAGTCTATTTTTCAATCAGACTCCAAATTAGTTCACAATCTGATTCACTATCATTGTAGGCCCAATGCTCTTCTCCTGCCGGAATAAAGGATGCCTGCTGTGCGGAGAGGCGCTGCTCCTGTCCTCCGCTCATGATCCTAATTGATCCTTTGATGATGTATGAATACTCATCGCAAGCATGAGCGGCTGCATTTTGGGCCGGAACCCGTGCTCCTGGGGGAAAGACTGCGATACCCATCGTAACCTGTCCGTTTTCTCCTGCCCCAAAAATGGTTTTCATGATAACATCTGTCCGATTATCAGGTTGAACATCCTGCACTTTAACTGCTTTCACTTTTTATCCTTCTCCCTTCTATTTTTGCCGAGCAGTGGTGTATCCCATTACTGCGAACATTTTCGGATCAACAAGGACTCCATATAATTCCTTGGCTTGGTCAACTGTAATATAACCATTTCGGACATCCCAGGCTACCATTTCCGCTGGCCGTTCTATAGAATTGCCATACCCTCCTCCGGTAGCCGTGATAAGCCGCACAGTATCTCCAGTATCGAGAGGGAAACGTGCGTATTTGCCAAAAGGTCCACAAACCTCGCCGTTTAGTTTCACGATTTCGAATTCATTACGAGAACCATCCTGACCACTATTAAATCCCCAAGGCAGGAACCTATGTCTCCCAAAAGTTGCTGTAAGTGATTGTCCATCAGTCAAGGCAGTGTAGGAACGAATTGTCCCACACCCGCCCCGGTTCTTTCCAGCTCCAGCACCGTCTGTACGCAAGCTGTACTCTTGAACCATAACGCCGTAACGTGTCTCAGCGACCTCTACCGGAACATTGTAGGTCTCACCATCTCCGATACAAAATTGACCTGCAGCCCCATCCAGACCTTCACCAGCTCCCCATCCACCCGTGCTTGGCTCCACAAGAAGGTATGGCTCCCTAGTATCTGGATGCATTCCTGATAATATCACTGCGCAAACGGACAAGAGATGACCCGCATTCAGTCTTTGAGGAAGTACCGGGGCTAAGGCTTTCCAAATAAGGTCTGAGCCATACAACATCGTCTCCCAATAGGTTGAAACAGCAGCCGGACGTTCCGCCGAAAAGATCGAGTCTTGATCAGTTAGCACCTTCAACGGGCGAAACACCCCATCATTTACATCTTGGGAGGGATTTGTCACAGCCAAAAATAAGGTTCTGACCGAAGAAACTAAAGCGGTATATGAACAATTAACCGGTCCGGGTACTTTAGGATGGCTGCCACGAAAATCGCAGATAAACTCATCGTCCGTAATCGTCACTTTAACCTGCACATTAAACGGGCCATTACCAATTCCGTCATCATCAATAAAATCATAGGCCTCGAAGGTTCCTTTCGGCAGTTTACTCAATTCATTTAACGCCAATTGTTCACCGTGTTGCAGGAGATGGTTGACGGATTCCATAACAACTTCCTTACCATACTTTTCACAGAGTTCTTTAAAGCGCTTATCTCCGGTTCTTAAACCAGCTACCTGTGCCCACATATCTCCCAAAGAAAGCTCGGGGAACCGTACATTGGCAGCCGTGACTTCCACGAGGGCTTGATTTATCTTTCCTTCTTCAAAAAGCTTAACACAAGGGTATTGCAGCCCTTCTTGGAAGATCTCGGTAGAATCTGTAGTCCAAGAACCCGGATCCTTCCCGCCCACTTCCGTCCAGTGAGCCTTATTGGCTGAAAAAGCAACCAACTCGCCATCATAGAAGATGGGCAAAACCATCCCAACATCCGATAAATGGGAACCTCCACCACCATAAGGATCATTAGTAATGATAATGTCTCCGGCCTTTAAATCACCAGGCTTACCGTACTTCTTCAAAATATCCTTAACCATGAACGAAAGCAAACCGATAAATCCTGTTACTCCATTTCCTTGAGTTAGTAACTGACCTTTGGCATCCGTCAGTCCGCAAGCAAAATCCAAAACTTCATAAATGATCGGACTCATCGAAGTACGTGCCAAAGCATGAAACATCTCTTCCCCGATAGCAACTAGGGAATCCCCTACAATCTCTAAGGTGAACTGATCCTCTTTTGTCTTAACTCCACTCATTATTTACACCCCCATCGTGATAATTAAGTTGCCGTAAGCATCTACTGTTAAAACTTGACCTGGGTAGACAACCGCCGAAGAAGTGGGTTCTTCCACGATGGCCGGACCTTTAATCACACTTTCGGCATGCAGTTTGTCACGTGAGTATACTTTTGTATCCACCCAACCTTCATCTTCAAACAAAACAGGCCTGATTTCTTTAACACACTCTTCTGCGTTGTCTCCTACTTCCTCCAACATGGGAAATTCCGGTTTGGGTACATTGCCAAGCGAAATGAGATGCATGTTAACGATTTCTGTAGAAGCCTCACTTAACTTGAAAGTATAATGCTTCTCATGCAATTCATGGAATACTATGACCATATCTTTAATTGTTTCCTCATTCAATAGTCCTCCAACGACAGGTACTTTGACAGTGTGTTCCTGACCGACATAACGCATGTCTGTATAACGGGTATGGGAAACCTTTTCCGGGCCAAAACCTTCCTCCTTAAACTGATCAAGAGCCCCATCCTCTAAGCGTTTCCATACTGCATTAAGTTCATCAATGTTAATGCTATTAACTCGGCGAATGTAGGTTTGAATATAGTCGTGTCTCAAATCCGTCATTAGCATGCCCCAAGCAGCAAACACTGAAGCTGCGATAGGAATAATCACCTTACGGACCCCTAATTCTTTCGCCAAAGCCATTGCATGCATAGGGCCGCCTCCACCGAAAGCAACCAACACAAATTCGGTCGGGTCATATCCCTTGCGTACAGACACAAGTTTTAGAGCATTCAGCATATTGGAATTGGCTTTCCGAATAATCCCTAATGCCGCCTCTTCCACGGAAATATTGAATCGTTGAGCAACTTTTTCCCAAATTGCGGCTTTCACCGCCTCCATGTTTACTTTATTTTGAAAGTTCTCTGGGGAAAGCCTACCCGTGACCAAATTGGCATCTGTCGTCGTAGGATTCTCTCCGCCCTTTCCATAGGCAACTGGACCTGGAAGTGCTCCCGCTGATTGCGGACCCACTTTTAAAGAGCCAGCATCATCGATCCAAGCAATAGAACCCCCTCCATTGCCTATCTCCACAATATCCACAACGGGCACCTTAATAGGATAGCCGGCACTGCGATCATGACGCTCAATATGATAATCCGTCGTCACTTTCACCTCTCCATGGTCAATCAGGGAGCATTTGGCCGTTGTACCTCCAATATCAAAGGCAATAATGTTTTCTTCATGTAAAATCTTACCTAGAATGGCCGCTCCAAACACCCCTGCCACCGGACCGGATTCAACCATATTAATTGGAGTCTCCTTGGCTTGAGCAAACGTTGTAGTACCAGAATTGGACTGCATAATATAGTTGTTACCTTCAACTTGAATGCTACTCAAATGATTGTCCAAACGGTCAATATAGGAAGCCGCAATGGGTTTAACATAAGCATTCAATACAGCCGTGCTAACCCTTTCATATTCGCGCCATTCATTGGTAACCTCATGAGAAGCAGTAACCTCTACCTCTGGCCATTCTCTTTTGATAATCTTTACTGCCAACTTTTCGTGAGCCGGATTAGCATATGCATGAAGAAAAGCCACAGCAATCGCTTGAACACCTTGGCTTTTCAACTCTTCCACGATCGCTTTTACTTCTTCCTCAGCGAGAGAATGAAGTACCTCCCCTTTATAATTCATACGTTCTCCGACTTCCATCCTTAGGTAACGGGGTACAAACGGAATCGGCTTCTGGTAACGGACATTAAACAAATCGGGCCGATTGCCACGTGCTATCTCCAATACATCTCGGAATCCTTTGGTAGTAATAAGTCCAGTCTTGGCTCCTTTTCTCTCGGTCAAGGCATTGATGATCACCGTTGTTCCATGAATAAATGTATCAACAAAACCACCCTCAATCTCTGCCATGTTGATAACATCAATTACCCCTAGTTCATAATTAGGCGGAGTTGTATCACATTTAGCAATTCCCATTCTGTTGTGTTCATCCAAATAAACAAGGTCGGTAAACGTTCCCCCGATGTCTGTAGCAACCCGCATTCGCAATTCCTCCTTATTATCTAATGAATTCTGACAACCGATTTATCCTTAGATCTCTGGAATGAGTAAAAATTGGTAAGATTAATCATCTGAACAAATAGTAATCATCCTTTAAATCTTAGCTACGAAAAATCACGGGTGTTAGAACTGAAATCATATGTACCGGTTCATCCGTAGGATTGTACCAAGAGTGGTCTACTAATGAGGGGAAGTGAATTGCGTCACCCGCTTGTAATTCGAATTCTTGTTCTCCTATCGTCATCACAACCTTACCTTGAAGAATATAGTAGAATTCTTCGCCTTGATGATTAAATGCAATATCCTGAGTCGACCGGGGTTCTAACGTAACATATAGAGGTTCTAAAGCCCGTCCAACAAAATCACCTGCTAGACGATTATAAATAGCGTTGGACCTTTCAATTTTTAGCTGCTTACGCTCAGCTTCAAGAGTTAAATATGTATTATGAACAGGCTCCTCAAAAAAACTAGACATAGGGACATTTAAGACTTCCGCAATTTTTTGCAGAGATGTAATTGCCAAGGAGCTGTTGCCTCGTTCGACTTGAGAAAGAAAACTGATCGATAAACCTGTCTTTTCACTTAATTCTTTCAATGTCATGTTTTGCTGAGCCCGCAATAACCTAATTCTTTCATAAATGCTCTCCATAAATGACTCCTTCTATATATTAATGAACTAATCTTATTGTTGTTGTATAACAATATATTACAGTATTATAAAGCTGTCTAGTATTATTTTAGTTACACAAAAAAATATTTTCATGCCACTAAAAATTTAGATAGTGAATTCGTTCAACTAAAGTTGAACAAATTCACTCTGCGGCACCAAGAAAGTTCGACCTACCTTCGCCAGCCATACTAGTAGGATGGACAAAATTTTCATTCATCAGTGGTGCCGCACTGCGGCATGGGGGTCTGATAGTATCAACATACTGGCACTCAACTATCTCCGAGGGGGGGTTAGGAATTAAGTTCATAATTGAGAGAGCAGTACAATTCATCAACACTCATTGCTCATGTCTCACAATCATAAAGATTTGTCCATTAGGAACAACAGGTTCTACACTTCGATTAATTCTCGAGAAAAATTATTAAAACGTACTGGCCCTTTTTCAGTTAGTCCGACAATATCTTCAATGCGAACCCCATATTGCCCCGGTAAATAAATACCCGGTTCAATACTAAAGGTCATTCCTGTCTTCATCGATTCTTGATTACCGTAAACTATAAAAGGATCTTCATGGATATCCAGCCCTATACCATGACCTGTCCGATGAACAAAATACTCAGCATATCCCGCTCGGGAAATGGCATTGCGGGCAGCCTCATCCACTTTTTCACAAGAAATCCCTTCTTGAACTGCTTGAAAACCAGCTTCATTGGCTTCTTTTACAGCATTGTATATCTTCTTGACGTCTTCAGATGCTTTACCTATCGAAAATGTTCGAGTCATATCAGAACAATACCCTTGAAAGAGTCCTCCGAAATCTAAAACGACTAAATCTCCAAACATTAACTTTCTTTCTCCAGTATTGTGATGCGGCGAGGAGGTGTTGGGTCCTGAGGCTATAATAGGTTTGAAAGAAAGCTCATCAGCGCCATATTCCTTAAGCATGCTTTCCACAAAAAAGGCCAATTCCTTTTCGGAAATACCTGGTTTGAGCTCTTTGAGCACTTCTCCCATAACCTTATCCGTTAATCCACCGGCCTTTTCTAGAAGACTCATTTCTTTTTGGTCTTTTATCATTCGTACCTGCCTCATCAAGGCTGAGGCACCAATAAACTCGTACCTTGGAAATGCTTTTCTTATACTTAAAAAATGTCCTGCCCACATTCTTTCGTCAATCGCCGCTATTGCAGAATGATTGTTGATCAACGGACGTAACAAGTCCACTGGATTTGTTCCATCAGCCCAGGTTAGTAATTCAAAACTATTTTTCTCAAGATTCTCTGCCATTTCTCGATACATCTCAGGCAGAATCATAACTGGTTTGCCCTCTGCCGGCACTAAGAAAATCTGCAGTCTCTCATCTGGCGTAGTCTTTAATCCTGTAAGATAAAACAAATTGGACGAAGGGGCTAATGCCAGATAATCCGTACATTGCTCTTTCATGATTGCTTGAATTTTCTTGATTCTCGCTATCGTTCCAACCATAAATTCTAAACCCTCCCTTGGAGTTGCTTCACCAGAACCCAAATTATTTCACAGTTTTCCGTTCCATCATTGAAGGCCCAGTGTTCTTCGCCAGCGGGAATTAAAGTTGCTTGACCTTCAGATATACGATACTCTTTTCCCCCACTCACGGTTAGAAGTGATCCACTCATTACAAAGGAGTATTCATGTTCAGCATGAGCTCCCGCTCCTTCTGCCGGTACTCTTGCCCCAGGGGGAAACACTACAGTTCCCATTGTTACCTGGGCATCCTCACCAAACAGGGTTTTCATGATCACATCATATCGATCTGCTGCTTTAATATCTTTGTTTGTTACAATCTTCATTAAGTGTGATCTCCTTATCTTCACATTTTAAAACTGGAGTAATTTTCATACTTATGCGCTGGCCATGACTCGAACACGGACGTTCGAGATTAAAGCATCGCCATGACGATAAGCGGACGAGCTTATTCGCCACACTACAACTCATTACGCATACTCCTGCAGTGTGGATTGGCAAGGTGTCGTGATGGCGAGAAGGGACCTTCCAGAAAAAATACAATGAAAAGTTATACTTTCTGACTAGTATTAGAAAACATGATTACTCATGAAATATAATTGGAGTAAGTACCGCAATCATGTGGACTGGCTCATCTGTGAGGTTATGACAAGTATGATCTAACATGGAGGGGAAATGAATCGTATCACCCTCGTTCATTTCATATTCTTTGTCCCCGACCATCATTATGACCTTACCCTTCAATATATAGTAGAACTCCTCACCTGGATGATTGAATACAACGTCCTGCCCTTGTTGCGGGGCTAATACTATGTGAATCGGTTCCAATACCTTTCCTGAAAAGTCGCCTCCTAATCGTGTAAATACCGAATTTGATCTCTCAATTTGAAAAGGCTTACGATCTTCTACTGGTGTAAAGAAACTGTTACTGACTGTACTTTCAAAAAAAGAGGACATTGAAACATTAAATACATCCGCTATCTTTTGAAGAGATGTAATAGCCAGAGAGCTGTTTCCCCGTTCTACCTGAGAAAGAAAACTGATGGATAAACCAGTTTTTTCACTCAATTCTTTGAGCGTTATGTTCATATTGACACGTAGACTCCGAATTCGCTCATATATATTTTCCATAACCACCTCAAATTTCTGAGAATTAAAGTTATATGAAATATATTATAGTAATACTAAAATGTCTAGGATTTTTATGGAAATAATACAATATTTTACTTAAAAGATTTCCACGAATCCCGGACTCTATATTTTAAGAAACAATTAAATAAGCAAACTATATCAATTATGATACAATTTGCTTACTTAGAATAAATTCATTCTTTTCCTAACGCCGTTCAATTCCCGTCAGAACTCCATACCCACCTAGGACCTTAACCGTTCCTACTAGTCCTCCCTTGATGGATTCCTGCTCGAGATCCTTGCCACTACCCTGTTCGACAAAATACTTGTCCAGACTGTAATCCACTCTGTAATTATCTATCCCGTCAAACGGATTGAACATGTCTTGAAACTTTCCTTTCAGATAGACCCCTTGCTTTGGTTTAGTATCACTGACTTGGTCGATAACATAATACTTACCCTCTTGTTTAAGACTTACATACAGATTTTTATTGTGTATCTTGTCTTGGGACAGGTTCACCATGGACTTTGGAACATCTGATATTGCAAAATTAATGGCAACATAGTCCCCCCTAAATAAATCTGTCGGGTCATAAGCCTTTGTTTCCAGAACGAGTTCTTTCCCGAAGAGAACGGTTGCTTGAGGTTTGATGGTCATCGCTAGAAGAATGAAGAAAGGAATAGCCACAGCTAGCAAGAACGTCTTTCTCTTAGTCATGCTATCTTCCCCCCTTTTCCTGATTTCATCATCCGTTCAAAGTAGAAGCCAAAGCCGAGTAACAACAATCCTCCTACAATAAAGAACAGTGACTTCGGTAAAAAAGCAAAGGTATCCGTATAATACCGGAAGATAGTAACACACACAAAGATGAGGCTAATAAGGCTACCCTTTCTGATCAAGAAAAATAGAGAAATCACAAAAGCGAGTGCAAAGAGGATACTCACCAAACGCGTTGACTGAACACTAATCAGTACCTCCCATAAATCGGGAATGGTCAGAATCACACCCGTTACCCCAAACAGAATGTTACCCTGAACTCGGAAAATATCGGGCTCTAAGTTGTGTCTCACCCCATACATAACAAGTCCTATGAAGAAAAAGAGCAGCGCTACATATAAACTCTCAACTTCATATCTTAGGGTGATCTGTAAGATAAAGCTTAGGCTCGTTAGGTTAGCGAAAAACAAGAGCAGTCTTGATTTATCAAAGTAGTTGAAAGCAAGGTACACAATGGGAATCCCTACCCAGCCCGCATAAGGAAACCCCTGATCAAATAAGCCGAAAAGGTAGACCCCGAACAAGATGTTCGCAAAGAGCATTAAATACTTGTCCTTAAGCTGGAAGGCCATTGGCATGACTCCCAAGGACCATAGTAGGAACGCTGTAGGAAAATCTCCTCCGAAATTATACATCTGTCCGATGAGAAAGATACCCGCTCCGTAAACCAGAGTGCCTAGGTAAATCAAACTCCTACCCGTCCTCGGATTATCTTCCGATAGGATATAACCTGTCAGGTTTACTCCACCGAAAACGCCAAAGATAATAAGCAACTTAACAAAATGACTGATCCCATCCCAGTTGCTAGCAATAAAACTCAAAACTCCAAGACCTACTAAAATTGCGCCAATCGTAACCACAACTCGAATAAAGTTAAGACCGCTCTTTACTTCATAAATCTCCAAGATCCCAGTCTTTTGCTCCCCCGTGATAAGAGCAGCACTTTCAAAGTGGTCTAGTTCTTTACTGACTAAGGAGAAGTTCCCTTTAGTAATTTGCCGTTTCAAATATTTCTCCTCCTTCACTCCGTTCTAAATATCATTCGTAATTATGTGCTAATGTAATTGTAGTCAATGGCTTCAACAGATCATTGAGATAGGGCATAAGTTCTATGGTGGAACATTGGTATCTCCATGTTGATCGTTTACCCTTCTCTTTTCTCCTCTTGTTATTAGCTAAAATGTAGTTCAGAGCTAGAATACTGTATGCTCTGTCCTCAAAATAATCTCTTCCTGTAACGCCTCGCTCAAATCGCAGAAATAGTCACTATAGCCAGCGACTCGGACGATTAAGTCACGGTACTTTTCCGGTTCAGCTTGAGCAGCCCGCAAGGTCTTGGCACTGACCACGTTAAATTGAATATGATGTCCCCCCAATTTGAAATACGAGCGGACCAACCGAGCCAATTTATCAATTCCATCTTCTCCCTCTAAGACTTGAGGCGTGAACTTCAAATTTAACAAGGTGCCTCCAGTACGTGCATGATCCAGTTTGGAAGCCGATTTAATGACCGCAGTTGGACCTAAAAGGTCCATTCCTTGGACTGGAGAAATCCCTTCCGAAAGCGGTTCCCAGGCCCTGCGCCCCTCTGCCGTTGCGCCAATAACAGAGCCGAAATAAACGTGGCATGTCGTTGGTAACATATTGATCCGATATACACCACCCTTAGTATTAGACCTGCCATTCACTTCAGCGTAGTATGCATTAAAAATATCCACCATTATTTCGTCAGCATACTCATGATCATTGCCAAAGTGGGGTGTCTTGTTTATCAGAAGCTGACGCATCACCTCATGTCCCAAGAAATTATCTTCAAGCGCAGTAAGCAACTGATCTATGGTAAGATTCTTAAGGTCAAAGATATGGTGTTTTATACCTGATAACATATCTGTTAGACTACCTAGGCCAACACCCTGGACATAGTTTGTGTTATATCGAGCACCGCCGTCATTATAATCCTTACCCTTGGCGACACAATCGTCAATTAGCAGAGAAAGAAACGGAGACGGCATATAAGTCGCATAAAGTCGCTCAATGATATTACTTCCCTTAACCTTGATATCCATGAAGTAGTGAAGTTGTTTCTTAAAGGCTGTAAATAGTGTGTCAAAAGACTCAAAACTCCGAGGATCTCCAGTTTCTAAGCTCAACTGCTGACCCGTCCTGGGGTCTAGCCCATTATGCATGACCAATTCCAGGATTTTCGGCAGATTAAAATACCCTGTTAAAATATAGCTCTCTTTGCCAAAGGCCCCTGTTTCCACACAACCACTCGTTCCCCCTTGACGGGCATCCTCGATTAATTTACCCTGACGCAGTAGTTCCTCGACGACAGTATCCGCATTAAATACTGAGGGTTGACCCCAGCCTTTGCGAATAATCCGGGCCGCACGCTTTAAAAACCGATCCGGATTCTTCTTACTTAATTGGATGTTCGAGCTCGGCTGCAAGAGACGCATTTCATCGATAACATCTAAGACAAGGTAAGTAACGTCATTGACACCATCTGACCCATCCGCTTTAAGTCCGCCGCTGTTGATAATAGCGAAATCCGTGTAGGTTCCGCTTTCCGCAGCAGTTACCCCAACTTTTGGAGGCGCTGGTTGATTGTTAAACTTTACCCAAAAACACTGGAGGAATTCTTTAGCCTGTTCCTCGGTTAACGTTCCTTCAGCCAAGCCCTTTTTATAGAACGTATACAAATGTTGATCCAGCCGTCCTGGACTAAAGGCGTCCCAAGTATTAAGTTCTGTGATAACGCCTAAATGAACAAACCAGTATGCTTGCAAGGCTTCCCAAAAATTCCGCGGGGCATGGGCTGGAACATACGTGCAGACCTCAGCAATCATCTCCAGTTCTTCCTTACGCACGGTATCTGCTTCTACTTGGGCTAATTCTCGAGCCTTTTCAGCGTACCGTTCAGCAAACCGGATGATGGCTTCGGCACTGATTCGCATCGCTTTAAGTTCTTCCTGCTTGTAGTAAGCTTCGACATCGTTAAAATAATCCAGGTTCGCTAGTTGCGCATCGATTTCAGCAATAAAGTTTATAAAACCCAAACGATATATTTTATCATCGAGCACCGTATGCCCTGGGGCTCTCTGCTCCATAAACTCCGTAAAGATACCTGCATCATAGGCTGCTATCCATTCCTCGGACATCTCAGCAAATATCAGATCGCGCATGGACTTGCCCTGCCAAAAGGGAATAATTCGTTCTGCATAGGCTTGACGAACCTCTGGACTAACTTTAAAGGAGATCTTTTGACGAGAATCTAAAATGTCCAAATCCTCTAGGCTATGACAGCAAAGTTCAGGGTAGGTATAGGTAGCCTTCGGGGCCGGACCTCTCTCCCCAACAATTAATTCGCCCATATTAATACAAATTTCTTTGTGCTCAAGTAGATATTTAAATGCTAAAGCCCGTTGAACGGGAACAGATGTCTTCCCCGCATTACGAAAGAATTCCGTTATTAACTCTGCCCTTTCGGCGGAGATATGAGCTTCGGTCTCTAGGCTTTGTTGCCTGAGCATGGTTACCCTTTTATTCATTTTTAGATCACTCCTCCGATCGCCGTTGTACAAATAGATACATTATCCCCCAATTTTAACCTTAAGCCCAAACTGCTCCAACGTCCCAGCGATCTGTGCCATACGTTCATCGTCAGGGGACAGCAAATCTGGCAAACTATATTCAAGACCTAGTCGTTGGTACTTATTCACCCCTGCCTTATGGTACGGCAAACAATGAATTTCTGCCACACGTTTTAACGTCGCAACAAATTTCCCGATTTGTTGGAGATTATCCTCATCGTCATTGATCCCTGGAATGATAGCTACCCGGACAATAACTTGGGGATGCCTCTCTGCAAGCCAACGTAAATTGGTTAGTACTAATTCATTAGGGACCCCGGTGACGTTCTGGTGCTTTTTACTATCCATAACTTTTAAGTCATATAGAAATAGATCCACATAGTCGCTGATCATTTGCAAGGAGTCGAGTTTGACAAACCCACATGTCTCTACCGCCGTATGGATTTCTTTCTTCCGGCACTCTTTGAGCATTTCTAGAAGAAAGTCTGGCTTCATCAACGCTTCCCCTCCAGAAAACGTGACTCCTCCTCCTGATTCGTCATAGAAAATTAAATCTTTCTCTATCTCAGCCATGACTTCCTTCACTGACATCATCTTAGCTACAAGTTCTCTTGCCCCAGCATGGCAAACCTTGCTGCATTCCCCACAAGCTACGCATTTATCTCTAATATAAACCAGTTGTCCCTCAACAGAAATAACCGCTTTGCTTGGGCAAATCTTTAAACATTGATCGCAGCCAATACACCGATCCGGCCGATACATTAACTCCTGACCCAATCCCTGACCCTCCGGGTTATGACACCACTGACAGTGAAGAGGACAACCCTTCAAAAAAACCGTGGTCCGTATGCCCGGTCCATCATGGATAGAGTACTTCATAATATTAAAAACCATGCCTTTAAGCAAATTCCCACCACTCCTGCTTTTTCTGAACTGAATTCGGTGTTAAAGGAAACGCTTCCTTTCCTTCGATTAATTATACTCGAAGTTAAATCAAATAAGGTATTATATCTTAAATTCTCCGCGATCTTCTCAGTTCCTCTACACAGCATGAAAAACCTATTCTTAGAAATAAGTGAACTCGTCCAGCTAAAGCTGAACATCGAGTCTTCGGTGGGGGACTCTACCTCCTTCGCCGCTAAGTGTTTCTATTGGGAAGGCGGCTCGGCGATACTCTCCACTGGAGACTATCGTCACCGAAGCAGGGTACGGGGGCCCACTCCCACTTGAAGAAGTGGGAGTCTTACGATTGGATAAAGAAGTGAAATGAGAAAAAGGGTCTGTAACAACAAACTCACATTCTAGTTACAGACCCTTTTGTTTTGTTTTACTGTTCTGGAATTAAAATAACCATCAATTGCAGTGATAATTCAAATAAGGTGATCTTTAGAGGTAAAACTTGCCGCAGGTGGTTAAAACGTTATTCCTTTTCCATATAAGGATAGCTAACTTCTGTACGAGGAACCAATGTCTCTTTAATTGTACGTTGACTCATCCAACGATATAAGTTAATTGCGCTGCCAGCTTTATCATTGGTTCCTGATCCACGGCTGCCACCGAATGGTTGTTGTCCAACAACTGCACCGGTAGGTTTATCGTTGATATAGAAATTACCTGCTGCATGATCCAAGGCTTTTGCCATCTTGATAATTGCGGCTCTGTCTTGTGCAAATACAGAACCCGTCAATCCATAGGTAGTTGATGTATCACATATCTCTAATGTTTCCTCTAATTTGTCATTCGGATATACATAAATGGTCATAACTGGTCCAAAGATTTCTTCTACCATCGTCTTGAATGTAGGTGTCTTTGCTAAGATTATTGTCGGCTCTACAAAGTATCCTACACTGTCATCGCTTCCACCACCAATGATGATTTCAGCCTCTTTAGATTCCCTCGCATAATCAAGATAGCTTTGAATATTCTTAAACGATTTATGATCAATAACAGCATTCATAAGGTTTGTAAAGTCACGAACATCACCCATCTTGATCTTTTTAATTTCTTCTTCGAGACGTCCTTTTAATTCGCCCCATAGACTTTCAGGAATATAAGCACGGGATGCTGCAGAACACTTTTGTCCTTGGTATTCAAAAGCACCAAGAATGATTCCGCAGGTAAGTGCTTCAATATCTGCTGATTCATGAGCAAAGATAAAGTCTTTACCACCTGTCTCACCAACAAGACGCGGATATGTAACATACTTATCAATGTTTTCACCCACTTGATTCCAAATGCTGTTGAATACGTCTGTAGAACCTGTGAAATGAAAGCCTGCCAACTTAGGATGACTAATGACGACTTTACCAAAGTCAACTCCTCTACAAGGTACAAAGTTGATTACACCTGCAGGTAAACCAGCTTCCATAAGAATTTGCATGAAGTAGTAGTTTGAAAGTACCGCTGTGGATGATGGTTTCCATAAGACAGTGTTACCGGTCATAGCAGGAGCTGTTGCAAGGTTACCCCCGATTGCTGTAAAGTTGAAAGGTGTGATTGCCGCAACAAAACCGTCAAGCGCACGATATTCTACACGGTTCCAGACACCCTGTGTGTTACCTGGTTGTTGTTTGTATATCTCTTGCACGTAGTAAGGATTAAAACGAAGGAAATCTGCTAATTCACAAATAACATCGATTTCTGCTTGGAAAGGATTTTTGCTTTGTCCAAGCATACAAGAAGCTGATAATTTTGCTCTGTATTTTCCTGTCAATAGATCTGCTGCTTTTAAGAAAATAGTAGCTCTATGCTCCCAAGGCATATTTTCCCATTCTTCTTTTGCTGCCTCTGCTGCTTCGATTGCCAGAAGCAGCTCTTTTTCACCAGCTACATAATATTCGCCAAGTACTTTTTGATGGTCATGGGGGCAAATCATTTTTTCTTTATTCTCTGAACGAATTTCTTTTCCGCCAATAATAATTGGTACCTCAATTGGGTTCACTACTTGTCTTTCAAGTTCTGCCTTTAAAGCAGTCCGTTCAGGTGATCCCGGCAGATAACCTTTGATAGGTTCATTTTCCGGAAGTTTAATTTGGAAATAGGCATTGTTCATTTCTAATCCTCCTAATCATACTACTGCAGATTCAAGTAACAATTTCCCTCCGCTAAAGCGTTCCAAACCAAATCGTTCAATCGGCATAAAACACTCTTGCCCGAGAATCTTCTGGGCCAGAAGAACGGCCGTCTGGGGAGCAACCATGAAACCATGACCACTGAACCCGGCAGCCACCCACATCCCTTGAGCCTCCGGTACTTCATCCAAAATCGGATTAGCATCCGGGCTCATATCATAAAGACCTGACCACTGGCGGACGACACGTAGGTTCTTTAATAGAGGTAAAACAGTCGTTGCTTGACGAGCAACATCCTCTAAAAACTCCCAGCTGGAATTAATGTTAAAATCTTTAGGTTCGTTGGGATCCCCCACACCCATGATAAAACTGCCATGGGGAGTCTGCTGACAATATAAACGATGGTGGAGAGAGATTACCATCGGCCCCTGGCAAGGTTCAACCGGTTCGGTCACCAGAGCCTGATGCCGTTGGGGGTAGAGAGGCAATTCAAAACCGACCATGTTGCAGATAGTACCCGCTGCATAGCCGCAGGCATTAATCACGAGGGGGGTATTGATATCCCCTTTAGAAGTCTGAACGGAGATAACCTTACCATTTTCCCTTTTAATGCCAGTCATGGAGGTATAGGTCTCGAATTTAACTCCCAGCCGACTGGCCGCTTTATAGTAAGCATCTACTACATGAAAAGGATTAGCATGACCATCCGAGTGACAGAACGTGGCACCGATCAGTCCATTAAGGTTCAGATGTGGCACAATCTCTAGAGCTTCTTGGGGAGAAAGCATTTTCGTCGGAATCCCAAGACTATGTTGAACTGCAACATTTTTCTGATACTGTTTCCATTCGTTTTGCGTATAGGAAACCATCAGGTAACCGCCTTGTTTGAATTCAATGTCACGATCGTATTGAAGTTCTTCGTTCATACCTTCAAAGCGTTTCACACTATCCCTGGCAAGAATGGCGTTGGTTTCCGTTCCCCACTGTTGGCGAACTCCTGCACCGCACCGACCCGTTGCTCCAGAAGAAAGATACTGTTTTTCAATGACCACAATGTCCTTCACCCCACGAAAAGCTAGTTCATAGGCCACAGCGCAGCCTATAATACCGCCTCCGATAATCACGACGTTAGCTATTTTTTGCAATTTACTCACCTCCCGCAAAGGTTCCCAGTTTCACTGGCTTCACAGGTGCACGGAAGGTAGGCATCAAAACATCTCCTACAGGAATCCCATAAACTTTAGCCAGTTCCTGAGCAATCAGCATCCGACAGGTACGTCCCTGGCAGGGACCCATTCCTGCGCGAATAACACGTTTAATCTCATCAATGGTACGGTAACCTTGGCTAATCAGGGATTTAATCTCGTCCAGAGTGATGTCCTCACATCGGCAGACGATCGTTTCATCCTTTCGTGGGACTCCCACTTCTATAAGTGGGACTCCTACCCCGTCCCCTGCTTCGGTGACGAAACCCTCCAGTGGAGGGTTTCGCCGAGCCGCCCTTTCCTGATAGGAATCCTTGGCGGCGAAGGAGGTTGACTCCCCCACCGAAGTCTCGATGTTCAACTTAAGTTGATCGAGTTCACTAGCTTGCATGTCTAACCCCTCCTAAACGAAGACTGCGCACGTCCATGACCAGATCTTTGGGCACAACCATCCATACTGTGTAAGTCTTATTTTTCTGACCGCCCGACTGGACTTTGTTTACTTCAAAGGTGCCGAGTTCTTCACCAGCCCTATTTAAACCAACCACTTTTTCACCAACTTGAGGAACTGGATGATATTCATAAGGAATCCTGACAATAGCTTCTGTATCGCTGTAAGAGGCGTCAACAATGAAAATGGCCAGCCCTGGGCAGCGGCTAAGGCAGACACCACAGCCGTTACATTGATCAAAGTCCAGTTTTGGCAGGTTATTAATATCTTCCATCGCTTGAATTGCCCCTTGCTTGCAAGCTTCTGTACAGGGATTGCAGGGAATCTCTTGGAAACATTCGATGATGGCTACGGGACCTTTTTTAAGTCTATCTTCAGAAGGGGTAACTTTTTTTAAGTCCTCTGCTGTTGGAACTCCAGTTTTATCTAATCGTAAGACTCCCAGTTCACTTAGCATGCCGCTCCCCCCTTGTCCATTAATTTCATAATTCCTTTCACCGTCTTTTGACCAGCGGGACCAGCGCGAAGTTCACTTAACTCTGCCAAGGCTTCCCCTTGAAGTTTCGGAGCCACATCGTTTCCATACCCTAGACTATAAGCAGCACAAACACCCGCCAAACGACCTTCCACCATCGCAGAGCTGGCTTCTTCAACTCCACTAACGTCCCCAGCGACATAAAGTCCCAAGCGGGTGGTTTCCAAATATTTGTTTCTAAGGGACACATGTCCAGAAAGCTCTGGCACGTATTTCATATGGCAGTCCGCTTGGAAGCAGAGCTCAGTTAACGGGCTCAAACCAACGGCCAGACAGATTACATCCACTTTAAGATCTTGTTCGGTTCCCGGAATTGGCTGCCACTTCTCGTCGAGCTTACAGATCATGGCCCCCTCAACACTTTCCTGACCGTAGGCTTTTGTAATGGTATGTGAGGTTAAAATCGGCACTCCGGCGCGTCGAATCTTGGCAGCATGTACGAGATAACCACCAATGGTCGGCGACGCTTCAATAATCCCAGCGACTTCTACCCCTGCCTGCATCAATTGGTAGGAAACAATCAGTCCAATATTACCCGCTCCAATCATTAGCACGCGTTTTCCTGGGACAATCCCATACAAATTCATCAGGGTTTGTACCGCACCAGCCCCATAGATGCCGGGTAGATCGTTATTGGGAAAAGCAATCATTTTCTCGGAAGCACCTGTGGCCACAATGATTTTTTCAGGATTGATTTTAAGATGTTTACCTTGCCCTTCAGCGGTTACCATACCGTCTTCATAAATCCCAAGAGCGGTGGTTTCCGTCCACACTTCAATCTTGGGATTCTTCTCACACTCCTCAATCAGAAAATTACCAATCTGATAACCACGATCACCAGCATACTGTTTTTTTGAGCCGAAGAATTTATGAGTCTGTTTGACCAATTGTCCGCCGGGTTTATCATCCCGTTCTAAAATAAGAACGTTGGCACCCAAATCAGCAGCCGCTGTGGCCGCACTCAGACCGGCAGGTCCACCACCTATGATGAGGATCTCTATCTCTTTCACCTTAGGCACCCCTTTCCATGCTGAGTTTCTACCCTCATGCCAGACTTAAGTTTTTCGACACAAATCCTGACATTGGGTTCCCCGTCAACAACCATTAGGCAGGAAGAACAATTGCCGATGGCGCAGAAGAGACCACGAGGACGGTGCATTGTTTGGCTATGTCCTAAAACTCTAACTCCAGCCGCATGAAGCGCAGCAGCAATAGTCTCACCCTCAAAGCCAATGAGTTCCTGCCCATCGAAGAAGAAAGAGACCTCTTCTCCACGCAGAAAGTCTAAAATCGGATGCTCTGTGATTCGCATTAAAACTCACTCTCCCAGTTATGTAAATGTTGTTTAAGAATGGTCCTTTCCATATTAATATGCAATTCACGTGCCAAAATTTTACTTCATTCATTCAGGGGTCCTTCCTAGCGGCATGGAGGTTTAAGACAAAAAAAGGGAGAACCTCCCCCAAAATCTCGAAAGTGTCTGTGATTAAACAAACACCACAAGAATTGAAAGAAGAACTCCCAAATTTGGAAAACTTGGCTAGCGGCCGAAGACACTGTCTTCGCACGAATAAGCTTTCTTGCAGGATGTGGCGAGGCGGCCCGACCGGAAGCAATCGTTTTTCATCCTCTGTTGCATGGAGGGCACCACATGCGCTGCAATCATTGTTAAACCTATTCTCCCAGATAAGACTTACGTATATCCTCATTTTGAGCCAAATCTCGGGCCAGGCCTTCCAGCACGATCTCACCGGTCTCTAGGACATAAGCCCGGTTGGATATTTCCAAGGCTAGGTGAGCATTCTGCTCTACTAGGAGAATCGTTGTTCCTGCGACATTAATGTCTTCAATGATATGGAAGATCTCTTCTACCAGCATCGGTGCAAGACCCATACTTGGTTCATCAAGGATTAGTAGGTCAGGCCTAGCCATCAGTGCCCTGCCCATGGCGAGCATTTGCTGCTCTCCACCAGATAAGGTGCCAGCCACCTGCTTTATTCTCTCCTTTAACCTAGGGAAGTGATGATATACCCGGTCGAAGTCTGCCTGGTCCGGCTTACCCTTACGGCTATGAGCACCCATTAGAAGGTTCTCATAGACAGACATATCGGGAAACACGCGACGTCCTTCTGGTACATGGGACAGACCCATCTCCACAATTTTGTGGGGGGGGGTGTTCTGAATATACTTTTCTTTAAATGTTATCTTACTGTTTTTGTTGGACGGTTTTAGAAGTCCTGAGATGGTGCGTAGAGTCGTACTCTTCCCGGCTCCGTTTGCGCCAATTAAGGCAACGATCTCTCCTGTTTTTACTTCCAGGGAAATACCGTGTAATGCTTTAATTGAGCCGTAGCTCACATCTACCTTTTCTAACTTCAACATGTCTTGGTCCTCCCCTAGCGCCGAATTCTACTTTTGAATTTACCGGAGCCCAAGTATGCTTCGATAACTGCTTTGTTACTGCGAACCTCTAGAGGCGTCCCTTCAGCAATCAATTTACCATAGTCCAATACTGCAATTCTCTCCGAAATACCCATAACTAGCTTCATATCGTGTTCTACAAGGAAAATAGTAATACCTGTATCACGAATCTTGCGAATCATTTCCATTAGGACTACTTTTTCTTGGGGATTTGTCCCAGCTGCAGGCTCATCTAATAGGAGTATCTTGGGTTTGGATACTAAAGCTCTTGCAATTTCCAAACGCCTCTGTTCCCCATACGAGAGATTCTTCGCCATTTCCTCCCGCTTTGAAGCTAAATCAAGAAATTCAAGTGCTTCAACCGATCTTTCTTCCAGTTCGGCCTCTTCCCGTTTCATGCTAGGCAACCGGGTAAAGGCTTTAAACAAGCCTGCTTTTCCTCGGCAATGGGCACCAATTTTTACATTATCTAAAACAGATAGCTCCGTAAATAGACGAATAGTTTGGAAGGTTCTAGTAATCCCCATTTCAGCAATCTTATGGGTAGGAATCCCAACTAAGGGTTTACCCTCTAATAAAATCGTGCCCTCTGTGGGTTGATATATACTTGTAATCAGGTTAAACACAGTACTTTTACCCGCTCCATTAGGGCCAATTAAAGCAAGTATTTCACCCTGCATTACTTCCAGATTTACAGTATCAACCGCAGTCAGACCGCCAAAGCGGATGGTTACGTTATTTAAAGTTAATAAACTCACCCTTATTCCCCCCGTCCGGCCTGTTTTTTCTTAGGTAACAAAAATGCACGGCGAACGGCCTGCCTTATGTTTACTCCGCCCAATAAACCATAGGGACGGAAGATCATGATTACGACCAATAGTAGACCGTAAACCATCATCCTATAGTTGGCCAGTGGTCTCAAGATCTCTGGTGCCGCGGTAAGGACTATCGCTCCAATAATTGTGCCAGGAATACTACCTAAACCGCCCAAAACAACAATACTTAAAATATCGATGGACTTGAGAAAACCAAAATCCGTCGGTTGAATAAATGTCGTCGTATGAGCGAACAAAGCGCCCCCCATCCCAGCACAAAAAGCCCCGATAGCAAACGCTTGAATCTTATACAACGTGGTGTTAATCCCGACTGCTGAGGAAGCGATCTCATCTTCTCGAATGGCAAGCATGGCCCGTCCATTCCGGGAATTTTCCAACCATACCATGGCAAAGATGGTAATGACCGCAATGGTCATAACGATAGGGAAGGTTGTTGAGCCCTCAATCCCTAGAAAACCGATAGCGCCATTGGTAATTTTCATATTTGTGAATTGGACTCGTACGATTTCAGCAAAACCCAGCGTGGCAATAGCTAAGTAATCTCCTGTCAGTCGTAGAGTCGGAAAGCCAATAATAATTCCAACCAGACTCGCAACCAGGCCACCAATTAAAACTCCAAGCAGAAAAGGCAAGTCATAATTCACAGTTGCAATTGCCGAAGCATAAGCCCCAATACTCATGAAAGCTGCATGACCCAGGGATAGTTGACCCGTTACCCCAGTAATCAAGTTTAAGCCCAGAGCCATAATCAGATTTATGCCTATAAACAAACCAATCATTAGAAAATAGGGTGGAATCAGGTCGTTAATCATTGTTGTACCAAACGCAGTTAAGCCAAGTACACTGAGGAACAGCAGAACTTGAACAATCCAATTATTGCGTATTTTTTTCATTGCCATTGCCTCCTTACACCTTCTTATTGGCTTTTCGCCCCATGATTCCGGATGGTTTGAACAGGAGCACCAATATAAGGATAGTAAAGGCGAAGGCATCTTTGTACTGAGATAAATTCACCGTGATGCCCATTATTTCAGCCATGCCAATCATTAGTCCCCCAAGCATGGCACCAGGTATACTTCCAATTCCTCCAAGGACTGCCGCAGCGAAGGCTTTAAGGCCCGCCAAAAGCCCCATATAAGGCTGTACTGCGTTAAAATAAATACCGGCTAATACCCCAGCAGCTCCTGCTAAACCGGACCCTATGGCAAAGGTTACAGATATAACTCGGTCAATATTCACCCCCATGAGGCTCGCTGCATCCTGGTCTTGAGAACAAGCACGCATTGCCCTACCCATTTTAGTGTAGGATACAAAAAGGTGTAAGCCAAGCATCAAGAGACCGGCTACTCCAATAATTACAATCTGGTAAATAGTAATTTGGAAATCTCCGATTTCAAAAATTCTGTTTTCAAAAAGTTTGGGGAATCCTCTAGTATTGGGTCCCTTAACCCTAACCATTAAAGAAGACAGGAAGATTGATACCCCAATAGCACTAATCAATGCTGAAAGTCGTGATGAACGACGAAGCGGTTTATAAGCACACCGTTCAATAACAACTCCAAGCACCATAGTTATTAGCGTAGCGCCTAGTAAAGCTACGTAAACATTGACATAATTAGTCAATGCCAAAACTAGTCCGGCATATGCACCAAACATAAATATTTCGCCATAAGCGAAATTAATCATGCCGATAATACCGTACACCATAGTATAGCCTAAAGCAATAAGGGCATAAATACTACCTAGGGCGAGCCCGTTAACAAGTTGCTGCATCAGATTGTTCAAAATTGGCAAATTTGGCGCCCTCCTTTAGTGAAACGAAGTAATTAAATTTCATAACTGTCTAATTTTCTCTTAATGTATAGTAGCAGCACCGGTCCAAGGACCTTGTGCTGCTACAAACTATTAGTAAGGAACGAAACTAGTCATAAGGTTACTTTATTTCTACAGGAACCTTTTTCAGTAGGGCGAACTTGCCATCTTTAACTTCCAGCAGATACACTGGGCTCTTAATTGGCTCACGGTTTTCTTGGAACGTAATTGATCCAGAAACACCATCATAATTTTTGGTTTGAGCAAGGGTATCTTTAAATTTCTCAGGCTCAGCACTATCGGCATCTTTGATAGCCTTAGCAATGAGCATTAAAGCATCATACCCTTGGGCAGCAAATAGATCGGGCAATTCATCGTTATATTTGGCTTTATAAGCGTTAATAAACTTTTCAGTATTAGGTGTTGGTTGCTCTGGGGAGAAACCTGCATAGGAGATTGAGCCTTCCACATCAGCCCCACCAATTTTCATGAGATCGTCCCCTTGAAGACCATCTCCTCCAACCATAACAGCTTTGAGTCCAACTTCACGAGCTTTCTTCATGATCAGAGCACCCTCGGTATAATAACCTGAAAACACAATAACATCTGGGTTAGCGGCCCTTATCTTAGTGATCTGTCCACTAAAATCGGTATCTTTGTCTTGAATGAATTCTTCAATTACAACTTGACCACCATTTGCGACAATGGCATCGCTAAAGATTTTGGATAGAGACACGCTATAATCATTGTTTTTGGAAGTAATCAGGGCAACGTTTTTCCAGCCTTTTTCCTCAATTACGTACTTCATAGTTGCCGGAGCGGCAATTGTGTCCAGCAAAGTATCCCGGAAAACATACGGTCCAATTTCTACAACGTCCGTACCAGTAGAACCAGCTGACATGATGACTGTCTTTTTGCTGTTAGCAATCGTACCCGCCACACGAGTAATACCTGTCGTTGGGTCACCGATGATGGCTACGACCTTGTCCTGGCTAATCAACTTATTGGTGATGTTAATAGCCTGATCCTTTTGTCCTGCATTGTCCTCTTCTACCAGCTCTACCTGGCGTCCAAGAACACCCTCCTTATTGAGCTCCTCAATTGCCATGTTTAAGCCTTTCAATGTGTTGAGACCGTAGATTGCCACGTCCCCAGTCTTAGCACCCAGGAAACCAATCTTAATAGGTTCTTTACTTTCTGCTGCGCCCGGATCGGTTGCTTCTGGCTTACTAGCACCGCATCCACTAACCATGATTAAAACGGACAAAATTAAACTCATGGCAACTAGGGCTTTACTCTTCTTGCGAAACATTTTCTTCCTCCTTCTATTTTCAAATATACCTATGTATTATTAGACAAAATATTTAAAATCCCTGCAAGATAATGAGGAAGAATACGAAATTTTCCTAACCAAAACTTTCCTATTTAAAATTAGAGATTAAAAATACCAAGTTATACCTCTCCTGTGTTCCACATGTTTAAACACTATTGTTCAATATGTTTAAACATAGCTCTATGCAACAGTCCGTTCTTAGGTTACAGTGTTACCTAAGGAGTGGTAATTATGAAATCTATAACCCTATCAGAGCTAATGGACCAAAATATTTTTTTAGTAAGGACAACACTTAATCTACATAACGCTTTAAAACTAGCGGATTCCGCTCACTTAATAATAGTTCAAGGAGAGCTCCCAGTGGGAGTTCTTACCATAGAACACGCCACCCTACTAAATTCAAACGATCAATTGCTCAGCGAAATCCACTGGGCACCTCCACTATTGGCAAAATCAGAAACAGATGCACTATCCTTTTGTCAAGAGCATTTAAACGAGTTGCGCCCAGTTGTCGTACTCGGTGCTAAAGGAGAAGTAAAAGGGATCGTTACCCCTGCGCTTTTTATAAGGCATTTGCTTAATTCATGGTACATATTAAATACCTTTTTTAGCACACTGCTCGAGACTGTCAACGAAGCTGTCACTGTCGTGACAAAAGACGGTACCGTTAGTCACTGGAACTCTAAAGCTCAAGAAATGTATTCAATACCTGAACAGGCTATCGTAGGAAAACCTATTGCTAATTTCTTCGAACGGAAGGCATTAGCAACCCTTACCATTTTAGATGAAGGACGACCCATCCGCCAAGCCTACCACAGACCTCGGCCAGAAACACACGTCCAGATTAGCGCATCTCCCGTGATCTATGATGGTAAGACTGTGGGGGCGATTTCTACCGAACAAGACATCACCCAAGTCGTTCGTCTCAACGAAGAATTGTCCCATGCCAGTTCACAATTAAGAGACCTTAAACAAAAAGCCGACCCTTCTAATGATCCCTTCAGCAAAATCATCGGAAAAAGTCGGTCGATCCTTCGCACAATATCTTTTGCACGTAAAGTAGCAAGTAGTGAAGCCACAATCCTTATCACTGGAGAAAGTGGCGTCGGTAAAGAACTCTTTGCTCAAGCAATACATAAAGATAGTCCGAGGACTATAAATCCATTTATTGCTATTAATTGTGGTGCTATTCCTACAGCTCTCTTTGAAAGCGAATTATTCGGATATACGGGTGGTGCTTTTACTGGGGCAGAACGAAAGGGTAAGCCTGGCAAATTAGAACTAGCCCAAGGCGGGACCCTCTTCCTAGATGAAATTGGTGAATTACCTCCCCAACTTCAGGTCAAGTTGTTACGGGTTTTACAAGATAAGTGCTTTTACCGTGTAGGTGGCACTGAACCCCTGACTGTAGACACTCGAATTGTTGCAGCAACAAACCGAAACTTAGATAAAATGATTCAAACTGGTGAGTTTCGCGAAGACCTTTACTATCGTTTAAATGTTATTGCCCTTGAAGTACCGCCCCTCCGCGAGCGGACCGAGGATATTCCTGATTTGGTACAAGGGTTTTTACAAGAGTTCACTCAAAAATATCTAAAAACCTTTCCTTCCCTTGATCCTGAGATAATGCTTAGTTTCTTAAACTATGACTGGCCGGGCAACATTCGGGAACTTCGTAATGTGATCGAACGACTGACCATTCTTTCCGAAGGAGGAACCCTGAATATTCAATACCTTCCCCCAAATCTTATGCCCCTTAGCTCTCGTTTACCATCCCCTGGTTACCCCTTAACACCCCAGGGCATCCAGCCTGCTCTTACTCCAAAGGGAAATTCCAATGAAGTAACCCGAATAATGAGCTCCTTGGAAAAAACGAACGGCAATAAGACAGCAGCTGCAAAACTTCTCGGAATCTCGCGCGGAACTCTCTACTATAAGCTTAATCAATTCGGCTTATCCTAAACAGTATTGGCAGCACCTCACTTAGAGAATTATTTTTTTAACTTTGCCAAGGCATCAGCCAATGCTGTATTTATCGGCCCACTATCCTGTTGGTTCTGTAAATATTTACTGACGTCTCTTTTATTAAGATTTCCCTTCTCCGCTTCTCTTCGTTTCGTAAAGACTGAGAGTTTTTCGCGATACCCACAGATACAGGAGAACAGTTTGTTTGCCCCGTCCCCCTTGATCTCCATCTTTTTGTGGCATTCTGGACACCGTGCATTTGAAATTTGAGATAGACCTTTTCGGTAGCCACATTCCCGATCTTGGCAAACCAACATTTCGCCCTTCTTCCCCTTGACTTGCAAAAGGTACTTTCCACACTCAGGGCACTTGTTCCTAGTCAGGTTATCATGCTTAAAAGTCTGCGCACTGCCAATCACTGTGGATACAAGTTTAGTAGCATACCCCTTGATTCCCAACAAAAAGGCTTGACTGTTGGTCCGACCTTTGCTTATCTCTGTCAATTGTTGTTCCCACTTAGCGGTTAGTACCGGCGACTTTAGTTCGGAGGGAACCAAAGCGATCAGTTGAATCCCCTTGGACGTGGGAATGATCTCTTTACCTTGACGATTCATATAAAAGGAATTGAACAGCTTTTCAATGATTTCTGCACGTGTTGCGGGGGTTCCAAGTCCATGACTTTGGTCCATCGCTTCCCGCAGTTTCTGATCGTCTATTAATTTCCCTGGGTGTTCCATAGCCGAAAGCAACGTAGCCTCCGTGTGTCTAGCCGGAGGTTTTGTTTTGCCAGGCGCTAACTTAACAGACGGGTTTTTGATCATCTCCCCTTTACGAATTTCTGGGAGAGTTTGCTCTGCTTCCCCATCTCCATTCTCTGACTCATCGTCTAAGTGGCCCTGCCCTTCGTAAACTTTCCGCCATCCTTTAAGTTTTACTATTTTACCTTTGGCAGTAAAGAGCTCCCCTTTAATAGCCACCTTAACCAGCGTTTGTTCATATTCAAACGCTGGAGAAAGAACTGCAAGAAACCGCTTGACAATCAAATCGTAAATTTTCAGTTCCTCCGAGCTAAGCCTAGCCAATGTAGGGGGCTGTTCCGTCGGAATTATTGCGTGGTGATCCGAGACTTTCGAGCCATCTACAAACCGTTTTGTGATGATTAGTTTGTTTCGTAAAATACCTCGAGCTAAATCCACATAAGGCCCAAGGGCCACGCTTTTTAAACGTTCCGGTAGTGTGGGGACGATATCTTCACTGATATGACGAGAATCCGTACGCGGATAGGTCACTAATTTGTGATTTTCGTATAATTGCTGCATCACTGAGGATGTGGTTTTGGCGGAGAATCCATATTTTCGATTGGCATCCCGTTGCAGTTCAGTTAGATCATAAGCCAGAGGAGGAAATTCCTTTTTAGCTTCTTTTTTAACCTCAACCACTTCCCCCGTTTGTCCAGTCACTTTAGCTACCAACGCCTCTGCTTTGTGCTTATCGAAGATGCGGGTTTGACCGCTTTGATCTTGCCAGCGAAGGGTAAAGCCATTCGCCAAGACATTAATCGACCAATAGTCTTTAGGGACAAACTGCTTAATTTCATTTTCCCGTTCCACTACCATTGCCAGGGTAGGAGTTTGTACTCTCCCCGCGGAAAGTTGGGCATTATATTTACAGGTCAACGCTCTAGTGACATTCAACCCGACTAACCAATCAGCTTCTGCGCGGCATTCTGCTGCAGCATGTAAGGACTCATACTCCTTACCTGGTTTCAAATTATTAAACCCTTCTTTGATGGCCCGTTCGGTTAAGGAGGAAATCCATAAACGCTTAATGGGTTTTCGCCATCCGGCTTTTTTTATAATCCACCGTGCTACCAATTCCCCTTCCCGCCCAGCATCTGTCGCGATAATAAGGTCCGTGATCTCCGGACTCTTCATAAGGTTTTTGACTACGCCAAATTGCTTCGAGGTTTCTTTTATTACTACTAATTCCATCTTTGGAGGAAGCATAGGTAAATCTTCTATCTTCCAAGTTTTATATTTCTCATCATACAATTCCGGATCAGCTAGGGTCACTAAGTGCCCTAGAGCCCAAACCACAACATATTTCGAACCTATGAAGCACCCATTTCCCTTCTGATTACAATGGAGGATTCTCGCAATTTCACGACCCACAGAAGGCTTTTCGGTCAATACTAAAGTCTTTCCCATGTCATCACTTCCTATCTTTGGTAATCTTACGTTTGTTCCATCAAGTGTGCTTCTACTAGCCCGACTTTGATTTCCCATTATAATCGGGACCATCAAATACGACCATCCTTATTCATCGGTTCCTTCTTTGATAATTCACTACAATCACTCCTATTACAACCAGTACTAACGCCAAAAACATGTTTAAAGTCAGACGTTCACCCGGAACGAATATTGCAGATAAGATAGCTCCAGAAACGGGGGTCATAAATTTAAAGACACTTATTTCTCCCGCTTTATTATGTTTTAAAATTGCATACCAGAGAGAAAAAGCGGTTGCAGAGAGAAATGCTGAATACAAAAGAAGGATAAAGGCTCTACTTGTAAAAACAATAGCGTAAGGTTTCAACCCAGGTAGCCCTACCGCAATCAAGAGTAAAGATCCTAAAAGCATTTGCCAAGCCGTCAGAATAAAGGGATGAACCTCTTTTGATATCCGTTTTGCTAAGATGGTTCCGAGAGCACCCACAAGGCCCGATAAGATCATAAATCCTTCGCCCTGCCAAGCAAAATCTAACGTAAAATTTTCCCCAGAATTAATCAAGGCAATTCCCGCGAAACCTGCAATTAAGCCAAGGAACTTACGTAAATCTAAGCGATCATCATAATAAACGAAGTGGGCTATAACTACAACAAAGAAAATTCCAGCTGAGGATAAAACAGCACCTTTCATCCCTGAGGTATGAGCTAATCCATTATAAAAAAAGAAGTATAACAAACTAATTTGCAACAGCCCTAGCAAAAAGAGCTGAGGTAGAATTTTTAGTTTAACTTTTGGTGACTTATGCAATCCAAAGATAATCATGGCATAGATCAGCATAGCAGCCAAAAAAAACCGTAATCCGGCAAGTACAATAATGGCATTTCGATCACCCGCCGCAATTCCAAGCTCTTCATAACTAACTTTCAACACTGGAAAAGCGCTTCCCCATAAAACAGCACAAAACAGCGCAATAACTATAACCCAATATTTGTTCGTTAAGTAGTATCTTAAACCAAGTCCCCCTTGTGAAGTTAGGTGCATATTCCAGTTCCTTTCAACTGTGATTCTATTGATTAATACTAATGTTTATCAGCGAAATGGTCAAATTTACATCGATTGATTGGGGATTTATAACACTAAAATCCCGGCCAAATTTCGACCGGGATTTTAAGAATGTTATAATAATCCAATCAAGATCGGGTTACATCCACCCACTGACCCTCTGTCAGTTCAAGTAATTCTTTGACCTTTAACTTTATAGCAGTATTTGAAGCACCCGCAGCAGGAAAAACTTGGGTATAAGATTTCAGCGAATAATCCAGATAAATAGGTATCTTCTGTTTTAAGCCAAAAGGACAAACCCCTCCTACAGGATGCCCAATTGCCTCAGATACCTCCTCAGCCTCGGGCATCTTTGCCTTAACATGAAAAATTTCTTTGAACTTCTTATTGTCCAATCGCTTATCACCAGCCATTAGGATCATGATAAAGTCGTCTTTTACTTTAAAGAGCAGTGACTTGGCAATTTCTCCTGGAGTTACTCCTAATGCCTCTGCTGCCTTTGATACAGTACTTGTATCCTTAAACCTCAATATGTCAATTTCTTTTTTGTTCTCTTTTAAAAATGCCGCTACAGATTCGACAGACATAACCAAAAATCCTCCAATTACTTATGATTCCCCCAACATAAATCTTCATTTAGACAGATAATTGCCTTTGCATACATTGCCCGATCAATGACAAATTGCATATTCACCTGTCGAAGGGACTGCGATACACACTTAATGTTGATATCATTTTTAGCCAATGCATTTGCCGCTCTGGCAAGAATTCTGGGCATAGCAATATTAGAGCCAATCACACAGACAATTGCTGCCTCTTGAACTGTAACCGTTCTGTACTCGGCTTCAAGATCTGACACCAAGAGTTCACCAAGATCAGTTTGCCATATTACAAGGGATATGCTATTAGCATTAGTGGTTTTCATGATATAGCTAATATTATATTTACTAAACTTCTTCATAATTTCTAAATCAAACCCTGTTTCTCCAACCATAGATGTATCATGAATTTCTAAGATTGCAATTTTATCCGAACCGGCAATTATTTCGATCTTCGCCTGAGGACCAATATAATCGTTTGATATGACCGTTCCAGGATGATTGGGTTCAAAGGTATTTTTTATGCGAAGATTTATTCCAGCCATTTCTAACGGTTTAGACGCATTTGGATGAATAGCTTCCATTCCTATGTCAGCGAGTTGGTCTGCAACATCGTAATTTGTCCTGCCCACTGGAATTGCCTTATCTACACCCACAATTTTAGGATCGGCCGACGACAAGTGATATTCTTTATGGATAATAGCTTCATCAGCCTCTAGATGGGTCGCAATTTTTGAAAAGGTTATCTCAGAGTATCCTCTTTCGTACTCCCGCATGATTCCTTCGATCCCTTTTGTATAACCAGTGGCCACGATAATTGCTTCATGAGGATTTACGTTCTTGAAAGACTTCTTAATACGATCACTAATGGAGAGTTGCTTTGAATCACGGAAACCCGTTAGATCGACCAACTCAGAGCGAATCCCATTATTACGGAGAATATTCACTGTGTTAAAAGCGGAATGTGCCTCTCCAATAGATGCTAGTAACTCTCTCGCGGCGGAGAAGATACTGTCTCGTCCGACATACCCAGAACCGATAATATCTTCCATACTGTTGAGATATGCTTTCGTTTGCACAACTCGTTCTACTAAAAAATCTCTACATACTTTAGGATTTAGGCCAAGGTTAGTCATAGTTTCGTTAATATCAAGTGCCTTACTCAACAAGTCATCCATAGCCGATTCATAATCTTCACCTTTAATAAAATGTTGATATATACCGGGAGCTTTAGTTTTTTTATCTTCGAGAAGAATATTTGTTACCCCGGCATAAGCAGAGACAACAAATACTCTTCCATAACGAAAACCTTCTGAACTAGGGTCGCCAATGATATCCTTAAGTACGTTTTGAAATTGCAACATAGATGTTCCACCAATTTTTTCAACAGTTAGCATAATATAATTCGAACCCCTCTTCTGTATTTCTTTCCTATTCTATCTATAATTCGTCGAAATTCAGTATATTCCTTCAAATCATTCAGAATTTGAATCCCATTGATACTTATTATACTTCTTTTCTAGCCCTCAACAAAACTAGCATTCCAATACGACCTAGTCATTCATGCCGAGTACTGCTTGTTAGCATTTTTCAGTTGAAATCTGGTCATAATTATAGTGTCCTATTCCAATAGTTTACTATCTTCTGAATCTCTAGAATTGTGAGGTTTTTAATGCGTACGCTACTATTAAGAAACTGTTTAATGATCGACTTTGAAACTGGGGAGAAAATACTTCGAGATATTTTAATAGATAACGGAATCATAAGCCAGATTTCCCCAACTATCGAAAATCCTTCTTCACAATGTCAAGTATACGAAATTGGAGAACGTTACGTATTACCGGGATTAATCGATTGCCATACACATATAGGAATCATCGAGGAGGCTACTGGTAAGATAGGAGTTGATAACAATGAGACATCTGACTCTGTCACTCCTCATTTAAGAGGCTTAGATGCTATTAACCCACAAGATATTGCTTTTACTGACGCTATTCGGGCAGGCGTCACCACTGTAATGACAGGTCCAGGTAGTGATAACGCCGTGGGTGGATTAAACTTGGTTATTAAAACCTATGGAAACATCATTGATCAAATGATCATCAGAAGTCCAGCAGGCCTTAAAATCTCGCTCGGTGAAAACCCTATGAACGCTTATGGGGCGCACGGCAAGTGCCCAGTAACGAGAATGGGCATTACTGGACTTATTAGGGACTTATTTATGAGAGCTCAGGATTATATGGAATTAAAGAGATTAGGTAAGCTACTCCGCAGGGATATACGTTTGGAAGCAGTTATTCCTGTTTTAACTGGCGATATTTCATTACGTGCTCACGCTCACAGAGCAGACGATATTATTACTGCCGTCAGAATTGCCGAAGAGTTTCAGATCAAAAAGCTCGTAATTGAACATGGTACAGAGGCCCACTTAGTTTCCGATTATTTAGTTAAGAGGAATATCCCCGTTGCATTTGGCCCTATGCTAACTCCACGGATCAAGATGGAGCTAAAGAGTCGAAATTATAACTCAGTTTTAAAACTAACCGAAGCAGGTCTAAAAGTTTCCTTGATCTCCGATCACCCTTATAATTCCATCGATCAACTAAGGACAGTGGCTGGACTTGCTATCTCGGAAGGTCTTTCCCAACTTGACGCTCTAAAATGCCTGACAATTCATCCAGCAGAAGTATTAGACTGTAACGATCGATTAGGGAAGCTCAAAAAAGGTTTTGATGCTGACATCGCTGTCTATACCGGTAACCCCTTAAACACTATGTCCAAAGTAATGATGACTTTAATTAATGGAGAAATAGTCTATCAAAAGGACTAAGCCTATACTTATGAATTGATCAGAGGCTGTAACAAAGCTTTTTCAGTTTGTTACAGCCTCTTTTGTTCGAGCACTTCATATAATCAAGGATTGTTTCACTACTTCGTAGTGTATAATTTTTTTGATATACGTCACACTGATTTCACTGAAATACCACTTGAATTGGCTAAAATAAACAGTGGATTCCGTAGGTAATCAATCGGGTACAAGTCATCCCTTGCGGAAATCAGGGCCTTAATCTTAGCAACCTTAGTGGACGGCTCAATAGCTATTATAACAAATGCATCTTTTTCTATCGATAAGGGATAAATAACATTGTTTTTATTAAAAACATCATGATAGGCATCCAAGGTAAGAACTCTAAAATCACGATTACGCCAACGTATATCGTAAAGTTTAAAGGCTTGATGTGCAACCAACGTCAAAAAAACGTCTTCCCTCAAATACAGTTCGATCCCCATCATGTAGCCTTCACTATCTAGATCATTCCAATATTCACAATGAAATGCCTTATCAACTGCCTCTCTATATGTCTTAGTGGCTAAACGCATTTGACTCAAACTCTGGCCCATGCTAAGCCATTTAATCCTCGGAATACTAAGACTGTCCACGTCATAATAAAGCCCAATATCACTTTTCTCGAGGGTATACTCGGCAGTCGTTTCATTAGGCATCAGGTAGATATAGCCCATTTGCATGTTGTTGTCACAGGTAATAAGCAAGGAACATCCCCCCTAAGCTTCGTATTCCAGTCTGATTATTCAATATATTCATTCTGTGTGGATGCACAATTATCCTCTATCTTCAATAATACAATATTGGACATTCGTTTACAACCGGGCAGCTTATAGCAGTATCCCGTAGTGTCAAACTAATAATACCTGGAAAAAATCCGAATCCTCTATTCTCAAAGGACTCGGATTTTTTCATAAACCTGTTGCTGGTTACAGGGAACACATAAATACTAATTCAAACGTACATTGTCATAAACTTCCCGAACATAGCTTAAAGTGAACTCGTTCAGCTTAAGCTGAACATCGAGACTTCGGTGACGTAAGTCTCCAGTGGAGACTTACGCCGAAGGCGCAGAGCCACTGACGAATACTTTCGCGCCGTAGGATGGACTCTACCCCCTTCGCCGCTAAGTGTTTCTATTGGGAAGGCGGCTCGGCGATACTCTCCACTGGAGACTATCGTCACCGAAGCAGGGTACGGGGGCCCACTCCCACTTACAAGAAGTGGGAGTCTTACGATTGGATAAAATGGCACTTTAACCTTTGTCTAAAACTACGTACTGCCTCTAACCCATAATTAGACGAGTAGCCGTATACTATGTTATTCTTAATTGATCTCCTTGATCTAAACACCCAGAAAAATACTGCCAAAGGAGTATTCTCATGTCTCACTTTAATCTCTCTGAACAAATAATTCTAGATCTAGCTAATAATGATCGTGTATATAAAAAGGGCTTATCTTATTACATGGCGGGTAGAGTCATTAATTTCAACTTCTCACCGGATAAAGGACTCGTTAACGCTTCTGTGATAGGCGGTTTGCGTTACGTCGTACAACTAGCCTTTGAGCGAGACAACAACTCCATACGCTCTTATCGCTGCACATGCCCAGCCTTTACTGACCATCCTGGAGCATGCAAACATGTCATTGCCGTAATGAAGGCTGCTCAGCAGAAATTGCCAGGGGCCTGGCCGGTTCCCATCGTTCAGAATCGCGTAGTTGACGACCTCCTTGCCGTCTTCGCCAATCATCCTCAGGAGATCCTCCTAGACAAGCTAACCCTGAACGTGGAACTACAAACCATGCCCAAGCATCGGCTTTTGACTCAATTGCAACTTAAAATAGGTTTTCAGCGCCTCTATGTAGTTAAGGATATCGGACAATTAATTAAGGCTATTACAACAGGTCGATCGCTGGAATTCGGTAAACAATTTACGCTAGAACCAACGAGACAGACCTTTAAAGAGGAAGACCGTGCTGTGATCACTATGCTACAGGAAATGTTTGAACAGCATACAGCCTTAACTGAAATGCAAGGTCCTTATTATTCCCCAACTGTGTTAAATCAAAAGTCTTTGCCTTTAACTGGGTATTACCTTACTAAGTTCTTAGACGCTTTAGGAGACAAAGTGTTTCTCTGGGGAATTGGCTCTCCTCCCTTTGAGCCCACCCAAATTAATCGGCATGGGTTACCCATGGAATTCTCACTACAGTCCCAAGGCCAGGATCTGGTTTTAGCCCTAGATAGCGACGAAGTGCCCCTTCAACTTACGCCCGATGGCAGCTATTACGCCTACCGACATAGAATCTATCAGGCCTCTCCCACTCAAAAAGACCTGCTCCCATCGATTATTTCTGCACTAAGCAAAGGGCCATCAACCCATATTGTTATTCCTTCAGCACAGAAGGAGTTTTTCGCTTCAGAAGCATTGCCCTTGATCGAGAAACTAGGTCAGATTTCTGTTGACCCCCTTCTAGAAAACAAATTCACTCATGAGAGTTTACAAGCTAAAATCTATTTTGATCGCGCGTCCGACATGGGCATCACCGCTCGCTTAGAATTTCATTATGGTGATACTGTAATTAATCCATTTGCTTCAACCCGGGACACTAACGATTCAGGTTCCAGCGATGTTATCCTAGTCCGCTCTGCGGAACAAGAACGAAAAATTCTAAGCATTCTTGAACAGGCTGATTTTATGGTCTCCAAAGGGAAAATCCATCTTGAAGAGGATGAGAAAATCTTTGAATTTACAGTCAACTGGCTTTCCCAACTACGAGACCTGGCGGAACTATACTATTCTGATCAGTTTAAACTCAAAATCAGAACCGCTACCACATTTTCCGGTTATGTTCGACTAGACGAAACTCTGGACATCCTAGAGATATCCTTCCAATATAATGACATCCCCCAAGACGAATTAGCAAATATTTTCGATTCCCTCCATTTAAAGAAAAAATATCATCGCCTACGGGACGGCTCATTTCTTGATTTGAACCAACCCGAGTTGACAACCATCGCCAAACTCCTCGATAACTTAGATTTTGGTGCTGAGGATCTAAACAAGAAACTGCTCAATTTGCCTAAATACAGAGCGATGTATATTGACAGCTTTTTACGTCAGGCTAACCTAGCAGGAGTGCAACGCAACAAAGCCTTTAAGCAATTAGTTCAAAGTATTCTAGAACCCCAGGACGGGGAGTTCGAAATCCCAGAGGATCTTCAGCATGTCTTAAGGGATTACCAGAAGACCGGCTTCAAATGGCTCAAAACTTTAGCATCATTTGGGCTAGGTGGTATCCTAGCTGATGATATGGGACTAGGTAAGACATTACAAGTCCTCTCCTTCATTTTATCGGAAAAGCCAACCGCCAAAGGCCCTGCACTTGTCATCGCTCCCACCTCTTTGATTTATAATTGGCAAGAAGAAGCGAAAAAATTCACCCCCACCTTGCGAGTTCTGGTCGTGGAAGGCACTCCCCAAGAAAGACAAGCTCTTTTGACAGGTCTAAATGCACAGTGGGACCTTGTAGTTACTTCCTACCCCATACTGCGGCGGGACATTGACGAATTTATTAAATTCGTGTTTTCCTACTGTTTCTTAGATGAAGCCCAACATACAAAAAACCCCCAAACGCTTAATTCTAAATCCACCCGCCAGATTCAAGCTAAAGGATATTTCGCTTTAACAGGAACACCCATCGAAAACTCACTTTCCGAGCTTTGGTCCCTCTTCAACTTTGTTATGCCAGGATATCTTCTCTCCCACCAAGAGTTTCGTAAGAAATATGAAATTCCGATTATCAAAGGCGAAGACTCTACAATTATTACTGAATTAAGTCGGCATGCTAACCCTTTTATTCTTAGACGTCTAAAAAAAGACGTGCTAAAGGAACTCCCAGACAAGATCGAAACCCAGCTCAGCGCACCCTTGACGGAAGAACAGAAAAAATTATATGTGGCCTATTTACAAGAAGCGAAAGGGAAAATAGCCCAAGAAATAGCTACAGTGGGTTTTAACAAAAGCCACCTCAAAATTCTTGCAGCCCTAACTCGGCTCAGGCAAATATGCTGTCATCCTGCCATGTTCATAGATAATTACATCGGAGAGAGTGGCAAAATGCTGCTCTTACAGGAAATCCTCGCAGACTCCTTGGATAGCGGCCACCGGATCCTAATTTTCTCTCAGTTTACAACCATGCTGGATATCATCCAGAGTCATTTAGGCTCCGAGAATATTGAACATTTCTATCTTTCGGGCTCTACCAAAGCAGCCGAACGTTTAAACATGGCCAATGCCTTCAATTCAGGCCAAGGCAAGGTCTTCCTGATTTCCTTAAAAGCTGGTGGCACTGGATTAAACCTAACTGGCGCAGACATGGTCATTCACTACGACCCCTGGTGGAACCCCGCTGTCGAAGAGCAAGCCACGGATCGAGCTCACCGCATCGGACAAAACAACGTTGTCCAAGTGATCAAGCTAATTACCCAAGGAACCATCGAGGAAAAAATCAACGCCTTACAAGCCAGGAAAAAGACGCTGATTGATTCGGTCATTCAACCAGGAGAAACCATGCTCTCCAAACTAACCGAAGAAGAACTGAGAGAGCTTTTTGATTTAACATAAAAGAGATAATGGTATAGCTAAGCTATTGAATATGAGTTGCCTGAGGTTACTTCTTGAGTAGGAAAAATCGTATGAAAAATTGTTCCATGTGTCCCTGTCTTAAACTCAAAAACTGCTCCATGCCTTTGAGCAATTCCCATAGAAATAGCTAGTCCAAGACCTGTTCCACTATCTTTTGTTGTGAAAAATGGAGTACCCATTTTGTCTTGTATTTCTTGAGGAATTCCATTTCCTTGGTCCTTGATTGCTAACACGACTTTATCCTCTTTTAGATAGGTACTAATAATAACGCATCCATTCTCTGCGGTGGCATCCAATCCATTACGTACTAGGTTCAAAATAAGTTGCTTTATCTCATTTTGGTTGATCATGATATTGGGCAATATTTTTAAGTCAACAATAACTTCTTTATTGTTGTTATAGGCATCGGCTTGAAGCATAGGTAATACTCTATTAATAACTTCATTAATATTCTGGGGTATGATATCATCTGAGTTTGCTTTAGCCAAGGATAAAAAATCTGTAATTATCGTATTGGCACGATCAATCTCGGAAATCATCAAATCCATATATTCATTATCATTTGCGTATTGGGGTTTTGCACCAAAAAACTGTAAAAATCCCTTGACGGTAGTCAGCGGATTTCTAATTTCATGGCTAATTCCTGCTGCTAATTGACCAATAAGATTAAGTCTTTCTAACCGACCAAGCTCCTGCTGTTGACGTTTCAACTCCGTTATATCCCTAAAAAACACTGTCAAGCCTTCACTATAGGGATAAGCATGAAATTCATGATTTTGATCTGGATTTGCCAAGCCTCCCGCTTCCCAATGAACAGATTCATTCTGAAACATCGCTTGATGCATTTTTTCATAAGTTGAGGAATTTATATCCTGCGGAAATACCTCCCAAATACTTTTTCCTAATAGTTGAGCGTTTTTTTCACTAATTACATTTTGTAATTTGTAGTTAACGAACGTAAACCGCCAGTTTCGATCTAATGCATAAAAACCATCAGAAATCCCTTCCATAATTTTTGTTGTTTTAAGTTTTGATGATTCTAAATCATGGTTTGCTTGTTTTAAACTATCAGTATAAAAGGCTATCTTTGATAAAACGGGTTGTAATTCAGGTAGTTTAATTAAAATTTGACTTTGCTCACATTTAGAATTTAAGATAATTTTGCAAAATTCTTCTAGATATAATCCAATCTGCTTCATATGTTTTCTGATTGAAACTAAAATTAAAGTTGATAAACTTAAAACTAATATAATTATTGCACTTAATTCATAAAAGGAAACTAATACCAAATTATTATCCTGTGCAAAGGACCAAACATAGCCTACTATTTTCCCCTTATTATATATGGGTAAAATAACTCTAATTACATTATTACTATTTGATACGGTAAACTCGTTTGCTGACAAAATTAAAGAATTAATTTCGTCATCTGAAATATCATTAAAATGATATTGATTTCTAACTATGAAATCTAATTCATTATCATAATAACCTTCCATATAACTATTATTGTTATTATTATTGTTGTTAATTATGAATTGAACAACATCCTTTATTTTTAATATTTTATCATCCTTTGTTAAACTATTATTCATTTTTAACGCTTCTATATCTAAAATCCGAGCTTGAATCTCTGTCTGAATAGTTGAAACATTTAATAATATATTATAATTAAATCTAAAGGCTTGTTTTTCCCAAAAATTCTCTCCATAGAAAAGGATAAATATAATAAGAAAAGTTAATATACTCAATATAATTTTTAATAAAGTTAATTGGATAATAGATTGTTTTTCTAAAATATTTCTAATATTAAAAATCATCCAGATTTTCCTCCAACAGTCTGAAATTAAGAATAATAAACGTATAAAACTATAAAAGCTGGGGATATCCACCCAGCTTTTATAGTTTTTGATACGAAATGGTTTTCGTGCTGATAACTCCTTTTAATTATCTTTGCAATGCTTTCGGAGTTTTAGGTTGGTATGCCCAAATTCCACATGCAAAAACAGATGTTGCACTTGCTAGGAGCATTAGAAGGGATGCAATTGTAGCATAGCAATATCTTTTCATATTTTAAATTCACCTCCTTTTCTATTAAAAATAGGCAGTAAGGTGATGCTTTGATAAAATACACCTAGAACTGCACTAACACTTATTAATTTATTATCAGTAAGATTAACAACAAAGAATGAAATAACTAAGAAGATTATAGACAAAATCTTTAATTTATTTTTGAAGCTACTAGAATTAATAGGTTTTGATTCGCTGTCTACAGGAGCTAAGAAGGCTACTAGTAAAAGAGAAATAAATAAACCTAAGGTAAGCACATACTTATTAGTCAAGTCATAATTAACAAGCTTATTTGCTAAAATCCCAATACAACAATAAACTATAGAACCAAAGACCAAACACTTTAGAGGGGTATCAAAATGCGCTCCTCCTGATACTCTTCGTAATGAGCCACCAAAAATAGCAGCAACAACAGTTGGAAGTAAAGCTTTAAAAGAATATCCTAAAAATATCAAGAAAAATGAGCCCAAGATGAATAAAAGTGTAGTTTCAATAGAATATGAAATAATTTCCTTTTTATCTTCATTATAATTAAGTTCATTCGTTATTACTTTAGTAAGTCTATTACTTATGTTTTCAGTAAAATTCATTCTATCTCACCTCTTTTTTGTATTTATTTAATAGAAAAGCAGAGCAAAACATTAGAAATACTTGCGGTTCTGTTATCATAATTCTTATTTTTAAGTTAGTGAATAGAGTTTCAGGCGTTACCCCAAAAATAGGCATTAATAATGATAAGCAAACAAACTCAAATATTGCTAATGTTAAAAAACTCACTAAACTTGCAAGAAGACATAAACTAAAATCCCCTTTGCCGAGCCAAGTCAAAGCTATAAATAATAGAATGATTAACAAAATAGTATGATTCCCAAAAGGGATGGTGATCATCCTCATTATATACGAAATTAACGCTAAAATAATTCCAAACATAACAATTCTTTTCCATTCCAGGTGTATCTTGGAAATTACAAAAGCCAAAGTCACAACTCCAGTTTGTTCTGGTATGCCTTGTAAGAGTAAAGCAATAAATGGAATGTCTATAAATCACACAACCTTTCCCACTAAACGTTAATATATTAGGACCAAGATGTATAAAGAAAAAGGTAAATAGGAACTTGTCCAATGCATCTATTGAATTTAAGCAAAAATCCTTCACTCTATAAAAAGCTCAGGTAGTTCTTTTAATGTACAATTTATTTAGCAGAAAAGCAGAGATAAATATGAGAAGCACATGAATTTCTCCTGATACGATCTTTACAGCTAGGTTAGTAGATAATGTTTTGGGAGATATATTAAAAATATGTATATTCAACAATAAGCAAGCAGTTTCAAATATGACTACAGCCATATAACTCAATAAACTTGCAATTAAGGATAAGCTCAAATCCCAATTGCCTAATTTCGATAAAATTATAAATAGCAAAAATATTAAAATAATCGTATGAATCCCAAAAGGAACGTAAAATCGCACTACATATGCACTAAAAGCTAAAACAGTCCCAATTAAAATAATTCTATTCCACTTTATCGAAATCCTGGCAATTATGAATGCTAAGGTTGCAACTGCAATTTGTTCTGGTATTCCTTGTAAGAGAAAAGCGATGAATGAAATTTTGATAGATCATTTCACCTTTCTTATCAAAGTTCTTAGTCATCATTGTGATACACCACTATTTTCATTTATTATCGCACACCCTAAGTGTCGAATTCGCGTAAATCTTGTCTTACAGAAAACCCCTTATATGACAAAAAAGTTCTAAAATTTCACATAAGTAGTTTTGAAAAATATAAATGCCCCAAAGCTTAAAGCTTCAGGGCATAATTTTTGATTTAACACAAATCAATAAATCGTTTCAATAAGTCGGCAATGACTTAATCCTAAACGCTTATTGAAACCACGTCTGACCTTGACCTTGTTGACCTATCCCTTGTTGACCCATTCCTTGTTGACCCATTCCTTGTTGGCCCATTCCTTGTTGGCCCATTCCTTGTTGGCCTATTCCTTGTTGACCTATCCCTTGTTGGCCCATTCCTTGTTGACCCTGACCTTGCCGACTCTGACCTTGCTGATTTTGATTTTGAGTCATGCTTTGAAGTTGCTGTTGAGCTTGATCAATAAAATTGTTCATTTGAGTAAGAACTTGAGTGGATTGAATATATTGGTTTGCTTGGTTCAAGGCTTGCATACCTTGTTGGATAGTCTGCTGTAATTGAGTAAAGGCTTGCTGCTGTTGTTGCTGTGATTGGGTCTTAAATTGAGTCATGTGTTGAACTAATTGATTTAACTGTTGTTGTCCTTGAGCCTGAGATTGTTGCGGTTGGCTCTGTGAAGTTTGTTGAGATTGGTTCTTAAAGCTAGAGAAAGCCTGCTCCATCCGATAGAATTGATCCTTTAACTGCCCTAATTCGTTAGCTACCTCCATATCAACCCGAACTTCTTCAGCCACCAAAGATTTCAGTTCTTTATTTCCTTCTTTGCCGTTGCTCATTTGTGAACCTCCTAAGATTTAATTTACCTTCAATAGTATTGCCTGAATTCAAAAAAACAATGTTTGGTTCTTATTTAAAAATTGTCGTTAAAAAATCCGAATCCCCAATTTTAGATAGGATTCGGATTTGCTCTGAGCTATTTATATTAAAGCTTGAATTTGACAACAGCACTCATCAAACTGTTCCCGAGCTGAGCCAAGGTTTCTGCAGATTGACTTACTAATACCATTGTGGCAGCCTGTTCCTCCGAAGCTGCCGCAACTTCTTGCGTACTGGCAGCGGCTTGCTGAGCGGTTACCCCAATGCTTTCGGCTGATTCAACCGCTGCGGAGGTCCCAATAGCCATCTGGTGTGTAGCTTCTGTAATCTGCTGAATTTGCTCGACCACTCTGTTAACCTCTTCTACAATGGTTAGGAAGGATTTTCCTGCTAAATTAACTGCTTCTACTCCTGCAACCACTTCAACCTTTCCTTTTTCCATCACTCCGACGGCATGTTCCGCCTCTCGTTGAATGTTTTCAATTAGAGTTGCAATCTGAACTGTAGAAGTAGACGACTGTTCTGCTAGCTTTCGTACCTCTTCAGCGACAACTGCAAATCCTCGTCCTTGTTCGCCCGCCCTTGCGGCTTCAATCGCTGCATTTAGAGCTAATAAATTGGTTTGATCGGCAATCCCTTTGATTACATCAACAATTTGTCCGATCTGTTTTGATTGATCACCTAACCGAAAAATGACCTCGGCTGAAAGAGCCGAAACTTCCCGAATTGCTTCAATTTTTTGCACAGCATTTTCTGCTTGGAAAGCCCCTAATTCGGCGGCCTGTGCAGCCTTTTCACTACTTTGACTAACACTCTCCGCATTTACAGCTACCTGTTGAGCATTTGCAGATAACTGCTCAATTACACTAACGGTGTCTCCTATCGACACCGCCGTATTCGTTGCACCAGCAGCGACTTGATTAAGAGTTTCAGAAACTTGCTCACTAGAAGCAGTTGCTTGTTCTGACGCAGCTGATAGTTCCTGACTGGTTGCCGCCACACTCTCAGACTGAGTTAAAACTTCGCCTATAACTACTCGTAGTGAATGTACCATCTCGCTAACTGCTCGAGCTAAAACACCGATTTCATCTTTATTTTTAATATCGGGGATTATAACGTTTAAGTTCCAATCCGCCACAGCTTGAGCCATCTTGGTCACCTCTGCAAGAGGACGGCTTATATGTCGTGCCAGCATAATAGCTACAACTGCTCCAACAATCAAAGCGGCAATAACAAAAGTGATAAGAAGTCTCACTACAGAATTTTCCGTGGTCTGGGCATGGTGAGTAGCTTCTGCCCCTCCTTTTGCCATAAGAATCATCTGAGCTTTCATATCCTTTAGTAGCATGTCAAAACTCTCTTTGCTTGTTTGAGTTAATATGGGCCTAGCCTCAACATCCTTACCTTCCTCAGTTAATTTCCAAACCTGTTCGGCATCTTCTATGTACATATCAAATGATTTTTTTATTGCCTCGTTATTTGCTTTTTCCTCAGTAGTTTTTACATATTGATTATATTCATCAAAGTCTTGTTCCCATTTCACTTTTGTACTTGCAAATTGAACTTTATACTCCTGGAAAGCTTGTGCATCTGAACGCATCAGAAAACCTCCCAATAGATAGCGTCGAGTGTCTTCAGTATTCTCAACCACTTTTGCCAAAGAACTTGTCGCTTTCAACCAATGCTCACCTAGCTCTTCCGCTTCCAGATTGATCTTATAAACGCCGTAATATCCCACGCCCCCTACAAGCAAGGTTAGTAGCAAGACCGCAAAAAAACCTAATAATAGTTTAATTCGAATTCCATAGTTTATTGAAGACTTTGAACGATCCAGTTTATTATCCAAATTCTGCACTCCATTCCAAATTCTATTTATTCTCGCTTATATTTCAACAAAGAAATGTAATATCCTCTTTTTTCAACAAAGAAACCACGATATTCTCTTTTCCCCTTTATCAAATTTTTAAATCACAAAAGAGAACCAATTAAAGTCATCCAGAGGTCGATGCAATCTATCTTCCGATATTCCCTCTGTTTGCTTTGAGCAGAACCAAATAAAAAAGGTGATTCCTTGAGAACCACCTCTACATTGATATATATGACTCCTCTAGAAAAAGAAAAGCACAAGTCTTGAAAAATCTTCTTAATGGATTTCAGCTCTGATAACTTTATTGCCTCTCGTCCATCTTAATGTAACTTCGTCGCGGTGCTACACTTTTATAGGCCGGTCTAATTATTTTTCCAGAATTAGCGATTTCTTCAATTCGATGAGCACTCCATCCTACGATTCTGGAAATCGCAAAAATTGGCGTAAACATTTCCATTGGAATATTAAGCATTTTATAGACAAAACCCGAGTAAAAGTCGACATTAGCACTTACACTCTTATACATAGTATAAAACTTCGCAATAACCTGTGGCGCGAGTATCTCAACCTTAGAATAGAGTTTAAATTCGTCTTCTAGTCCCTTTTCCTGAGCGAGTTGGGAAACATAACCTTTGAGAATGACCGCTCTCGGATCCGATATGGAGTATACTGCATGTCCAATCCCATAGATCAAGCCCGAACGATCAAATGCGTCTTTGGAGAGGATTTGATTAAGGTATCGCTCTATCTCTTCGTCATCTTCCCAATCCTTCAATTTATCCTTCATATCCTCAAACATTTGAACAACTTTTATATTTGCTCCTCCATGCCGTGGTCCCTTGAGTGACCCAATCGCTGCAGCCATAGCAGAATAGGTATCCGTGCCAGTCGAGGTCACAACATGTGTGACAAAGGATGAATTATTACCCCCACCATGCTCAGCGTGAAGTACAAGCGCCAGATCCAACAATGTTGCTTCTAATTTAGTATAGCAGCTATCCGGTCTCAACATAGCAAGAATATTTTCAGCAAGACTTAAATCCGCTCGCGGACTGTGAATATAGAGACTTTGATTTCCATGGTAATGACTGAATGCTTGATAGCCATAGACAGCCAAAGACGGGAAACAGGCAATCATCCTAAGACATTGTCTTAAAACATTTTGCATGGAAGTATCGTCTGGGTTGTCGTCAAAGGAGTACAAGGCTAAAACACTTCTTGCCAGCGTATTCATGATATCTTTGCTCGGTGCCTTTAGGATCACGTCCCGAGCGAAATCTTCAGGTAGCCTTTGATAAAGTGAGAGAAGTTCCGCAAATTCCTTTTGAGCATTCTGATCCGGAAGATTTCCAAAAAGCAATAAATAGGCCGTCTCTTCAAATCCATATCGGTCATCGTCAATAAAACCTTTTACAATATCTCTGATATCTATACCACGATAAATCAACCGTCCAGGAACGGAAACCTTTTCACCTTCATCTATAATGTAGGAATGGACTTCGCCGATCTCTGTCAACCCAACTAGTACACCCTTTCCGTCTAAATCACGCAGCCCACGTTTGACTTCATATTTTCGATATAATTCTGGTTTAATTAAGCCACTTTCTTCCGCCATCCTACTTAACTTGCTCAACGTATTCTCTTTAGACTGATCCGTATTAAAATATTTCATATCTTTTCCTTTCTACACATGCAATTAACCTAACTTTGCCTATTGTAATGTCTCTTTATCCCTCCCCAACAGGAACACTTCACGGTAAAGGAGGAGTCAACAACAACCGAAACGGATACTCGAATTCAACTTATAGAAACTGGATTCTTTGAAGTTAATGAATTTTTTAGTAAGAAGTTAATATATATAATCAAAACGATATGTTCAACCTAGGGGGCAAGCATGTCTTGGAACATTAAAAAATGGAATTGGTCAGGCTCCGTTGTTACAATATCAACTGCGATCTTTGCCTTTGTTTCACTTGTTTCTGTATATATTTCTGTCACTACCTGGCAAACACAACGCGAAACGGCACGCCCTTATTTCACCTTTATTGAGTCTCCATCTCTTCATCTTAGTGAGGAATTAAGTTATGAATTTGAATTCAAATTTAAGAATGTTGGAACCCATCCGGCAACAAATCTTTTAAGCAGAACTTTGGTTTTTGAGCAACAATTACTGCAAAAGCCAATTCTTATTGACGACTATACCGTGGTTAATGATATTCCTAAGGATACCACTACAAGTTTACTCCTTAGTCTTAAAAGCAAAGGTTTATTCGAAGAACCCAATATCAGTCCACATTTCATCATAATTAGCCTAAGATATGCTGATCCAATAGTCCATAAATCCTATAACCAAACAATTTATCTTAAATGGGCTGGAGTCATTGCTCGAAGACAACAACCCCTAATCCACGTCGAAATAAGTGAAAAAGAACGTATTTTACACTACTTAAAAACTCATGACTTACTTGAGTAACCATAAAAAAACTAGGCTAGCGCAAAGCGCTGGCCATGGGGGTCTGACTAGTAAAAATAAACCCCCAACAATTGTTCGGAGTTACAGCCGTTCCTTCCTTTCAACACTTTAAGAAGATAGCTGACGAATTTCGGTTGAAAAGTAACCTACCTCACAAATCTCTAATTAATATGTGAAGGATTTACCCCAAAAATAGTTCCCCTGCTTCTAGATAGATTAAGCGATAGAGAATAATATTAAGTTATGGGAGTTACCGCGCATTAAAATAAATTGTATCATACTATATTTAAACTAGTCAATCTCAGTTTTTAGTATCATTTATTTTATCTGATGAACTTCTTTCCTCAATCCCAAATGAATCACGCAAAAGATCCGGTCGTAAGGCTCCGGCATGAAATGAGCGCCCACTATTCAAGTTACATAACCATACCTCTGCCGGACTAAAAACTAGTGGGTTTATTTTATAAAAATTTCCATACTCATTGTAGACTTCAATAAAGTGCCGCCCATATTCTCGAGAAGAACAGGATGGAACCTGCTTTACTAGTAAATCTAAGGCTTCATCCTCATCTCTAAGATTATAAAATACCGTTGAACCATATAAGATTCCATCATTCGACCGTCCTAAGGCACTAATATTATCACATGCTACTGGAGGGAGTGGACAAGTTCCCCAGCCCGAATCTATCCTTTCTAGATTATACCCAAGTTCCATGAGCTTAGATAAACCCGTTTCCAAGGCCCTTGCGGCTATCTGAACTGAACCCACCTGAGACGCAGTAGGGGCTACCAAGATATAGAGATTCTTTGGATCACATTGCAACTCCCCTAATATATGTTTGACTATCTCTTCAGTCGGAAGTTCCTCACTTTCTAGACACAGGATAGCCATGTTTGAATAATCCTCATAACCTAATGTTTCATACAAACTACCTTTATGAATAATAGCACGTCCAGGACCGGAACCCAGCGCGAGCAACTTGCCATTTTTAATTGGCCAGCCAGCATATTGAGATGCCATGCAAGCCTGAACTGGATGAGCCGTAACTACTTCGACCGCTGGCCAGCGTAAACCATTAAAATCCAACCAATGTATTTTTACTGAGGCCAGCCCCCCGAGGCACACTGCAGCAAATAAAACCCCTGCCTCCCAGCCACCATGTGCATGAACTCCGCAGTCGATCAATGTCACTTCATTTTGTTTGTAAACTTTAACCCGCAGAATTTCGCTCCTTACGAGGAATTCCGTAACCAAGGGAAACGCTTGACGGTTTGGACTTAGCTTCGATCGTTGGCTATACGGAAAAAACATATTTCTTCTTCCTTTTCCATTCGTACTATATAACAACACGATTTAAGCATGCCCCTTTTTAGTAAATCTTAATAGAGGTTTCCCCCTCCCTCAAGTAAATCGTTTATGTGTTAATAAAAGAACTCCTAATAAAGTACGTCAACTCGTGCAGTAAATCTAAATATGTTTCAGTATCTAAATATTTCCCATTGCAGTCGAATATAAGTCGCACAAGAGGACGTGTAGGAAAACTAGTTGGTACTGATACAACTAACCCAACTTCCCCAGTATTTAGGGTTACAAAGGTATCTTTAGGATAAAGATTTAAGGATTTACGAAATGCTTGAATAACGTTTGCATTAAAATCATTTTCTGTAGTTAAAATCATTTCAAGAGCATGATAAGGTGGAAGTGCTTTACGGTATGGTCGATCTGCCGTTAGGGCATCATAAACATCAGCTACAGCAATAATTTGGGCATCAAGGCTAATTTTGGACCCACTAAGCCCATCGGGATATCCATTGCCACCCCAACGTTCATGATGCTGACGTACCATGCTTAAGATACAGGGTAAAGCATCTGCATTTCGCAGCATTGCTTCACCTTCAAGTGGATGTTGTTTAATAATGTTCATTTCACTTTTGCTTAATGGCCCCGGCTTATTTAAAATCCTACAGGGTACTTTGATCTTACCAATATCATGAAGGATTGCACCCATCGTAAGATGCCTTAAACGTTGCCCCTTATAGCCTAATTCCTTCGCTATTAATGTCGAAAGAATAGCTACATTAACGGCATGAACAAAAGTGCTGTAATCATGTTCTTTGAAACTTACTAAATCTAATCGTAGAGAATTAGTATCAATATAAATACATTTATCTTTAATCTCGTTAATAATCCACTCAATACTTACCATGGTCTGACTAATTTGCTCGGGAGTAATTAACCCAGCATCATGATAAATACTCCATATTGAACCCACAATGTTCCAATACAGGTCTTTGGAAAAAGAATCCACATTAGTAACGGAGGGATTGACTAAATTCTTCTCAGATCTTAATGTGTACACCTCGCTTCTTGCCAGCCGTTCTCTAATCCACTCTGTCACGAGTTGCCCTCTTGTTAATAACAAAAGACCGCTGGCATCGAACAAGTCCATAGGCGCTTGTTTTACAATTGCTAAAAAGCCTGGTGGTAACTTTTCAAGAACCAAATTCATAGAATACCTCCAGATTCACGCTTGCGTTTGACTTTTGGAAATCAACTATACTGACTACAAGTAACTTGAGAGCCTTCTACCATCACATTTATTCCAACATCGCCCCCACTAAAGCTTCCTCAACGGTTTTCAGCAAAACGTTTAAGTCAAGAGGTTTACTCAAGATATTTTGCACTCCAAAACATCGTGCTGTATCCTCAAGATCAGGTTCGGCACTTATCATAATTACTGGGATATGTTTGGTCCGTTCTTCCTGCACAAGTCGGGATAATACTTGCAATCCTGTCATTGTCGGCATTCTCTGATCTAGCAGAATAAGAGATGGACGGTTAAGGGATGTCGCAAGGCTTAGACATTCCGATCCGCTTGCCACCGCTTTAACGTTATAGCCGGAATCTTCCAAAACCTTATGGATAAGGAGTCTGACCCCAAATTGGTCATCGACAACTAAGATATATTCCGACAATTTTCTCCCCCCTTTATAATTAGTATTTATTACCCATCAAAGTATTATTATATATTACAACTACTAATTTCACATTGTATAACTATATGTTATATTTTTCAACATAATTACATACACACAGTCGGTAAGATGTTTGGAGCCACTAACATAAAATTGGAGGGAGAGGTGATAGTGTGTGTCTAACAACATACAAGAGGTTGCTGGGAAAAATATACGATTATTTCGCCAGACAAAGGGCCTCACACAAGAAAAACTTGCTGAACTAGTTAACGTTAGTAGTTCCTATATAGGTTATCTGGAACGCGGCCTTAGGGCTCCTTCGCTGGACCTATTAGCAAGAATAGGCACCGCCCTTGAAGTGGAACCTACAGTTTTACTCTATTCTACCTTAGATGATTCTGACCCGACACTAAAGAAGCTCAATGCTCTCTTGGCAGGGAAAAATCCTAAATCAATTAATTTTGTATATGAAGTTGCAAGAGCCTACTTTGTGTCTACGACTGATTTAGTTTAACCGCTTCTTGTTACACTGTGTCTACCTACGTACTAATGCTTGCTTAGTGTTCAATGGAGTTACTTTTTAGCACAGCAAAAACCCCCTGGTTGATAGTACCGGGGGGCATCCTCATTTAATGGGTAACTTTCTTTTTGAGACCTATTGTCACAATCGTCTTGCCAAAACGCTCTTATTTAGCTTAAACGATAGTCTCTCCATCATACGTTGAGATGATTCTGTATAAATCTGGTCGGCGATCTCGGAAAATTCCCCACTCGAGTCGCTGCGTCTCCAGTTGTTCTAAGTCAAACTCAGCAATCAGCACGGTTTCTTCCGCGCGCCCAGCTTCGATAACCTTGTTCCCTTGCGGACCCGCTATGAAAGAAGATCCGTAGAAAGAAATATTGGATTCATCGTCTTCCTCAACTCCGATCCGGTTCGAAGCGATGACCGGAATTAGGTTTGCCGCAGCATGCCCAAGCATACAGGTCTGCCAATGCTCTTTAGAATCAATATAGCCATCTTGGGGCTCTGAACCGATAGCCGTAGGATAAAAAAGTAGCTCTGCACCCATCAAGGCCATACATCGAGCAGCTTCCGGATACCATTGATCCCAGCACACTCCAACACCAATTTTCCCAAAGCGAGTATTCCAGACCTTAAAACCTGTATCTCCTGGGTTAAAATAGAATTTTTCTTCATAACCCGGACCATCTGGTATATGACTCTTGCGATACTTTCCTAGCACGTCTCCATTAGCATCTATGACGGCCAGAGAATTATAACGTGCATAGTTTTTTTTCTCATAGAAACTGATCGGCAGCACCACCTGAAGCTCTTTAGCTACTTGTTTAAAATGGTTAACCGCTTTATTCTGTTCTAGTTCTGTCGCATAGATATAATACTTCGATTTTTCCTTTTGACAGAAATACGGAGTTTCAAACAACTCTTGCAATAAGATAATCTGAGCACCCTTAGCAGCGGCTTCCCTTACCAAGGCGTCCGCCTTGGCAAGGTTTTCTTCGATACTATCAGAACAGCTCATCTGAGTAGCCGCCACTTTAACGTTTCTCACATAAATCCCTCCTCGCTGGCATCTGTAGGGTTGTACAATGAACATTCCCACCCTCTCGGATGATTCCCATTCCATTAACCGTGCGAATCCGCCTTTCAGGAAAGGTTTTACTCAACACCTGTGCCGCTAACTTGTCAGACTCTTTCGCATCCCCTCCAAAAACAGGCAAAATAATTCCTTCATTAACAAAGTAAAAATTTAAATAACTCAAGGTTAACCGCGCTTTAGTAACTGGATCGCACAATTTTGGAGGTTGTTGGATAGGGATAATTTGGAAACCCCTTCCCTGAGCATCCGTTTCTCTCTTTAGTATCTTTAAGTTATCTTGGGTGATCCCATAATTTTCGTCTTCAGGATCGACACAAACCAACAATAGGATTTTACCCGGGGCTGCGAAGCAAGCGATATTATCTACATGACCATCTGTCTCATCCCCGTCTAACCCTTTTTTCAGCCAGACTACTTTCTGGATATTCAGAAACTTCTTTAACTCGGCTTCAATCTGTTCTCTAGTCATTTCCGGATTCCGATTAGGGTTTAAGAGACACTCCTCCGTAGTCAGTAGCGTCCCTTCTCCATCCACATGGAGAGAACCCCCTTCCATCACAAGGGGAGCATCAAACCGTTTCAATCCCACATGATTTAAAATTTCTGTAGCTACTAGATCGTCTAAATCCCACGGTGCATATTTGCCGCCCCAAGCATTAAATCTCCAATTAACCCCTACCACGTCCCCGTCATCACGGACAAGAAACGTGGGACCGTTATCCCTTAACCACGCATCATTATGCTTAATAGGCAGGAATTCAATCCACTTATTATGAAATAAACGAGATATCCTCTCTAAATCCGCAGGATTCACGATAACCGTTACGGGCTCAAATTCGGCAATTGCTTGGATTATTTCAGCATAGCCCTGGCACACTGCATCATAGTCCTCTGGATAACACATAGACGCTTGTATCGGCCATGAAATAAAGGTTCGCGTATGTTTGGTCCATTCTGGAGGCATTTTATAGTTGTGATTTATTGGATACATTGCAATCCCTCATATTCCTAGTTTGTAACGTTTACGCAATATTTTGCTCTAATATAGTAAAAACTATAAAGCTACATACTCAACTGAATTGTAGAATACTATCTTCAGCATTATACAGCAAAGTGGTCCAGTATTCATTATATTCAACCTATTAATCTGGCAATATTTGCAATGAATTAGTTTAGACCCTGTTTTCGCTTCTAATTTATTTATACACTACTAATGTAAAATGAGGTCGTAACAAAACTAGAGTTTCGTTACGACCTCATTTTACACAAATCTACAACACCAATATACTAGGTCCCTGCCTAAACAGATCATTCACATCTTTGCAATGGATTTTCCGAGTTCATGTTTTGCGTTTTAGATTTATGATTAACTGAAAGAGTCATATAGCATAATCCATAACCTAAAACTGAGAAACAGATGGCTGTTACCAAAAAATCGAATCCTTCCATACGAACCCCTCCCTTTCAAATTAACCATAATTAAGACGGTAACGAGTATTTTTGTATAACGTACAGCATGTACCACTGAGCGGCAAAGTCCACGTCTGGACTTTGCCACTCAGATATCCAACAAAAGCCTGGATCAGGCCTTGATACCCGACTTGTTGGAACAACTCCCCATTTTCAAGGAGTATCTACTTAATAGTTTAAACTACTTGTCTTGATTTTTTCTAAACAATTTATTAACAAATTATAAACTTTTTTCATTATAATTGCAGTTTCGCAACGTTCTGAAAAATACAAAGAATTTCACAGACCCGAACGGCAGCTTCTCGCACAGGAGTGAACGTGCGGAGGGGCGGTATGGCACACAAAGCATTCGTGGGAAGCGTAGCCAGTGGTTCCCATCAGGTATTGCCCTGAGGTTTGGCGTAGCTCCCACGAAAGCGCGTGTGCGAGCCCCGGAGCGCTGAGTGACACGAAGACACTGTCTTCGCGCGGATTATCCTTCTTTCAGACACTGTCTTCGCACGAATTAGCTTTCTTGCAGGATGTGCGAGAAGTTGCCCGACCGCATAAACCCTTATCATTCATCAGTGGTGCCTCGCAGCGGCATGGGGGTCTGACTAGTACAACAAATAAATAAGAAGTCCCCCTTGATACATGGAGTACATGTATCAAGGGGGACTTCTTATTACAGCGTTACCTACAGTCTCTCAAATTCACCGTTTTCATTGAGATATTGGATGTCAATGCAACCATAATACTCTCCATACATATCTAACGGATCAAAGCCACTTTTTCTAGTACAGTCATCAGAATAACCGATATAGTAGACTTCTTGGTCATGGTCACGCATCCGAAATTTGAACTGTGGTCCCGCTTCAAACTTTTTAATGAGCTGGTCAAATTCCTCTGTTCCCTTCTTCGCATCGGAACTATAGTACTCTAAAAAGGTTTTTTTTTCGATGCAATCCTCAGTAATCTTAAACATCTAACAACCACCTTCACTTTTCATTTTACGACTCAATTATCTCCGGAAATTTAAGTCAAAAATCTCAATTCATCCTCAACTCTAAGCACTTCTTATTAGGAACGTCAAACGGCTAAACTAATAATTCATATCATATCAGACTCTTTATCCTCTTCCAACTGCCTTCTAAAACATTCATCCATCTGATCGCTATTTGTATCATGAAAATTCCAGGGCATCAAGAAGAACATAATTGCTCTTATGGAATAGAGGATATAACAATGATAAACTAAAGCTAAGCAAATTCCTATCCGATATCAGCAATTAGGTTTTAAGAGATAGATAAATAAATACAAACTCAAAACAAAGGTGAATGCGAGGAGAGACTATTAATGCTTAACGACGAAAACAAACGTGATCATAATCTCGTAGAAAAACCAACGAAGAGAAACTCTAAAACCATCCTGAGTATCGTGATCACTGCACTTATTGGCTTGTTAAATTTTAGTAAGCTAGCAGTAATTGCAAAGTTACTGTTCACATTACTAAAGGCTTCGAAATTTGCAGGAACCTTTTTTAGTATGGGATTGACCGTCGTTCTCTATGCTCAAATATTTGGCTGGTTATTTGCAGTAGGCTTTGTTGCAGTCATTTTCGTTCACGAGATGGGTCATTATATAACGAGTAAGAAACTCGGTCTAGATGTATCTGCTCCTACTTTTATTCCTTTTCTTGGTGCCTTCATTAAAATGAAGAGTGCGCCTAAAAGTGTTCGAGAGGAGGCGATATCAGCCATTGGCGGACCAGTAGCTGGGGCATTTATCACTTTTGTTTGTTTATGGCTCTATTTATTAACGAGAAATCCCTATTGGGCAGGATTAGCCTATCTTAGTGCCCTAATAAATCTCTTCAATTTACTTCCCTTCGGCTCCTTAGACGGAGGTAGAATCTCAAAGGCAATATCCCCCTTTATTTGGGTGATTGGTTTAGTTATGGCTCTCGTTCTCATTTGGAAACTGCATGCCTATATACTGCTTGTAATCTTACTCTTTGGTGTTTATGAAATCGTCACCATGTATCGCCATAAATCATTAACTGCGCAATACCTGAGCGTAGAGCCAAGTTTTAGGCTAAAGATAGGGATTTCCTATCTTATTTTAATCGCCGTTTTAGCATTTCTAATGATGTATTCCTTAGATATTTCTAAGGCATTCACTGACTCAATCTATAGCTCCCGATAACTTACGGAGCGCAGTTCAGTAGTTGCTGCCCAATCCACACCTTCCTCAAATATAGCTACTCCATAATCCTGCCTAGCCATGGTCCGAGAAATAACTCCATTCAAGACATCCTGCCATACTCTCTCGGGATCTCGCTGCCAGGGGTTTCCCCAACCCCCACCACCAGAGGAAACCACGGTGAGCACCGTCCCCTTCGGCAACGAACGCGTACTTTCTTTGCTCGCTAGAGAAATTTTTTGTCCGTCTTCGGTTGCCAATTCGACGTAGTTCAAACTTCCTGGCTTCCCTGAAGCAGAGCCAAATGGTGGAATTTTCATCCCATCACCGAACATCACGATATTGGTCGGTTCGCCATTAAACTCTATACTATAACGGATACCTGAGCCCCCGCGCCACATCCCTGCTCCTGCACTATTGATTTCCATTTCATGACACAAGGTTAAATGTGGGTATTGGATTTCATTTGCTTCGATGTTTGGAGCCCGAACTCCTCCATAGTTTGACAAGGGGGCCATATAGGGATAACCATCTCTTCCCGATATTCCCCCTCCTGAACCCAACGCACAGAAAGCAAATCCTACATAAAATTCCTGGTTACGAGGGTCGATCCCAGAAAACGATGGACCACAGTAACGTCCAAATCCGGCAGGCAATCGCTCACCTGCCACAGGGTCTAACGCTTGGAAAATTGCACTAATGATCTCACTTGCTGGAGTCAGTGTACTCAACGTAACCGGCGCTGGATCACGGGGATTGACCAAACTACCCTCTGGCAAACGAACCTTAATCGCTCGAAAAGCCCCGCTATTTCGAGGAATATCGGGTCCTAATGCCCAAAGGGCACCAATCCAAGCAGCGGTTGTACTTGTAACTAATGCTGAGTTGACAAAGCCTTTGACCTGAGGATCAGTGCCTTCAAAATCAAGCGTCATTTCCTCTCCTCTGATCTTAACCGTCACCTTGATTTTAATTGGATTAGCTTGAAATCCATCATCATCGACCCACTCTTCACCAGAGTAATCTCCATCTGGCATATCATTAATAGCTTGACGAGTAAGTTTTTCGGCATGATCCAAGAGATATGCCACCGTCTCTTTTATCCTAGTTGGGGAGTAGTAACGAATTAACTCTCTTAAACGAGCTACCCCAATATTGTTGGCCCCTATCTGCGCCCACAAATCATTTTGAAGCATGTTCGGATTTCTGACATTTTGAATAATTAGATCCATAACCTCGTTAGTAACCTGTCCTTTGCTCATAAGTTTAATTGGTGGAATGCGCAAGCCCTCCTGAAAAATCTCAGTTGCTTTAGCATTATAACTACCGGCTACAGACCCTCCGATATCTCCATGATGAGCCCTGCTTACACAATAGAAGATGACCTCTCCATCCGCGACCACCGGAGTAATGATCCCAATATCCGGGAGGTGGTTTCCCCCTTGATAAGGATCATTGAGGATAAAGACATCCCCCTCTTCGACCTGCCCTGAGTATTTCTTGATCACTTCTTTGATGCTAAATGTACCCGCGCCGGCTAGAATCGGTATGCCATTAATCTGAGAGACCAAATCCCCATCCCAATTACATATCCCACAGGCAAAATCACAGGCCTCAGCAAAAATAGGAGAACGAGACGACCGTTCTAAGGCATAGCCCATTTCTTCGGTGATCGTATCCAAGCGGTTGGCGATCACTGCCCGTTCGATAACTTCATCCATTTTGGCATTCATAGTTAACGCCATCCTTTCCTATCTTAATAATTAAATTCCTCGCCTGATCAAGTTCTGCCTGACAGTTTTCTTCTAAAAATATAGTCGTAAAGTCCTTCCTTATTAAAGCAGGGCCATGTAAACACATTCCAGCGTCCAAATCTTTCCAATGGAAAACTTTGACTTCCTGAAAAGCTCCCTGCAAATAGACGGAGTGTACCTCATTCGTTTTAGCCAGCATTTTACTATTATCACACGTCCGTTGGATAATTAATAAATCTGATCTAACCTGATGGGATCTCTCCATCTCCTGTGCTAGCAGTCTTAGATTTACCAATACTAAAGACTTCTCCGGCTGACTATAACCATAAAGTCTCTGATGAGTTTCATGAAACGTCTCAGCTAACTGTTGCCAAACCTCTAACCCGCATACTTCACCATGGATGGCTACGTTGATTTCATGATGTTGATCCGGGTACTTTAAATCAGCCGACCAAACATATTCACGTTGATCTGCACTCACCTCAAGTCGGGACAACTCTTGATCCGCCTGAGATTTCAGTTCCAGGATGACTTGGTTCCAGCTTGAGCCAAGTACTTCACCTAACACTTCAAAGAGACTGCGCAAAACCTCAATCTGAAAACGCGCGTGATGCAATCCTTGAGCACAAAAAACGGGTGCCAGTTCTGGAACAACGACTTGCCTTATCCCCACCCCTTCTGCTAATGCAGTCGCAAACAGCGGCAGAGCACCACCAACGGCTGCTAAGGCGAAGGAGCGAGGATCATATCCTTTTTTGACGGTCATTAAGTAAACAGCATCTACCATTAAGGATAGTGCTACTTGATAAATAGCATAGGCTGCTTCTGGAACGGATAAACCTAAAGGACGAGCGACCTTAATTTCAATAGCCTCATAGGCTAGTTTTTCATCTAAGCCCATGCGTCCACCTAGAAAATTCGAGCTATCCAGTAAACCCATGATTAAGGCCGCATCGGTAATCGTCGGCTCTTGGCCACCTAATCCATAACAAGCCGGCCCGGGCTTAGCACCTGCAGAATGGGGACCAACCCGCAGCATTCCTCCCTTGTCTAACCAAGCAATACTTCCCCCGCCTGCACCAACGGTATGAATATCTAACATTGGAAGTTGGACAGGGTATCCAGCGATCTCTGTCTGAGGAGTCACCTCCATCTTACCTTGCCTGATTAAGGAAACATCAAAGCTCGTCCCTCCCATATCTGCCACCACTAATTCAGATAATTCCTGCTCGCAGGCCAATGCCCACCCTCCTTTTACCCCTCCTGCTGGACCGGAAAAAAGAGTATGAACGGCACACTTGCTCGCTTGGATCAGATCAGTTAGTCCACCATTATTTTGAGCAATCGATATGGGTACTTGAAGACCCTTTTTATGCAAATAAGAACTTAACCCTTGTAAATACTTACTTAAGATGGGACTTAAACGAGCATTTAACACGGTTGTAGTGGTACGTTCGTATTCCCCTATTTGAGAAGAGAGTTCAGATGAAAGTGTAATAAAAGTATTAGGCAAAAGCGCTTGCAAATTCTCTTTAAACTCTACTTCATGCTCCGGATTACGACAAGCAAAGAGCAAACAAACTGCCACAGATTCTACCCCTTCTTGACGTAAAAACTCTGCAATTTCCAATATTTGCACACGGTCCACCGCTTTAATCTCCACACCCCGATAATCCATCCGTTCCCGCAGACCTATACGCAGATAACGGGGAACTAAAACTGGAGGCAAAGTGACGCGAAAATCCCATTGCTCCGCCATACGGGAACGTCGCAACTCTAAAGCATCACGAAAGCCCTCCGTCGTTATTAGAGCCGTTTTTGCCCCTTGACCCTGAAGCAAGGCGTTAATTCCAACAGTGGTCCCATGGATAAATTTTTTTGTTTGCCCGAGAAATTCTTCAAGAGATAGGTTAAACTGCTGCGCCAGCCCAGTCAAGCCCAGCATAATCGGTTCTAGCGGATCTACTAGGCTAGAAGGAACTTTTGCAGTAAAGGTGCCTCCCTGTTGATCTCGAACAATAAAATCTGCAAACGTTCCTCCTACGTCAACAGCAATTTCGTACATCAAATCCCTCTTTCTTCATAACTTTATTACTAAGATGAACTCTCATTATCTTTCTGAGTAAACAAGTAAAGAAGTCCCCAGATAGGGGACTATCGATATTCGAACTACGAACTACTAACTACGATTAAACGACCCCATGAAACGTTGAATTTTCTGCTGTACCTCGACGGACATTTCTATAGTAGGTGCAAACCCTTCAAGGGGTTTAGTCGCATCAATCCCCATCTTAGCAGTGCGACTTAAGTCATCGCTCGAGGGATCTAAGGTGCACCCCATACCCATATGCTGAGGGACAATGGTCACCCCCCTGTCTGCTTGCAGTCGGGTTGCCATGGCCCACAAAACCTGGCGTTCATCAAAGACATCCACGTCTTCATCGACCACTACCACCATTTTAAGATTATGGTCCACTGAAAAAGCAGTAAAGATAGCCTGCTGAGCCTGCCCCTCCGCAATCTTTTTCATTGATATATAACAGTGAAACAATCCGCAGGCAGAGATAGGAGCATGAACACTCTTGATGTTAGGAAGGGTTCTATTCAGGGCATTCAACACATCCCCTTCTCGCTGTACTGCCACAATAGTAATGTGCTCGGAACTCATACCCGGTGTAATATCCTGAAATAGGGGTTTCGTGCGGTACTGAATCCCCTTAACTCTAAACACGTTTTCTGTACTACGATAACATGCATAATTTGTAAATTCTGCAAAGGGACCTTCGGATTCTCGTTCGCCGGCGACAATTTCTCCTTCAATAACTACCTCAGCATAAGCCGGAACCATTAGATCCACTGTCTTGCAGCGGGCAACTTCCAGAGGAGCCCCAAATAATCCCCCCATCGCTGCAAACTTTCCGAGATCATAGGGAATTAAGGCCATTGACCCCATGGATATATTGGGGTGGATACCGAGAACAATGGTCGCTTCGAGTGACTTGCCAAGTTCTTCTGAGCGACGGAAATACTCCCATAAACGTTGCCGAGAGTGGAGACTAATCCCTAGTTTATCCTTTCCTTTTAGCTGCATCCGATGATAACCTGCCGTATCAACACCTGTCACTGGGTCTTTAGCAATGACCAAACCCGCAGTAATGTAAGGACCTGCATCAATAGGGAAATGCGTCAATATAGGTAGGTTATACAGATTAACCTCCGAGCCTACAAATACATTCTCTCGAAATGGAGCTTCTTCCACCTCCACTGGTTCAATCCGTTGATTAATTCTCTTAGAAAATTCAGCAGCGAGCTCGTTGGGATGAATATCCATTGCTAATGCTAAACGCTCGCGGGGAGCTAAAACATTCGTGACAACGGAAATATCGTGCCCCCTAACATTCTCAAAAATAGTCAGCGGATAACGTCGTGCCTTCTCCAATTCCATAATTAGGGTACTAATCTCATACTTTGGGTCAATTTCCTCTTGAACATGAACAACTTCCAAAGGATTTTGCTGCTTAACTCGTTCAATAAACGATCTCAAATCTTGCCTCAACATTCACGCCTCCTAAAATAAATCATGATTAACGATGTTTTCATTCCTGTGTACGCATATAAAGCAGGAAGGTCTGATACGTAAAAAGACGACAGAAAAAGCCCGAAGTCATATAGACTGGGGGCTTTACCATCGTCCACCAAAGCCTGGTCGAAGCAAGCTTATCTCAATATTACAGGCAGGTCTTCTGGCTCAAAGCTCATCATCACCGTACGCCTTCCCAGCCGAAGCCAGTGGCAAGTGTACGGGACTCCCTTCTCACAGTGGTGGGTCCGCTCAGGATTAATACCTGATTCCCTATTCTCCCCATTGGGGCACCTGTAATAGTTATTGACCAACCCGAGAGTATATCTATATAGGGTAGTTAAGTATATATGTTTCGACGTTAAATCTTTAATTCCTGCTAAACAACTTAAAAAATCGAGAATTTTTTAACTCCATTATTCTGGAGACTTATTTCCAAACATTTAAAATAAATGTCGATTCTTGTTTGTGAATGTAAAAACTTTAATAAAGGTATCGAACAGTACACAAATAAAAATAGAGGAATCTTTTAAAATAAGAAGAAATACCTACAAGTTATTATATTAACTATTTTAACTAAGAAGGGTTGGAGTTTTCTTGGTAAAAATTGTTCTAAAAATAAAGGATTATACGACTTCTCGAATTATAATTAGACTTATATCAGTATTAATACTGTCAGTGCTCACTGCCTTTCTAATAGCCCCAGCATGGGAATCATCTTATGCAGTAATTCACACAGTTCTCGAGATTTTCTGCATCTCAATTGCAATATCTTCTTTTTTAGTTGTTTGGTTTGTAAGTAAAATTCAAAACATTAATTTGATACTAGGATTTGGTTTCCTAGGGGTTGGAATTTTAGATGCTTTCCATACCTTTTTCTGGCAAGGTCTAGGATTATACCCTCTTGGTTACTATGATCTATCTGCTAGGTATTGGTTAGCCGGTCGGTTTTTTGAAGCCCTCTTTTTAATTCTAAGTACGACTCTAATGAGTAGATCCATTGGTAGATATACAGGGCTCGCTTTCACCGTTTTTCTCTCGTTTACAGTTGGGTTTATGTTTCTATATACCCCTGATTTATTTCCAGTGCTACTTACACCCGAAGGCGTAACACCCATTAAAATTGTAATTGAATATGTCGTTATATTTATGTTTATCTGGTTTCTTTATAGATTATTAAAGGGGTATCTTCAAGAAGAAATAATTACCAAAGAGTATTTAATACTTGCAATTCTTCTTGCAGTTCCAGCTGAATTATGTTTTACTGTTTTTTCAACCATCACAGATTTCTACAATGTGCTTGGTCATATTCTGAAAATAACTTATTACTACTTTTTTCTGCGAGCAGTTTTTGCTGGTTATGTTGTATTCCCTTACAAGGGGCTTCAGCTCTCAGAAGAACGATTTCATAAAGTTTTTCAATATAGTCCAGTCTCAAAGTCAATTCTGACGATCAAGGACAGTCTGTTCATTGAGGTTAATGACATGTGGCTTCAAACAACAGGCTACACCAGAGAGGAAGTCATTAGAAGGACAACTCATGATTTAGATTTCTATCTCATCGACGTCGTGGAAAAATGCCAAATAGAAATTATATCTGAGAGTAGAATGTTCACAAATCAACGATGCTTGTTTAAAACCAGACATGGAGTATTACGAGAAGGATTGTTTTCTACAGAAAAAATCATGCTCCAAGACGAACCCTGCATCCTGATGGTTATGATGGACATAACGGATCAAATACGCAATGAAAATGAACTACTTCGACTTGATAGACTAAATCTCATTGGTCAAATGGCGGCAGGTATAGGACATGAAGTTCGTAACCCTATGACAACAGTTAAGGGCTTCCTTCAAATACTAAGTGAAAAGAAGGAATGTAGTAAGTATCAGGACTATTTTTCTATAATGATTAAAGAACTCGATCGCGCTAATTCAATCATAACCGACTTTCTATCCTTATCTAGCAACAAGCCGTCAAGTGTTCAAGTTCAAAACTTGAACACTATTATCGATGACCTCTACCCTTTACTTCAAGCGGATGCCTTAAATGCCGATAATAGTGTTCAGTTGGAGAAGCTACCTATCACTGATCTAAAAATAAACAGAAATGAGATACATCAACTCATTCTTAACTTAGTACGAAACGGAATGGAAGCCATGAAAAAAGGGGGGCAAGTTACTATCAAAACCTTTACTGATGGGGAAGAAACTGTCCTAGCTATTAAAGATGAAGGTGCGGGTATTGAACCAGATATTCTAGATAAAATAGGTACTCCTTTCTTGACCACAAAGGAACAAGGGACTGGATTGGGTTTAGCGACTTGTTATAGCATTGCAGAACGAAATAACGCTAGGATAGATGTCGACACCAGTTCTACTGGAACAACATTCTTTGTCAGGTTTAAGACAGCATAGTAAAATATATTTTTATGCCTTGTTTCTTTTAAAGATTATTAAACTTTTTTATTTTCACAAAAATGTAAGAGCGGGGACCTAACCCGCTCTTTACTATTTTTAAGACGTAGACTTTGTCCTTTTTATGAAGATCCTGCACTAAATTCCATCAAATACTGTTGGTTTTTATGATATAATCGACATAACTTGATATAAGAAAGGGTGGACCTTCTGAAAAAGCTCATTTTATCTGTCATTACTACGCTTGCATTTGCCTTATGCACGCCTTTTATTGCACAAGCAAGCCCCTTGGCATACTCAACAGAACGTATTGCTGGACAAGACAGAGTTGAAACGGCTCTTAAAATATCTCAAAAAGGATGGGACTCTGCTCTAACGGTTATTTTATGTGAATACAACGACTACCCAGATTCTATTGCAGCAACCCCTTTTGCTGTAAACTTAAATGCACCTATTTTACTTACCAAAGGAAACTCGATTGACCCACGCGTTATCAAAGAACTGCAACGGCTATCCCCAGATAAAGTCATTCTTCTTGGCGGCACTGCTTGTTTACAGCCCTCAATTGAAAAGGAACTTGAAGTACTATCTCTGCAATGGGATCGAATTGGGGGAATAGATCGTTATGAAACCTCGGTTCTTCTTGCCAAACAATTATCTAGTGATTCTCTGATTCTTGCCAATGGTGATAATTTCCCGGATGCTTTATCAGCCGCAACGTTTGCGGGTATAAAGCAGATCCCCATCATCCTTACTTCAACGACTCTTCCTGATTCGGTCATTCGATACTATCAAGAAGCTTCCCCTTTGCACTTGTTCGTTATTGGAGGCGAAGCAGTTATTCCTACAAAGGAATTGACCGAGAATAACTTCACTATCGAAACCCGTTTAGGTGGCTACGACCGTTACGAGACAAATGCTAAAGTCGTTTCGTTTATGAAAGATACCTATCAGTCGAATGATCTTTTCTTAGCATCTGGCATTACTTTTCCAGACGCTGTGGCTGGAACCGTTCTTGCTTCAAAATCTAATGCTCCCCTTTTACTTACTGAAAATGACGATATTCCACCGTCAGTTTATTGCATCATGCGCGAACATATGAAAATAGAACCCCCAGTCCAAGTCACAAGTGAGAATGCTAATAATTTACTTACTCAGGGGAAAATTACTGCATCCGGAGGCTTAAACCTCAGAGAAACTCCCTCCTCCACCGGAAACGTGCTTATCACAATACCAACAGAGACGATAATTGACCTTATTGAAAAGCAGGACCAATGGTATAAGACAACCTATCAATCGAAAACGGGTTGGGTTTCCGCTAACCATCTGACTGTAACATCAAAAAAGGGGGTCATCAGCGCCTCAGGAGGCTTAAACCTTAGAGAAACTCCCTCCTCCACCGGGGACATGCTTGTCACGATACCGAAAGATACAACTGTTGATCTGATTGATCAGCAAGGCCAATGGTACAAGACAACCTATCAATCGAAAACAGGATGGATTTCAGCTGACTATGTAACACTTTCCACTACGAACAACGATAATTCTACGCCGACCATCGATTTAAGTGTAAATGGTCAAGTTTATATTTTAGGCGGAACGGGTATTATTAGTTCTAATACACAAACCATAATTCAGGGAAAAGCTTCTTCAAAATATAAAGATAATCTTAAGGACTTTCCCTCTCTACCCTCAGAAATCAAAGAACCCATTGATCCCTCAATAGGTGACGACGATGTCATCACCCCTCCCCCTGTAACAACCTATGATCCTTCTACAGAAGTTCTCATCGATCCTTTTGAAGGAATCCCCGCCAACGCATTGTCAGGTAAAACGATTATGATAGACCCTGGACATGGCGGACCGGATACGGGGGCAATCGGCCCTTCTAAAACTTACGAAAAAAATAACAGCTTAGCAATAGCATTTGCTTTAAACGAAACCTTAAAACAGGCTGGCGCGACCGTCATCCTTACTCGAGATAGAGATGTCGCTCTCTGCGAAAACTACTCTGAAACTGAAGACCTCCAAGGACGGGTACACTTAGCTAATAAATTAAAGCCAGACTTATTTATTAGCATCCATAACGATGCCAGTCTTAAACGCGAAGTTCAAGGCACCTCGACCTATTATTCCGAAGATAACCCAAAACAATATGAGAGTCAACATCTGGCAAATAGCATCCAATATGCGGTCATCAACACTATTAAAACAAACAACCGAGGACTCAAACAAGCTGGATTTTATGTTTTACGCAATACTACCATGCCCTCAATTTTGCTTGAAACCGCCTTTATCTCCAATCCCTATGAAGAAGCAAGGTTACAAAATCCGACCTTCCATAAGAATGTTGCTGGTGCTGTCTTAATTGGTATCTATAACTATTATAAAAACCCCCTACCAGAAGCATAAGACGATTTTTTCGTTAAACCTATATGTTTTCTTTGCGACCTCAATAAACGAACAAGGTGCTTTGCGTGTTAGGCGAAAGCACCTTGTTCAACATGTTCTTGCCAGTTTCCTAGCCCTCTGAACCGCAAAAACAGATTTGTTCTTCCTCTGACAAGTCATCCTTAATATTTCCCTCATTGATGACAGCATGGGTGAAATCTGGTGTCCCGTTCGCAAATATTGCTTCGACAGCACTATTGTCGTTACAAATATTATTTGTGATAGCCAAGGCAACTTCAGCCACCGTGTTAAGTCTTTTTATTGATTGAAAGCAATAAAAATGGGTAATTGGATGCTTTGATCTATCATCAGCAGGTACACTGTACCATACTGTATAACAGTACCCTTCATGGGACTCATCCTTACAACGGTTAAATATTGTAGTGTCAGGAATTGAAATCTTATTCAATATAAGCCCTCCTTGCTTTTCAATATCCCCAAATACAAACCTTGAGCTGTATATAGGATCGTTTCCCTGCAGCACCCCTTCCAATTTCTTTCTATCTATATATTACATTATTAGTGTCTAAATTATAAGGATATTGCGTACTATATTTAAATTTATATTATAGTACGCAATATCAGCAACTCTAAATGACCACCCATGCTTCAATCTCCTATTGGCTGCTGACAAATAGTAATGATTGCTTTAGTTTTTCCACTAGCGGAATATCCGCAGGAGCAAAGTCATATAAGTCCAATTCATACTGATTAGCCCACACGATTTGACTGTGTACTCTCAAAGTGAAGTCACCCGAAATCCACTTGCACCAAAAAGCCATTAATTTTATGGCTCCACTTTGATACGTATAAATGCTTTCACCCAAGAAATCTAAAACGTCTATTTCAACGTCTAATTCTTCTTTAATCTCACGTTTCAAGCATTCCTGTGGAGTTTCACCGAGTTCAGTTTTACCACCCGGAAACTCCCATTTTCCTGCTAATTCGTCATCACCTGCCCGTTGAGCAATCAGGACTTGATGTTTTTTTTTGATAATTGCTGCAGTTACTTCTTTCATAATTCCTGTCTCACCCTTTCCAATTTTTAGCGACTCTCTATATCGTTGATTTTCTAGTCCTTCATCGCTAGTCATTGGACCCTCATTTACCGATTTCCCTCAAGGACTGCTGGCATCAGAATTTCCTTCTGATTGTTTACGATGTATATGTTCTTGAATAAGGAAAAAATCATTGAATTATCACATGATTGAAAATAATTCTGATTCATCGTCAAGATTGAAATGACACTCCTTCATTTGTATTTTCCGCTTTAGATACAAAAATCCTTCATGAATCGAACTAATATATCCACTTTTTTATCAAGAAATATACTACTGCATGTAGGTTAATTTAGAAAGCTTGGCTAGCGCCCACGCGAAGACACTGTCTTGGCACGAATTAGCCTTCTTGCAGACACTGTCTTCGCAAAGGTTAGCAGCGGAGAAGCCTTTAGGCGCAGGCGGTCGCCTTCGTTGCACTTATGCGTGGCCATGGATGGCCGAATGTCCATGTAGCCAAGACTCAACCAAGGATGGTTGAGATTAGAGCATCGCCATGACGATAAGCGGACGAGCTTATCGCCACACTGCAACTCATTACGCATACTCCTGCAGTGTGGATTGGCAAGGTGTCGTGATGGCGAGAAGGGACCTTCCAGAAAGTATGTAACGAAAAGTTATACTTTCTGATTGGTAATATATATAGTTGCAATAGCAACGTTTTTTATAGTAAAATTAGTTGCTATTGCAACTATTTTTTAATTGGGAGATAATTAATGTATACCCTTGAAAACTCACCAGAAAAATGGATTTCGACATTAAATAGGTACGCTCAAAGCTTTATTGGTAAACGCCTTAAAGGTTATGATATCGGTTATGGGCAATATATTTTTTTAATGGAGCTATACAAAGGTGACGGAAGAAACCAAGAAGATCTAGCAACGGCATTAAATATAGATAAAGGAACAACGGACAGAGCTTGATGTAAAGCCCAAGGTTCATCAGATACTTTTGGAATGGACTTTCAACCTTGAGAAGCAAGGGTATTTAAAAAGAGAGGTTGACAAAGTTGATAAGAGGGCCTATAGAGTCTTTCTAACTAACAAAGCGGGTTATTACAGAAAATGGCCGCCAATGCTGTAGAGAGTTTTGACCGAAATGAATAGAAAGGAGGGTTACAAAATGCTCAATGCTAATCCCGTACCAGAAGGCCGCATATGGAACAAGACCTTCTTTTTAATTTTGGTTGTGTCATTCTTAATGTTTTTGTCAATGTATATACTACTTCCTACACTGCCTTTATATGCCCAAACGCTAGGAGGTAATGAGACTGTAGCCGGAACAATTGTCGGCATTTTTACGCTCTCCGCTGTTTTGATCCGTCCTTGGATTGGTAACTTGCTTGACCGAAAGGGAAGAAAAGTCATACTCCTTATTGGGGTCGGCATTTTCCTTATTTCAGTACTTGCCTATAACCTTGCCTTCTCTATCGTTACCTTACTAGCTCTAAGAGCAGTTCACGGTATTGGATGGGGTGCATCAACTACCGCCACTGGAACGATGGCTTCAGACATAATACCGGCTGTCAGGCGGGCCGAAGGAATGGGTTATTACGGAATAGCTGCTACCATCGCCATGTCTCTTGGGCCGGCATTAGGGTTATACCTAGTGGAGTACAGCAATTACTCTGTCTTATTTACAGGCGCAGCGATTTTAGCAGCTCTTGGATTGGCGGGCTCGTTTTTTATCAATTATGAACCACCGCGTAAAAATCTTAAAGGGGCCGAAGCCTTACTTGTAAAAGGTGTAATCCTGGAAAAGACCGCGATACCTCCCGCTCTGGTTTTGTTCTTTATCACCTTAACGTACGGTGGAATAGTAAGCTTTTTACCTTCCTACGCAAACTACCGGGGAGTTGAAAACATAGGGATATTTTTTACGGTTTATGCCCTGGTATTGTTATTTGGCCGTCCGATCATCGGAAAACTGGCTGACCGGTATGGCGCGCGAAAATTTCTGGTTCCCGGAATATTATTGATGGCTGCAGCGCTGCTTTTGCTTGTTAAGGCATCTTCCTTGCCCATGTTTCTGCTTGTTGGTGTTGTTTACGGCCTTGGTTTTGGAACCGTACAGCCAATTCTGAACGCCCTGGTTATTTCCTTATCGCCACCCGAACGCAGAGGCGCAGCCAATGCAACATTTGCCGTGGCAATGGACTTGGGCATTGGGCTGGGTGCCATTACTCTGGGCTTCTTAGCACAAAAAATGGGCTACGTATACATGTACGGCAGCTCAGCAATTTTTGCTCTGTTAGCACTGGTTATGTATTTTGCCTTTCTTCGCAACAAACTGCCCGATTGAACCATTCTGCAATCTGATCAGCTTTTGCAAGTAAGGTAAAATATTGTTTCACAATACTACAGAGCTAGATCCTGTGTTTCAAACACATTTTTTGTCAAGTACCAAAGAACCGCTGAAGCGACACTAAGCCCAATAATGGTGCACGTTGGGTCAGTCGTTCCCTCTAGTACCTCTTGCGGCTGAAACCATTGGAAGAGAGAAAGGTTTTTTAGCCAGAATAATTTATCACTAAGTCCTCCGACAATATCTAGACCGTAAAAGGCAAGCGTTAAGCCCGCAGCATAAGTTAAAGCCCGTTCTTCCTCAACAAACCAAGCTGAGAAAAAGAGACTATAGATTTCTATCAGCGAGAAAAAGGCAACTCCTAAGAGCCCCAAACTTAAATAACGCGAATAATTAATTTCAATACCTGAGCAAAAGGTGCCAAAATATAGTCCGACGATCGTGGCAGTGACTAAAATTGCGTTTGTGCTAATTAAAACTCCAGTTTGAGTCGAAAGAAGCTCACTTCGAGATACCGGCGTAGACATTAGAAGGGCTAGAGAGCCATCATCCACCATTTTTGCAAGTAAGGCATTCGCAGTTTGAATTCCATATAAAGCCATGAGCATAACCCAGATCCTCGCAAAAAACTGGCCCGATATATAAGCTTCAAATGTATCTATTCGTGCATTTTCAGGGATCCCAAACACAGTTTTTACTGTAGACGGCATAGACTCTGCGACCTCCGAAACCGCCGGATTTTTAGCAATCACTGGGTAAACCCAAGTTAAGAGTCCTTCATAAAGAATAATCCCTGTTGAAATAGCGGCTACTTTCTTGCGATACTCCTTAAACATTGCCCTAAACAAAGCCCTATTCATAGTCACCCCACCTTAAGTTTGCAACTAAGTCTCTCGGCCAAATTACGAAGACTACCGGTAAAAATCCATAAAAGCCTCTTCTAATTCCAGAGAACGTTGCCTAAAACGTTTGACCCGAACTTGTGCGAGAGCCAACCACAGCCTATCCAGTTCACCCGCTACACGGATGACGTAGCATTCTCCCTGAATAGAGGTTAGATCTAACTCACTCGACTTTAGAAGCTCGGCATCCTCCTCACTCTCAACTTCGATTTCGAAGGTTTGATACTCCGCTTCTCTAAGCTCAGATATACTTTGAACGGCTATAAGTTTCCCTTCCCGAATAATCCCAACGTGTTCACACGTGTGCTCAATCTCTGCAAATTGGTGGGAAGACATAAATATAGTCTTCCCCTTTTTCTTTTCCTTTAGAATTAAATCAATAAACACTTTTTGCATTAAAGGGTCTAGTCCAGATGTCGGTTCATCAAGGATGAGCACGCTGGCATCCAACATCAATGCCGAAATTATCCCTAACTTCTGCTTCATCCCTTTAGACATCTTCCGTATAGATACTTTTAAATCTAATTCTAGAGCATTTACAAAATATTCTCGGTGTTTTTTTATTCGAAAATAATCGCAGTGCATTCCCGCGATGAGATCTAAAAAATCAAGGCCTGTTAAATTTTCAATAAAATGAAGTTCACCTGGAAGGTAACTGACGATCTTCTTTACTTCCGTCTTTTCTCTCCAGCAATCAAGTTCGTTGATCGTTACTCGGCCGGAATCTGGCTTTAAAAACCCCATTAAAAGGCGGATGGTCGTGGTCTTCCCTGCTCCATTCGGACCGAGAAATCCGAACGCTGTTCCAGGATCGACCTGAAAGCTAATGTTCCTAATCCCTCGTCCTTCGCGGTATACTTTGGTCAGATCTTTAACCTTGATCATTTCCTCCCTACTTCCTTAGAAAGACCTCTTCATACTAACTACATACTACGATTAAGTTTTGTATATCTACTTGCCTAAAACGCCTTTTAGTCCAACGGCTTTCTAGCAAAGAAGTAGTGTGAGACTTTAAACGGTAACGGAATCACCTCAGTCTGAGTGAAACCGGTTTGTTCTAAGAGGTCTAACATTTCTTTCTCCAAAGGTAATCCCTCAAAACCATCATGACAGGATAAGAAAAAACTCATTAAATTTTGTGGAATATGAGTCTTGAAAATTTGAAAAGAAGGAGTTACTCCACGCAGAGCCGTTAAAATCCCAATATGACCTCCTGGGCTTAATAGAGCCTTAAGGTAATTCAAAAGCTCCACTCGCTTTTCGGTGCTAAAATAGTAGATATTGTTATTGAGTAGACAGCAATCATACGTACCTAAAGTGTCCGTAAACTCAAACACATCTGTAGCTTCGATTCGAATCCGTCCTTGATAGGATTCTGTTTCAGCCGCAGCTCGATTGGCTACAGACGGATTAATCTCTAGACCAACTCCTCTTAAACTTGGAAATTCTTCAACAAGACTTCGTAAAAAGACCGCTTCACCACAACCTACGTCTAATACGTTATGCCAACGATCTTTTGCACACTTTCCCCTAAGCAATGGCCAGACGAAGGGTTCAGAAGATTTGGAGGCTCTGGAAATAAGCTCATTCTCCATCTCACTTTCCATCTTTACCCGAGGGATTTTGCCTCTCACTAAATCTGGCAATTGCGCAAAACAAGGCCCCCAATGAAGGACAAACTCTTTGTACAAAGCTTCTAAGCCATAGTTACGATAATCATTAATGGCCTTCCCCATTTTACTCAGTTGATAACTTCCATTACTAAAAACTACAAACTCTTGAATCTTTGCTTGTTCCAACCAATGATCCAGTAAAAGTGAGTCCCAATTTGGATTTTCTGCTAGAATCTTTTCTTTAGTTTTATCTTCAAGAAGAAGTTCCCAGAGGTTTAGTTCAAAACCCGTGTGAACAAGCCACAAAAAACCCAAATTCTCCATAAGTGAAACCGTCTTTCCGAGAAGCGACAGCATTCCTATTTCGATGGAGGTTCACCTCCTATAATAATAAACCCTTTATAGAAAACTTGGCTAGCACCCACGCTAAGACACTATCTTCGCACGAATTACCCTTCTTGTAGACACTATCTTCGCACGGGTTAGCACAGCTGAGAAGCCTTCAGGCAATGACCATTAATAAGACAAGGGCATTGAGTCCAGCCTTAATCTATCATCCTATTGTATGTTTATTGGTAAACCAGTTGTGTCTGTCTCCCTAGTTCTCCAAAGTCTTTCCCATAAATTCTTCAAACCAAACTTCCCCCAGATAAACCCTCGGCTAAAGGGCTTGGCTTGTTCAACCAGGCTTAAAGTAGGATCCAACTCGTTTAGAGTTCCCTCAAGGGTCAGCAAGGATTTGCCAACGAGGATAAATTCTGAAGGAATATATATTTCATGACGAAAGATGATATTGAAAAAATCCTGAATGGATTCACCCATTGCAATCTCCCTCGAAGGCACTTTTAAGTGTTTATGACGCAAGGCAGAAATATCTGCTTGGAAGGTAAGTCTATCTACATGCTCAGGTACAATCCCCATTTGCGTTAGTGTCTTTAAAATCAAAGCATTATTTCCTCGGATAAGTGCCGAAATTAGTGACAAGATTTGATCCCTCATCATACGGGTTAGATGTCCAGTAATTCCGAAATCAATCAAGGCAATTTTTTCTCCAGGTAAAATAAGAATGTTACCGGGATGAGGATCACCGTGAAAACATCCCCCCAGTAGGATTTGTTGGAGGAGCACTTTACTTAACCGATCCGCGATCCGATGAACATTATAAGATGTCTCCTGAGAACCTATAATTTGGTTTAACGGAATCCCCGAAATATACTCCATGGTTAAAACAGAGGGATGCGTTAATTCCCAGTAAATTTTTGGAATCAGAATATGGGAATTTCTCTTATTTAATTTTGAAATTTTTTCGGCATTAAGCCCTTCATTAAGAAAATCCAGCTCTCTCATGATCGTATCGGAAAACTCATTTAGCAGCATGCGAATAGGGTAGCGTTTTCCCCACTGCGTTCTCTGTTCAACCTGGCTGACAAGGATTTGAAAGATTTCTAAATCCGTTTTAACAGTCTCCCGAATGAGTGGACGTTGAACTTTTACAGCCACCCTTTCTCCGTTATGCAAAATTGCATGATGCACTTGCCCAATCGACGCTGCCGCAAGAGGTATATGATCAAATTCTTGATAAACTGACTCCATGTCGGACTGTAAGGATTCTTCGACCACTTGGTGTATTACCCTAAAAGGAAGCGGGCGAACTCGATCTTGGAGTTTCGCTAATTCTTGAACAATGGGCTGAGGAAGAAGATCTGACCGGGTACTCGCTAATTGTCCTATTTTTACAAAAGCTGGGCCAAGTTCAGCGAAAGCATTTCTCAGATGTACTCCAACGATTGCTAAGTCTTTCTCTTGTAATGACCTTAAATTTCCCGATATAAACATATAACCCAATCCATGTCGGATGAGTACGGAAAGGATTTCGTAGTAACGGGCAAAATGTCTCGTTGGTATTTCAAACATACTGAATGCTCTCCGTTTCTTAAGGACTATTATATAGTTATGAAACTTTAAGCGTAAGGTGACAGTGACTTTTAGGTTGCTTTTGCTTAAGGCAATCGCCTGTGCCTGAGGCTTCTCAGCTGAGCTAACCCATCGAAGACAGTGTCTGCAAGAAGGCTAATTCGTGCGAAGACAGTGTCTTGCGTGGGCGCTAGCCAAGTTTTCTTATATTTAAGTTTAAAAATATCCGACTAATTGAAGGTTTTTTATTATTTTTAGCGAATCAATTATTTGAGGTGATAATTTTGAAGGCGCAATATCTTGTGATCCCGGTCACAGATGAGGAACGTCAACGTTTTGATCATGTTTGTTCTAAATTAGGTATTACCATTGAGCAATTCTTTAACACTGCATTACGCGAAGGGGAACTGGAAATACTTAGCACTGAGGCATTTAGTCCCGGGGGTTCGTTTTGCAATGAAGAACAATCATCCCAGAAGGACTCCGAGTGAACTCGTTCAGCTAAGCTGAACATCGAAACTTCGGTGACATAAGTCTCCAGTGGAGATTTACGAAGGCGCAGACTACTGATGTTTACTTCAGCGTCGTAGGATGGAGTATACCTCTTTCGTCACTAAGTATTTCCATAGGGAAAGGTTGCTCGGCGATACTCTCCACCGGAGACTATCGTCGCCGAAGTAAATAAGGAACACCCACTTGAAGAAGTGGGTGTCTCGGAATTGATAAATCCTAAATTAACTATCTGTGATTGTTCCATTTTCATCTCAATAAGCGGCGGCATTTTAGCCACCGCTTTGCTTGTTATGGTTTGCTTTTAGGGCCTCTAAGACGATGCATATACCTTTCACGTCCTCAATACTTAACTTATCAAAGTCAATAAGCCTCGTTCTGATAGTTTGAATCGCTTCATTTTTATAGGAATGATCCTCTATAGGCTTTCTAATAAAGTATGTAGCAATCGTTCCGGTTAGCATGCCAATAAAACTGATGCCAGTGATCATTAATATAACAGCAATTATCCTCGCTATAGGAGTGGTTGGGGATATATCTCCATACCCTACTGTGGTAGCAGTCACAAAACTCCACCATAAAGAGTCAGCAAATGATTTTTGTTCTATAAGATACATTCCTAAAGCACCTAAAAATATTGTTATTAAGGTAAGCCAAAGTACGTAGTGAAAGTTATTTGTCTTTACAAACTTATCGACATATCTTCTAAATTTTATTAAGAATACTAGGATTCGTAACAGTTTGAAGAGTTTAATGAATCTAGCCCCCTGAAAAAGGGAATTTAAGGGTATAATTGCAATAAGGTCGATGACATTGCTTTTTATAAATTTCGCTTTGTCTTCTGCAATATACAGTCTAATGAAGTAGTCTAAGGAGAATACAATTAAAATTAAAGTATTGATTAGTTTATAATCATATACATGGGTTGAATATTCCACAATTATCATTCCTACGGCAGCTAATGATAATAGTGCCATTGTAATTTGATAGGTTAAAACTAAGTTTTTGTATCTTCCTAATCTTTGAAAAACATTTCTTAAGGTTGATTGGATTTCCATCTGATAACCCTCAATCTCGTCTAATTCCTATAGTCGTTTTGACAATGCTATTTTCTAATCCTCAGACTATAACCTTAGTTCTACAAAAATCGCTACATTCCTTTTCTAGCGGGTGGACATATACAAATATTTCTTTAAAACCCGTTGGAAAACTAAACATGTGTAGAGATTTAATTCTTAAGAAATCGTTGCAATTTACTTTACTAAATCTTACTTTATAATATAATAGGTTCTAGTGCTCCGATAACCGACAAATTATCCTAATCAAAAACCAAACTTACTAACTCTGTGCCTAACGTCACGGAAAGGTGGTGAATATATGTCTGACCTGAAGAAATCCGACTTAGAAAACTTAGCTGAAAACCTTGGAAAACACGCCAACGAGAATGAAAACCCTGTTACAATGGTAAGCTTTAAGGATCTTTTTACACCGTCTTTTATGGCGAAATATACTCAATTTGCAAATTTTAGTGAACTACTCATCTTCGGAGAATTCAATGTAAACAGTCTAGAGGACTTCATGGCTCTCCTCGATGATAAGTTTGATGCCTTCGTCAAGCAAACAACTCAATTTGAAAACTGGGAAGAGATGCAAAAAACAGCTGTTGCTGATTATGTTAAGAAATTAAACTAAATTGTAATATGTATGCCAAAAGGCCATGTCTTAACTAGACGATGGCCTTTTGTGGTAGAACCAACAATGGCTCTATCTCCTCATCACCTTAGTAGTTGATAGGATATCCCTCTTTTTCAATAATATATTTTGCAATTTCTTGGCGCATACCAATCATATCAACGTTGGGACGACGGACAAGCTTGCGCATTCCAGCCATAACAGTACTGAGAGAATCCCCTTTCTCAACTGCACAGAGAACTTCTTTAGCTTGTTGCTCAAGAATATTAAATGCTGCATAAACTCCTACAGTTGCAGCCTTCTCTACAAATTCTTTATGCTCGTCAGATACGGTAAGGTTTTGAACTTTCTGAGCTCTGAGCACTCCACTTTCCATTGCATAGACTTGGAGTACCATCTCAGCCATGCCCGTCAGAACGTATTGATTATCTTTTAAGGCCATCCCCAGATTTTGAGCCGCAAGTCCGGCTGCCATTAAGCACAATTTTTTAGCCTTTTGTGTCAGTTGGTTTAGTCCCGCTAATCCTTCTGCTTCCCCACCTAATCCACTTGACATCAGGTCCTTGCTAACGGCTTGAGCCGCTTGTAGCAACGGAAGTTCACCTGTCATTGCTCGTTTTAGAAGTGTACCCGGTACAAGCAGTCGGTTGATTTCATTCGTTCCTTCAAAGAGGCGATTGATGCGTGAATCCCGATACATACGTTCAATCGGATATTCCTTAATAAATCCGTAACCACCATGAATCTGAACTCCTTCATCCACAGCGAAATCTAATACTTCTGATGCATAGACCTTATTAAGAGAACACTCAATGGCATACTCCTCTAAAGCCTTACCCGCCTCTTTGCGGCAATCGCTAGTCAGGTCGAGTCCATGGAAACCATTCTCCATAAGACCAGCTGTACGATAAACCACACTTTCAGCCATATAGGTCCGAACAGCAATTTCAGCAAACTTATTTTGAATCGCTCCAAATGTGTTAAGTGCTACTCCGAATTGTTTACGCTCGGACGCATATTTTAATGCTGTTTCTAAAACAACTTGAACACTTCCAATTGCTCCAGCTGCCAGTTTAAAACGTCCGACATTCAAGATATTGAAAGCAACAACGTGCCCACGTCCGAGATCTCCTACCACATTTTCTACAGGAACCATGACATCTTCTAAGATTACCTGACGCGTGGAGGACCCTTTAATTCCCATCTTATGTTCTTCTGGTCCAAAGGACAGCCCTGGTGTTTCGCGTTCAACGATGAAATTGGTCATTTTTCCATCTACTTTAGCATAGACCAAGAAGATGTCCGCGAAACCAGCATTCGTGATAAATTGTTTCGTTCCATTCAGACAATAGTGGGTTGCCTCTGTATTAAGAACAGCTGTAGATTTTGCACTCAAAGCATCCGATCCTGAACCAGGTTCGGTTAAGCAATAGGCCGCAATCTTAGTACCCTTAGCAAGCCCTGGGAGATACTTGGCCTTTTGCTCAGGTGTACCAAAATAAACGATCGGCAAGGTTCCAATTCCTGTATGCGCTGCATAAGCAACCGCAAATGATCCTCCGCGGGGAACTTCTTCACCCACCACAACCGCAGAGGTTTTATCTAAAGCTAACCCTTCAAATTCCTCAGGAACTTCTAACGCCAGTAATCCCAGTTCCCCGGCTTGACGCATAAACTCCTTAACGACGCCTTCTTGTTGCTCCTCCATTTCCTCAATCTTCGGAGCTACTTCCTTCGTCATAAAATTATGTGCCATCCGCTTAAGTTGTTTATGATCTTCATTTATCTCTTCACGAACATATACTTGATCCGGAGTAACCTCAGCCAGTAAAAACCCGCCTCCGCGCAATCCTAATTCCATAATATCTTCCTCCTTCATATTCGAAGTTTCAATCCCCCGCGTCCCACCCCAGTCGACCAGAAACTAAGGGGACAATCGCTTAGTGAACACTTTAGTGGAGTTCACGATAAGGCGAGTGCCGATGCTGAAGCATTATCACGCATAGGTTCACTTCCTGCGCTACCCAGAGGTTGGCAGTGATAGCTTCAGCATCCAACGAGCCAGTGAACGCAACGTGTGTGAACGTGCGATGTCCCCTTACTTTCACGACCCCGCGTCCCAGCCCCGTCGACCAGAAATTAAGGGGACAATCGCTTAGTGAACACTTTAGTGAAGTTCACGATAAAGCGAGTGCCGATGCTGAAGCATTATCACGCCTAGGTTCACTTCCTGCGCTACCCAGAGGTTGGCAGTGATAGCTTCAGCATCCAACGAGCCAGTGAACGCAACTTGTGTGAACGTGCGATGTCCCCTTACTTTCACGACCCTATAGTAACTCGTAAATCCCGGCGGCTCCCATGCCTCCACCGATGCACATGGTTACCATACCGTATTTCAGCTTACGCTTACCCATTTCACTTAAGAGAGTGGCCGTAAGCTTTGCTCCCGTGCAACCCAGAGGATGTCCAAAGGCAATAGCTCCACCATTAACATTGACTTTTGCGGGATCGATGTCCAGCGTCTTAAGGATCGCCAGCGATTGGGAAGCAAATGCCTCATTCAATTCGAATAAATCAATATCTGCAAGGGTTAAGTCGACTTGATTTAATACTTTCGGGATCGCTTTAATCGGGCCAATCCCCATCAGTTCCGGTTCCACACCCGCAACCGCAAATCCACGCCACGCGGCAATAGGTTTGAGATTAAGCTCCTTAACCTTCTGTTCGGACATCAGAAGAGCAATGGCTGCACCGTCACTGGTCTGGGACGAGTTCCCCGCCGTAACTGTACCCCCATTTTTAAAGGCCGTCCTTAATTTCGACAACGACTCTACAGTGGTCTCCGGCCGAATCCCTTCATCTTTGCTGAACCATATTTCACCGGGTTTTCCATAAGTGGGCAGGGGCACTGGCACAATCTCATTATCAAAACGTCCGCTACTTTGAGCTGCCCAAGCTTTTTGATGACTGGAAGCTGCAAAAGTGTCTTGCTGTTCACGAGTTATTTCAAATTTCAGAGCTATATTCTCAGCCGTAATCCCCATTGAAACATAGGCTTGGGGGAAATTCTCCACTAAATAGGGGTTGGGTGCTGGTTTCAAACCCCCTAGAGGAACTGCTGACATGCTCTCTGCTCCACCGGCGATCATTACCTCTGCTTCGCCTAAGCGAATTCGGTCCGCTGCCATGGAAATCGCCTGCAACCCTGAAGAGCAAAAACGATTGATGGTTACGCCCGGTACTTCAATGGGCAAACCAGCGCGCAGAGCCATGATTTTAGCCATATTCATGCCCTGCTCTCCTTCAGGGAAGGAACAACCAATAACGCAGTCCTCAATCTCTACTGGTTTGAGAAAAGGAACCCTCTGTAGGATATCTTGAATGACATATGCACCTAAATCATCCGGACGAACCAGGGCTAAAGACCCTTTGACCGCTTTACCAATGGCTGTCCGCTTCGAATCAATAATGAACGCTTCTTGCATGCTTTTCCCCCCTTAATTCCGTAATGGCTTGCTTTTGGTGAGCATATGGCGGATACGATCCTGAGTTCTTGATTCACCGATTAAGCTCATAAAGGCTTCTCGTTCGAGATCTAATAAATACTGCTCATCCACAAGCATACCCGCCGGGCGATCTCCGCCGCTCATTACATAAGAGAGTTTCTTCCCAAGATGTTGATCATACTCTGAGATATAATTTGCTTCACGCATGCCATGAAGAGCCAGCTCTAATAAAGCACGGACACCAGGTCCTCCAACTTTGACTTTCGTGGGTAAATTTGGCCTAAAGTTACGAGCCATATCGATAACCCGAGCCTTAGCATCTAAGATAATATGATCAGCATTCATACTGTAGCGATCACAATTACGTAAGAAACCAAGCTGTCGAGCTTTTTCTGCGCTGTTTGAGACTTGGGCCATTGCCACTGCTTCAAAGCGTTTAGCAAAGAAGTAATCTGGAGCCACTTGAACTCCGGGTAGAACCCCTTCCATAACACGAACTGCCATTTCTTTGGTGCCACCACCTGCAGGAATTAAGCCAACGCCCAGTTCAACGAGCCCCATGTATAGTTCGGAAGAAGCTTGTATGGCATGGGAATGCAGGCAAATCTCTGCTCCACCACCAAGGGTCATTCCGAATGGCGCTGCGACCACTGGTTTTTTGGCATATTTCATAGCTATCATTGCGTTTTGTAGGGCCCGAATCATGAAATCGATCTCTTCCCAGTTTTCATCTTCAGCCTCTAAGAGAATCAGCATCAGGTTTGCACCGACGCAGAAATTCTTGCCTTGATTGCCGATGACCATTCCCAGGTAGTTTTTCTCCACTTCTACCAACGATTTTTGGAGCATAGTAATAATGTCCGTGCCAATGGAATTATTCGGAGAATGGAATTCCAGACACGCTACGCCATCTCCAAGATCCATAAGGCTTGCTCCAGCATTGCTCAAAATTTCTTTACCCTCTTTATGCGCTTGTTTCAAAGAGAAAGCATAAGGACTTACCGCTTTTAGACGATACTTTCCAGCCTCGAAATAAGAGACTTGGCCAGATTCACTCTTCTGATAGAAACGCCCGTCCCCTTTAGCCAGTAATTCTTCAACCAGGGGAGGTAGGGTTCCCCCTTCAGCCACCACACGATCTGAGATCGCTTGGACACCGAGGGCATCCCATAATTCAAATGGACCCATTTCCCAATTAAATCCCCAACGCATACCTTCGTCGATTCCGGAAATATTATCGGCAATCTCATTGGCAATCGTTGCCGCATAGAGCAAAACTGGTTTTAATATATTCCAAGAAAACTCTGCCCCAGCATCTTTGCCGCTGACTAGGGTGCGAATCCTTTCAGTTAGGTTGCCTGCGGCTTTGGCTTTATCTAAGGAAACAAATTTGACGGTTTTTTTCGGGACATAGGTCATGGTAAGTGGGTCAAGTACTTCAATGACGCTACCCTGGGGTCCTTTGGACTTTTTGTAGAATCCTTGTTGTGTTTTATCTCCCAGCCAACCATTCGTCAGCATCCTATGCATAAATTCAGGTAATGTAAAATTCCCCTTTTCCTCAGGGACACCAACAGCAACGGTATTAGCCGTATGGATAAAGGTATCCAATCCGACAAGGTCAACCGTTCTGAACGAGGCACTCTTCGGACGTCCTACTACTGGTCCAGTCAAAGCATCCACTTCATCGACGGTCAAGCCGGAACGAAGCATTTCTTGAAGCGTGACTGCTAAACCAAATACCCCAATGCGATTGGCTATGAAATTGGGCGTATCTTTAGCTATGACAACCCCTTTGCCCAATACCCTCTCTCCAAACTCGGATAGGAACGCAATAATATCCGGGTCAGTATTGGGACCGGGAATAATTTCTAAAAGCTTCATGTAACGTGGGGGGTTAAAGAAGTGGGTTCCCAGGAAATACCTAGTAAAGCTCTCTGGCAAATCACTTACCATGGATTTTAAAGAGATTCCCGAGGTATTAGAAGTCACAATCGTACCTGGACGGACATGTGTCGCTACTTTTTTGAACAGATCTACCTTGATGTCGAGGCGTTCTACAACTACCTCAATCACCCAATCTACTTCACTCAAACGACCTAGATCATCGCTTAAATTTCCAACCTCAATCCTGTCTGCAAACTCAGGGACAAAAAAAGGGGCAGGATTCATTTTCAACAACTTAGCCTTATTGGTTTCGGCAATACTATTTCGAACTTTACGATCCTCAAGGATTAATCCGGCTGCTTCTTCTTTAGCCGACAATTTGGAAGGGACAATATCCAACAATAGGCTTGGGATTCCGGCATTGGCCAAATGTGCTGCAATGGTGCCCCCCATCACGCCTGACCCTATTACCGCTACTTTATGAATTTGCATTTCCATCCTCCTCTTGTTTCGGTTCAACGCACCTCGTTTTATATTGTTCGGTTTATTACTTAACCGAAGTGCACTCTCAAACAATGCTATCTAATTTGACAGAATTATTAACTCTGAATGAATATCCATTCATTCAGAACATAATATCATAGCCATGGTGAAAAATATATAGAATTTTCTGAATCTTATACTTAGTTTTTAGGATAAAAATATAATGTTTGACAATCATCATGGCTAACATATTATTAAGTTATGAAATCTTCCGGTTTACCAGACCATCGATCAACCAAATGATAGATAGTTGAAAGGACGAACAGAATGAAAGTTAAGATTTTCAGTTCCCCGGATTCCCGAATCTTAGAAAAAGAGGTCAATCAATGGTTAGAGAACAACAGTTGGCTTAAGGTAATTAATATTACTCAGAGCACTGGAGCAGCAACTGTCCTCTCCATATGGTACAACGAACCCAATGTACCAATCCTCGGATAATGCCTTGTCAAGGATGGCGAGAAGGGACCATCGCCATGACGATAAGCGGACGAGCTTATCGCCACACTGCAACTCATTACGCATACTCCTGCAGTGTGGATTGGCTATCTGCCTTGATGGCAAGCTGCAATGATGGTTCCATAAGCAAAAAGAGAAGCTATTGCCCCCAAAAGGCTAATAGCTTCTCTTTCTGCTTATACACTCCTAACTGCATCAAAATCTGTTATTTTAGGAGATACTAGGTATATTGCCCCTGAGATTATTGTGATTACAAAAGGATGGTGTTTATGAAGGTTTCCCTCTTTGCAACCTGCCTTACTAATGCCTTGTATCCGGAAGTGGATCTGACAATGGCAAAAATACTTCAACACCTAGGACATACAGTTGACGTTCCTGAAGGGCAAGTCTGTTGTGGCCAAATAGCTTTTAATTCCGGCTACATCGATGATGCTCGGGAAGTTGCCCGGACACTTATCAATTCCTTTGAACACAGTGAAGTAGTAGTAGGCCCCAGCGGCTCGTGTATAGCGATGATTCATCACTATTACCCTACCCTGTTTGAAAAAGAGCCTGTTTACCTTAAAAAAGCTGAAGACCTTATTCATAAGAGTTATGAATTTACCCAATTTGTTGTTGACGTATTAAAGAAGCCTGATCTGGGAGCTCACTACTCAGCAAAGGCTACCTACCATCCCTCATGTCATGCAACACGGCTTTTAGGGATTGGTGAAGCTCCCTTAAAATTGCTTCACCACGTCAAGGGACTACAATTACTCCCCTTACCCGAGGCCCAACTTTGCTGTGGGTTTGGTGGAACATTCTCTGTGAAAATGCCTAAGATTTCAGAAGCAATGGTCGCTGAAAAAGCACAGCACGTTCTTGAGTCTGGGGCGGATATCCTCCTCGGACTCGATATGGGTTGTCTGATGAATATTTCTGGCTATTTGGAAAAAATAAAAAAACCCGTGAAAACCATGCATATCATACAGCTGCTGGGGGAGGGAATAAAATCATGACCATGTACAACCTCACCACCGATCAACGCGTGGATGAAGCCCTCGCCAATAAATTCCTGCGCCAAGCCACTCGTAGGGCCACAGAACGTTTACGAAATAACAAATATAAAGCATCAGACGAACTGGGAAATTGGGAACAATGGCGTAGCGCTGGGGAAACTATCCGTAAACATGTGATTGCTAACCTAGATTTTTATTTACGTCAACTCATCGAGCAGATGGAAAGCCGAGGAGTACATGTTCATCTAGCCAAAACCCCAGCAGACGCTGTGGGCACTGTACGTAACATTGTGCGTGAGCATGATGCTAAGAATGTAATTAAATCCAAGTCCATGATCTCTGAGGAAATCCACCTCAATCACGCCTTAGAAAAGGATGGCGTCGCCGTCATCGAAACAGACTTAGGGGAATATATCATCCAAATTGCCGGTGAGCCCCCTTCTCATATCATTGTTCCTGCAATGCACAAAACTCGCCAACAAGTTGCAGATTTATTCGAGCCCATCGCTGGTCACGCTTTAAGCTCCGACACCCCCACTCTCACCCGTTTCGTCCGGATTCAAATGCGAGAACAGTTTCTCCGTGGAGATATAGGAATCACCGGCTGTAATTTTGCCGTAGCTAATACTGGCAGCATCGTCATGGTGACCAACGAAGGAAACGGGCGAATGGTAAGTACTCTCCCCCGCGTCCAGATTACACTCATGGGCATGGAGCGTATTGTCCCCTCATTTCGGGAACTTGACGTTATGCTAAATTTGCTCGCTCGGAGCGCAACAGGGCAACGGCTCTCCAGTTATACAACCATTCTCACCCCGCCTAAGCAAACAGCTGATTCAGATGGTCCCGAAGAATACCACCTCGTGATCTTGGATCATAACCGATCAGAAATTCTGGGTGACAAAATATTTCGAACCGCCTTAAACTGTATCCGCTGTGGAGCATGCTTTAATGTATGCCCAGTCTACCGTCAACTTGGAGGGCATGCTTATGGCTCTGTATACTCTGGCCCAATCGGATCTGTAATCACGCCGTTATTAGAACAAGACTGGAAAAAATGGGGACACCTTCCCTATTTCTCCTCACTTTGTGGAGCTTGCTCCGAGGCTTGCCCAGTCCGCATTCCTCTCCACGATCTCTTGGTAAAACTTAGAATGCGTAAAACTCAAAGTGGACACACTCCTCAAGTTGAGCAGCAGATTTTTAAAGCCTATCGGTATTTCTTTACCCGTGAGAAAACCTTACGCAGAGCACTGCGGTTAGGCTCTCTTCTACAACGGCCATTCGTTCGAAACCATCGGATCACTGGCGGTCCACCACCACTTTCCAATTGGACCAAAAGTCGCACTCTCCCCATGGTGGCCCCCAAACCCTTTATGCAAATTTGGGCTGATTTAAATAATAAGAGGTGAGAGCAATGACCAATACTAATGATTTCATCAGTCAACTCGCGTCAAAACTAGGGCGTCCCACCCCCACTGAAACTCCCCCTCCAGTTGAAATATCTGTTCCCCAATACCGTTTGTCAGACTCTGGAGAACGCGCCTCTATCTTCCTGCATAATTGGCAAGCCCTCGGAGGCAAAGGAGCCATCGTAAAATCATCCGACGATACTCTCCAATGCCTCAAAGAATGGTTTGGTGAACTCCCGATAACTTGGTTTAAAGACAATCCTCAGACCCTCTTAGCTTGGGATTCGCTCCCTATGGTGGCGGAGTCTGCATTTTCAACATTAGACTGGCCCCTTACTCGATATACTCAATCAACCTTAGACCCACGCGACCGATACGCAATTGCTGCTCATGCTGAACTCGGCATTACTGGTTCTGATTGGGGAATCGCACTTTCCGGCACAATCGTTATGAACAGTGACCCGCTAAGAGGTCGGGCAGTAAGCCTACTACCTCCACGTCATCTCGCCTTCATCGAAACTGAGAAGATCCGAGACAACCTTTTTGAAGTCCTAGAAGAGGCTTCAGCATTGGGAACTCCCCCAGGTGCCATTGAGATGATCTCTGGTCCCAGCCGAACATCTGATATAGAGATGGATTTATCTATCGGGGTACACGGACCCATTGAAGTCTATGTGATAGTAATTAACAATTAGATAAAATACTCCACTTGGGCCAAGGGAAAATAATCCTTGACTAACTCTAAGAAAAACACTTTCATCTCCATCATTTCTTCCGGTTGGTAGATATATTTTCCATAACCAAACTGCCCGAATTTAAACTTTCGCTCAGACTCTTCCATGGGTAAGGAGGAGTTCGGAAAAACTCCTAAAATATTTGTTTTAGCTTTCGAAGTAAAGCGATGTGAGATAAATTCCAGGGATAATTGCTCTGAAGACCAACCGAACGGAGCCCTTTTTGTCAATTCTTCGGCTGAGCGCTCCATCAGCAGGCGATACGCTTCTTGCCATCCTTCAAATCGAAAAATTGGAGCAATAATAAAGCCTAAGGGATACTCGGCATTCAAGACTTTACCTGAAGCAACAATCCTCTCTTCTGGAGAAGGGGTCCCATGTTCATACTTCTCCACGACCTCAGTACAATTCAAACTAAAGCGAAAACGAGTATTTCCTTCATGTTTAGCATCAAGTAAACTCTCTATATCCGTATACTTTGTGACAAAGCGAAAACGACCCCTCGGTTCACGACCAAAAAATTCAATCGCCTTCTTCAAGGCCCCGGTGTATCGTTCCACCGGAACAGGATCGGAGGTCGCGGCTCCTTCAAACTGAGTGATCTCTGGAAGTCGTTCTTGAATCAGCTTTGAAGCTATACTTAAAATCTCGTCCAGATTGACATAAATCCGCACATAGGGTTTTTTCCCTAACGTGGTGGCCAAATAGCAATATTCACACATGCCTGGGCAACTAGTAACCAGTGGCAACTGATAATGGGCAGACGGTTTACACGTTTGAAATGTCTCACTGCGACGTACCCCGATCACCAATGTCCGCTTGGCTTCCCTATACTGAGCGGCTGCGGTATCACCTGGAATCCCAGTAATCCGGTTATGCGAGGTAGTGGGACTTACCGAGATCCCTAGATTCTGAAAGCGTTCCACTAAGGTTTTGCCTAAAGGGTACTTAAGCGCACTTGGCTCAAAAAATACCCGAGTGGGTATGAATTCTAACGACATTTTGTTCACCTCAGGAGTAGGTTACCCTAAGAGTGACCAACTAAAACTTTCCCGATTTAAAAATTGAGACAAACAGCCAAAGCAACATAAGGCCAGCCATCGCAGCTCCAATCTCGATGACTGAAATATGCCAAAACATAATAGGTTGCTGACCTAAAGCCGAAGCAACAATGATCCCCGCCATAACAATACTAAACGAGAGCAAAACGATACTGAAGGATATCTGATTTGTGATGCGATCCAATTTCCTTAGGAAAATATCAAGCTCTGGAACGCTCACTTCTATGCGAATACGTCCTCGCACTAAATTCCCCATCAAATCCTTCATTTGTTTAGGAAGGTCCACTAAAAGATCACCATAATCCGAAATGTTATGCCATACTCTTCCGGCAAGTGTACTTGGTCGGTAGCGTTCCTTTAAGAGCTGAATTCCAAATGGTTCCGCCATGTCCATAATACTAAGGTGGGGATCCAGTTTTTCCACGATTCCTTCTAAAATCAGTAAGCACTTGGCGACCATGGTAAAATCTGAAGGAATGCGAATCTTATGACTAAAGGCAACCTCAAATAGGTCGCTTATCGCCTCAGCGAGACTGATTCGACTCATGGGAACATCTACGTACTTTTCCCGCAATTCATCCACATCATTGCCTAAAAGAGATAGATTGACATCCTCCGGAACAATCCCTATTCGTAATACCGCTTTAATCATACTCTCAGTATTCTGACGCATCATAGCAATAATTAAGGAAGCAAAATTATTTTTCATTTCTAACGTAAGTCTTCCGACCATGCCAAAGTCGATAAACGAAATCACGCCACCCCGTAAAAGAAAGATGTTTCCGGGATGCGGGTCTGCATGAAAAAAGCCTTCAATCAATACCTGATGAAAGAGCGCTCGAACAAGCTGTTTTGCCAATACTTTATGATCATACCCATTTTTCTCAAGAGCTTCAAACTGATTAAGCCTCAAACCTTCAACAAACTCCATCGTAAGTACTCTTCGAGTGGAGTAATCCCAATAAATCGAAGGAATGTGAATCATGTTGTCTTTCTTAAACTGCTTAGCTATTTTCTCCGCATTTCTTCCTTCAATAGTATAATCCAATTCATTACGAAGCGACTTGGCAAACTCTTCTACCACATCACGCAATTGTAAACGTTCCATCCGTTTCATACGGTTTTCAGCCAAGGTAGCTAAATCTAAAAGGATTTCTAAGTCAGTTTCTATCATAGCTTTAATCCGAGGGCGTTGCACCTTAACAGCGACAAGCTCTCCCGTAGCCCGGAGCTGCGCGCGATGTACCTGACCAATAGACGCTGCTGCAATCACTTTCTCGTCAAACGAGGAAAAAATATCCTCTAGAGGGGAGCCTAGTTCCTCTTCAATGATCTCAGCAACTTCCTCGAAAGAGAAGCTGGGTACGTTCTCTTGTAGTTTTTCCAGTTCACAAAGGATATCTTGCGGGATGATGTCCGCTCGAGTACTCGCAATCTGTCCAATTTTAATATATGTAGGACCCAGTTCCTCAATTACTAAGCGTATCCGCTCCCCAACTGACATAGGATCTATCTCTTTAGTATCCGTGAAAAGCCGTTTAGGCAGAGAGAGCATATGTAAAAGCCCCATCTCCTCCACAAAAAAACCAAACCCGTAGTGAGCTAAGACTTTAGCGACATCTCGATATCGTTTGATATGGCGTATTCTTTTCCCAATCATAAGAATTCGTCCCCTTTACTCGAGGTTCGAAGTTCGAAAGCCGCACATCGTACTTCAGATATCTAGCCCTCGATAAGTTCAACTAACACTTCAGAAGGATTTATCCGATGTCTTAGTTTTATTAACTATCAGGGTCTGCTGATAGAGGGCCTGAATAATATTCAGGCCCTGTTTGAATTCTACATTCTTAATTGCTTTATTGTTTATTTTCCAGTTCCTGAATTCGTTTTTCTAAACGCTCTAGATCTGCCTTGCTAGGAACATTTAGGTCTTTAAGGACCTTTTCCAATTGTTCATGAATACGAGCATTCATTTGTTTCTGCTCTGCTTCCCCTTTCTCTAACAATTCATGAATGAGGTCCTTAGATTCTGCAGTAGAAACCTCCCCTTTTTTAACCAATTCATCAACAAGTTTCTCAATCTGTTCCTTACTGACCACCGCTAAACCTAAACCAAGGGACAGCCCCTTTTTAATAAGGTCTCTCACAACCATGTCTCCTCCTTTATCCCTTTTGTACTTAAGAGATTGAACTTACGTATTATTATAACTCGTGAGTATCTTAGTTACACTAATGATTGTTTACAAAAAAGGTGAAACTTATTTATTTATAGCGTCAACAACCAAATTGGTTCCCCTTTCTAAGAGCCCCAATATCTACCAAAGACAAGCCGTTAATTATCCGTTATACTAAGAAACAACTTCAGGCAACGCTATCGAGTGTGAGTTAAAGCCCTGTTCGAGTCTTGGCTGCAGCTCCTGGATAACATCATCTTCCAAGATTGAGATGGAGTAAAACCTCACCTGAGTGAACTCGTTCAACTAAAGTTGAACATCGAGTCTTCGGTGACGATAGTCTCCTGTGGAGAGTATCGCCGAAGCCGCTGATCCCAAAAGGTACACTCAGCGGCGAAGGATGGACTCTACCCCCACCGAAGCGGAGCCGGGGGTACCACTCCACTTATAGAAGTGGGAGTCTTACGATTGGATAACAACTTCAAGGAGGTAGATCTATGAATAAACAAACTCTCAATACCCAAAATGCACCCGCGGCTATTGGCCCTTATTCTCAGGGAGTTAAAGTAGGAAATTTAATTTTCACATCCGGACAGCTCCCTATCAACACGCAAAGTGGAGAATTGGTCGCTGATATTGAAGGAGCAACCAAACAATCCTTAGATAATGTCAAAGCAATTTTAGAATCCTCAGGCTCTTCTATGGACAAAGTCGTAAAAACCGTGGTTTTTCTGAGAGACATGAATGATTTTGCTGAGATGAATACTGTTTATGCCACCTATTTTCCGAGTAATCCACCAGCCCGTTCGGCTGTACAAGTTGCGCGGTTACCTAAGGATGCTATTGTTGAAATTGAAGCGATCGCTCTAGCTGAATAGGTCTTATGTAAAGGGCCTCTAAAACTCTGAAAGTTTTAAGGGTCCTTTTGCGTACTATTTTATAGGAAAACTTCTTTCAACGGATCATAGAAGCAAGAAAAATTATATTTTTACCTATCAAACAGTTGCGGTCAGATCATTAAACTAAATGTCTAATTTCATATCTCCTAACTTAATCCAACCTTTTTTTCGCATAAACTCTGAAATAGTCAGAGTTATAATGGCGGGTAAAATGAAATGTAATAACCCAATTTTGATCAAAACGCTAGTACTCATGCCCATAGCTTCGACTGTCCCAAACTGCCCCACTAACCCTGCGGTACCCATGCCCGCACCGGCAGGGATGTTAGACATCGGCAAAATAGTTGTAGCTAAAGGACCTAAAACTGCACTGGCCAATGTGGCGGGCACCCATATTAACGGATTTCTAATAATATTAGGTACTTGGAGCATGGATGTTCCTAACCCTTGGGAAACTAAACCGCCCCATCCATTCTCACGATAACTTGCTACTGCAAACCCGACCATTTGTGTAGTACAGCCAACGGTCGCGGCCCCCGCAGCGGGACCTCCTAATACAAGCATCATAGCCAAAGCAGCACTACTAATTGGCAAGGTTAATATTACGCCCATCAGCACAGAAACCAAAACACCCATCGGAATTGGTGCAAGTTCTGTCGCCAACATTATGACTGAGCCCAGCCATTTCATGAATTCTGCTAAAGGTGGTCCAATGAAGGTTCCAGCAGCGACACCAACCAAGATGGTAACAGCAGGAGTCACAATGATATCCACTTTTGTCTCTTTCGAAATTAGTTTCCCGAATTCAGCCCCAATGACGGCTGCCACGAATGCACCGACGGGTCCTCCGACTGCAGCACCTGCCATACCGGTAATAGTAGAAGCAAACAATACGAGCGGAGGAGCTCCTAAGCCAAAGGCAACAGCTACACCTATAGCTGGGCCCATCATTCCCATGGCCTGTTTACCGAAATCGATGAGTAATTGTAATCCAGTCTGCTCTCCAATTACTTTAAGAATAAGTCCCACGATAAGACTGGAGAATAAACCCAAGGCCATCGCACCTAAGGCATCAACTCCATATCTTTTTACAGAAAATATTATATTTTTGCGTTTTAAAAAGCTAACCTTTTTCTCTTGATCTTCTTGATTTTTACTCATTTTTTAAACCTCCTGAATTTTGTTTAAAATAGCTTAAATAATCATTATATTTGTATTATTATCCATTTATGGAACTTTAGTTAATTTAAAGCATATTGTGTATTATATACCTAATGATTCTCACATTTATATAAAGGGGGTTCGCCCATGAAATCGTTGATGGGGCAACGGGGTTATTCTCCGACTCAACAGCACAGGTTCTCCCCAATTCAGCGACAGGGTACTAACCCTGTTCCTCAACAGGGACCAGGACCATCATCTGTTAAACAGCAAATTTCTACACCGACTTCTCAAAAGACCCAACCCATAGTTCAACCTATAACTCAATCGGTAATCCAACCCACTTCTGCTCAGAAGCCACTTAATTCTTTACCGAAAACTCCTTCCGCTACGCCAGAGTCTTCTAATCTCTGGCAACAGCAAGCTGAAGTTCTTATAAGAAAATATGGACCTTCTCTCCTGAGACAGTTCGGATCTCCTCTGGCTCGTAAAGTAGGTCTCCCTATCGCACAGCGGTTTGGACCTCCCCTAGCACGTAAAGTCGGAGTTCCCCTCGCCCGTCGTGTTGGAGTTCCTCTTCTACGCAAAGTGTTTGTTCCTCTCGTAAAACGAGCAGGATTTGCTCTAGTTCGACGACTAGGTCTTCCGTTTTAGCCTATACCACCCAGTTTAAACTTTGCTGACTCTATAAGAAAAAGGCTGTTGACGGCTTTAATGTCAACAGCCTTTTTCGATACTAGTCAGACTTTCAATGCCTCAACGCGGCACCACTGATGAATGAAAATCGCTATTTCCAAGGTAGAAAGTATAACTTATCGTTGGATGCTTTTTGGAAGGTCCCTTCTCGCCATCACGGCATCTAGCCAATCCACACTGCAGGAGTATGCGTAATGAGTTGCAGTGTGGCGATAAGCTCGTTCCTTCGCCACGAAGTATCATTTTGGGTGTGTGGCTCGGCGATACTATCCACTGGAGAGTATCGTGCTTATCGTCATGGCGATGCTCTAATCTCGAACATCCTTGTTCGATTCATGGCCAACGCATAAGTGCAACTATGGCTGTCGTCTGTGCCTGATAGCTGACAGAATGACTAATACGTGCGAAGACAGTGTCTTCGCGTGGGCACTAACCAAGTTTTCTAATTTGCGTTACTTTATTATGAGAACAGGACACTCTGCCCGTTGGAGGACACGCTGACTTACACTGCCTAACACTGAACCAGCAATCGGCCCGTAGCCCCGGCTCCCCATGACAACCAAGTCTATATTCTCTTTAGTAATTTCTTCTAAAATAACGCTTGCCGGATACCCTTGCACCTTTTTCTTTCTCAAAGGAACGTCACCCACATCGATTCCCTCAAGTGTGGCTTCTAATGCAAGCTCTCCTGCTTCTTCAATCTGTTCTGGAGGAATTAAAACACTATAAGCTACATTATAGCCCCAATATGCTTCCCTGATGTACGTAACGAACAGAAGTTCAATTTCTGCGTGAAATGTCCGTGCAATTTCTAAAGCAGTTTTTAGCGCTCGACGAGAATACTCCGAGGCATCTGTAGCCACCAATATCCTTTTGAACATAAACTCAGCTCCTAACCATTTTCAGATATTTTACTATGCCAATAAGATTCAACACTCTATTATTTGAATCCTTCTTCACTTATAAAGACTTTTAATGTTCCATGTGGTTAAAAACATGTATACTCTTTACATAGAACATTTGTTCTGGTAAGGTATTCTGTAAGAGCTAAACATAGAGGTGGTGTTGTCTCCTCGTGACCCAACGAATCATTTTTCATATTGATGTCAATTCTGCCTACCTTTCCTGGGAAGCTACCATCGATTTCAGCATGGAGATCCCCTAGATCTCCGAACGATTCCCTTTGTTGTCGGCGGAGACCCTACGACCTGGCACGGTATTGTTCTAGCAAAATCCATCCCAACAAAGAAATACAACATCTAAACTGGCGAAGCACTTTATTCGGCAAAAACTAATTGCCCGGAACTTGTTATTGTCCCGCCAAATTATCTATTATATCAACGCTGTAGCTCTGCCATGAAAGAGATCCTTGAATCATATTCCCCCCTTATCCAACAGTATTCCATTGACAAATACTTTTTAGACTATACAAATATGGAGAAGCTTCTAGGGGACCCTAAGGACATTGCAGTTGAGATTACGGTTCGAATTAAGAACGAGGGCTTCACCGAATACTGCAAAAAATTCAAGAAGTGGGGTGAATATATGACTAAACGAATCATATTTCATATTGATGCAAATTCAGCTTACTTATCCTGGGAAGCTGTCCATAGGCTTCAGCATGGTGACCCATTAGATTTAAGAACAGTGCCTTCTGTAGTTGGTGGAGACCCAGTTACGAGACACGGAATAGTTCTAACAAAATCAATACCTGCTAAGAAGTATGGTATTGTAACAGGAGAAAGTATCTTCAATGCAAGTGCTAAATGTCCTGAACTAATTATTGTCCGACCAAATTATTCTTTGTATGTGCAGTGTAGTAAAGCATTTGGTGATATTCTCCGTGAGTATTCCCCTTTGGTTGAACAGTATAGCATTGATGAATACTTTGTGGATTTCTCTAACATGGAACGACTATATAAAGACCCCGTGGAAACAGCTTATAGTATAAAAGACCGCATTAGAAATACCCTCGGCTTTAGCGTCAATGTCGGCGTTTCAACTAATAAAATTCTAGCCAAGATGGCCTCCGAATTAAAAAAACCAGATATGGTTCATACAATTTTTCCGGAAGAGATGGCAGAAAAAATGTGGGTTCTACCCATTGAGGAGTTGTTTATGGTTGGTCGGGCAACTGCTAAGAAATTGAGGAGTAGGGCTATTAATACAATAGGCGATCTGGCACACTCTGATCCTAAGATTATTAAGTTGTTTCTTCATAGCCATGGCTTGTTGGTCTGGAATTACGCTAACGGAATTGAATGTAGTCCAGTAAGAGAAAATCGCCGACCATTGATCAAAGGGATCGGCAACTCCACTACAATAGCTTTTGATGTTGAAGATAAGAAGACTGCACATTTGGTTCTGTTATCATTGACCGAGACCGTTGCAACAAGGTTAAGACAATCAGGCTATTGTGCTAGGTTGGTTTCCGTTTCACTAAGAACGAATGAGTTTTATAATTGTTCGCACCAGAGGAAGACTAACTCTGCTATCGATTGTACAAATGCTATTCATGAGGTTGCCTGTGGACTGTTTGATAAGCTTTGGAAGGGCCAACCTGTTCGTCATTTGGGGGTACGCGTCTCGGAATTATGTCTAGATGAATTTAGACAATTATCATTATTTGAGAAAGATTATGAGAAACAGAGAACGGTTGACAGGACTGTAGATGCAATTCGAGAGCGATTTGGAAATGGTTCGGTGTTCAGATCATCATTTTTAGATAGTGGTGTAAGATTTGCAACAGGGGGAACTGTGGATGATGAGGAATATCCAATGATGTCTAGTATATTGTAACCGATAAAAAATCAGTGAACGGACGGTTTATCGTTAAAGGTTTTCATAAGCTCCTTGTACAGTCCAGATGGGTATTAAATGGCAAATGGATAACCCTTCCAAAAATTGCCCTATTTTGATCAGTATCTGTATAAAGCTTAACAAAATGTCCATCGGGTGTAGTTTGCCCACTTTGTGTAAAGTGCTACAATGAGTCAGGTAGGCCGAAGTTCCCAGAGAAAGACCCTAAGAGTAATTGGGATCCGTGAGATGACAGCTCTTCCTCGCAAATATCCATCTTATTGAGTCTTCTATACAAAGAAACAGCTCCACAAAAAAGTGGAGCCGTCATGTAATACAAGTCAATCCATATGCGGCCAACCTCCTTCAAAATGTGAAGGCATGCCCATTTCCAGACATACTCTGAGGGCGTTAACGCCCTGGCCGATTAACCATGGATTTCTCTTTAGATTGCTTATTTTTAAAAAGACTTGGGCATTCGATTAATCCAAAATCCACCCTTAAAATTTTTGGGTTCATATGAGACAACAAAAGCTTTGGGACAGAGCTTATCGAGGATATGGATTAACTTACGTTCATTACTCCTCTTCGCCAAAACCTGCATCATGAGCCGATGACCATCCTTGCCATCGGCTAACCAGGAAGTAACACCATACCCATACTCCCGAAGTTTGGACGGTAATTCTATCTCAACACAATCCACAGTCACTTGAACCGTGACATAGCCTAAAGCTAAATACTCTTCAATTCGACTGCCAATATACACCCCTAAGCCAAAACCGACGCAGTACGCTGCAAGATTCCATGGGTTGTCGAGGTTTTTCAGAACAATCCCTAACCCTGTCATATAGATAAAAATATCAACAACAGAAATGATTGACGCCAAAAGTCTCTGGCCTTTAATGACGAAAATCATACGCAAAGTATACATAGATACATAGACCACGTTAATTCCAATGATGATAAGAATAAGTTGCATAATTTCCTCCATTTCCAGCCTCTAATTTTCCTTCTTATATTCTACCTTTTTAAACCCATCTTGTCACCGAATAGGATCTAATTTCCATCATCCATCTTTTGGGTATAAAAACCATTCACTATTCTTACTATTAAGAGCAAAGCGATTAGCGCAAGTGGGCTAATCTTGGGGATGAATTTTTCTATGTACCACTCTTTGCCTTTCGAAGGCAAAAGTATCAAGCGTCTAAGAATCCCTGCAAAAAAGGAATTCCCAAATACTGATGTCAACGTTAATATTAAAATTCAGAGCAAGACCGAGCCAGCTTGGCAGGTGGTAAGAAGCTTTCAGTTGAAAAGCGAGTCTTGGAAGTGGATAAAACAAATAAAAGAGACCTTTAAATGGTCTCTGTAAAAGGTGTTAGTTATTTTTCAGTATATGCGCCTTTATCTTTAGTTGAACGAGTTCACTTGGCTGCTTGTGAATTTGATAAAGCTTTTCTAAACCATGTTTGCGGACTATCCTTAAAATATAGGCAACATGCATATAAAGCCAAAATTAATAATGTGATATCTAGGTGTACCTCTAAAATAAATACTCCTATTACTCCATATACAATACCCATGATAATTGTAATTATAAATTGAAACCTATGCACACTAGGCATAATAAGCATTAATAGCCCTATGGTTGTAAGCAGTGTTGGACAGGGAATAACTCCTACCGGTGAAACTACCAGAAGCATAAGAGCATCTTTGTTCACAAAATCAGGGTACCATAATCCCATGAAAATGAAGAAAAGAGCACTAGCCATTATCCATTTATTTTCAGCTATTTGAATATTTCCCTTATTCACAAATAGTTGTACTAGTGCAGTTAATGCTAATATGCCGAACGTAACGGCATGAAAAGGGTTGCCAAAAGCAAGTGCATTGATTGTCACGGATATAAACAGAATACTTACGGCTGCTTGAAATATCCATCGTCTTAAGTTCTCTTTGGTTACCACAAATATTGAAAACAGTGCCAATAAAGCTATAATATGCATTGAAAAGTTAACCCACATACTATTATTCGCTAACATTTGAAGATAATTTAAAATTTCTTGTGCTTTCATAAATAAAGCCCTCCTCTTTAGTTGAAATTTAACCTTGAACTCAATCAAACTTCCCAAGATACTTGAGCGTTGCTTCTAAAAGAATCCTCCTAAATTCAATCATTAGTTGTGCTGCCTCATCGCCAGCCCATGCAGGGTATAATGTTTTCGGCAATGTCGCATCATCTGTTGCTATAGATAAAAACTCCCAACCAAGAGCATGTAATAATGGCAACGCGTGTCCTCCCTCTACGAACCATTCTTCCTGATATAGTTTTTTAGTCTCTTCAAGCTTTTTACTAAATAGCTTTGTAAATCTTTCATAGGATTTCTCTAGTTCCTTGAGATGAAAAACCTTATCTACAAAAGCAATCCTATCTTCATAAATTGTCATCTCTCCATACATTTCAACTACTCCGGTGTTTATATCGAATTCAGTTAATATCCTTTTAATTTCATCAGTCCGATAGTAAGGGCTAATCCACGTATTTGTACTCAAAATGCCAAATCCATTCTGCTGCAATTTCCCTAAAATAGTTGCCCTGTTTACTTTATGCTCTTCCCTAAACTCCAAATTAACTAAATACCATTTTTTATCCCATGGTTTATTTCTTAAAGTATACCTTTTCCAAAATTGCTGCATTCCTTCATTCCAGGTGTTGATAGCTTCCTTACCTCTTGAATCCAAAGTATAATACACTTCGCTGCCATCATTTCTATTAATAAGGATACCTGTTTTTACCGTTCTGGATAGTGACATTCTTGTGGCAGTTTCACTTTTTCCAAAGGCCTTCATGATTTTAAGAAGACTTGATAACTTGATAGTGTCATTATCGAAGTGAGTCAAATAATTGTTATAAATAAAAAGCAATATACTGGTTGCACTATCGTTCTTTCGTAAAATAACTTTCATAAGATACCTCCTTTGGAATATAACATATAATCCGTATATTCATATAATATGTTATAACACTACAAAATGTCAATGATTATAATGCTTTGATTGATGTGAACTTTGGAAACAAGTCCTTATGCCTAATATGCTTACTCAGGTTTGTTGCTAGCCTTGACAGTGACATTTAAGGCTCATACAATTTATGTATGAGCCATTTTGCTTTTTCCTAACAGAAGGAAAAAATGGTATATGATTTTGATTTTAATATAAGCACAATACTTAATTAGGGAGGCAAATTAAATGATTCAAGTGGTTATTCCAGGCCGAGGATCCATGAACCTTGAAGTCTTAGTCCTAGATTACAATGGAACATTAGCCTTAGACGGGCGAATGTGTGAATCTGTTAGAGATAGTCTCAGCCGTTTGTCTCCTTTTCTGGAAATCCACATTCTGACTTCGGATACCTTTGGTACCGTAGAGCAACAATGTGAAGGATTACCCGTTCAGGTAAAAGTATTGGAGACTATCGATCATACCCAAGAAAAGGCAGACTATTTATCACAGTTCAGTTCCCGGGAAACTGTCGCTATAGGGAATGGTGCAAACGACCAACTAATGCTAGAAAAGGCTAATTTGGGCATTGCTGTAATTGGATTTGAGGGAGCCTCTATGAAGACTCTCCAGTCGGCGGATTTGGTTGTGAATAGAATAGAAGACGGTTTTGGTTTACTCTTAAAAACTCAGCGACTTAGGGCATCTTTAAGACGCTAAAGATTATCAGCGAATCCATCGATTGTTATGACGACAACGACGATTGCCCATACATCCTGTATCGTTGACCAACGCCTATGATCCTTTTAGCGTAGTAGCTCTCGTTCAATCGAGAATTACTTTTGTCCAATCTTGTCTCTAAATATTCAAACCTTGAATTTGGCAATAGCACTCATGAGGCTTTCCCCAAGCTTTGCCAAGGCTTCTGCGGATTGGCTAACTGATACCATCGTCGCAGCTTGTTCTTCTGACGCAGCGGAAACTTCTTCGGCACTATTAGCTGTTTGATCTGCTATTACACCAATGCTTTCCACAGATTGAACGGCTTGGGTGGTCCCTTTAGCCATTTGTTGTGATGCTGTCGTTACGAGCTTAATTTGATCTACGACCGTGTTAACCTCTTCAACGATGGTACGAAAGGAATTTCCGGCTAAATTTACAGCTTCAACTCCAGCCGCCACTCCACTCTTCCCTTTCTCCATCACTTGGACAGCATGTTCTGTTTCTTTTTGAATATTACCGATTAGGGTTGCAATCTGTGTTGTCGACATCGAAGATTGTTCTGCCAGCTTCCGTACTTCTTCAGCTACAACCGCAAAGCCTCTCCCCTGTTCGCCAGCACGAGCTGCTTCAATGGCAGCATTCAAGGCTAATAAATTAGTTTGGTCGGCTATTCCTTTAATAACATCCACGATTTGCCCAATTTGTCTGGATTGGTCTCCGAGTTTCAAGATAACATCGGCTGTTTGGCCGGATACTTCTCGGATCTGTTCAATTTTTTGCATAGCGTTTTCTGCCTGTAGGGCCCCCAATTCTGCAGCCCTAGCGGACTTATCACTACTTTGATAAACTATCTCAGCATTCACCGCAACCTGCTGTGCACTTTCGACAAGCAGTTCGATGACACCGCTGGCGTCTCCAACGGAAATAGCTTGTTCCGTTGCTCCAGCTGCAAGCTGGGATAGAGTTCCAGAAACTTGTTCACTGCTAGCAGTCGCTTCCTCAGCGGCTGCAGATAATTCTTGGCTGGTTGCCGCCACACTCTCTGACTGGATTAAAACTTCTCCAATGACAACACGAAGCGAATGCACCATCTCAGCGACGGCTAAAGCTAAAACGCCGATTTCGTCTCGGTTCTTTATTTCCGGCATTTGAACGTTTAAATCCCCTTCGGCTACAGACTGAGCAACGTTGGTCACTGCTGCCAGAGGCTTACTAATATGTCGAGCCAACATAATCGACAAAACCGTCCCCCCAATTACGGCTGATGCTACAAATATTATAAGCAGTCTCAAGGCAGAACGACCTGTAGCCTTTGCATCTATAACGGCTTGAGCTCCACCATTAGCCTGGAAAGCCATTTGAGCATCCATATCTTCAATAACCTGATCGAAACTTTCTTTACTCGTTTTAGTTAATATTTGTCGTGCTTCGACATCCTTGCCTTCTTCGGCCAATTTCCAAACTTGATCCGCATCTGCTATATAGATGTTGAAAGATTTCTGCATAGCTTGACTTCTTGCTTTCCCTTCGGAACTCGTTACAAATTTCTGATATTCATTAAAATCAGTCTGCCATTTGGTTCTAAGGCTCATGAACGTCGTTTTCATGTTTTGGAATTCTTTTGCATCAGTACGCATTAAAAATCCCGCCAAAAGAAACCGCCGAGTGTCTTCTGTATCTTTAACTACTACTCCTAAATTCGTCGTTGCTTTAAGCCAATGTCCGCCAAGATCTTCTGCATCCTTATTGATTTTATAAATTCCATAATAACCAATGCTCCCCACGAACACCGTTAAGAGCAAGACAATAAAGAAACCCAATAGTAATTTAGCTCGTATGCCATAGTTTATCGCAGATTTATTAGTATATTGTTTAATCATTTCTTTCACCCCTCATATATTTGATGCATCTATAGATATGGTTGTTTTAAGTCGACTTTGTCGTGCTGTCTCTAATTGTAAAGCGCATATTCCCATGACCGTCGAAAATATTACGATCATGAGAATCCCTGTCCTCAAAACAAAAAACAACTTAATTCTTTTTAGATTATTTCTTTTCCGCACCTTGCAGGCTTCTCGCTATTTGCCTAAACATCAACTTGTCAGCATACATTTTTTCGTCCGCCTTGGCGATAATCTCGTGGATTTGTGCATCTTTGTAAGACATCATGTAACCCAAAGCCAAAGATACTACCAATTGTGGATGACTAAGCTTACGCAGTGAAGCATTTTTACGGATTCGCTTAATTACTCTCTGCGCATCTAGTGCCGTAGCATTAATCAGTAGAATTAAGAACTCATCGCCTCCTATTCGGAATACCAGATCCTGTTTCCGTACTGATGCCTTGATTGCATCCGAAGCTCCGACAAGCAATTCGTCTCCCGCTGCATGCCCATAATTGTCATTAAAGAATTTAAGATTATTCAAATCCCCGCTTATGAAAACTAAAGATTCGTCAAGAATAAGATGGTTTTGGATTTTATCAAGATACCTACGGTTATATAAGCCTGTCAATTGGTCAGAAAGAGCATTTCTCTCAATTTTAACGTAGAGCAAATGATTTTCGATTGCCATATATAAATAGCCAAAAATTGCATCTAATAGTTGTTTTTCATATTCATTGGTCGCAAAATGACTTTCTTTGATTGAAAGTTGAATAATACATTCGTGTTTCCCCCGAATATTCATTAATTTAAAAATTTTTACTGAATCGTTAACATTTCTTAAAACAGTAATTGCAGTGTCATCATAAAAGCAGTTCTTTTTCAGGTGTTTAAAGGTAACTTTGTCACTTATATTACAGCTTGAAAGAACAAAATCATTTTGGCCTTTATACTTTTCTAATATAATCATTAAGTAATCCAGCTTCCAAAGCTTTTCAAGCAAATCTTGCAGTTTTTCAAATATTTGTTCCAAACTCTCTAAACTAGCTAAGAGCCTTGCCGATTCTCCTATAATATTCAATTTCTCAATTGTTTTTTCCAGATTTCTGAGAACTGTTTCTTGTTCATTGACATCAGTTGTAACAAATACACTTCCAAGATAATCGTTATTCTCATTCCTGACAGGGAAATACTGGTTCTGTATATATCGGTTGTTCTTTGACATCACACGGTACCAGCCATTATTATTCCCTTGGCGCATTTCGGAAAATTTCTTACTCAGAAAAAGCGCTCTTCTCGGTTTGTGAAGAGATAAATAGGGTTTACCAATCATCGTTTCCTTATCTCTACCTCTAAAGACTGCAGCCTGTTGATTACAGAAACGGATTACATCATTTCGATCAATAAACATAATTGCAAGGTTATCAACTCTGTCGGCGACATATTGCCAATCGGGCAGTGCATATTTCTTTAGAGAAATAGTCTTCGGATTCTTTATCAGGCCTGCGTAATTGCAGCCCTGATAAAGTTCGTCTATGATATTGCAGAATGCATCTACATAACGTCCGTCAAATTGAGTGAATTTGTTGGCAGTCATTTCCTGTTTGGCCTCTTCCAGCGATAATATCTTCTTATATCCTCTGGAAGATACCATTGCATCAAAGCTGTCACAGATTGCTATCAGTTTTGCACTTAAAGGTATGTCCCCATTTTTTAGTCCATAACTATAGCCGTTTCCGTCGCATCTCTCATGATGATATAGCACAGGTGCTTCGATAAATGAATAATATTTTGATGTTGCCAGCAAAGTAATAGCATGGACGGGATGTTTTCTGAGGATCGCCCATTCTCTATCATTCAGGCTACCTGTTTTATATAAAATCCCGGAAGGAATATTGATTTTGCCGATATCGTGCATGAGTCCTCCCAAAGCAATTTGAGAACTAGTACTTTCATCCATGCCAAGCTCTCTAGCAAGATAATAGCTGGAGTGTGCCACATTCAGAGAATGTATATAGATTCGATAATATTTATGTTTCAAGTTCATCAACAAAATATATGCAGCATCACATTTATCCATATTGTCAATAATCCGACCACAAAAGTCTTTCCATGGTTGCATCGTCTACTACTCCAATCAAAACAAATTATGTTTTTAGCTAGTCTTAATACTCTATGCCCTCTCGCGCCATGATGCCCTTTTTCATAGGATGTTTGCGGGCAGTCACTTCCGAGACATAATCCGCTAACTCGATTAACTTTGACGGGGCATCCCTTCCTGTTAGTACTAGTTCTAGTTCTAGAGGCTTGGTCTTAACAAGCTCGACGACTTCCTTCAAAGGCAGGTACCCGCAATTCACCGCGGCCATAATCTCATCCAAGATGATCAAATCCCATTCCCCGCTCTTGACGGCATCCGTTGTATAGTTCAGACCAATCCGCATTTCTCCTTTTATTCCTTTCATTTGTTCCTCTGTCATATCCCAAGCGAATTTGTCATTTTCTTTGTATTGAAAGAGTTGAAAGCCTGGTTCTAAACTGGCGATAACTTTCACTTCTCCCGTCATCCATCCTTTTAAAAATTGAACCATGAGGACCTTAAGTCCTTGTCCATATGCCCTGATCCCCAAACCAATTGCTGCTGTCGTCTTTCCTTTCCCGGCGCCAGTATAAATATGAATAAGTCCTTGCTGCATGCTTTTTCTCCTTTCCTTCTTAAATGTTATAAGCTTCTTCCGGTCATAAAAAAAATGAGACAACCTTACATTACTCATCATAAAGACAGCAATGTATCGGTTGTCTCGGACAACGCGTTCTACTCCACTTTCAAGTCACATTCGTATTTTTGAAAACAGATCCCGCTTGAACAAAACATAACCATTACAGGTCAGTTCCCTTTGGAAACCTTTTATGTACACTTGATAATAGATAAAGCCCTTCAAAATATGAAGGGCTGAATTAACAGATCCCTCCACCCATCCATCGTGAGTAAAGTATATAAGCAATCAGGTATCTGGCTCAGACTCATCGTTTAGTGCCTCCTTCCCAAGTTTCCTCAGTGGATGTGGCACAAAACTCCTCCTTACAGTGGCGGGACCGCGCTGGATTTACACTAGCTTCCCTGTTATGATTTCTCTTTAAGAAAAATCACTTGCTCATCTATTAAATTGATAGTTTAAACTTATCACAAAGGCAATAACTAGTCAATCTTAACCTAACGTTATTAGGAGCTATTATTTTGCGGGCAATTATGCAATTTAATCAATGTAAGGCTCCCTTCCATTGTCTTATTCCCATTCTGCGCCTGACAAGTTCCTCCTGGCAATCTCAGGATGCAACATTACCAGCCTGATTATTCCAACCATCATTAACGTTGAGAAAATACAGTGATTTGCATAAAACCAGCGCCGCTTTTCGACAAAGCCGAAGTTAAAGGAAAGGACAAGAAGGCCAAAAGCCACAATGTACATCAGAAACGTTAAAGAAGACTACCGTGTCGCACCAAAAATGAAACAGAGGTTCACTACTAGCATGCATATGATCGCAATAACGGTGAATTCTATACAAGTGATAGAACCACAAAGGAGGACAATCATGATATCCGATAATCAAACGAATAATTCTCCTACTTTGAAGAATATGGATGACCCCGAACAAAGGCTTGCCATAAGAATACATGGAGTACCTGAATTGAAACGCGCCGAGAAAATAATCTATCTCGGAGAATTTCGCGAACGCATTATTCGAATTCTTAGTAAAAAGCAAGTTGCTCAAAGATTCATCTACCCCGAAATTATCGAAGCGTTAAACCATAAGCAGAGTTCAAGAATACTCATCAATGGGGATTTAAGGGATCAATTGACGGATAAATACATAGCACTCGCCAAGCAAGTTGCAAAACCTTACACCATGATTCATGATCCAGGACTAAAAGGCGAAACTGGGTTAGTCGTGGTGAGCGATAAAGCTGTGGACATCGACGACATTGAAGTAATGAATAGGGAGTCTGAATAGACTCCCTCGTTTTTTTTAATACCTTGTATTCAAAAACTGAATTGCCCTATCTGGCTTGACTCAGTATAGTTAACACATTATCACAATTAAATCCTTTTTCGACATTATTACATATCTAGAAGTTGGAGGAATAGTCTATGATCAGTCAACTCTCTTCTGTTGCACGCCAGTTTGGCACTAATTGGTTCACGGTCGTTATGGGAATTGGCATTGTTGCCGCTTTAACCTATACTTTACCTATTCCCATATCTGGACTGCAGTCGATAGGTATAGCTTTTTTCCTCTTAGCCAATGTCTTTTTTATCATTGCTCTTAGCTTATGGTCGTGGCGATGGATCTGCCACACGGACGAGGCTTTAAAGGACTTTTCCGACCCTGGTAAACTTCTCTTCTACGGTGCTTTGGCAATGAGTATCAGTGTAATTGGCAATGATTATTTGGTGATTGGCATACATCTGCTCACCCCGGCAACTGCTATCCTGATCAGTAAAATCTTCTGGATTTGCGGAGTTATTGTCGCTCTATTTACCGTTGTTACCATACCCTACCTGCTCTTTGTCTCCCACCAAGTTTCACTTGAGGATACCCATGCCAGTTGGTTGATTCCAGTCGTCCCCCCTATCGTGGCTGCAGCCACTGGCGCCAAGCTCATTCCTTATTGGAGCACCTTATCTTGGCAGTTTTTCTTCACTATTCTCATTTTAGCCATGTTTGGTATGACTTTTTTCTTATTCATTATGATCAGTAGTCTGTATTTTTCACGGCTTGTTTATAGTGGTAAAATCACTGGAGGCTTTGTGCCGAGCGTTTGGATTGCAATCGGTCCTATTGGAATGTCTATGACCATTTTCAGTACCCTTCCGATGGTCACTCAACCTTTCCTAGGCGCTTGGAATTCAGGACTTCATGCCCTTGGCATTATCTTCGCAATTTCCATGTGGGGTGTTGGGCTCTGGTGGATCGTCATCGCCAGTCTCTACTCCCTACTGCATCTTGCCAAAAAAGAGAGTAAAATTCCCTTTAGCCTTGGCTGGTGGAGCTATGTCTTCCCACTCGGAAGCTTTACCACAGGAACCTATGCCTTGAACGACCTTTTAGGGAATTCTTTTTTTTCCGTCGCAGGATTCATACAATTCATGGCTTTAATAGGGTTCTTCAGCCTTGTCTTGACCAAAACCTCGATCGGTGTCTTTAACGGTTCTTTGCTATTTTGTAAATCCCCGAAACTTCACTCAATTCAACAAAAATTCCAATCTCAACGATTAGGTTACGCTTTAACTCCTGACAAAACCTTATAGCGTGCAATATTGTAAAAAGCTGACTACCCTCGTAGGGTAATCAGCAGACTCTCTTGACTCACATTAGGCATCAATTCACTTGCGTCCTTATTTATTCGGCGAAGTTAGTAACTCATGAGTGAAAAGTTGTTCCGTAAAAACTTCCATTGCCTTTGACTGTTCGTGGTTCTTTGATACTATTAACGAAAAAAAACGAGTTAACCGCTTGCCTTTTATCCGGATCGCCGTCAGTTCTCCCGCCTTCAATTCCTTGCGGACGATCCAGCTGGAGACAAGGGCAATCCCTAACCCAGCTATGACTGCCTGCTTGACTGCTTGACCACTTCCCAGAATATAGGATTTTTTGACGTGAATTCCTCGATCTTTGATCAGTTTGTCGCTGAAGGCACGAGTTCCAGAGCCATTTTCTCTCAATATCCATACTTGATCCTGCAGATGATCGGCGGTAACGATTGGCAGTCTAGCCAAGGCATGTTGATTAGGCACCACTAAAATAATCTCATCCTCCATTAAAGGACGGATAACAAGGTCTGAATGATTGACCTCTCCTTCCACAAGGGCAAGATTCAAATGGTTAGCTCGAACCTCTTGACTAATCTCTTCCGTATTGGCGATTGACGTTTCAATTCCTACATTGGGAAATTGAGCCGCAAACTCAGTCAATACAAAGGGCAAGATATACTCTCCAATCGTATTGCTTGCTCCAATTTTCAATCCCCCTGTGACCAGATTTGATAACTGGTCAATTTCCTCCTTGGCCTTATCATATAAAAGCAAGATGTTCTTAGCATGTTTATAGAAAATCTCGCCTGATTGAGTAAGTTCCAAATACTTTGGTGAGCGATTAATAAGTTTTGTGCCAAGTTCATTTTCTAAATTGCGAATTTGCAAACTCACACTGGGTTGAGATAGATAAAGTTCTTCAGCAGCACGGGAGAAATTCTTGTGCTCGACAACGGTAATAAAGATTTTCAAGGGATCTGTGATCATAATATCCTTCTGCACCACTTTCAATGCTTCGTGCCCTTTATCCAGTATAATTTCATGGTTGATACTATTATTGTGTCCGCGATTGAAGGCTGCTCAATTTCCTCCACGAAGTAGACTCAAGGGTAAAGAGTTGTTCCGTGAAAACTTCCATAGCCTCGGACGTTTCGTGATTTTTCAGTCCTATTAAGTAAAAGGAACGAGTAAGTCGCTTCCCTTTTATTCTGATCGATCTTAATTCCTTCGCATTTAGCTCTTTACGCACGATCCAACGTGAGACTAGTGCAATCCCTAAACCCGCGGTAACAGCCTGCTTAACGGCTTGACCACTTCCAAAAATATAAGTTTTCCTGACATTTATTCCCCACTCTTTGATAAGCTTATCACTGAACGCACGAGTTCCAGAACCGCTTTCTCTGAGAATCCATACTTGGTCTTGGAGATGTTCTGAAGTTACAATGGGAAGCCTTGCCAAAGGATGTTGGTTAGGTACTACTAGAATGATTTCATCCTCCATTATTGGGTGGATTACAATGTCTGAATGATTGACTTCCCCTTCCACAAGGGCAATGTCTAAGTGATTAGCTCGAACCGCTTGAATCATCTCTTCTGTATTGGCAATAGACGTTTCAATCTCCACCTTCGGATATAGAGCCGCAAATTCGGCCACTACAAAGGGCAAAATATATTCTCCAATCGTATAGCTTGCTCCGATCTTCAAAGCCCCTGTAACCACATTTGATAATTGCTTAATTTCTTTTTTGGCCTTTTCCTGCAAAAGTAAAATTTGTTTAGCATATCCATAGTATATCTCGCCCGCTTGGGTAAGTTCCAAATGTTTTGACGAACTATTAAAGAGCTTTGAGCCAAGTTCCTCTTCCAAACTTTGGATTTGCAAATTGACATTGGGATGGGATAGATACAGTTCCTCAGCAGCACAAGAGAAATTCTTGTTCTCGACTACGGTAACAAATATTTTTAAAGGATTGTTATTCACGGCTACACCTCTAGTTTAATAGATTCTTATAATGATACTTCTTTTCCTCCAATTCCACAACTCCGCAACTCCACAACCATCATACCCTTTCTCAAGACAAATATCCTTTTAGCCAGTTGTTGGTGTCAACTCCATAGTTGTTAACACTCTTCTTATGTATTATGATAAAGAAAACTTCTGTTGCCCCTTGAATTTTTAGGATAAGAGGTTAAAGTAATGCCAACTATACTTGTCGTTACCGTGGGAGGCGCACTCGGAGCCCTTTCCCGCTATGGTCTCGGAATATGGATTTCGAATAAATGGAATCATGGATTCCCGATGCACACTTTTCTTATTAATATTATTGGCGCCTTCCTCTTGGGATTCATGCACATCTTATTTATCGAACGTTTAAACGTCAGTCCTCTTTGGCGTCTAGGAATCGGCGTTGGCTTCTTAGGTGCTTTCACCACGTTCTCCACCTTTGGTTTTGAGGTCATTTCTTTACTTGAAGGCGGCAGTTTTTTTACGGCTGGATTATATACCTTGCTTAGTATCCTGGTTGGATTTACTGGTGTGGCTTTAGGTGTAGGTTTGGCACGCTTATTCTAAGAAATTCTTAAGAAGTTTCTTCTTCCTTAAAAATATATAACACGGTCATTTAGAAAAAAATGTATATTGACACAGACTTTAATTTGTTTTATAGTAGCTATATTCCAATTAAGACAATTGAATATTGAATTTCTCTTATCAAGAGTGGCGGAGGGACTGGCCCAATGATGCCCGGCAACCGATAGTGCAAGCTATGAGGTGCTAATTCCAACAGAACCATAGGTTCTGAGAGATGAGAGTAGCGTGT